>Ga0302278_10002130_pt1 | contig 23262 bp, 24 predicted proteins | sample III_Bog_N3_2_FD_194543 | JGI IMG/M metagenome (GOLD analysis project Ga0302278, IMG submission 194543) | Peat permafrost microbial communities from Stordalen Mire near Abisko, Sweden - III_Bog_N3_2 | ecosystem: Environmental > Terrestrial > Soil > Wetlands > Peat | place: Sweden: Abisko...
TTCGCCAGCTAGTCCATGGCGGCGAGCACGGCGTCGGCAAACTGCGTGGTGCCGGCGGTGCCGCCCACATCGCGGGTGAGCGTTTTGTGCTCGGCGTAGACGGCCTCGACCGCAGCCTGCACCCGGGCCGCGGCGGACATCTCGTCCAGGTGCAGCAGCATCAGCACAGCCGACTGCAGCAGCGCGGTGGGGTTGGCGATATCCTTGCCCGCAATGTCGGGCGCCGAGCCGTGCACGGCTTCAAAGATGGCGCACTCGTGGCCGAGGTTGGCGCCGGGCACCAGTCCCAGCCCGCCCACCAGCCCCGCGCAGAGGTCGCTCACAATGTCGCCGTAGAGATTCTCAAGCAGCAGCGTGTCGTACTGCCAGGGATTCATGACCAGCTGCATGCAGGTGTTGTCGATGATGTGCTCGCCGTAGTAGATCTCCGGAAATCCCTCGCTCACCGTGCGTGCGCAGCGCAGAAACAAGCCATCGGAGAGCTTCATGATGTTGGCCTTGTGGATGGAGTGGATCTTCTTGCGGCCGTGCTTGCGCGCGTACTCAAAGGCGAACTTGGCAATGCGCGTGGAGCCCTTCTCGGTGATCACCTTGATGGCCTCCACCACGCCCGGCACCACCTCGTGCTCCAGGCCCACGTACTCGCCCTCGGTGTTTTCGCGCACGATGATCAGGTCCAGGCCAGGCCAATGGGTGGCCATGCCGGGGAGATTCTTGATGGGCCGGAAGTTGGCGAAGAGCTCGAACTTTTTGCGCAGCGTGACGTTGATGCTCTTGAAGCCGCCGCCGATGGGCGTGGTCACCGGGCCCTTGAGCGCCACCTTGTTGCGCTCGATCGACTCGTAGAGCTGCGACGGAATGTACTCGCCGAAGATCTCGAAGGCCTCGGCGCCCGCGGCAAAGCGCTCCCACTCAAACTTGACGCCGGTAGCCTCAAGAATGCGGACCACCTGCTGCGTGACCTCCGGGCCAATGCCGTCGCCGGGGATGAGGGTTACTTTGTGAGTCGTGGTTTCTGCCATGAGAGTTTCCATCCTCTTGCTTCTAGCCTAACGCGGCGAGCTGGTAATTGGTTTTGCCTGATCGCTCTTCAGCCCCAAAGCTATGGATTGGCCAGAAATCCGAAGCTCTCAGCAACGCCCTTGAGAGCCTCGTCGTTCGTCCACAATTCGGTTGGAGTTTGCACGATGATGAGTGAGGCAATCAGATGAGCATCGACGAAGCCGACGCCGCGTGTATAGAGCTTTCGTATTTCTATAAGTTGACGAACCTCGTGAAGTTCCGCAACGGGAAGCTCAGGCAGAAACTCGAGCGATGCCAACGTCATGTCTCGGTCATGAAGACCGCCCAGGGCCAGTTCGGCCACGATGTAAGGATGCATGACGACTCTTCCGGCATCGAGCAACGCCAAAACATGAGAGTTTACATGCTGAAAATGATCGACCCACATGTTTGTGTCGATCAGGACCAGCGATTCCGGTGGCGAGGCCTTCACGGAATCCTGCGGCGCGGAATTGGCTTCAGGTCAGGCATTGTTCCACCCAGCGCCGCGAGCCTGCGCGCGGCTTCGCGCTGGACAAGCTGGGTGAGCGCCAGATTAATCAGCGCGGCTTTTTCTGTAATGCCGGTGTACTGCTGCGCGTGGCGGATCAACTCGTCGTCGAGTGCGATGGTGGTGCGCATAGGAACGCCTCCAGCATCAATAATAGCATCGTTTCGATGATGATTTCCGTGGCTAGCCTGAAGCGAATGACCGTTAGTCAATTCGAGCACGAAGCGTCGCCTCAGTCACCCTTTCTCTTTCCTTTCAACTCCTGAGCTGTAATGCGGCCGGAGTCAACCTCTCAGGATTTCATCGTCCCTGCACAGCGCAACGGCCAGAAATGCATTGGCGATTCGCCGCAAACCATCTGTATCCGGCCCAGATGAGTGAATTGAAACCGGGAAGGCTGAACAGGAGGCCAAAAGGCCAAAGCCACCAAATCTTCCGGGCGACATACAGGTACACGTCTGCGCCTGCATACGAGCTGCCGTCAGCGGTCAGCAACCGGATGTCCCGCAGCGTATCCTCGCGGGTCATTCCCAGGGCTTGTGCAGTCCAGCCGGCCTGGAGCGTATCAATCTCAAAGCCTCGGCGGCGCAAATGCGGGGCCCACAGATGGAGCCAGCGCACGCAGAATGCGCACTCGCCGTCGTAGAGTACCCAACCCTTCAAAGCTGCACGGTCCATCAACTGATCTTCCTTCCTTTGAAGACCGTCACGGCCGAACCATCTGCCAGGAATGCGGAGTCAGGGTTCCGATTCAGGCATTCCGCAATCTCATTTCCAAAGAGCGTGGCGGCATTGCCGCTGAAGCCGGCCTGCCGCGCGCTTCGTACCATCCATCGCGGATGTTGTACTTCGTACTCCAAACAGCTGCCGTCCGGCTGCGACGCGTAGCCCCAGTAATGCTCGGTAATGAATTGGCTCACTGATCCTTCTGCTGGTAGAAAGCTCGCCCCCTCCGTTTCAATCCGCATCGTCGACCGACTCTTCCTCGGCCCCCATGCGAACTCCGCTTCTACCCTGTCTCCGCCGTGAGACTCGATCCGATGCGACATCTGCACGGACGTGTAGTTCTCATTGAAAGCCAGTCGCGCAATGGCTGCAACTGCAAACTTGGGAACAAGCTCACGAACGAAGACAACCCCCCGCTTATCTCCTCGGCGCACATAAAATCGCAGATTCACTTCCTCGAAGGTCTGATGGAACGGAACCTGGATGCCAAAGATGCGCGTACGGTTGAACTCGAAGCCAATCAGGCTGAGGTAAGTCACCCCTTCAAAGCTATCCAGCTCGGTTCCCGACGGAACGAACCGCGCCAGGAGAGAAGGATCGACCGCATAGTTGAGCATTGCCAGGTTCTTCCACTCCGCGGTCAAAAATACACCCTGACCTTCATGATTATCGGCACCCATCTTCAGCCCCTGCTAGCCTCTATTTCTTCCCCTTGGTTCCTCGACTTCCCCCCAGCAGCCCTTCCAGCTCTTCCTTGAACTCGCGCACGTCCTTGAAGTCGCGGTAGACGGAGGCGAAGCGGATGTAGGCGACGGTGTCGAGGGTTTTGAGTTGCGTCATGATCAGCTCGCCCACTTCGCTGGTGGTGCGTTCGCGCTCCGGAGCGTCCATCAGGAATGCTTCCGTCGCGTCGACGATGGCTTCCAGCTTGCTGGCCGGGACGGGGCGTTTCTCGCAGGCGCGCAGCAGGCCGCTCAAGACTTTTTGCCGGTCGAAGCGCTCGCGGCGGCCGTCCTTCTTCACCACCATGTAGGGAATCTCGTCGATGCGCTCGTAGGTGGTAAAGCGGCGGTTGCAGCTCTCGCACTCGCGGCGGCGGCGGATCGAGTCGGCCTCTTTGCTCTCGCGCGAGTCGACAACCCGGTCTTGCCCGAAGCCACAGTAAGGACATTTCATTATGTGGATTCTAGCGGATTGGGCTCTCGATGGTCGTGTACCCCGAAGGGCGGAATTGCATCTACAGGATCAGAAGGGGCTTCTGGCAGCCAATTGGAAGTGGGTCGCATCGGTTGTCTTCCTGCTGAGCGGGCAGAAGAATCGGGGAAAATGGCAAAGAAAGTTGCGGAACTCTTTGTTGAGGTTCTGGCCGCTGCCGGTGTGGAGCGCATTTATGGCGTGGCGGGCGATTCGCTCAACGGCATTACCGATTCGGTCAGAGTCCGAACCGGGATCAGCTGGGTGGGGGTGCGGCATGAAGAGACGGCCGCTTTTGCCGCCGGAGCCGAAGCGGCGCTGACAGGAAAACTGGCGGTATGCGCGGGAAGCTGCGGGCCAGGTAACCTGCATCTGATCAATGGCCTCTATGACTGCCATCGCAGCCGCGTGCCGGTGCTGGCGATTGCGGCGCACATTCCATCGCAGGAGATCGGGAGCGGATATTTTCAGGAGACCCATCCTGAGCACTTATTCAAGGAGTGCAGCCATTACTGCGAGCTGGTTTCGCATCCGTCGCAGATGCCGCGTACGCTTGAAATCGCCATCCAGACGGCCCTCGCGAAGAAGGGTGTTGCGGTGGTGGTAATCCCCGGCGATGTGGCGCTTTCAGATGCCGTGACCGCGGATAGGCGCGTCGCATTCACGTACGCACAGCCGAATGTGACGCCGCGCCAGCAGGAACTGGATCTGCTGGCTGCGGAGCTCAATGGCGCAAAGAAGGTGACGATTCTGGCGGGAGCCGGCTGCGCGGGCGCTCACCACGAACTGGTGGCGCTGGCGGGCAAGCTGCAGGCGCCGATCGTTCATGCCCTGCGAGGAAAAGAGTTTATCGAATACGACAATCCGTACGACGTGGGCATGACCGGCCTGCTCGGGTTTTCATCCGGCTACCACGCCATGATGAACTGCGACACGCTGCTGATGCTGGGAACGGATTTTCCCTATCAGCAGTTCTACCCGAAGAAGGCGCGCATTGTGCAGGTGGACCTGCGCGAGGAGCAACTGGGCCGGCGAAGCCGCGTTGACCTTGGCGTTGTGGGAGGCGCGGCAGAGACGCTGCGCGCACTGCTGCCGGCAATCGAGCAGAAACAGAATCGAGGCCACCTGGAGGCGGCGCTCGACGACTACCGCGAGGCGCGCAAGAGCCTGGATGAGCTGGCGACGGGTAAGCCCGGCGAGCGGCCCATTCATCCGCAATTCGTGGCCAGGGTGCTGGATGAATTGGCCGCGGAGAACGCCGTCTTCACAGCGGATGTAGGAACTCCCGTGATTTGGGCGGCGCGCTACCTGACGATGAACGGCCGGCGCCGGCTGTTGGGATCGTTCAATCATGGTTCCATGGCAAACGCATTGCCGCAGGCCATTGGAGCGCAGATCTCGCATCCTGGCCGCCAGGTGGTGACGCTCTCCGGCGATGGAGGTGTCTCGATGCTGATGGGTGACCTTTTGTCGCTCAGGCAACTGAATCTTCCCGTGAAGGTGGTTGTGTTCAATAACGGGTCATTGGGATTCGTGGAACTGGAGATGAAGGCGACGGGGTTCCTGAGCCATGCCACGGACCTGGTCAATCCCGATTTTGCAAAGATTGCCGAAGGAACCGGGATTCTTGGGATTCACGTCGATGATCCAGAACAGGTGAGGCCCGCACTGGTGAGGGCGTTTGCGCATCCTGGCCCGGCGTTGGTGGATATTGCCGTAAACCGGCAGGAACTGGCGATGCCTCCCACTCTCAAGCTCGATCAAATCGTCGACTTCAATCTCTACCTGGTCAAGGCGCTTCTGAATGGCCGGGGAGACGAGATTGTCGATCTTGCGAAGACCAACTGGTTTCGATAGTGCCAGCAGTTCCTCTTGGGGGCCGGGCTCGTCAGGGAATGGGAATCAGCAGGGCTTCGCTGGCGACGGCGGTGAGAGCGTCGAGAGACATCAGACAGGCGGTGAAGGCGGGGAGCAGGGCATCGATGCGCCAGAGCAGCTCGGCGTTGTCCCAGGCCGACTCGCGGGCGGCGCTCACGCTGAAGGCGGCGATCTTGTTGTCCAGGTTGGAGACCGGGGGAAGAGCGTCACCGAGCAGGCGCAAGTGCATGTCGACTTCGGCCTGGTGGATGAGCCCGTCGAGCGTCGAGTTGAGTGAGGTGAAGTCGGCGTACTGGGGCGTGCCGTGCCGCGGCTCAATCTGCTCGGCCATGCACTGGGCGAGCACCGCTTGGGGCAGGTCGTGGTTGATGTGCGCGTTCATGCCGGTCAGCGCAAACTGGATGCGCGCCAGCTCCGTCTGATTGCGCCGCGCGAACAGCGCCTGCCAGCAGCCCGGCGTGGATTGGCCGGCCAGGGAACTCGCAATCGCGCGGAAGTAAAACCCGGCAAAGCCGACATCCAGCGTCGCCATCCATGCCGGGTTCAGGAAGTCACCGGCATTCACCCGCGCCTCGACCGCCTGCGTCACCTGCATGTAGAGCAGGTTGAACCACTTCAGCCCGTCGCCGTTCACGCAGTGCCCATCGATGGTCTGCATGATTGCGACCACGTCGGCGATGGATTCAGGCACGATCTCAACAGCGGCCAGCAGGTCGGGGTCGTAAGGGAACATGGTGGGCCATGATAGCTGGTCGCCGAGAGGGTTGGGAAGCGCCTTGACATGCTCCTGGGCTGCTGCAACACTTTTATTGATGGAAGTCCAGTTCACGCCCGAGCAGGAAGCGCGCCTGGCTGCGATCGCCAGCATCGAAGGGAAAGAGCCGGCGCTGCTGGTGCAGGACGCCGCGCTCAGGCTCATTGAAGACGATGCGCGTAGGAACGGATTACCGAAAGGCGTAGGGGACCCAAGAGTATGCCCAGAGTGCGGGCACAGATTCCGTGGCAATGGGTGGGATGGCATTGACGCTCATTGGCGGAAAAACCACGAGATGATCCTGCCCTACGAGCTGGCATGGCCTCTCATTCGGGCCGGCAACTACGACAGCACAGACCGTGAAGACCTCGAAGATCTCATCGAGGCCGAAAGGCGCCTGGCGGAACTGAGGGCAGGTCGCAGCCAAACCCACTCCCTGAAAGAAGTGGAGCGCGAGCTTGGCCTGGTCGATTGAGTTCGACGACTCTGCAAAGAAGGACCTATCAAAGCTCGATAAGCCTGTAGCGCGGCGCATTACTGGATTTCTCCGCGAACGGGTTGCTCCGCTTGACGACCCGCGCTCGTTAGGCCATGCGCTCAAAGGCGCAACTCTTGGAACGCTCTGGCGATACCGTGTCGGAGATTACCGCATTATTTGCGATATTCAGGATGAAACGCTTCGCATCCTGGTCGTCACGATAGGAAACAGGCGTGAAATCTATCGCTGAATCAGCTCAGAAATTCAGCAACGGCCGCCACAACCGTCTGCTGCTCGTCCGCGCGCAGTTCGGGATAGATGGGCAGGGCAAGCACTTCGCGCGCGGCGCGCTCAGCTTCGGGAAAGTCCCCTTCCTTATAGCCGAGAGACTGAAGCGCATCCTGCATGTGTAGCGGAACCGGGTAGTAGATCTCCGACCCGATTCTTTTGTTGGTCAGGAAATCTCTCAGTTCGTCCCGCTTCCTGGTGCGGATGACGTACTGGTGCCAGACGTGCCTGGTGCCCGGAACCTCATGGGGCAGCACGACGCCATGCAAAGGATACGGCGCAGACTCAGCCAGCCCGGTAGCGCGGAACAAGGCGTGATACCGCTCCGCCACCGCGCGCCGAGCCTGATTCCAGCCCTCGATGTATTTAAGTTTGACCGACAAGATGGCGCCCTGAAAGCCGTCCATGCGGGCGTTCCAGCCGATCTCGTCATGATAGTAGCGGCGGCGCATTCCGTGCTGGCGGAGCATCCGCGCCCGCTCGGCCACGTCGTCGGAGTTTGTCGTCACCATGCCGGCGTCGCCGGCCGCGCTCAGGTTCTTGGTGGGGTAAAAGCTGAACGCGGCCGCATCGCCCAGCCCGCCAGCTTTTGTCCCCTTCCACTCCGCGCCATAGGCCTGCGCAGCGTCCTCAATCAGCTTGAGGCGAAAGTTCCTCTTCAACCGAGCAAAGGCAGTCCAATCCGCGCACTGTCCGTAAAGATGGACGGGAAGAGCGGCCGTGACCGATTCACCCTTCGGACCGTTCAGGGCGCGTTCGACGGCAGCTGGGTCTAGGTTGAACGTGACCGGGTCAATGTCGGCGAGGATAGGCGTGGCCCCGGCGCGCATGATGGCGCTGACCGAGGCGAAAAAGCTGAACGGCGTGGTGATGACAGCCTGATCCGGCCCGATACCCGCCGCGGCCAGTGCCAGCCACAGGGCGTCCGTTCCGGACGAGCAACCGATCGCGTGGGCCACGCCGAGTTGCTCCGCGACGGTGCGTTCAAACGCCGCGACCGGCTCGCCGAGGATAAATTGCTGCGTTTCAAGCACATGGCCGAGCGCGTCGAGAAGTTCTTGATGCAGCGGAGTGTACTGGCGAGCCAGATCCAGCATCCTAACAGGCTGCGGATTCGCTGGGGGAGAGGCAGGTGTATTTGCTGCGTCTTGCACCCAACAATGGTAGCAGCCGGGGAGATCAGTGACCAGGCACTGAGACACCAGGCACAGACAGGCTACGGTTTGCCGGACGAAGAAAAAGGGGTCTCTTTCTTTGTTGCGGTCGTTGAAGGCGCATCCAATCCGGGGAACGGGGCTGCACTGCAGGGCTTCCATTCCCGGCCGAGGAGTTGAAAAGGTTCAACAATCGTTCTATTGTTGAGCCATTGCGGGAAAACCCGGCAACCGGGCTTCCGGAGCCGTTCCCGCTCCTTTGTGGTTAACCTGTTGCAGCACGAACTCAACGCATGAGAGAAAGTAGGAGATCGGCACATGGAAAACAAGCCGGCACAAAATATTCAGGACACATTCCTGAACACCGTCCGCAAGGACAAGACCCCCATTACGATCTACCTGGTCAGCGGCGTCAAGCTGACAGGCAAGATTCGTTCCTTTGACAAGTACTCGGTGCTGCTTGAAAACAACAGCCAGGAGCAGTTGATCTTCAAGCACGCCATTTCCACGGTGGTGAGCAACCGGAGCGTGATGCATTCCGAGCATCGGCCGGTGGCTGTGCAATCGGGCATTGGGCCGGCTCCGGTGGCAGTTGCCTCCGCGGCGCCGGCAGTCGCGGAGCAGCGATAGCTCCCCAGGATCGGTCTCGATTGGCAGGGCAAGTGAACAGGACGGCAGGCTCGACGGGCTCGCGCCCGGAGCGGGCTGTTCTGGTGGGCGTGGACCTGGGCCGCTCCGGCAGTGCGCGGGTGCCCGGCCAGGCGAGCGCGCGCGGCAGCCGTCCCGGTGCAACCGGAGCGCGGAGTGCAGGAGTGCGTCCTCCAGCTGAAATCATCACAGTGAATCACGAGCCGGAGCAAGACGACTCTCACCGCGATCGTGACCAGCCCACTCTTGACAACCTGAATCAGGGCCAGTTGCCTGCCTCCACGGCGCTTGACGCTGAGGAGTCGCTCGCCGAGTTTCGCGAGCTGGTCTCGAGTGCCGGCGGCCTGGTGGTTGCCGAGCTGATGCAGCGCCGCGCAAGGCCTGACCCGGCCACGCTGATCGGCTCTGGCAAGGTGGAGGAGATCGCCGGGGTGGCCGCTTCCACTGAAGCCGACCTGGTGCTCTTCGACCACGATCTGTCGCCCACTCAACTGCGCAATCTTGAGGCGGCGCTGCCCTGCCGGGTGCTCGACCGGACGCAGCTTATCCTGGACATTTTTGCCCGCCACGCACGCACCAGCGAAGGCCAACTGCAGGTGGAGCTGGCGCAGCTTGAGTACATGCTGCCGCGCCTCACCGGCAAGGGCAAAGCCATGTCGCAGCTGGGCGGCGGCATCGGCACCCGCGGCCCCGGTGAAACCAAGCTCGAAACCGACAGGCGGCGCATTCAGGCGCGCATCGACCATCTGAAAGGCGAGCTGGACGCGGTGCGCCGGGTGCGCAAGCAGCAGCGCCAGCGCCGCGAGGCAGTTCCGGTCCCGACCGTGGCACTGGTGGGCTACACCAACGCCGGCAAGAGCACGCTCTTCAATCGCCTTACCGGTGCTCAGGTCCTCGCGTCGTCACGCATGTTTGCCACGCTTGACCCCAAGTTGCGCGCCATTGAGCTGCCCAGCCGCCGCAAGATTCTGCTGTCGGATACGGTCGGCTTCATCCGCAACCTGCCGCACACGCTCGTGACCAGCTTCCGCGCCACGCTAGAAGAAGTGGCGCAGGCCGAGGTGCTGCTGCACGTGCGCGACGCCGCTTCAAACTATGGCGAGGAGCAAAAGACGCAGGTGGAAACGGTGCTGGGCGAGCTCGACTCGCTCGGCAAGCCGCGCATTGAAGTGCTCAACAAGATTGACCTGCTCGACGGACATGAGCGCGCGGGGCTGCTCGAGCGAGGCGCTGCGGGAGAGATTGCCGTCTCGGCGCAGACAGGAGAAGGCATTGACGCGCTGCTCAAGGCTATCGATGCGGCGCTTTTCACCGATCCGCTCATCGAGACCGAGCTGCGCGTGCCGCAGCAGGAGGGCGGAGTTCTTGCGGCCATTGACGCAGGCATGGTGGTACACAGCCGCGAGTATGAGGGCAATCTTGTGCGGCTCACAGTGAGCGGGCCGGCCTCGCTCGTGGGACGGCTGCGCCAATATCGCGTGCGCGGGGAGTGAAGATGCCAACCAATCCGAACGATTCCATTGAGGGCGGCGCTGGCCGCACCATCACCACCATCTCCAGCCGCGAGGTCTATCGCAACCACTGGATGCGCCTGCGCGAAGACGAGATCCTGCGCTCGAACGGCGAGCCGGGCATCTACGGCGTCATCGAAAAAGAAGACGCCGCCATCATCCTGCCCATCGATCAGGGCCGCGTGTGGCTGGTCGAGCAGTTCCGCTACACCATCGAGGAACGCGCCCTCGAGCTGCCGCAGGGCGGCTGGGAGATGGAGGTCGACGATCCCGAAGAGCTGGCGCGTGGGGAACTGCGCGAGGAACTCGGACTGGATGCAGCCGAAATGACCTACCTGGGCTGGCTGTGGATCGCCTACGGATTTACGCGGCAGAAGCAGCACATCTTCCTCGCCAGCGGATTGACGACCGCCGAGAAGGACCCTGATCCAGAGGAGCACGACCTGCTGGTGCGCTCGGTGACGGTAGATCAGTTTGAGCAGATGATGCGCGAAGGCACTATCCGCGACAGCTGCACGCTGGCGGCTTGGGGCCTTTATCAGCTGTGGAAGGCGCGGCCGTCAAAAGAGGTCCCGGCCTAGCTGCCGGTCGTACCCGTGACCGCTCGCCTCATCGAGGCCGAAAGCACGTGCTCCCAGCCTTTCGAATCCTGTCCGCTTCAAACCCCGGGCAGAGCCCTTAAGCCGGGTTGTACTTCTTCACGGCGCGCACGGTGAGCAGGATGAAGATCACCAGCAGCGCGATCTGCGTCACGCCGAACACCGGCGAAGACATGGTCGGCGCGGCGGCGTGCAGCGTCGGCACTTTGTCAAAGCTCTGCGCAATCAGAACGAAAAAATTAAAGTAGAAGGCCAAGCACGCAGAGACCACGTAAACACTGCGCCAGACTCCGGCAAGTTGCTTCACGTAGAGCGCATAGATGGCCAGCAGCAGCACAAGCGTCGACAGGGCTCCAACAATGATTCCCGGCGTAACACCCTTGAATGGAAACAGGAATCCGGTCAGGCTGGTGAACAGCGTGGTGGTGAGGAACAGCGCCGTAATAATGCTCAGCCGCCGCGAAGTGAGCAGGCCGAAGATAAGAAAGATTCCGGCGCCGATGCCAACCAGGCTTAGAAACACATGGAGATAAGTGAACTGCACAAGACTGATACCAAGGATCATGGGGGTGTCCTTTCAATTTTTGTTCAAGAAGCCGAATGACTGCCGGGGCGCTCGTGCGCGGAACCAAAGAGCTCAAATGCGCACGCGGAGATCAAAAAGGATGAGCCTGCTTCTCGATCGAGTAGCAAGCCTGCAGACGTAACCCAACGGTGCGCACCTTTACGTGCGCCAAGATTAGCATAGGTTGCGTTGAGATAGCGGCCTGTCTAACACGAAGTGTGTACTCTGCGGGTTCGCGGGGCTACCACACCATCTTGTAAATATTGCCCTTGCTGTCGATCGCCACGCCAAATCGCCCGTTGAAAAACTCAAGCTCGAGCGCTGTCTTCTGGTCGCCGGTGAGAGTAGCCTGCCCGACGTACTCGCCCAGGACACTTCCCAGAAAGTATCCTTGTCCGTAAACTCCATCCCAGGCAAAGGCCAGGTTCGGCTGCGGCGGGTAGCTGTCCGGCGTCCCCGACGGCTTTATGTTCACGGAAGATGGTCTTAAGATCGCCCACTTGCCCTTGAATGTCTCGCCGGCCAGCACCAGACTGATTCCGCCCGATCGCGGCCCTCCCGTGAGCTTGGCAGTATTGACGAGCGGCGGCGACTGGGATAAAGCTGGACCCGCCACCGGGTAGAGCGTCTGGCCGAATGCAGACCCGGACGCACAGACAGCGCAAAAGGCAAGGAGTTGAAGAGCGGTTTTCATCTTCACAAAGTTGGGCCTCTGCGCTTTGGACGACGAATCGCGGGCCGCGGTTATGCTGGCTGCGCCTATCCCCGCTCGACGATGGGGATATAGGGCGAGGGATACTCGGGCCCGATGTACTCGGCGCGCGGTCGGATCAGGCGGTTGTCGTCCAGCTGCTCAATCACGTGCGCGGCCCAGCCGGCCATGCGGCTGATGGCGAAGATGGGCGTGAACAGGTCCACGTCGATGCCCAGCATGGTGTACGTGGAAGCGGAGTAAAAATCCACATTGGCGTTAAGATTCTTTTCCGCCTTGATGTAGAGCTCGATGGCGCGGGAGTAGTCGAACCACTTGGTCTGCCCGGAGTCTTTGCCCAGCTGCTCGCTCATGCGCCGCAGGTGGGTGGCGCGCGGGTCTTCCGTTTTGTACACGCGGTGCCCAAAGCCCATCACCTTCTTCTTGGCCGCAAGCAGTTCTTTCACGTACTCGGTCGGGTCCGCGCCGGCCTTGTCGATGGCGTAGAGCAGGCGCATCACGCCCTCGTTGGCGCCGCCATGCAGCGGGCCTTTCAGCGCGCCCAGGGCCCCGGTCACGGCGGAGTGGATGTCAGACAGTGTCGCGGCGATCACGCGGGCGGCAAACGTGGAGGCGTTCAGCTCGTGGTCGGCATGCAGAATGAGGGCGATATCCAGGGTGTGGGTGGCGGTCGCAGTGGGCTTTTCGCCGTTCAGCATCCAAAGGAAGTTGCCGGCGTGAGTAAGCGAGCGATCGGGAGGAACAATCTCCAGCCCCTTGCGGATGCGGTCGTAGATGGCCACAATCATGGGAATCTGCGCGGTCAGGTTGTAGGCCTTGCGCACATTCGCGTCGTGGGAGTTGTCCTTCTCGTCGGCGTCGTAAAAGCTGAGCGCGGACACTGCGGTGCGCAGCACTTCCATGGGCGTGGCCGAGGTGGGAAAGCTGCGCAGCAGGTCGATCATGCGCTGGTCGAGCACCCGCGCCAGGGCCAGCTGCGAAGAGAACTCGCGCAGCGAAAGCTCGGTGGGCAGCATTCCATTCCAGAGCAGATAGGTTGTCTCTTCAAACGTCGACTTCTCGGCCAGCTCGTGAATGTCGATGCCGCGATAGGAGAGCACACCGGCCTCGCCGTCGATCCAGCAAACGCCGGAGTTTGCCGCAACAATGCCTTCCAATCCCTTGCCCGCAGTAGCCGTCGCCATAACGCTTGGAACTCCTCTTGCTCGTGTTCTGGATGAACGATGAATGGATTCAATGAAGGGGCGTGCGAACCCGGCAAGGGCCCTTGCGTCCGATTTGCAGTAAAGATGTTTATAACGCAGCGGTTCGCTGCTTGTCACGGAAGGTGGGACCGGGAAGGGGGCGGCGCGGCGGGAAATGCCTTGATTCCGAGGCGCGCCGGTGCAGACAATCCCATTGCGGGAGCGGACGGCTGTAAGGCTGCCGGATTGTCCGCCCCGCAACCGGCCGCGCTTTTTTCCGCACGGATTGGGCCGGTTCGGTATCCTTAGGTGTCCGCGTGTTCGACTGCGCGGGATGCCTGTTTTGTGGCGGATGCGCTGGACGCAATCGCCTGAAAAGCAGCAACATGGATCGTGTTCCTTCTGCCCCGGTGGCGTCTAACCGGCCAGAAGCAGGAAGCAAATACCGGCGGCGATCCTCACCCGGCAACCAGCTACAACGGCCTGGCGGAGCAGTCGACCCCGAAACGAAAGGAAACCCATGAGCGATGAAGTCGTAGAAGAGACTCCCAGAACATTTTCCCCGGGTGCGGTGATGGCGGCAATTGCGGTGGCAGCCCTGCTGGGCATCGGTGGGCTCATCTGGAGCTACACCCTGAGCGGCAAGGTGAGCGCCCAGCAGCAGGAACTGGCCGACGCCAAGGCGGAGAATGTGAAGCTCGAAGCCTCGCTCCGCGAGACCGACGCGCGGCTCAACGTGGCTACGGACGAGCTGAAGACGTCGCTCGGCCTGACGCAGAAGCAGCTCGACACGCGCGCCGAGGAGCTCCAGGCACGCGAGCAGAAAGTCGAGGCCAGTGCGGCCCGTCTGGCCACGGAACAGAGGCAGACCGCGCAGCAGGTCACCGCGGTGTCCAGCGCCGTGAGCGACGTAAAGACCGACGTAGGCGGCGTCAAGACCGACGTAGCCAAGACGCAGAGCGACCTGGCCACTGCCGTCTCCCAACTGACATCCATGCGCGGCGACCTGGACGGCCACAGCACGCTGATTGCCCGCAACGCGCAGGAGCTCGAGATCCTGAAGCACAAGGGCGACCGGAACTACTACGAGTTCACCCTGGTGAAGGGGCAAAAGAAGCCGGTCGGCACCGTCAGTCTGGAGTTGAAGAAGGTCGACGCCAAGAAGAACCGCTATACCCTCACCGTCTACGCCGACGACAAGGAATACGAGAAGAAAGACAAGAACCTCAACGAGCCCTTGCAGTTCTATGCCGGCAAAGACCCCATGCTGTATGAAATTGTGGTCAATAACGTCAGCGCCAAGAACACCGTCACCGGTTATCTGTCCTCCCCCAAGGGTGCGCCGGCCCCGGCCGCTACCGGTCGGTAACCGGAGTCTGGGGCGTGAGCACCAGGTTGGGCTGGTACTGGATTCCAAAGGTAAAGTCCAGGCTCTTGCGCGCGTCCCACTCGCCCTTGGTCAGCCGGAAGGCTGAAACGACGGTCCCTTCCAGGGTCTCGCCGGGCGCGATCGTGGCCTGCGAAGAGAGCCCCTTGCCGTGGGGAACGGGCATGTTGGGATAGGCCAGGAATACACGGTCATAGTCCGACGCCGTGGCCGCGTAGCTGGAGTGGATGCCGTCGTCCAGCGTGGCATTGGTCATGACGTTGTGCAGATAGAGCGGCTGCTGGCTCTGGTTGTGCAGTTTGACCAGCGCAAACACATACACCTGATCGAACTGCTCCTTGGCCATGGGCGCGCCGTTGGCATCAAAGCCCGAGGTCTCGGTGTGCTGCGGGTGCGCCCACACCTGCTCGATCTCTCCGCTCATGGCCGGCGGCTTGTGCCCGGCGATGAAGTACCCGCCGATGGCCAGGCTCACCACCACGGCGGCAACAATGCCGGCTATCAGCGGGTGGCTGGAGCCCTTGGTAAATTCCTCGCCTCGCGCGGCGTCGTCAAGTTCGGGAGAGTCCTGCTGGAGTAGGCTCATGCGCCCTTATCTTATTACCAACCGCGCAGCGCCGGACAACTATTTCGCTCGACCCGGCCAGCAGGTTCCCATTCTTTCGTACCGCCGCTGGTGACTTTCGGGCCATATCAGGGCCGCGGCCGCAGCGCCGCCAGAAAAGCATCCGCATCGAGCGTGTTCAGCACGTCGTCGGCCGTGAGCCACGCCCGGCGCAACTGGCGCAGCCCGTAGTCCAGCTTGCCCAGGTTGCGGGCATCGTGCGAGTCGGAGTTGACCACGATCTTACATCCAAGCTCCTTGGCCAGCCGCAGGTCGCGGTCGTTCAGGTCCAGTCGCTCAGGCGCTGCGTTGTGCTCAACGGCTACGCCCAGCATTGCGCACCGGCGCAGAACCGCTCCCAGCTCGAGCGCGAAGGGCTCGCGGCGCAGCAGCAGCCGGCCGGTGGGATGGCCGAGGATGCGGACGTAGGGGTTCTCGATTGCGCGCAGCACCCGGGCTGTCATCTCTTCGCGGCTCTGGGCGAAATGTGAATGGACGCTGGCGATCACGACGTCCATCTGCGCCAGGGTTTCGTCCTCCAGGTCAAGAGCGCCGTCAGCCAGGATATCCACCTCAATGCCGGCGAAGACCCGGATGCGGCCGGCCATCTCTCGGTCCACGGCGCGGATGCGTTCGATGTGCTCAAGCGCCCGGCGATCGTCAAGGCCGTTGGTCATGGCCAGGTTCTTCGAGTGGTCGGTGATGGCAATGTACTGGTAGCCCACGGCCACTGCCGCTTCGGCCATCTCGCGGATGGTGTTGTGGCCGTCGCTGGCATTGGTATGCATGTGAACGTCGCCGCGGATGTCTGATTTTTCAGTGAGCTTTGGAAGGCTGTGGTGCGCAGCAGCTTCAATCTCGCCCAGATTCTCGCGCAACTCAGGTGGAACCCAGTCCATGCCCAGGGCCGCGTAGATCTCTTCCTCAGTGGCTGCGGCCACAACCGATTCATCGTCAAGCCGGGCCAGCGCCCACTCGCTCAGTGTGTAACCCATCTTGAGGGCTCGCTGGCGGAGCGAAACGTTATGCGCCTTGGAGCCGGTAAAGTATTGCAGCGCCGCACCATAGCTGGCGGACGGCAGCAGGCGCACGTCCACCTGGAGCGCATTCGAAAGATAGAAGCTGACCTTGTTGTCGCCCTTGGCGATGATGCTCTGCATGCCGGGATAGGCGGCCACATAGTCAACGGCGGCAGCCGTGTGCTCCGGCGCGCAGGCCGGCCCGGTCACCAGCAGGTCAAGGTCGCCGCAGGTCTCGCGACCGCGGCGCAGGGAGCCGGCCGGGGTGACCCGCTCAATCCCATCGAAGGCCAGCAGGTAAGCACTGATGCGCTGAGCTTCCTCCTCGGCCACGTCGATGCGGTAGCGACCCACCGACCGGCGATAGTCCTCAATGCCCTTGCGCAGCTTTTCAATCTGCTTGTCGCCCATGCGCGGCAGGCCGGTGAGGCGGCCCGCATCGATCGCCTCGGCTAGCTGGTCAATGCCGCCGATCTGCGCCGCAGACCAGAGCAGGGCGACGGTCTTGGGGCCCATGCCGGGAAGCTTCAGCAGTTCCAGCAGCCCGGCCCCGTACTTGGCCAGCAGTTCGTCGCGCAATGGCAGGGTTCCGGTCGCGGCAATGGCTTGCAGGTTCGCGGCCATGCCTTTGCCGATGCCGGGAATCTCCAGAAGGCGCGCGGTATCCGCAGCCGCGGCGGTCAGTTCGACGGTGGTTTGCTCGGCTGCCTCGGCAGCGCGACGGTAGCTGCGGATGCGAAAACCGTCGCCGCCGTCGATCTCCAGCAGATCGGCGGTCTCCGCCAGCAGGCGTCCCATGGTGGGGTTATCCATGGCCGAAGAGTATCAAACGGCAGGGAAATGGGAACAGGAAGGAGGCGCGCAATAGTCTCCTGGCTGCGCGATCGAAGGGAGTGTGATCAGGAAGGGCATTTTGGGCGCAAAAATCAGAAGCCGCCGCAAGGTGGCGTTGCCCGTACTGCTCGGTAGATCATGCTGGCTAGGCTGCGTTGTGTGCAGCGGCGTCCTTGAAGCGGACAACCGAGTCCGCCTGAGGACCCTTCTGGCCCTCGACGATGTCAAACTCCACGTCATCGCCCTCTTTCAGGGTTTTGTAGCCGTCCAGCTGAATCGACGAATAATGGACGAATACATCCGGGCCGTCGTCGCGTCCGATGAATCCGTACCCCTTGGCGTTGTTGAACCACTTGACCTTCCCTTTGTACTGAGCCACAGGCTCCCTCTTTCTTTGCTTCGTGCGGGGAATCCGGACATGAGGGGTCACGCCCGTTACAAACTAAGACGGCAAAATCGCGGCAAAGGTTGATCGGCTATTTTTGACAAAGTTTCATCAGGTGGGATATTGAATATGGACTCCATTCAATTTTGCCATGTTTGATAGCCGGAAATCGGGACCACCCGGAACCGAGGTCTTCTTCGGCGCCATGGCATGTTCTGCTTTGACCGCCCTGTCCCACGTCGGGTTACGGAAGGACCCACCAGAGTTGCCCGGCGGTTCTGGTCGCCGTTACCGAGGGGTGCGCCGCCTGTCGCAAGGGAACCATTTCTGTTATCTCAAAGAAGCACTGAGGTTTACGATGGGCTTAGAGATCATGCAGTGACGTGTGTGAGTTGCCGGGTCCTTGTCTCAGCTGTGGTATGCACCCGGCTGCCGGGCTCGAACTCGGACGGAGCTAGCCGGCTTCCCCGGAGAGCGAGAGCACGATGAGCAGCAAAGCAGGTTACGCCGCGACCTGCAGCAAGGCAGATGCGGCGGGCGGAATCCGCGCATTTCAAAGCATCCTGCACTATTTTGTGCGCGAGGTGCTGGGCTCGCCGCGGCGATTTGCGCGCGTTACGGGGCGCCTTTCCACCGGCTTCTCCACGCAGCTTCGCGTCCTGGAGCTCCTGCGCATCGGTCCGATTGCCCGGTTTGTCCGCTCCAATCCCCGGTTTCTGTTCAAGCACCTGCCGCCCCAATACCTCATCCGCGACCTCGCCGCGCCGGCCCGCACGGCATGCTTTCTGCACCATTACAAGCGATTGAGTTCAGTTTTGCAGGAGCCGCTCCTGCGCCGCATGCTTGAGCAAGACGTGCCCGTGTTCGGGCTGGGCGACCGGGATCACCGGTTCGTCGTAACCCTCGGCCGCTCGCGCCAGATCGACCACTCGCGGCATGTGGATCATGAGGGGGAACTGTCGTTGAACCTGCTCGTGGATGGGACCCATGTTTTTGTGCTGTCATTCACCATCGTGCCGGGCTGGGTGGTGGGCTCCCAGGCAGCCGAGGTGCTCATGATCACCCGGGTGCAGGGCGCGCTGGGCGTGTTCGAAAAAATCTCACTGGCCGCCAGGGCCATGCACGGAATCCCGCCGGAGATGGTGTTGATGGCCGCCCTCCACGGCGTGGCGGAGGCGTTCGCTATCCCGGTGATGGCCGGGGTGAGCGCCGTGCGCCACCTTTGCTATGACCCGGAGGACGAGGCCATCTTCAAAAAGTGCTATGACGACTTTTTCGCCCGCATCGGCGCGGTGCGCAACCCGGCCGACTTCTATATGGGGGTATTTCCCCTGCCGGAGAAGCCCATGCCGCTCGTCAAGCGCGGCCAGAAGACCCGCTCACGGGCGCGGAGGGCCTTCAGGCAGCGCGTGGCCGGGGAGACGTTCGCGGCGTTGCGCGGGGAAGCGCGCGCGGCGTCTACTTCTTCGTCCGTTTGCTGCCGTTGAGCCGCGCGTACAGCAGGACGGTGGTCAGCGTTTTGCCGTCCTTGATTGCGCCCTTTTCGATCATCTTCAGAAGCTCGGAGAGCTTGACCAGGCGGAAGTCGATCTCCTCGTCCGCTTCCGGATGCGCGTCGCCGGCGATCAGGCCCTCGGCCTCAAAGACCTTCATCGACTCGCCGAGAAAGCCGGGGCTGGCAAAGTATTCCACCAGCGGCTTCCACCTTTTGGCGCTGTAGCCGGTCTCCTCCGCCAGCTCGCGCTGGGCGCCAGCCAGCGGATCTTCGCCGGGTTCGAGCTTGCCCGCCGGCAACTCCCACAGGTACTGGTTGGCGGCGTGGCGGTACTGGCGCTCGATCACGACCCATGGGTTCTTCCTGCTTTTGGAGGTGTCCAGGGCCAGGATGACCACGCTGCCGTTGTGGCGGATGACATCGCGCTCGTTGTGCTTGCCGCTGGGCTCAATGATTTTGTCGTGCTGCACGCGGAACAGCGGGCCCTGGTAAACAACCTCGGAGCTGACCAGCTCGGCGACTTCAGTCCCCTCTGGCGTGGTGTCCTTGGATAGCTTGCGGGCCCTCGGCGTCTTCGCCTTCGTCACCTGCGTTTTGGCGTTGCCCCCGGTGGCCGGAGCAGGCTTCGTTGCGAGATCCTCGGTCATCTTCTTCGCTGCGGCGGGTTGGGCCGGCGCGGCCGTCTTGGTGCTGGGCATTGGCTGTCTCCTCAAATGCGCGGTCAAAAAAAGTATACGCATCGCTGCCCGCCGACCCTGAGCGAAAGGAGACGGTTGTGCATCAATTAGCCCCGGCGTGGCATCCTTAACTGAGCCTGATTCATTTCCTGCTGTGCTTTGCCGCCGATGGCCGCAGGGCTATCGGTCCGGAGTTGCCTTCAGGCAAGCAAAGTTCCAGCAAAGAGAGTACGTTGCCAACCGCAGATTGCTATCCCATCACCGTGGCGCCGGGACTGCACCGGCTCTTTCTCGACTACTGCGCCGGAGCAGCGGCGGCGCGGCCATTCTATGCGTCTCTGTCGCCAGACGCGGGCTGGCAGGCTCATCCCGCTCCTCCCCCGCACTGGGCCCGGATGGTGGCCCTGCTCGCGGAGCAGAACCCAGCTTCCAAAACCGCCGGCACGCCCGCCGCCGCGGCAATCGCCGATCTCAGCGCCGGCGCGGGCACCGTGGTCACCGGACAGCAGGTGGGCCTCTTCGGCGGACCGTTGTTCACGCCCTTCAAGGCGGCGACGGCCGTTGCCCGCGCGCGCCAGGGCGCTGCGCACGGCAGACCTCACGCCGCGGTCTTTTGGCTCGCCAGCGAAGACCACGACTTCGCCGAGATCAACCACGTTATTTTTCCCGCCGGCCGCGAGCTGCGCAAACTCACCTATGCCGATGCCACGACCGCCGACCGGCCAGTGGGCGGTCTTGTTCTCGATGACCGCATCACCCCGCTGATCGAACAGGCGTGGGATCTGCTGGGCGGCTCCGATGCCATGGAAGCTCTGGCTGCTGCCTACCAGCCGGGACGCACATTCGCCCAGGCGTTTGCCGAGTTTTATGCGAAAGCCTTCGCCGCGCAGGGGCTGCTGGTGCTCGACGCCGGCAGCCGCGAGGCGCACCGCATGGGGGCGCCCGTCCTTCGTGCCGGCCTGGAACGGGCCGATGAACTGCACACCGCTCTCGAAGCGCGCAACGCCGAGCTCGAAGCGGCCGGTTATCACGTGCAGGTGGCCGTCGGTGCCCAGTCCAGCCTGCTGTTCCTCATCGATGAGAAAACCGGGGCGCGGCAGGCGCTGAAGCGCGTGCATCCCACGGCCGCTGAGCCCAACGGCTTGTGGCAGGCGGGGCGACAGAACTTTTCAACCGATGAGCTGGTGGCGATTCTCGACGCCGCGCCGGAGCGCATCTCGCCCTCGGCTCTGCTGCGGCCGGTGTTTCAGGATTTCTTGCTGTCCACGTCGCTCATCATTGGCGGCCCGGCGGAGATTGCCTACTTTGCCCAGTCCGCGGTTCTGTTTGAGCGCATTCTCGGGCGCGTCACCCCGGCCGAGCCGCGCTTCTCGGCCACGCTGGTCGAGCCGGCCATCGGCGATCTGCTGCGCAAGCATGAGCTGCCGCTCGAGCGCGTATTCGCCGAAACGAAAGACGGCCTGGCGCAGTTGCTTGGCGCCCGGGCCATGCCGGTTGAAGGCAAGCGGAAACTGGCCACGGCGGGCACGGCACTCGATGCGGAGCTCGAGCCGGTGGTCGAGTGGATGACCAAGCTTGATGCGGGGCTGGGCCGGTCCGCGGAGACGGCGGCCAGCAAGATGCGCTACCAGATGAACCGGCTCCGGCGTCTGGCAGCCAACTTCCAGCTTGAACGCGAGGCCGCCCTGGGCCGCCACGCCGAAGCCGTGAGCCAGGCGATCTATCCAGGCGGGGTACTTCAGGAGCGGGTGCACGGAGCGGCGTTTTACCTTGCCCGCTATGGCTTCGGACTGACGGAAGAGATCTGTGCCCAGGCGGAGAATGCCTGTCCCGGACATACGGTCATGTGGCTGTAAGAAAGCAGGGTATAGGGAACAGGGAATAGGGAATAAGACCTGCGCCCGAGTGTCCCACGCTCGTTCCGCCTCCCGCAGAGGCCTTCCGCCGTTCACGGTGGCGTACATGCTTGCCACCTTGCCACAGAAGGCGCTCGCCTGACAGTCTGCCGCCATGCGGTTCCCTCTTCCCTGTTCTCTCTTCCCTGGACTTATATAATTGCCGCGAACCACGGGAGGGTATCTTGAGAAAGATCTTTGCAGCAATAACGATCGGCTTGATGGCTGGTTCTGCCTGCCTCGGCCACGCGAAAGAACCGTGTGCAACGGCCGGAACCAACAACGCCTTCCTCGGCATTCAGACCGTCAAGCTGTGGCCCGGCGACGCGCCTCAGGCCAAAGGCACGGCCTGTGAGGACACGCCGACTCTCACCCTCTTCAGCCCCCATTGGGGCGACGGCAACGGCTCCGCGGTCATCATCTTCCCCGGCGGCGGCTATGTGGGGCTGGCCGGTGTGCACGAGGGCCGCGAGTTCGCCGACTGGTTCACTGAGCGCGGCTTCCACGCCTTCATTCTCAGCTACCGGCTCTCGTCCAATGGATACCTCCTCCCCGTTCCGCTCCTTGACGCGCGGCGGGCCATCCAGACCGTGCGGGCGCGGGCGGCGGATTACCACATCAATCCCCATCACATTGTGATCATTGGGTTTTCGGCTGGCGGGCACCTGGCCGCGCTGGCCGCGACTGATCCCGTGCCCGGAGATCCGAATGCGGACGACCCGATCGAGCGCGTCTCCAGCCGCCCCGACCTGGCCGTGCTGGCATACCCATGGATCGGCGCCCTGACCACCGACACCGCGCACATCAGCTATTGCAATCAGTTCAATGTGATGGACCGCTGCGAGGAGCTGCGCAAGGCCTATTCGCCGGACCTGCTGGTCAGCAAAGACACGCCACCGGTGTTCATCTTCCACACCTATACCGACCAGACTGTTCCGGTTGAACAGAGCCTCAAGTTCTTTGACGCGCTGGTGAAAGTCGGCGACCAGTCGGAGATGCACATCTTCGCCAGCGGACACCACGGCGTGGGTCTGGGCGGGGTCGATCCGGCGCTCGAACAGTGGCCCAGCCTGCTGGATGCGTGGTTGCGGGCGCATGGGCTGCTGGGCACGGCGGGAACTCCGTAAATAGCGGCATGACTGGCTTGACGCCCCACCAATCGATCCCAAAAAGATGCCGGAAATGAAGAAGCGGGCCAACGGCTAGGGGAGTGGAAGGACTTCCCGAGGTCGCTGGCCCGCTGGACCCTGGACCGGGTCTAGGTGGTATTCTTAGTGTAGGCCGGTTGCGGCTCAATGCAACATCTTTTTTGAAGAATATTCCGCAATCGTGATTGCAGTCACAGGACCCCGCCGAATCAGCTTCAACTACATTGACTTGGGGCTTCGCCCCTGATACAAAAAGGTGTTCCATACTCGAAAAGCTATATCCCACTTTGAGAACCGACCGCCTGAGCGAACCACTCTAAACCATGCAAGAAATCATCCAACAAGTCGGGAGCTATCTGCTTGGCGCCGTGCCCACCATGCTGCTTTTTATCGTGCTGGTGCTGGCCTATCAGTTTCTGGTGCAGGGGCCGCTCTCGGCCACGTTGAAAGAGCGCCGCGCCCGTACGGTGGGCGCCATTGAAGACGCGCAAAGGGCCATTGAAAAAGCCGAGCAGAGTGCCGCGGAGTATGCCGCCAAGCTGCGCCAGGCGCGGGCTGAAGTCTACAAGGCGCGC
>Ga0302278_10002131_pt1 | contig 23250 bp, 20 predicted proteins | sample III_Bog_N3_2_FD_194543 | JGI IMG/M metagenome (GOLD analysis project Ga0302278, IMG submission 194543) | Peat permafrost microbial communities from Stordalen Mire near Abisko, Sweden - III_Bog_N3_2 | ecosystem: Environmental > Terrestrial > Soil > Wetlands > Peat | place: Sweden: Abisko...
AAGATGCGCGTCCCGGTGGACGACGTGGCGACGGTGATTGTGGATGCGTCGCGCAACCCCGTGCAGGCGGCGCGCAGCCGCGGGGTGAACGTGCGGCTAACGGACGAGGACGCGGCGGTGGTGACCGAGTTGAACGTGATTGGCCACACGGTGGACGAGGCGACCGACGCGCTGGAGAAGTTCCTGGACCGCGCTTTTTTGGCCGGCGCGGAGCATGTGCGCGTGGTGCACGGCAGTGGCATGGGAATTCTGCGGCGTGCGCTGCGCGAATATTTGAAGCGGCATCCGCAGGTGGCGGGTATCAGCGAGCCTCCGCAGAATATGGGTGGCGGCGGCGCAACCGAAGTGCAGTTGAAGGTTTGAACGTGCGCGTAGAATGACATCATCCATGACGAAATTAGAGAAACAGATTGCGTTCATCCTGGAACTGGACCGGCTGAAGGACGTGCTGCGGCAGACGACGCTGACCGTGGCCGGGAACCGGCGGGAAAATTCAGCGGAGCACAGTTGGCATTTGGCAGTGATGGCCACGGTGCTGGCCGAGTATGCGACCGACGCGGTGGATGTGTCGCTGGTGGCGGCCATGCTGCTGGTGCACGATGTGGTGGAGATTGACGCCGGCGACACATTTGCCTACGACGCGGCTGGTTACGAGGACAAAGAAGAGCGCGAGCGGAAGGCGGCGGAGCGATTGTTCGGACTGTTGCCTGAGGAACAGGGCTCGGAGTTGCGCGCAGCGTGGGATGAGTTTGAGGAGTGCTCGACCCCCGAGGCGCGGTATGCGAATGCGCTGGACCGGTTGCAACCACTGCTGCTGAATTCGAAGAGCGGCGGCGGCTCGTGGCGCACGCACAGCGTAACGCGTGAGCAGGTGTTGCGGAGGATGGAGCCGATCCGGCTGTGGACTCCCCGGCTGTGGCCGGTGGTGATGGAGATTGTGGACGACGCGAGCGCACGGGGCTGGCTGGCGTAAGCGTGGCGCTAAACTATCTGGCACGGTAGAGAAGAGCGTAGAAAGAGGAAGCGGTGGCGAACCCCGGAGATTTTGCCTACACGGTGAAGCAGCAGGCCGACATCGTCCGCATTGTGGGCGAGTACGTGAAGCTGCGCAAATCCGGAGCGCAGAACTACAGCGGACTGTGCCCCTTCCACGGGGAGAAGACGGCGTCGTTTTCCGTGCATGCCACGAAGCAGTTCTTCCACTGTTTTGGCTGCGGAGTGAGCGGCGACGTGTTTGCGTTTGTGCAGAAGATCGAGAACGTGACGTTCCCGGAGGCGGTGCGGCTGGTGGCGCAGAAGCTGGGGATCGCCATGCCGAAGCAAGAGTTCAGTTCTCCGCAGGAGGCGCGCGAGGCGAGGATGCGCGGCCTGCTGATGGACTTGAACGAGACGGCCTGCAAGTGGTTCGAGGAGCAGTTGAAGAAGCCCGAGGCGGCCGCGGCGCGGGAGTATCTGAAAGGTCGCGGACTGAACGAGGAGGCGATTGCGCGCTTCCGCATTGGCTATGCTCCGGAGTCCGGGTTTTTGCTGCGCGACAAGCTGAAGGGTATGGCCGACGAGGATGCTCTGCGCGAGAGCGGGCTCTTCAGTTGGAAGGAACACGGCGAGGCCGCACGGGCGGCGGGCGGGAAAGACGCAGCGAAGGACGCCGCGGGCGCGAAGGACGCGGCCAAGACCAAGGCGGCGCTCTACAGCAAGTTCCGCAACCGCATCATGTTCCCCATCTGCAATGAGAGTGGAAAGGTGATTGCCTTTACCGGCCGCACGCTGGCCGTGGACGAAAAGGCCGGGCCGAAGTACATGAACTCGCCGGAGACACCGGTCTACTCGAAGTCGCGGGTGCTGTTCAACCTGCATCACGCGCGCGAGGCGATCCGCAGCCTGGATTACGTGATCCTGGTCGAGGGCCAGATGGACTGCATCTCGGTGTACAACGCGGGCTTCCACAACGTGATTGCTACGAGCGGCACGGCCTTCACCGAGGCGCAGGCGAAGCAACTGGCGCGCTACACAAAGAAGATTTTCGTGAACTTCGATCCCGATGCGGCCGGTGCGGCGGCGGCGGAGCGATCACTGACGCTGCTGGTGAGCGAGGATTTTTCGATTCGCATTCTGACCCTGGAGCAGGGCTACGACCCCGACCTGTATGTGCGGCGCAAGGGAGCGGCGGCCTACGGCGAGGCGCTCAAGGCGGCTCCGCCGTACTTCCATTACCTGATCGCACGGGCGCAGGCGCAGTTTCCGCGCACGGCCGAAGGCAAGGTAAAGGCCGTGAATTATCTGCTGCCGCACATCCAGCGCGTGCCCAGCCGCATTGTGCGCGACGAGCTGGCGATGGACGTGGCGCAGAAGCTGCAGATTGATTCGTCGGTGCTGCGGCAGGAGCTGCGCCATGTGGCCGGGGCAAGGACGGCGACGAAGGTTGCGCCGCGGCAAGAGGCTCCGATGACCGAGGCAGAGCTGATTTTGTTGCAGGCTTTGATGAGCGGCACGGAGCTGAACTTTACCTACGACGACGAGAGTGGCGTGGAGCAGGTGTACAACCCGGCGGAGCAGGCCTACTACACGTTGAGCTCGGAGAAGCTGCACCAGGGAATGCGTTGCGAGGCGCTGATAGATAAGGTCTTGAAGGCTCTGGCCGACGGCGTGGACGTGATGGGCATGGAGATGACCGACGACGAGCGCGGAATGCTGGCCGGAGTGCTGATGCACGATCACGAGGCGCTGACTCCGGAGCTGCTGCATGGGGCGATTGGGGCGCTGCGCCGTCGCGAGCTGGAGCATCGCCGTCGCGAGCTTGTAAGCCGAATCGAACAGGCGGCGCGCAGCCAGGACTCCGCGGCCCTGGCGCAACTGATGCAGGAGAAGCAGGATGTGGACCGCGCGCTACGTCATGCGGCGAGTGAGTAGGCTGCGAGCAAGTAGGTGGCAATGATGGAAAACCAGGAACACAAGTTACGGCGCAAGGATCGCGCGGCGGACGAGGCCGAGGCGGAGACGATTCTGCGCGAAGGTGTGTACGGCGTGCTGAGCCTGGTGGATGCCGCGGGCGAAGCCTACGGCGTGCCGCTGAGTTATGCTTACGCGGCGGGCGCCATCCACGTGCATTCGGCGGTGGAGGGGCACAAGCTGGAAGGACTGCGCACTGGAGCAATTGTGAGTTTTTGCGTGGTCGGCCAGGCTGAGCCGATCCCGGAGAAGTTCAGCATGCGTTACCGGAGTGCGATTGCCCGGTGCGAGGTGCACGAACTGGATGGCGAGGAAAAGCTCGCATCGCTGGAACAACTGGTGGCGAAGTATGCGGCGCAGCTCCGCCCGGAGGGCACGGCGTACATTGCGGAGTTGAAGGGCTCGACGCGCGTGTTTGCCCTGTGCGTATTGACCGTGAGCGGCAAGCGGCGCAAGTAAGATAAGCGGCGCCTTGGGGCGCGGAACGCACCGCCAACGACGCAAAGATGCGGACATGAGAAGATGGGTGCATGGATTCCCTCCAACGCAAAATCTTCTGGATTCTCTGGACGATCCTCAGCCTCGTTGGATACTTCCTGCCCCTGGGCTGGGCGGTGGCGGAATCCTTTGTGGCGCTATTTGTGAGCTGGTGGATTGTGTACCGCTCCGGCTGGATTTAACCGCACCGGCAGCTGGGCGCAACCTTCGATGAACGGTTGTCCGATGAAGACCTTCGCCGCACAGCAGACCCTCTACAAAATGAAATTGATTGCGAGCGGTGCCAGCGCAGCTACTGCTGCTGTTGCTGCTGCATGGGCTGGCTGGGGCGCGTCTCGGGCTCGGGCTCTTCGGCAGGGAAGTTGGCGCTGCTGATGAGCTGCTCGTGGCCTTCCAGGTCCACGTCCGGGCGGAGCTGCACGTCCACGCTGAGGCGCTGGCCGGCGTGGCCGTTGTAGAGGCCGCGGACAGGAGCGACGTCGCCGTAGTCGCGGCCGTAGCCGATGCGCACGTGGCGCTCGGCCACGGGTCGGCCGAGGGTGGGATCGAGCGCCAGCCATCCGCCTTCCGGGATGTAAACCTCGGTCCAGGCATGGGTGGCCTGTCCGCCGATGACCTCTTCCATGGCGGCGTTCGGGTCCAGGGTGTCGCGCTGCGGGACCAGGTATCCGCTGACGTAGCGCGCGGGGATTCCGCGGCGGCGGGCGATGCCGAGCAAGAGGTGCGCGAAGTCCTGGCAGACGCCGGCGCCGAGGCGCATGGCGTCCTCAATGGAGGACTGCACGTGGGTTGCGCCGGGCACGTACTGAAAGCGCTCGTGGATCAGTTGCGAGGCGGCCTGGGCGAATCCCCAGGCGGTGCCATTGCAGGCCTGCTGCGCGGCGTCGCTGATTTCGGCGAGCCCGGCGAGGTGGGGAACGTAGGTGCTTTCAACGAGGTAATCGTAGAACTCCTCGTGCAGAGCATCGCACTGTTGGTCAAGCTGCTCAAGCGTGATGCGCGGGTCGGTTTCAGGGGCGTCCATGCGCAGAACGACCGAGTCAGTCTCCACCTTGAGGTGGCGGTGCTCCTTGAGAACGTTGAACTGGTGCACCCAGTTGCCGAAGGCATCCTGATAGCTGGTGGGGTGCGAGGGCGGGCTGGTGGTGAGGCGGAAGCTGAGGCAGCTCTGGCGCTCATCGGTAAGCGGGCGCAGGCGCACCTCGTTATAGCTCTCGCTGACCGGACCGTCATAGTGGAACTCGGTGATGTGAACGAGGTGGTAGCGGTTCATGCGCTGGCCTTGTAATAGAAGTAAGTGCGGGCAATCTGTTCGCCGATGCAGAGGCAACTGCCCAACAGATTATTAAGGTAGATGTGCAGGCCGCGCTGGAAGATGTCTTCGATGCGGTCATAGCGCAGGGCCTCCAGCACTTTGCCGGTCTGGCGCTCGGCCTCATTGGAGTAGGAGCCGGGCAGAGTGTTACTGAGGGCGCGCAGACCGCTCTGCACCTCGCCGATGCTGAAGCGGATGGAGCGCGGATGCAAAGGGTGCAGGATGAGCATATCGGCCACCTGCTGCGGCTCGATCTGCGAGTAGTACTTGCGGCGATAGGCTTCGTAGGCGCCCACGCTCTTCAGCACGGCCATCCACTGGTGATTGTCGGCCTGGCCTGCGAGATTGGGATTCTCAAAGAGATATTGATATTGCACGTCCACCAGGCGCGCGGTCATCTCGGCGCGCTCCAGGTGGCAGCCAATGCGGAGGAACTCCCAACCCTCGTCGTGGGGCACGGTGGCGTCGGTGACGCCGTGGAAGCGGTGGGCGCCGAACTTGACGAGGTCGCAGAAGCGGTGCGGACCGGCAGCGAGCTCGCGGCGGGTGTCGAACTCATTGACGGCGTGGTAGAGGCCGTTGATGTCCTCCCACATTTCGCGGCTCAGGCGGTCGCGAATGGTGCGGGCGTTCTCGCGGGCCTTGGCAATGCACTGCAGAATGGAGTTCGGGTTGTCCTGGCGGAAGGCGAGGAACTCGAAGACCGTGCGCGCATTGGCCTCATCGTAAAGCGAGCGGAAGCGCGTCTCCTCGCCGGCCATGACGAGCAAAGGGTCCCAGCGCAGGCGGTAGAACTTGTCGCTCTCCTCGAGCAGCATGTGGTAGTTGACGTCGAGAATGCGGGCGGTATCTTCGGCGCGCTCCATGTAGCGCGAGAGCCAGAAGAGAGAGTCGGCGATGCGGCTGAGCATGGTCGTCATACCTCCTCACGCAATACCCAGGTGTCTTTACTGCCGCCACCCTGCGAGCTGTTGACGACCACCGAGCCTTCGCGCAGGGCCACGCGGGTCAGGCCTCCGGGGACGACCGTGACGCTTTCGCCGTCGTAGAGACAGTAGGGGCGCAGATCCACGTGGCGACCGCCGACGCGGCCCAGCGTGGCGTCATAGCTAGGAACGCGGCTGAGCGCGATGAGCGGCTGCGCAATGTAATTGCGGGGATCGGCCTGGATGTGTTCGCGGAACTTGGCGATGGTGGCCTTATCCGCCGCGGGGCCAATCAACATTCCGTAGCCGCCGCTTTCCCCCACGGCCTTGACGACCAACTCGGGCAGATGGTCGAGGACGTAGGCAAGATCCGTGCGGCGCGAGCAGAGATAGGTAGGCACGGAGCCAAGGATGGGCTCCTCGCCAAGGTAGTAGCGGATGAAGTCCGGCACGTAGGCGTAGACGGCTTTGTCATCGGCGACACCGTTGCCGACGGCGTTGGCCAGGGCGACGTTGCCGGCGCGGTAAGCGCCCATCAGTCCGGGCACTCCCATCAGCGAATCGCCGCGGAAGACCAGTGCGTCGAGGAAGTCGTCATCCACGCGGCGGTAGATGACATCCACCCGGCGCAGGCCAAGGATGGTCTTCATGTAGACGATGGTGTCGTCCACGATGAGATCGCGGCCTTCGACCAGCTCGATGCCCATCTGCTGGGCGAGGAAGCTATGCTCGAAGTAGGCGGAGTTGTAGATGCCGGGGGTGAGCAGCACGGCCTCGGCCTGGCCTCCGCCACGCGGCGAAAGGCTGCGCAGGATGCGGCAGAGCTCGGTGGGGTAGTGGTTGACGGGCAACACGCCGTAAGCCTCAAAGGCCTCGGGCAGGGTGCGCGTCATGATGGCGCGATTTTCCAGCACGTAGCTGACGCCGCTCGGGGTGCGAACGTTATCCTCCAGCACCAGGTATTCGCCGCTCTTGGAGTCGCGGATGAGATCAATGCCGCTGATGTGGGCATGGATGCCACGGGGAACGCTGAGGCCGACCATCTCCCGATGGAAGTGTTTGCAGGAATAGACGAGCGAGCGCGGGATGCGTTTATCGGCCAGGATGCGCTGCGCTCCGTAGACGTCCTGTAGAAAATGGTTGAGGGCAACGACGCGCTGCGCCAGTCCGCGCTCGACCTTCTGCCATTCGGCGTGAGGAATGATGCGCGGAATCAGGTCGAAGGGGAAGAGCCGCTCGGCACCCGCTCCGTCGCTATAGACGGTGAAGGTGATGCCCTGCAAAAGGAAGGCGAGATCGGCGATCTTGCGGCGCTCCACGAACTGGCTGGGAGCAAGCGAGGCCAGCGTCTGGAAAAGCTTGGCGTAGTGCGGACGCGGCACACCGGGGGCTTCGAACATCTCGTCAAAGAAGCCACCTACTTCATAATCTGCGAATAGTGCTGGAGTTTTTTGGCCGCTGGCCGGCATCGTAGGAGGTTAACAAGCGGCGGCCCAAGGCGCCAATCGAAACAATTGATGAGGGGTATAGAAAATCAAGCAGGAGTAAAGCTGCGGGAAGTTTCGGTAAACTGTCTGGAATGATTGACTTGGACAGTTTTTGTCGTGCGGGATGGCAGTCCGGAGCCTTGCCAACCGGTGGCGCTTTCTGTGACACTAGTTATGTTCCCGCAACCCGGGAGTGTACTCCGCATCTAAAGGCTTAATGCCTTCTCGCCAACATGGCGATCTGCCCGTAGCGGAGCGGGCCTCTTATGTTCGCAGGAAATGACTGGGGAAAGCTGGGCTTTCCGGCCGGTGGGCGGCCGCGTGGCCCGGTTTTGGCTGCGTGACGGATTTATTTTCCGTCCGCAAGATTTTATTGGCTGCCGTATGGCGCCCGTGAAGGACTAAAAGCTTTGGCTCTCGACGACAAATACGAAGATATACAGAAGCTGATTGATACCGGCAAGGAAAAGGGCTTTCTCACCTACAACGAGGTGAATGACCTTCTGCCGAACGACATCAACTCGCCCGACGACCTAGACGACCTGCTTGGCATTATCGGCACCCAGGGCATCAACGTGTTGGAAGACACGAAGCTGCCCTCGGAGAAGAAGTTCGAGCCGAATGAGGAAGAAGGCGAGGACGTCGAGCTGGACCTGACTCCGGGCGCCTTGGAAAAGACCAACGACCCGGTGCGCATGTATCTGCGCGAGATGGGAACGGTTCCGCTGCTGACTCGCGAGGGCGAAGTGGAAATTGCCAAGCGCATTGAGCGCGGGCAGTTGCGCGTGCTGAAGGCATTGTCGCGCTCGGCCATCGTCATCCGCGAGGTGCTGGCCATTGGCGACGACGTGAAGCGCCAGGTGCGCTCCGTGAAAGAAGTCGTGGTCTTCGACGAAGAGGAGATTACCGACGAGGTTCTGCAGGGCCGCTTGAAGGAGATCACCGGCAAGGTGGACGAGCTGTCCAAGCATTACAAGAAGGCCGTAATCCTGGTTGCGAAACTGGCCGACATCGGACAGCCGGGAAAGGACAAGAAGAAGATTCGCGACCATCGCAAGGCCTACTGGGCTCTGGGACGCGAGCAGGTCGAAGTCAGCCGGGCGATCCGCGCACTGCGCTTTACCAACCAGGAGCGCAAGCGGCTGATTGACCGTGTGAACAAGACGGTCGAGAACATGAAGGCCCTGGACCGCCAGGTATTGAACCTGGAAAAGCGCTGCGAGTTCACCAAGGTCGAGGAGCAGAAGAAGGAAATCCGCAAGCAGATCCGCGCGGTGCGCACCGACATGGAGCGCATCGAGGTGGAGGCGGGCGCGGTGTTCAGCGAGTTGAAGCGGACGCAGCGCGAGATCATCCAGGGAGACATGGACGCCGAGCACGCCAAGCGCGAGCTGATTGAGGCGAACCTGCGACTGGTGGTCAGCATTGCGAAGAAGTACACGAACCGCGGCCTGCAGTTCCTGGATTTGATCCAGGAGGGCAACATCGGCCTGATGAAGGCCGTGGACAAGTTCGAGTACCGCAGGGGCTATAAGTTCTCGACCTACGCGACGTGGTGGATTCGTCAGGCCATCACCCGCGCCATCGCCGACCAGGCGAGAACGATCCGCATCCCGGTGCACATGATCGAGACGATCAACAAGCTGATTCGCACCAGTCGGCAGTTGGTGCAGGAACTTGGCCGCGAGCCAACCAGCGAGGAGATCGCGCGCCGCATGGACATTCCGGTGGCCAAGGTGCGCAAGGTCTTGAAGATTGCGCAGGAGCCGATCTCGCTGGAGACTCCAATTGGCGAGGAAGAGGATTCGCATCTGGGCGACTTCATCGAAGATCGCGCCGTGGTCTCGCCGGCCGAGGCGGTGATCAACGTGAATCTGAAGGACCAGACCAGCCAGGTGTTGCGCACGCTGACGCCGCGCGAGGAAAAGGTCATCAAGATGCGCTTTGGATTGGAAGACGGCAGCGAACACACGCTGGAAGAAGTAGGCCAGTCGTTTGCCGTCACCCGCGAACGCATCCGCCAGATTGAAGCGAAGGCCCTGCGCAAGCTGCGTCATCCGTCGCGCTCGCGCAAACTGCGGGCGTTCATGGATGGAGTGCACGACTAAAAGCAAAGTTTCAAGGTTTCAGAAGTTTCAAGGTTTCAAAGTTAAGGGCACGGCTTCGGCCGTGCCCATAGTTTTGACCGGAGAGCTTTACTCGTAGCGCAGTGCCTCGATGGGGTCGAGGTTGGCGGCCTTCCATGCCGGGTAGATGCCGAAGACGAGGCCGATGAAGGCCGAGGAGCCGAAAGCAAAGAGCGTCCATTGCCAGCTCATGGTTGCGGGCAGCGAACTGATGGTGGCTGCGATGAGCCAGGTAAAAATTGCGCCGAGGAGGATGCCGATGATTCCGCCGACGGCGGTGAGGACGACGGCCTCAATGGTGAACTGCAGCAGCACGTCGTGGCGGCGTGCTCCGACGGCCTTGCGGACACCGATCTCCCGGGTGCGCTCGGTAACCGAGACCAGCATAATGTTCATGACGCCGACGCCGCCGACAAGCAGGGCCACGCTGCTGACGGCGAACATGAAGACGAAGACCCCGCCCGTCACCTGGTTCCACAAATCCATCATCGAATCCGCGGTGAAGATCTCAAAATTATCCGGTTGATCGGGCTTTAGTTTGCGGCGGCGGCGCAGCAACTCGCGCATCTCGTCCATGGCCTTCGCCACGTCGGGCTGGCTGGTGGCTTTCACGCTGATCCAGTTCTGCTTCATCTCCGGGTGCAGCTTGTGGAAGGTGAAATACGGGAAGGTGACGATATTGTCCTCGGGATTCGAGCCGCTGCCGAAGGCGGACTTTGCCTTGTCCAGCACGCCGATGACGGTAAACAGCTCCCCCGCGATGTTGACCTCCTTGTCGAGGGGATCCGAATCGCCGAAGAGTTCCTTGGCGGTGTCATATCCGAGCACCACCACGGGGGAGCGCTGGTCGTCCTCGGCTTGTGTGAAGAAGCGGCCGCGGTACATGGTGAAATCGTTCACCATCTTTGTGTCCGCGGTATTGCCCTGAAGAATCGTGTTCTTGGTGACGCGTCCCTGGTACTTCACGGTATAGGTGCCCACGCCGAACTCCGGCTGAAATAGGCGCAAAGAGGGCGAGACTGACTGCACATGAGGCAGATCCTTCATGGCATCGGCGTCCTCCCAGGTAAGCTCCTTGCGGTTCAGCATTTCAGCCGTGGGACGGCCCAGGCTGAAGACGTTGAAATGGAACGCGAAGACGACATTGGAACCGATCTGCTGCACCATCTGCTCAACATTGCTGTTCAACCCGCGCACCACGCTGCTGACGGTGATGACCACACTGACGCCGATGACAATGCCGAGGATGGTGAGGCCGGAACGCATCTTGCTGCGGACCAGGGTCTCACCGGCGAGGCGGAAGATCTCGCGGAATTTGCCCGAAGAATGCATGCGGCCGGCCATGGTCATAGCTCCGTGTTTATAACTCAAAGCGCAGGGCGGAAATGGGGTCCAGGCGCGCCGCCTTGCGCGCCGGGTAGACGCCGAAGAAGATGCCGACACTGAGCGCCATCAGCAGTCCGATGAGGACGCTCCACAGTTTGACCTGGCTGGGCATGCCGATGGCCAGGGTGACCGTCTTGGCGATGGCGATGCCGACGAGGACTCCGATGGCGCCGCCAATCAGGGAGAGCACCGCACTTTCGATCAGGAACTGGCGGAGAACATCGCCCGAGCGCGCGCCCAGCGCCTTGCGGATGCCAATCTCGCGTGTGCGCTCGGTTACGGTGACGAGCATGATGTTCATAATGACGATGCCGCCGACCAGCAGCGAAATGGAAGCCAGCGCCACGGCCACCACAAAAAAGCTGCCGCTGAAATTCGACCACAGGGAGAGGAAGCTCTGGTTGGTTTCGATGACAAAGCTGTCCGGCGCTCCGGGAGTGTCATGGCGCAGGCTGCGCACCACGGCGCGCACCTGGTCCATGGCGGATTCCATGGGCGCGCCCACGCCATAGCCCTTGCCCCAGATGCGGAGCACGATATTCTGCGATCCAAATTGCCGGAACCACGAGGTAAGCGGGATGACCACCCAGTTGTCCATGCTCTGGCCGAGGGCCTTGCCTCGTGGTTTCGCGACGCCGATGATGCGGTAAGGCTGTCCGTTGACGCGGATCTCCTTGCCCAGGGGATCGGTGCCCGGGAGCAACTTATCGGCAATGTCGGCTCCGATCACCACAACGTCGGAGCCCAGGCGTATATCGGTATCGGTAAGGGAGCGGCCGGAGTGGAGATCGAGATCGTAGATTTCGGTCATCCCGGTGGTCCAGCCCCGGGCCATCGTATCGTCCGTGTACTGCTCGCCAAACTTGACGCGCACATTATTCATGTAGGCAGAGGCGCCGACGTTCTTGCAGAGAGTGCAGGCCTCCTGCACCAGTTGGAAGTCTTCATAGCGCATGTTCTTGCGCTTCTGGTTCTGCTCCCACTCGTCTACGTTGGTAATGACGTTGGGAGCCTTGCTGACGATGAAGACATCGGCGCCGAGGTTGAAGATTTTGCCTGCGACAAAGCCATTGATGCCGTTGACGAAGGTCACCACGGCGATGATTGTGGCCACGGCGATCACGACGCCCAGCAGGGTGAGCACGCTGCGGAGCTTGTTGGCCCACAGCGACTGTAACGCGATCCGGACTGCTTCCCAGGTGTGCATTTTGGCGGCTCTTCCGGGTGCTCCCCACTGGTGATGGCAGTCTACCAGAGAGCGCGCGGCGGCGGCAGGTGGGCGGGATGGGCGGGAAAAATGGGGCTGCGGGATTTGAACCGGGTGACCGGAGGCGTGCGCGACGGCCGGGACGGTGGCGCGTCACAAGGTGATGTGACCCATGCCTATGGCAAGCCGGCGGCGGCGGGTGTATCACAGACGGGGAGAGAATCGGTCAACGCCCGGTAAAAATTGTGAGCTTCCGGGGGCTGTGCTACGATTTCTCCGTTTTGCAGTTGGCCCGGCTTGCGCCTTCGGGGTGCACCCTGGCCGGGCATTTCCGCCTGAACCATGACGGCCGCGGCGCAGCGGTTCGGCGCGTCGGCGCGGTGGAGTGGGCGAGGTTGGCAGTTACGTGGTTGGCAGTGATGACGCCCGCGGACTTTTGCCCATGGGCGGTGAGGTGAATCGAAACACCTGGGAGTTGCTTTGTGAAGACCTACGAAGGCGCAAACGTTAGGAATGTGGCCGTGATGGGCCACAGCCACTCGGGCAAAACCTCGCTGGTATCGGCCCTGCTCTACACTGCGGGCAGTACGCCCCGGTTGGGCAGGGTGGACGACGGCTCGACCGTAACCGATTACGACGAAGAAGAAATCTCACGGCAGATGACGGTATCGGCCGCGCTGGCCGCGACCGAGTGGGGCAAGACGAAGATCAACCTGATTGACACGCCGGGTTTCAACATGTTCGTCCATGAGGCGGAGATGGTGATTCCGGCAGTGGACGCCGCACTGGTGGTGGTGGACTCGGTGAGCGGCGTGCAGGTGGTGACGCAGAAGATTTGGAATTATGCCGAGGAGTTCCTGCTGCCACGTGTGGTGGTGTGCACGCGCATGGATCGCGAGCGCGCGGACTTTAACCGCGTGATGGATTCACTGACCGGCGCCTTTGGCCGCACGGTGGTGCCGGTACAACTGCCCATCGGCGCGGAGAAGAACTTCAAGGGAGTGGTGGACCTGGTCAAGATGAAGGCCTACTACTACGAGGTAGGCGGCAATGGAAAGGCGCGGGTCGAGGAGATTCCCGCCGAGCTGGCCGAGCAGGCCAAGGCCGCGCATGAGGCTCTGGTGGAGCTGGTGGCCGAGGGCGACGACGCGCTGATGAGCGAGTTCTTTGATACCGGAACCATCGCCGAAGAGCACATCGTCAGCGGCATCCACAACGCCATTCGCGAGGATCGTCTCTTCCCGGTGTTGTTTGCCAGCGGCCTGGGCAACATCGGCAGCGACGAGGTGCTGGACTTCCTGGTGGACTACGTGCCGACGGCCATCGAACGCCTCACGGTGAAGGGCGTGCCGGCCACAGCGGAGGCCGAGCCTCCGGTGCGCAAGACGGCATCCACTGAGCCGCTCTCTTTGTTCGTGTTCAAGACCGTGAGCGATCCATTCTCCGGACGCATCTCCTACTTCAAGGTGGTCAGCGGCGTGTTGAAGAACGACGCCACGGTGACGAACTACACGCGCGCCACGGCCGAGAAATTCAGCCACATCTCCGCCGTGATCGGCAAGCAGATGGTGCCGGTTCCGGAACTCGCCGCCGGTGACATCGGCGCGGTGGCCAAGCTGCGGGAAACCCTGACCGGAGACACCCTGGGCGACAAGAACGCGCCCATCCAGTATCCGGCGGTTACGTTGCCCGAGCCGGCCATTACCTTTGCCATTGAGCCCAAGACGCGCGCCGACGAAGACAAGCTGGGCGTGGGCGTGCACAAGCTGATGGAAGAAGACGCCATGCTGCGCTTCTTCCGCGATCCGCAGACGAAGGACTTCCTGATTGCGGGCACGGGCCAGCAGCACATTGAGGTGATCGTCAGCAAGCTGAAGCGGCGCTATCACACCGAGGTGGTGCTGAAGGCGCCGAAGGTTCCCTACCTTGAGACGATTCGCGGCCTGGCCGACGTGCAGGGTCGCCACAAGAAGCAATCGGGCGGCCATGGCCAGTTCGGCGACTGCAAGATCAAAATGTCGCCGCTCGAGCGCGGTAAGAAGTTTGAATTCGTGAACTCGACCTTCGGCGGCTCCATTCCGAAGAACTTTATCCCCGCGGTGGAGAAGGGCATTCTGGAGGCCGCTGCGCGCGGCTACCTGGCCGGCTACCCGGTGGTGGACTTCCGCGTGGAACTCTACGACGGCAGCTACCATGACGTGGACTCGAACGAAATGAGCTTCAAGACGGCCGGCCGCATCGCTTTCAAGAAGGCGATGGAAGTGGCCAAGCCGGCGCTGCTGGAGCCGGTCATGCAGGTGGAGATCACCGTGCCGGACGAATTCGCCGGGGCCATCATGGGCGACATGAATTCCAGGCGCGGACGCATCCAGGGCATGGACAACAAGGCCGGCAACACGATCATCAAGGCGCACTGCCCGATGAGCGAGATGCTGACCTACGGCACCGACCTGACGGCCATGACGCAGGGCCGCGGCTCGTTCAACATGGAGATGGACCACTACGACTTTGTGCCGGCGCTGCAACAGGAGAAGATCATCGCCGCCGCCAAGGCCGCGGGGGCCGGCATCGAAGAGGAAGAAGAAGAGTAGGCGCTTTTGGTATGCCGGCGGCAGAAGAGCAGCCCCAAAGGCTGCCCTTCCTGTCACGTGGCGGTGCTTGCCCCGGAGTCCGGCACGGGGTATAGTTCCGACGCGCGTGTCACCGGCGCACAGGATTTGCCGGCCAAAATGGAGGAAGCATGTTGAAGGCACTGGGAGTAGGGTTGCTGATGCTGGCGATGTGTCCGTTTGCGCTGCCCACGGCAGAGGGCTGCCGCGAGGAAAGGGATCGGCTGCGGGATCGCCGCCATACGCTCGATGAGGACATGCGGCACTATAGCCATCGCTGCGAAGGGGTATCTCCGCGTGAGTATGCCGACCGCGGCTGCCGTGAGTGGCGGCACCGGATCGACAACGAGAAGATGCAACTGGATCGCCACCAGCATGAATTCGAGATGCGTTGCCGATAGATTATGGGACCATAAACACCAGAAGGGCAGCCTCAAATGGCTGCCCTTCGTTTTGCTGCCCGCGTGCAGTGCGGCAACGGGTGGGGAACCTAGTAGCGGTCGTGCAGCGCGTGGTGGATGGCGCGGCGGGCCTCGTCAATGTGGCCGAGGGCGCGGTGCTTCAGACCGTGATTCCACCGGTCATCTTCGCGCTGGTTGATGTCGTTGTAGGCGCCGTCTAGAAGTCCGAGAGCGCGATGGAAGCGGTCAGGAGCGCCCCAGTGTTCGTCCACCGGAGGATGATCGCTGAGCGGCTTGCCGTCGTCAATGGCGGCCTGCTTGATGTCATTGATGGCGGCGTCAATGGCGTGAATGGCGCGGGACTCATCGGAGTCCACGCGGCCGTTGGGCACCCAGCGGTCCAGGTGGGCGCGGGCGTGGCGCAGGTCGGTAAGCGCGTGCAGGTAGGCCGGGTGAGCACCGGGGGTGTCCGCCGCGGCAAATGAGGTAAGCAGTGCGGCGAGGGTGAGCAGCATGGCAATTTTCACAACGGTCTTCATGGGATCAATCTTCTCCAGTCGGTTGTGGTTCGGTTGTTCTCCGGTGTGGGCAGGCAGCCTGCGCCGGAGGGCTTGATGCCAGAATCAGGCAAGAATGCAAACGGGAAGACTACTCCTTGCCTTGCACTTTAATGCCGTGACGAACCGCCTTGCAGGCGTCGTCAAGCTGATGCAGCGAGCGGTGCTTGAGGCCGCGCGCGAAGGAATCAGACTCGCGGTGGTCAATGTCCTGGCGGGCCTGCGTCAGCAGTTCGAGCGCGCGATGCAGTCGGTCTCCGCCCGTCCAGCGGGAGTCCATGGGCGGATGATCGCCCAAGGGCTTGCCATCGTCAATAGCGGCCTCGCGCAGCATATGCATGGCGGAATCAATATCAGAAACGGCCTGCTGCTGATCGGCGTTGACGCGGTAGTTGCCGGTTTGCGTCATCAACAGGGCTCGCGCGCTGCGCAGGTCGGCAAGTGCATGGATGTAGGCCGGGTGCTTGCCCGGAGTATCGGCCAGCGCGCTGGCACACAGAAGGGTGACCGCCACAAAAAAGCAGCCGAAGAGTTTGAGAAATTTCATCATCGTTTCATCTCCCCGTCGCCGGGATGGAGTCTCTCTGCCAGTCGTCTTAACCCGGCACGCGCGGGAAGGTTGCTGTGGGCGGGCGAAAGTTTTGGTGACGCATTGGAGGTGACGGAAAAAGGACGGCCGGGGCCGTCCCTCAAATTCCTGCGAAAGAGCTTTGCCTAGAAAAGTGTGTTCGTCTTGCGCGGAGCCTCCAGGCCAAAGTGCTGGTAGGCCAACTGGGTAGCCACGCGACCGCGCGGCGTGCGGTCGAGAAAGCCGATCTGGATGAGGAATGGCTCGTAAATCTCCTCGATGGCGTCGGGCTCCTCGGCCAGGGCAGCGGCCAGGGTGTTCACCCCCACGGGGCCGCCCTGGTACTTCTCGATGATGGTGAGCAGCAGGCGGCGGTCAATCTCATCAAAGCCGTGCTGGTCCACCTCGAGCATCTCAAGTGCGGCCTGTGCAGTGGGGCGGTCAATGTGTCCGGTGCCGCGCACCTGGGCGTAGTCTCGCACGCGGCGCAGCAGGCGGTTGGCGATGCGCGGTGTGCCTCGGCAGCGGGTGGCAATCTCCAGGGCGGCGTCGTCATCCATGCCGACGTTCAAAATCTGGGCCGAGCGGTTGAGGATGATCTTCAGGTCGTCGTGGGAGTAGAACTCAAGCCGAAGCACCAGGCCGAGGCGCGAGCGCAAGGGGGCCGAGATGAGTCCGATGCGCGTTGTGGCGCCGACGAAGGTAAAGCTGGGAATTTCAAAGGAATGGGTGCGCGCCGACGGACCCTGGCCGACCATGATGTCCAGGCGGCAATCCTCCAGCGCGGAGTAGAGCAGCTCCTCCAGCGCCGGCTGCAGGCGGTGGACCTCATCCACGAACAGCACCTGGCGCGCCTGCACGTTGGTGAGGATCGCCGTCAGATCGCCCTTGATTTGCAGCGTGGGGCCACTGGTCTGCTGGAAGGCGGAATCCATTTCATTGGCGATGATGGCCGCCAATGTCGTTTTTCCCAGTCCCGGCGGCCCGTAGAGCAGAATGTGGTCGAGGGCCTCTCCGCGGGCGCGCGCGGCGGCAATGGCCACGGCGAGGTTTTCCTTGACCTTGGACTGGCCGATGAACTCCTGCAAACGCTGCGGACGCAGCTTGAGCTCGAAGGTCTCCTCGCCTTCCAGCGGTGCGCCTGCCACCAGTCGGGAACGGTCTTCAGGATGCGCTGCCATGACAGCGATGTTATATCCCCGGGGGCAGGGGCGGCAATGCGCGGGCCAATGCGGTTTTGATTTCCCGGGGTGCGGGGGTTGCGCTACACTCGATACTTTGTAAGCTCCGGAGAATGCTACATGTTGCGTCGCTTTACCTGGTTCCTGCCTGTTGTGATTGCCATCCTCCTCTGCGCTCCCATGTTTTCGCAGGGGCGCCCGTTCACCTTTGAAGACATGATGAAGCTGAAGCGCATTGGCGACTTCACGGTTTCGCCGGACGGCCACTGGGTGGTGTTCAGCGCCGTGGATGTCTCGCTGAAGGAGAACACGCGCAAGGGCCATCTGTGGATCATCCCCACCGCTGGCGGTGAGGCGCACCGGCTGACCGAGCCCGGCGCGGGTACGGAAGACCGTCTGCGTTTTGCTCCCGATGGGCGGCACGTGCTGTATACGGCCGTGCGCGGCGGCCAATCGCAGATTTATGAGCAGCTCTTTCATCCGGAGACTGGGACGCTGATTGGCTCGCCACGGCCGGTGACGGACATTTCCACCGAGGCCGATGGCGCGCTCTGGTCGCCGGACGGAAAGAAAATTCTCTTTCTCAGTTCGGTGTGGCCGCAGTGCCAGGACGACGCCTGCAACCGCCAACGCGACCTGAAGGCGGAGAAGAGCCCGGTGAAGGCGAAGATCTTCGACCGCCTGCTTTATCGCCATTGGGCCGCCTATGAGACGGGCAAACGCTCGCATCTCTTTCTGGCCCTGGTGGATTGCGGCGATGTGGCGTGTCCCGCGCGCGACCTGACGCCGGGAGACTGGGATGTGCCGCCATTCTCGCTGGGCGGGCAGGACCAGTACGCGTTTTCTCCCGATGGCCATGAGGTGGCCTATGTCAGCAATCACGATCCGGTGCAGGCGATTTCGACAAACAGCGACGTGTGGACGTTGTCTCTGCTGATGCCGGATGCCCGGCCCGTGAACCTGACGGCCAGCAATCACGGCTCGGATTCGACGCCCGTGTATTCGCCCGATGGCAAGTACCTGGCCATCCGCTCGCAGTTCCGCGGCGGCTATGAGAGCGACCGCTTCCGCCTGCAGATCATCGAGCGCTCCTCGGGAAGGATCATCAACCTGACCGAGGGCTTTGACCGCTGGGTGGAGAGCGTGGCCTGGTCGGCGGATTCGACGCACCTGTACATTACGGCCGAAGACGCGGGCGACGCACCGATCTATCGCTTGGAATTAACGCCGACAGCGCAGCCGCGGCTGCTGGTACGCGGCTTCAACGACTCTCCCGTGGCGACGTCGGATGGCCGCACGTTGGTCTTCCTGCGCAACTCGGCGCGCTTCCCCAATGAGATTTTCACGCTCTCTCCCATCGAGCCTCACGTCGCGCCCCCGCCGGTGACGGCCAACAAGCCGGCGAAAGGACATCACCTTCCAATGATGGGCCATAAGGACTCCGATGAGCCTCCAACGCCGCCGCGCGCCGTGTACTCCGAGAAGGACGACAGCGTGGCCGCGCCGAGCGGGGAACGCCGCCTTACCCACATCAACGACCAGGTGCTTGCCCAGGTGCAGATGCAGCCGGTGGAATGGTTCTGGTTCACCGGCGCGGAGAAGAAGCAGGTCGAAGGTTTCCTGCTGAAGCCGCCGGGCTTCGATCCTGGCCGCCGCTACCCGGTGAAGTTCCTCATCCATGGCGGTCCGCAGGGCGCCTGGGGAGACGACTGGAGCTACCGCTGGAATCTCAACCTGTTTGCGGCCTCGGGCTATGTGGTGGTGATGATCAACCCGCGGGGCTCGACCGGATACGGGCAGGCCTTTGTGGATGACATCAACGGCGACTGGGGCGGACGCGCCTTTGAAGACCTGATGCTGGGCCTGGACTACGCCGAGCATACCTTCAGCTTCATTGACAAGGATCGCGAGTGCGCTCTGGGCGCCAGCTACGGCGGCTACATGGCCAACTGGATCCTGGGCCATACCGACCGCTTCAAGTGCATCGTCAGCCACGACGGCATGTTCAACCCAGAAAGCGCCTATGGCACCACCGAAGAGCTTTGGTTCAACGAGTGGGAGTTCAAGGGCACGCCGTGGACGAATCGCGAGCTCTATCGCAAGTGGTCTCCCGCACTGGCCGAGACGAACTTTAAGACGCCGACGCTGGTGGTGCACGGCCAGCTCGACTACCGTCTTGACGTAAGCGAAGGCTTCCAGCTCTTTACGGCCCTGCAACGCCAGAAGGTGCCCAGCCGGATGCTGTACTTCCCGGACGAAGGGCATTGGGTGCTGAAGCCGCAGAACTCGCAACTGTGGTGGAAGACCACAACCGACTGGGTGGATTGGTTCATCGGTACGCCGGGCAAGCATCCAGTGGATGCACCGCCTCCGGAGGAATAAGCCTTATCGCGGAAACAAGAAAGGCGCCCACTCGCGGGGCGCCTGTTCTTTTGTGCAATGCGCAGTAGTTACTTGGCTGCGGAATCTGCTTCCTTTGGAGTCGGCGAGAGCAGTGAGAGCCTCTGCGAGGTCTTCAGGTCTTGCGCGGAAAGATGCGCGCCGCCCAGCAGCAGCAGTCCGCTGAAGAACGCCCAGAAGATGAGCGTGACCGAAACGTAAAAGGGGCCGTAGGCATCCTGGAAGCCGACCACCGGCAGCGATGCGACATAGAAGAGCTTGGCCACCTCCCAGAAAAAGCCGGTGATGATGGCCGCCGGCAGTACCGCGCGCGCCGACACCTTGCCGTTGGGCAGCAGCCAGTAGATGGTGAAGAAGATCAGAACGCTGGCCACCATGCCAAAGGTCTTCATGGCCACGTACTGCATGGTCCAGTTCAGGCTGCCGACAAGCTTCATTAGGAAGACTGCGACGGTGCCCGTGCCAAGGTGATCTCCCAGCCAGCCCTGCGCGGCCTGTGCCGGGGCCCACACGCCGGCCGTGGCACCCACGCTGAGCATGGCCAGCACGCCGCAGCTCAAGGCCACGCCAAGCGAGACCACCTGGTTCATCAGGTAATTACGCGACTTGAATCCCCACACCGAGTTCAGCGCCACTTCCAGCGGCTCAAAGACGCCGGTACAACTGACGAAGAGCATGATGATCGAGATCAACTTGACCTGGTGCGAGGCGGCCATGGCCCCCACCTTGCCAATAATGAACGCCTGATTGCTGGGCAGGTAGGCCTTCAACATGCGGTTGACCGACTCCACCATGGCCGGCGAGTGAAAAACGCGCTGGCTTACGGTAAGCATCAACACCGCGGCGGGGAAAAACGAGAGCACGGCGCAGGCCGCCACGCTGAAGGCATAGGTATGCACTTCGGTGGTGCCAAGGTACTTGAGTGTGGACCAGCCGTTGCGGCGGAGCGTCTGCAACATCGAGGTGCGCAGGCCGTCGATCGCGTCGGGATGGCGCGGAGTAGCCGCGCCGGATGTTTCTTGATTAATCATGACTGCCTTCATTGTACCGAATCCCGTCATGTGATTTTTCTAAGCGGGCGATACTGCGATGTGGTACACGGCGAAAGTAATATGGAGTAACTGCTCCGCATTAGTGCGCGAGATGTCAATTTCTGGAGAGAAAAGCAGTCATTTTGCATACCCCCCATATGGGAGTTATTTTCTCCATAGAACTAACATTCTCTTGCTTTCACTTCTTGCTTAAGTTACTTAAGGTCTTGAAGTGGACGTGTCGTCTCCAAACGCACGATAGGTTTGGGGTGAAAACGGAGTGGATGTGCAGTCGGTTGTAAGCAAGATATCGAATCCGGATTCCAGTAGCCTCTCTCCGAAGACGTTGGTCTGACGGGTAAGTGGTGAGAGGCGGCTGGAATCCGGATTTGTGTTCTTGCGGCAATTCCGGAGGCTGCGAATGTAAGGCAGGATGAAACCTCCGGAGCTGTGCTTCTGAGCTCTGTCCATGAAGACTGTTGTACTTGCAAGAAATTGAAAGGAGCGGCGGTGAGAGAGAAAGGTACTGTCAAGTGGTTTAACGGCGCGAAGGGGTACGGCTTCATTCAACGCAGCACAGGTGAAGACGTGTTCGTGCATTACTCTGTGATACAGGAAAACGGGTATCGTACCCTGAACGAAGGCGAGACGGTGGAATTTGAGTGCGTCACGGGGCCGAAAGGCCTGCAGGCTCAGAACGTAAACCGCGGATAATCATCCGAACTTAGCAACAAGATTCAGACTAAAGGCCCTTCCCCCCAGGGGCCTTTTCTCTTGCCCGCAAAAGCACCACGGCGGGCGCTGCCGGCGCGACTCCTAAATTGAAAATCGAATCAGGCGCAGCAGAGTTCGCCGAGCAGGAGGCGCTGTTCCGCCGTTGGGCCAACAAAGTGGACTCCCGCGCTGTAGCCCTGGTGGCGGGCGATGACCGCCTTGAGGCTGAGCTGACCTCGTCCGCCCGGCAGGCGCAGGGTGAGCAGTACCAGGGTGCCGCTGGGGAGCGGCCGGGTGAGGGTCAATCCGGCGCCGAGCGGCGACAGGTCACGGGTTCGGGCCTGCACCCGAACCTGCTCACCTCCGGCGACGATGGCAAGCAGGCTGGCGCGAATGTCGAGCGGGTGGCGGGCAACGCTGCGAGCGGACCGGGAACCGAGGCGGCTGGTGCGCGGGCGCTCGGGCTCAAGGAAGATGGGTGCCGTCGTCATCATTGGTCTCCAGTCGCGCGATGGCCCAGCGGGCGTGTTCGGCTACCGCCGGGTCGGAGTGCCGGGCAAGCTCACGCAGGCGCGGCAGGTGTGCGCGGTCGCCGCTGTTGCCCATGGCCAGGGCGGCCGCACGAAGAATTCCGCGGAGTTTGGCGCGCTTGACGGGCGTGTTGCGGAACGTGCGCCGGAACTCCTCCTCGTTCATACAGGAAATCCAGTTCAGGAGGGGATTGACGAGTTCGGTACGCGGGCGGAGCCCGGGGGCGGTGGAGAACGGTGCGCGGCGGTTCCAGGGGCAGACGTCCTGGCAGATGTCGCACCCGAAGATGTGACGTCCCACGGCGGGCCGGAGCTCCTCTGCGACGGGTGAGCGCTGCTCGATGGTGAGGTAGGAGATGCAGCGCGTGGCATCCATCTGGTGCGGGGCGGTCAGCGCCTGCGTGGGGCAGGCGTCCAGGCAGAGGGTGCAACTGCCGCAGCGATCCTCGGCGGGCTCGTCGGCTGGCAACTCCAGCGAGGTGAGCAGGACGCCGAGAAAGAGAAAACTGCCAAGCTGCTGGTTGAGGATCAGGGTGTTCTTTCCCGTCCAGCCGATGCCGGAGTGCGCGGCCAGAACGCGCTCGACCACCGGGCCGGTGTCCACGTAGCACCAGGTGCGCGGCGTGGGCAGATTGCGCGCGGCGGCTTCGGCCAGTAGGCGCGATTCGAGGCTTCTGAGGCGCGGCAGCAACAGATCGTGGTAGTCGTTCTCGAGGAATGCGTAGCGGGAGATCCATCCGCGGCTGGGGTCATCGCACTCGGTGGAAAGCGGCCGCGCGGAGTGGTAGCTGGTGGCGCAGACGATGGCCGAGCGTGCCCAGGGGGCTGCATTGGCCACGGCGGCGCGCTTGAGCTCGCCTTGCTCGTTGCGGGCGGCAAGGTATTCCATCTCGCCGTGTCGCTTGGCGGCGATCCAGGCAGGGAAGTGTTCGAGTTCGGCGAGTGGCGCGGCCGGAGCAACGCCACAGAGGTCAAATCCCTCTTCGCGGGCGGCAAGCCGGACGAACTCGGTGAGCGAATGGATGGCCTCAGACCTCCTGGCGTAGCTGCCGAAAGGCGGCCCAGAATCGCGAAATACGGCGACAGGGCAGTGTAAGGGCAGTGTAACGGAAGGCGCTCCGGCTTAGCGACCGGGCCCGGATGTGCCACCGGGCGGGCATATGATAAAATCTGTCAATACAGTAAGACTCTCGAAGACCGGACATCATGCTCTTCTCCAAAGAATACGTGGGCTATCTCGCCCGTCAAGTCGTCAAACGCCTGCAGGCGAACCACTTCATCAAGACCACCACACCAGAAAAGGTGGCGGAGCGGGTGCAGAACTGCATGGTTGAGGAGCTGAGCCTCGAGGACCGCATCAACGAT
>Ga0302278_10002132_pt1 | contig 23244 bp, 13 predicted proteins | sample III_Bog_N3_2_FD_194543 | JGI IMG/M metagenome (GOLD analysis project Ga0302278, IMG submission 194543) | Peat permafrost microbial communities from Stordalen Mire near Abisko, Sweden - III_Bog_N3_2 | ecosystem: Environmental > Terrestrial > Soil > Wetlands > Peat | place: Sweden: Abisko...
CGCACGTTCGTTGGACGCTAAAACGGAATAGGTACTTTTCCGGCGTGAATGCTTTTTTCCTATTGACCTATCGGGCTTGATAGGGGTTAGGCCACATGGTCATCTGCTCTTCAAACCAACTGAAATCTTCTGAGCGTCTGTCTCGCTAATCCCAAAAAACTTGTCTCCACGATATTTGAGCCAGCCCTCCCTCCACTCTGAATAACTGGCAACACCCGGCGGCAAAGCGGAACGAGGAGCAGTCTGTCCAGCGATCTCAAAATCGCCGATCACAGTGCGAATCGTCTGTCTGTCATGCGACTCCCAAAATGCCAGCATCTTCTTCGCGCCTGCCTCGGTGTAATTCCATCTGACAGCAAAGCTGTTCGAGCTGAACCGAACCTGCTGGATGCTAGTTTGGGCAACATCCTCTGGCGAAATCCGAATGGTGGGAACAACCGGCTCACCGGCTAGTCCGAGATAAGCTGCCAGAAGAAACGTCGCAGTGATAATCGTGTGTTTGTGCATAGCGTAATGTGGCCTAACATTGTTCTTTGACCGCAAAGTGCGGTGCGATTAATTTCATGGTTCAACGCTATTCCTGATGCAACTGGCTTTCAAGGTTTAAGTTTCCCCGCTTTGAGGCCATAAAACGTGGCCGTCAAACACCACTCAGACAACGCCGGAGTGCGCCCCTCAATTTTGTAGGAGTCGAGGTGACGAGACTCATTTCAATTTTGGATTGGCGATTGCGGATTTTCAGTCAGAGACTCCTCACGTCGTCTCCTACAATAATTGAAAATTAAAGAGCGGCCTCCGTTTCCAGAGGCCGCTTGCGTTTCTTGATTTTATTTCACGCCTGCACGGCGATGCTCACGTTCTGGCTCCAGACGCCCACGCGGCCGTCGTTCAACAGGTAAATGCCCCGGTAGGTCCAGACGGTTTTGGCGGCGGGAAACGGCTGGGTGTCCGTGTAGCCGGGCGTGGTGTCCATGGCCAGCGGCACGGAGCCTTTGCCGTCGTTGCGGTCCACCTGGAGTTCAATGGCGTCCAGAAAGTCGGCGTAGCCGCCAAAGTTCCATTTGATGACCACCTGGCCGCCGATGATGACGACGGTGAAGACGGGCTGGATGGTGGTGTAATCCGGGCCTGGCTGGGCGCTGCCGACAATGCCGAGGGTGGCCTGGTCCTTGGCGGAGCATTTGCCGCCGTTCTTGATGTCCTGCACGAGTGCAAAGATGCGGTTCTGGGCGCCGGTGTTGACCGGGACGGCGCCGTCGGGCAGTGCCGGGGCCACAAAGGTGGGCAGCACCATCAATTCGGTGCCGTCACCGGACTGGGCTTCGATCAGGGTGTTGGTGCCGGTTTGGGACAAGTTGCGCGTGGCGGGGAGCCAGGATTGCAGGAGGTAGATCATCCAGAGGCAGTCGGCCACGATGGCTTTGATCTGGGCGGCGGTGAGTCCCAGGCCGGGACCGATCACCTGAATTTCGTTGGCAAAGGTCATATACCAGACAAGCTGGGCGCCCTGCGCTTTGGGGAAGTATTTGCTCATTTTCATGTTTTTTGAGGATTTTGACTCCGTGACTGTGTTTTGTTTGTTGTTTGGGACGATTGCCGCCACGGAGACGGCAAAGTGTTATCTGGGCGGGTTGCCGCCGGAACCGGACCCAAAGCGGGGGATTGGAGGCGGCGGGTGAAGAAAAATGGGATTTTGGCGTAAAAATGGGCTTTTTTGGGGAAAAATGGGCAAAAACGGCGATTCCGGCCGGGGAAGTAACCGTTCCGGCCCGGGAATAAATGGCTCAGGACCGGGAAGTAACCGTTCGGGACCGGGACTAAATGGCTCAGGACCGGGGAGTAATCGTCCGGGACCGGGAAGTAACGGCTCCGGCCCGGGAATAAATCGTTCGGGACCGGGGAGAAATGGTTCGGAACCGGGAATGTGCGGCGGCGGACCGGGAAACAACGGTTGCTTCCCCGGCGGCGGATGATGCGACTCCTGCCGCGAGAAACGTCTGCAAAAGGCGTGGAGGTGAGCTTGGGAGTTTAAGAGCTTGAACTAATGACGCGGTCGTATTCATTCCAGTGATGGGTCTAGAATCTCATTTCATAAGGGAGGGGGTCTAATCATTTGCTATCGGAAGCTTTTTCTTTTATTGCTGTGGCAAAAAGCGCCTTTTCGCGCCGGCAAGACTTGCGACCGCTACCATAGCGGCGGGTCAAGGGTGGTCATTCAGCGCGCTAAAGCTTTTTCCCCGTCAGCTTTTCATACGCCTCCAAATACTTCGCGCTGGTTTTGGCCACCACATCTTCCGGCAGTTGCGGGCCGGGCGGGGTTTTGTCCCACGTCAGCGTTTCGAGATAGTCGCGGACGAATTGCTTGTCGAAGCTCGGCTGGCTTTTGCCGGGCGCATATTGGTCCGCCGGCCAAAAGCGCGAGGAATCGGGCGTGAGCACTTCATCAATCAAAATGAGTTGGTTCGGCGACGAGGCGTCGCCGCTACACAATCCGAACTCAAACTTCGTGTCGGCGATGATGATGCCGCGCTGGCGGGCGTAATCGCGTCCGGCCTTGTAAATCTTCAAGCTCAAATCGCGCGCCTGCGTGGCGAGTTCCGTGCCGACAATTTTACACGCCTGCTCGAAGTTGATGTTTTCGTCGTGGCCTTCCTCGGCCTTGGTGGACGGGGTGAAAATCGGCTCCGGCAGTTCGGCGGATTCCGTCAGGCCGGCGGGCAGCTTGATGCCGCAGACGGTCTGGGATTTTTTGTATTCCTTCCAGCCGCTGCCGGAAAGATAGCCGCGCACAATGCATTCGATGGCGAGCGGCTTGGCCTTCTTCACGATCATGCTGCGGCGCGCGAGTTGCGCGGCGAACGGCTGCAAGTTTTTCGGCAACGGATCGTTCGCGCCGGCGAGCAGGTGATTCGGCACGAGCGCGGCAAATTTCTCAAACCAGAAATGGGAGATCTGCGTGAGCACCTCGCCCTTGCGCGGAATGCCATTGGGCATGATGACGTCGAAGGCGGAGATGCGGTCGCTGGCCACCAGCAGGAATCGGTCGCCGAGGTCGAAGACTTCGCGGACCTTGCCGGAGCGGACTTTTTTGATGCCGGGGAGTTCGAGTTTCAAAATTGGTTCGTTCATGGTGGGCAAAAAATAAAGTTCTGCGGACAAAATTCAATTGTTTTCCATTTGTGACTTAAACGCATGTCTTAAATCACGCCGCCTCGGCCGGCGGCATATGCTTCACTGAAAGGGGTATGCCGGCCTGCGACACTTCGTCCAGCCGCACATCCACGGAATACAATCCTTCCTCGGCGAACTTCAACTGCTGGATGTTCACGATGAAATTGCGCGTGAGAAAATGCACGTCGTCCGGCAGCACGACCGACACCGGGATTTCGATGGGCGGCATGATGGCGTGGCCGTCGGCGTTGACGAAATTCAATTTTAGTTTGTGCTCGCCCTCGTCGCCGGACATGAAAGTGACGCGCAATGCGACGGCACATTGCGGATGCACGGCGGGCAGTTGCGGCGCGAAGATCGTGTCGAAGGAACCGAGCAGATTGAGCTTGCCGTTGTCCTCGGTCGCCGCGTCGCAAAGCACCGCCACTTGAATATTCATGCGGAAATAAAGACAGAAAACCACGGAATTGACACGAAATTCTTTTTGAGAAAACCCCTCCTTGTTCCCGACCGTTTTTCTGCTACCTTCCGCGACCCTGTGAGCATTGCAGAAGAAATCCAGAGGCGGCGCACGTTCGCCATCATTTCGCATCCCGACGCGGGCAAAACCACGTTGACGGAGAAGCTGCTGCTTTACGGCGGCGCGGTGCAACTCGCCGGCTCCGTGACCGCGCGCAAAAACCAACGCGCCACGACAAGTGACTGGATGGAACTGGAAAAAAAACGCGGCATCTCCATCAGCTCGACCGTGCTCCAGTTTGATTACGACGGCTACCGCATCAACCTGCTCGACACGCCCGGCCACAAGGATTTTTCCGAGGACACCTACCGCGTGCTGACCGCCGTGGACGCCGTCGTAATGGTCATTGATTCCGCCAAAGGCATCGAGCCTCAGACGCGAAAATTATTTGAAGTCTGCCGCCAGCGCGGCGTACCGATTTTCACTTTCATGAACAAGTGCGACCGGCCGATGAAAAATCCGCTCGAGCTGATTGATGAACTCGAGCGCGTACTAGGCATCGGCGCGTTTCCCGTGAACTGGCCCATCGGCAATGGCCCGGAATTTCAGGGTATCTACGATCGGCAGACGAAGACCATGCACACGTTCGAGCGCGTGGTCGGTGGTAAACACCGCGCGCCGGTGGTCGTCGGCGGACTGCACGATCCGGAAGTGCGCGGCAGCTTGAGCGACGCCGAATTTGCCAAGACGCTCGAAGAATTGGAGATGCTCGAAATGGCGGGCGAAGCGTTCGACGAGGCCGCCGTGCTCGCCGGCAAAACGACGCCGGTGTTTTTCGGTAGTGGCGTGAATAATTTCGGCGTGCAGCTCCTGCTCGACGGCTTCCTCAAACATTCGCCCGCGCCGAAATCCCGCGTGATGGGCGGCATCGAGATCGCCCCGGAAAATCCCGCGTTCAGTGGTTTCATTTTCAAGATCCAGGCAAACATGGATCCGAAGCACCGCGACCGCATCGCCTTCATCCGTGTTTGTTCTGGCAAATTCGACCGCGACATGACCGTACACCACTCGCGCTCGGATAAAAAAGTCCGCCTGTCCAGTTCGCACAAGCTCTTCGGCAACGAACGCGAGACCGTGGACGAGGCGTTTCCCGGCGACGTCATCGGCCTCGTCGGCCACGACAGCTTCGGCATTGGCGACACGCTGACGACCGATCCGAAAATTCTCTACAAAGAAATCCCGCGTTTCACGCCTGAAGCGTTTTCGTATCTGCACAATCCGAACACGGGAAAATACAAACAGTTTCGTCAGGGCCTCGACCAGTTGTTGCAGGAAGGCGTCATTCAGGCGTTGTATCTGCGCAACTCGTCCATCAAGACGCCGCTGCTCGCCGCCGTCGGCCCGCTGCAATTTGAAGTCGTGCAATTTCGGCTCGAAAGCGAATACGGCGCGGAATCCCGACTCGAAGCCGCACCGTGGAGCGTCGTCCGCTGGCTGCCCACTGACATCACGGAAGATGCCCTGGATGGCCTTTCGCTGCCCACCGGCGCGCGCCTCGCCCACGACATCGGCAAAAATCCCGTCATCCTCTTTCAAAACGAGTGGTCGGCGAATTATTTTAACGAGACGAATAAAAACACGCCTCTCTCCGCGCTGCCCGTGCAAACGGCGAAAGAATAATTTAGATGCCCACCATCCTCTCCGCCTCCGAAATCACCGTCCGTTACGGCGATCGCACCATTCTTGATAACACGACGCTGGGTATTCAGGAAGGCGAACGCCTCGGTCTCGTCGGCCGCAACGGCGCGGGCAAGACAACGTTCCTGCGCATTCTCGCCGGCCTGCAATCACCCGACACGGGCGAAGTCGCACGCCAAAGAGATCTGGTCGTCAGCTATCTGCCGCAGGATTTCATGCTTGATGCGGGCAAGAACGTGCTCGAAAACATCCGCGACGGCGCGAAGCCGGTGCTGGATTTGATCGCCGAATTTGAATCGCTGCCGCACGACTCAAAACGGCACGCCGATCTGGAGCATCACATCCAAGTGCTTGAAGGCTGGACGCTGGATCAACGCATTGAAATCGCGATGGCGCATCTGAATTGCCCCGCCGCCGAACGAAAAATTGACACGCTTTCCGGCGGCGAAAAACGTCGCGTGGCGATGGCCCGCGCGATTGTTTCCAGCCCCGATTTTCTGATCCTCGACGAGCCGACCAACCATCTTGATCCGGAATCCATCGAGTGGCTCGCGGAATTTCTTGAGGACTTTCACGGCACGTTTCTCGTCGTCACGCATGACCGTTATTTTCTCGATCGCGTCGTCAAGCGCATGATCGAATTGTCCGACAGAAAATTTTTCTCACACGACGGCAATTACACCGAATACCTGCTCGCCAAGGCCGAACGCCAGGCCGCCGACTCCACCGTCGAACACAAGCGCCAGATGTTTTTGAAGAAGGAACTTGCCTGGGTACGCCAGGGTCCGCGCGCGCAACGTAGCAAGCAGAAGGATCGCTTCGAGCGCTATTACGACGAGGCGGCGAAGGACGGCCCGGTGATCGAGGAAGACGTTGAGCTTTGCATTCCGCCGCCGCCACAACTCGGCAATCGCACCGTGGACGTCACCGATTTGGGCATGACCATCGGCGGGAAAAAACTGTTTTCCGGCTTCACGTTCAGCTTTGCAAACGGCCACCGCATTGGCGTTTGCGGGCGGAACGGTCTCGGCAAAACCACTCTGCTCAAGGCCATCATCGGCCAGCTGCCGCCAACCGAAGGCACGGTGAAAATCGGCCAGCTCACCAAGTTCAATTATGTGGACCAAGGCCGCCTGCAACTGAACGAAGAACGCACGGTAATGGACGAAGTCGCCGAAGGCCGGGAGTTCGTGCAATGGGGCGACGCAAAGCTTTCCGTGCGCTCGTATCTCAAGCGGTTCTTGTTCTCGGATGACCGCATCACGACCCAGGTGAAAAAGCTGAGCGGCGGCGAACGCAGCCGGTTGTTGCTCGCGCAGGTTTTAAAAAATGGCGGGAACTTCCTGATTCTTGACGAACCGACGAACGACCTCGACCTGCCGACTTTGCGCGTGCTCGAAGAAGCATTGATCGCGTTTCCCGGCGTGGTGCTGGTGGTGAGCCATGACCGCTATTTTTTGAACCGCGTCTGCACGGACATCCTCGCGTTTGAAGGCGATGGCAAAATCGCGCACAGCGTCGGCGATTATGATTATTATTTGGAGAAGAAGAAAAAGGCATTAGTAGCGGCGGCTCGGCAGAGCGCCGCCATTCTCGCCACCAACAAAGCTGAAAAATCAGCGGCGCTCTCCCGAGACTCCGCTACTAAGAATGCCAAGCCGCGCAAACTTTCTTTCAAGGAAACCCGCGAACTCGAGGGCATCGAGGCGGAGATTCACAAAGTTGAAGCCGAAGTCGCGCGCATTGAAGGTTTGTTCGCGGATCCAGAATTTTTCCGCAAACATGCCGCACAGGTGAACCAGCTCACGCAAGATCTCGACGCAGCGAAAGCGGACGTTCCGAAGCTTTACGCGCGCTGGGAAGAATTGGAAGCCATCAAGTCCGCCAGCGAAACAAAATCACCGGCGGCGTGATGGACCTGAAAAACGGCGAGGCAGACTTGCGCGCGCGCTGGATCATTCAGGCAAATCGCGCCTTCGCGAATGCGCGGTGACGGTTCGCCTTTAAGCCGGATTGGCCGGCGTTGACTCAACTCCCAGACGTAAGCGGGAAAATCCGCAAAACCTTCGGCGATTACTTGCTTGAGGCCGATAAGCCGGAACTCGCCGCGGCTGCCGGGCGCAACGTGCTTCATCAATTCCACCGTCACACGGCCCATCGTGTAGCGCGGATTGATTTCGACAATCGGCTTGAGCCGGATTTTCCCAACCGCATCGCGATACGCAAACGCGTCAATTCCAATCGGGCCTAAAAATTTCGCGCGTCGTAATTCTTCTTCGAGCAAATTGAAAATCTCCGCGTAAAGTGCGTGCAGCCTTTGTGCGATGTCCGGTGGCTCGTCAAATAGCGCGATCAAGTTCGCCGGAATTTTTTTCTGATGTCCCGGCAGCGCCACGTTCGCTTGGAACTGGCCGCGTGCATCGTTGAGCAATCCGGTGTAGCCGCATAATTTTATGCCTTCATCCGACATTTCCAATTGCACTGAAAAATCAAGCACGCGTTCCAGCCATGGTTCGACGACGAGTTGATTTTTATTTGCAACCGCGTTCGCAATCCAGCGGCGATGCGTTTCTAGAATCTCCGGTTCGAACAGACGCATCGCATTGCTGCCCGCGAGGCCGAGCGCTTCTTTGATGGCAATTTTATGATGACCACGCTCACGAATCTGCGCGACGACCTCCAGCGCTTCCGCCAAAGAATTCACCGCCACGCCAACTTCGTGGGCGGCGGAAAGCCAATCATCGTTGGTATGGCGGCGTTGCTGCGCCGACTCTTGGTTTAGATTGCGCGGCAACGCAGGCCTATCAACGAGAATTTTTTTCAACAGTTCGGCACTCCACGCTTTTGAGTAAAGCTGCGCGATCTCGGGATTAAAACTTCCGCTGGCGGTGCGCTGCTTGCCGGTAAGATTGGTGAAAAACGGTTCAAGCAATTCCACACTGTCCGGTCCCCAGGCCCAGGGGCGCAAACGTCCAAGCTTGCGCGAGGTGAGACTCGCGCGGCTTTCCAGCTCTGCAAATTCCGGCAGCACAAAGCCAGCCTGCTTGATGCCGCTCAGGAATTCTACCGATGGTTTTTCGTTCACCAACACGATATCGTCCTGTCGACACAAAAACTGTGGCAGGTTGGCGAGGTCGCGAGCGAGTTGCGCCTGATGCTTGGTGGGATTGAACGATTTGCCATGCGCGATGCGGGCTTCGGCAAACGGATTGAAAACAAAAACATTCGGCGTGCGGCCTTTCGATTGCGAAAACACGTCCAGCTCGGCAATAAATTGTGCGTCGAGGCCCGCCGCTTTGCGGCCGGCGATATTCAACGTGATGCCTTTGGCGCGCTGCGGTGACAAAGGAAATTTAAGCTGACGGCAGAACGCTTCCCAATCGCTCTCGCTCGGATTTTTCCAGCGGCGAAACCATTTCAAGCCGTAGGCGACATGGCCAATTTCATCACGATAAATTTTTTCGAGCAGCTTGGCGGTCACGGCGTCGCCGACGGTGGCGAAGCCTTGCGCAAAGTGCCGAGCGAAATCCAGATTCGCCTGCTCGAACGTCAGGCACAGGCTCGCAACGTAGTCCATCGGATTTTCCATCACGGAAACCGAGCGCCAAAAATAGCCGCTCACCGACAGCTCGCCGAAGTGAATGCCGCAATCTTTCATGCGGTCGAGATAAAGTTGCGTGTGTTCCTGCTCGTCTTTGAGCGTTTGAAAAACGCCTTTGCGAAATGCGGCGGGGGCATCGGGAAAACGCAGGAGCACCAACGCCATCAATTCGGTGGCCAGCAGTTCGTGATTCGCAAAAAAATGCAGCAGCTTGCCGCGCTCGCGCGACTGCTCGAGATTTTTCGTGCCGGGAAAACTATCGCGCGCTTCACCGGTGGCTTTAAATTGCAGTTCCTTCGGCCGGCCGGGTGCGGTGGGAGTCACGAGCGCGGGACCGGGACGCTCATCGGAAATGTTTTCCACCCGCAGAAGTTTTTCCTTCAGCGATTTTGCAAATAAGATGCGTTCGGCAAATTCACGCAGTTCCATCGGATGCGGGTGCGCTGGGTTTTTTTGACGGATGCAAAGGCTGGTTGATGCGATACGCCTTAAGTTCGGCGTAGATGGATTGCGCGAGGCCAGACTTGGCGAAGCCGACAGCTTTCGCGCCCTTGACCGCAAAAAACTTTTCAAATTCCGCCGCAGTGAAATGTTGAACGACGGGATAATGCGTGAAATCTCTCAACACCTCTTCGCGGCTGGTTTCGGCGATGTCCGTCGTGATGAGGACGAAATGAAGGCTGCCTTTGTTCGCGCGCAATGTGTCGCGGCCCACGAGCAGCGCGCGGGTTTTCAGCACGAACGGGAAAAGCCGCTCGACGGATTTTGCGGGAACCGGATCTTCGGATGACGCTTCGCCGCTCATCACGCCACCTTCACTTTTACCTTGTGACCCTTGATGCTTGCTCGGTTCAGTTTGGCGATGATGCTGTTCGCGTGTTCGCTCGCCACATCAACAAATAAATGCTTCTCGCGGACGTCCACCGTGCCGACGACTTTGCCGGGCAATCCAGTTTCGCCGGCGACTGAGTTCACGACATCAATCGGAACTACCCCTTGCGTCTCACCAAGATTCATCCACAGCCGTGTCTGGCCTTCGGGCGTGGCACGACTGGGCTTCGGTTTCGGCGCAGCCGCCGGTTCGGGCTTGTGCTTGATGAATAATTTGGAAGCCGGCTTCGCTTCGGGAGCTTTCACTGAAGCTAGAATTTCCTCATCGGTAAAAGTTTTTACGGCTTCAACTTTCGCTTCGACAAGCGGTTTGATTGCCGGCGGCGGAACAATTGTCTTTGGCGCTGGTGTGGCGGCGGCTTTCCACGGCGACACTTTAGATTTGATGGGCGCGGCGAATTTTGAATCGCCGCGCGGCGGCCGGTCTTCAAAACGGCGCGGGCGTTCATCGCGGCGCGAATCGAAACTTGGGCGACGATCATCGCGGTCGCGGAAATTTCCGCGTTCAGCCGGACGTTCGCGGCGGTCGTCGAAGCGGGCGGGCGGACGTTCGTCACGCTCGGGACGATCGTAATTTTCCACCTTCGGCGCGGGCTTGGCGGCTTCGCCGTTTTGCAACAGATGGATGAGCGCGGACGAAATGTCGTTAGTCGCAAAACCTTCCTCGATCAGCTTTTCAACAAGGTGGTCCTGCTTTTGGAATTCGCCGGCGGTCAACAGCGAGCGGAGTTTGTCGAGGAAGACATTTTCCTTCGCCTCGGCAACTTCGTTCTCCGTCGGGATTTTTCCGCGCTGGATGCGGACGTTAGTGAAGCGCTCAATGTTGCGGATTTGAAAAAGCTCGCGATACGGCACGAGCGAAATTGCGCGGCCGCTTTTGCCGGCGCGCCCCGTGCGACCGATCCGATGAACGTAATCTTCCGGGTCATAAGGCAGATCGTAGTTGAAAACCACCTGCACATCGTCCACGTCAATGCCGCGCGCGGCAACGTCCGTGGCGACGAGAAATTGCAGGCCGGACTTGCGGAACTTATTCATCACGCGGTCGCGCATCGCCTGCGTCATGTCGCCATGCAGGCGGTCGGCCTGGTATCCGAGGCCTTCAAGATGATCCACGAGGTCATCCACCATGCGCTTGGTGTTGCAGAAAATAATTCCCAGCTTGAGGTCGTAGATGTCAATGAGCCGGGTGAGCAGTTCGATTTTGTAGCGGCGATCCACTTCAAAATAAACCTGGTCAACGGTCGGGACGGTCATCGCCTTCTGCTCGACCTTCACATTCTCCGGCTCGCGCGCGTATTTCTCAATGAGGTCGCGGATCGGACGCGGCATCGTGGCGGAAAAGAAAACGGTCTGCCGTTCCTTCGGCGCGTCCTTCAAAATCGTTTCGATGTCGTCGCGGAAGCCCATGTTCAACATCACGTCGGCCTCGTCGAGAATGACCATCTTGATGTTGTCCAGCCGCAACGTGCCGCGACGCATGTGATCCATCACGCGGCCCGGCGTGCCAATGACGATTTGCGCACCCTGCCGCAATCCGAAAAGCTGGCGGTCGTAGGATTGTCCGCCGTAAATTGGCAGCGCGATGATGCCGCGCTTGAAAAAAGCGAGCTTGTGGATTTCTTCCGAAACCTGCATCGCGAGTTCGCGCGTCGGGCAGAGGATCAACACCTGCACGGCGCGCTTGGTCACATCCACTTTTTCCACCGCCGGCACACCAAACGCGGCGGTCTTGCCGGAGCCGGTCTGCGACTGGCCGACGACATCCTTGCCCGCAAGCAGCACGGGAATCGCCGCCGCCTGAATCGGCGCGGCCTGCTCGAAGCCAAGCTTGTCAATGGCCTTCAGCAGTTCCGGTGAAAGTCCGAGTTCGGAAAAAAGTTTGGGTGTCATGCAATGTCTTTAGACTTTGGCAGTCTAGCGCAGATTGGGACGGAACGAGAGCTATTTCTGAACTCGCCATTGCTCTGCTCAAACTGCGAGAACCTATCGGGCTTCCAAAAACTTCTTAAACTCTTTCGCCGCCTTGCCGCCAAAACCTGGAACAGCGGCAAGTTGCTCAAGCGTGGCCATCTTCAACCGCTGCACCGACCCGAATTTTTTTAACAACCCCTTTTTGCGCCGCTCGCCGATGCCGGGAAATTCGTCCAGCACACTCTCGGAAATCGTTTTGAGTCGCAACTGGGCGTTGTAGCTGTTTGCGACGCGGTGACATTCGTCGCGGACACGCTGCAATAATTTTACTGCCGGATGATCGAGGCCAAGGCGCATCGGTTCGGATTTTTCCGGCAGATAAATTTCCTCGAACTCCTTTGCCAGCCCGATGACGGGGATTTTTTCGAGGCCGAGTTTTTTTAATTCCGCACACGCCATGCCCAACTGGCCTTTGCCGCCATCAATCAATATCAAATCCGGCAGCGGTTTGGTTTCGCGCTTGAGCCGTGAGTAACGCCGCTTCACAACTTCCGCCATGCTCGCAAAATCGTCCTGTCCCTCGACGGTCTTGATTTTGAATCGGCGATAATTCGCGCGGTCCGGTCGGCCATTTTTGAAACTCACGAGCGACGCGACGGCGAACGTGCCGCTGATGTTTGAAATGTCAAAACCTTCGATGCGCAGCGGCGGCGCCGGCAAATCCAAAATATTTGCAAGCTCGACCAAATCATTTTGCGGATTGATCGCCAGCGGCAAATTGTAAGGCACGCGCGCAAATTTTTCCGTTTTCTTCCAAGTGTCCTTGAGATCGCGAATGAGATCGCGCAGGTCGGCGGCCTTCTCGAAATCATGAGCAACGGAGGCCCTTTTCATTTCCGCTTCGAGTTGCGATTGCATTTCCTGGCACTGGCCTTCAAGAAAATTGCACGCGGCATTGACCTGTTCCAGATATTGCTCACGCGTGACGTTACCAACGCACGGCGCGGTGCAATGTTTCAGATGCGCGTAAAGACAGTGCTTGTAGTCCGCCTCGCCCGGCGTGAATACGCGGCAGCCGCGCAGGTTGAACTGCTTCCGCGCGAGCGCGACGGTGTTGCGGAGGCCGACGGAATTCACGAACGGTCCGAAGTAACGCGCGCCATCGTCCTTCTTGAAGCGCGTGAACGTGAAGTTAGGAATCGGGTCGTTCAAATTCACCTTCAACATCAAGAATCTTTTGTCGTCGCGCAGCATGATGTTGAAGCGCGGCTTGAATTCCTTGACGAGCTTGCTTTCGAGCAGGAGCGCCTCGGGCTCGCTGCGGACAATGTGAACGTCAAAATCGCAGATCGCCTCCACGAGCGCGTTGAATTTCAGATCCCAACCATTGCGGCGCGACGATTGAAAATACTGGCTGACACGCTTGCGCAGATCGAGCGCCTTGCCGACGTAGATAACCGTGCCGAAGCGGTCCTTGTGCAGATACACGCCGGGTTTGTGCGGCACGGCGTTCAACTTTTTGCGGATGGCTTCGGAGACAGGCACGCGGTGAATTTCAACGCAAAGGCATGAAGGCGCAAAGAAATTTTATTCGGGCTTCTTCTTCATGTGCCGGTGGACGAAGAAATAATACAGCCCGCCCAACACCAACGCGGTGCCGCCGACGGAGAATATGACCTTGTGCATTTCGCCCTTGGTGATGTCCGCGCCGATTTTCACGCCAAGCCAGCACAGCACCGAACACCAGATCGCCGAGCCGAGCAAGGTAAAGATGGAGTATTTCAGAAAGCTGAATTTGGCGATGCCGGCGGGAATGCCGACAAGCTGCCGCGCGCCCGGCAGCAGCCGCGCCACGAACACGCCCGCCGCGCCGTAATGCGCCGACCAGTTTTCCGCCTTCTGGATTTTTTCCGGCGTGATCAAAACGTAGCTTCCGTAGCGTAAGAGCAGCGGACGGCCCGCGAGCCGTGCGAGCCAGTAAACAATCGTCGCACCGAGCCACGAGCCGAGAGCGCCCGCGATGATGATGCCGGGAATGCCGATGCTGATTTTCCCGGAGTGTGACCAGCTTGCCGCGAGCGGGATGATGCTTTCGCTCGGCAGCGGCAGCACGGAACTTTCGCACGTCATCAGCAGGCCAACGACCCAGTAGCCGCCCGATTCGAGCGCGTGCTGATACCAGTCGAGGAGTGGCTGGAATAATTGTTTTAACATCGCGCCGTGTTATACCGGAAAATCCCGCGCGGGCAAGGATTGTAGTGTCGGCGCTGTGCGCCGATTTCGAGCCACAGGCTCGACCCTGCAACAAGAATTGCCGTTGGCGCTTGAAATTTTATCCGCCCGGCGCATCATGGCGCACGTCCGATGAGCGAACCGCATAAACGCCCGTTGTTGTCACGTGCCGCCTATTTCAAAATACTGGCGCGAAACTTTGCGCTGGGGTCCGGCATTGTTGCCTTCGCATTGGGCCTCGGCATTCTGGGCTATCATCATTTCGACAAACTGTCGTGGCTGGATGCGTTTGAAAATGCCGCGATGATTTTGTCGGGCATGGGGCCGATGACGCAATCGGAGCCGGACGCCGGGAAGATTTTTTCGGGCTGCTACGCGTTGTTCAGCGGGCTGGCATTCATCACGAGCATGGGGGTCGTGTTTGCTCCGGTGCTGCACCGCTTCCTGCACAAGTTCCATCTGGAAAACTGATCCAGCTGCGGCTCAATTCTTTTTAGAAGAACAATTTTCTCGTTAAGAAATTTTGCAGTGCAGAACTCTCCAGAACATTCCCCCAATCGCCAGCCACGCACAGGAATGACTGATTTTGAACCCAGAACGTCAAAAATGGGCGTCAACGGTGTAAAATGTTGCGGAGGAATGCCTTGATTGCCGTTCGCCAGCCTAAAAACAGTGGTTTAATGCCCAAAAACCCCGGGGGAAGGCGAAAACGGCCGGGAGAAATGGCCAAGAAGCCCGGGGGAAATGGATATTTGTCCGGGGGAAAGCGTCCGGTGCGCAGGGGAAGCCGCCCTATGGCCGGGGGAACCGGATAATTATGCGGGGGAACGCCCCAAATCAGCGGGGGACAAGGTGCGGTGGCGGAGGACAACTGGAAATTATCGCGTCCAGCCGCCGGAATGAAGCGGCATTCGCACGGGACATTCCGCTTTTACTTGAGAAAATAATTCCGCTGCTTTTCGCTGGCGGGCATTTCGAGCTTTTCCATCACGGCCAGCATGTCTTCCCAGACACGGCGCTTCTCGCTCATCGCCTGGTTGCGCAGCAAATACGCTGGATGATACGTCGGCATGAGCGGCGTGCCGCGATACGTCTGCCAGTTGCCGCGCAGCTTCGTGATACCAACGGTCTTGCCGAGCAACCCTTCCACGGCCGTGGCGCCGAGCGCAACAATCACCTTGGGCCGGATCAAATCAATCTGCTCGTGCAGATAGGGAAGGCACGTTTTCATTTCTTCAGCCGTCGGCTTGCGGTTTCCGGAAAGCTGGCCCGGCGTGTCCGGTCGGCATTTCAGGATGTTGGCGATGTAAACGTCCGCACGGGAAAGTCCGGTGGCCGAAATAATTTTGGTCAGCAATTGCCCCGCCGCGCCGACGAACGGTTCGCCCTGGGCATCTTCATCCGCACCCGGCGCCTCGCCAACGAACATGAGCTGCGCGTCAATATTGCCGACGCCGAACACGACGTTCTTGCGGGACGACGCGAGGTGCGGGCATTTGACGCAGGACAGGGCGCGTTCGCGCAAAGCCGTGAACGCGGCGGCTTTTTCCGGCAAGGAACTGGTGATTTCAGATTTTGGCGTGGCGACCGGAGCAGGCATGGAAATTGTGGCTTGAGTTTTTGCAACGGGCGCAGCGAATTGGATTTGGGGCTGGAGATTTAAGATTTGAGATTTTGCAGGCGGCGACTGCGCTAGCGCGCGGAGCGTTTCTTTTGAGACGGCGATGTTTTTCACGCCGCGCGACTTCAAATCTTCGATGTGTTGAATCGTCGCGTCGAGCAGATGGTTGTAATCCGACGGCATGATTCCATCGTAACCTGTCGCGCGGCGGCTGCACGAAAAATTTTCGCTTTTGCGTCCGCACTGGACACTGCCGTCACTATCAGTTCCGCGAGGAAGTTGGGGCGTTTTATCCGTGACAAAACCGCAGAATTGGGCTACTATTCGACAAACCCATGCTTGCAAAAATTGGCAGCTATTTTGCGTCCCGTTGTTACTTGACGCACACGACAACAAACCCCGGCGGTCTTTTTCTGACTGGCGGCCTCCTGTTGATGATGGTGGCGCTGAATGGCCACGCGGCCAACGTCCTCAAGCTGAACACCTCCACGATGAACGGCGGCGCCACCGATTGGAGCGCAGCTCCGGCGACGACCGATGTGGGCGAGTTTGCCAACACGCCAAGCTCCGCCACGCTGGCGGCCATGACTTTGGGCGGAAGCCTGACGCTGGGTGGCCTTCAATTCGACAGCAATCTCGCCGGCCCGATGACCATCGCCAGCGGCAACACACTGACGCTGGGCACAAGCGGGATCAGCTTGTCGGCGGCCAACAACGACGTGACCATCAATTGCGCCCTGACTTTGGGAACCAGTCCGCAAACGTGGACGGTGGCTTCGGGCCGCACGCTAACGATTGGTGTGTCCCCGAGCATTCCCGCAGCCTATGTCCTGACGATCACGGGCGCGGGCAACACGACGGTCAGCGGCAGTCTCAACCCCGCCAATGCCGACAATTGCGGCATTTTAATCAAGGGCGGAAATTTCACGGCTTCGAATGTGACCATCCAGCGCAGTCATAATTACGGCAGCACGGCTCCGACCGCGGCAGCTCCGCTCGCGGCGGACACCGGCGATGGTTTTGTGGTCTCGGGAAGTTCGACGGCGGCTTCAATGGCCACACTGAACATAGGCATCAATAATTCCGCCTCCAGCGCACTGGTTTCCGGCGGCAGTTTGATTGTCACCGGCAAGGTGCTGGTCGGCAGCATCAGCACTGCGAGCCGCTGGAATGTTTTTCAAGTCTCCGGCGGCAGCTTTACCGCGAACGACACGGTCAGCGGCATTGTGTTAAGCCCGAACAATGGTTCCAGCGGCGTGAGCAGCCTGACCGAATTTTATTTGTCTGGCGGCACGACCACGGCGGGGAAAATTGTTTTTGGCGCCAGCACCGACACCGTTGGTGGAAACGGTTTTCTGCTCGTCAAGGGCGGCAATTTATATGTGGGTAGTGGCGGGATTTTGCGGGCTACCACCGTCAGCGGTTATTCCAGCACAGTTTCCCTATACAACGGGCTGCTGGGCGCGACGGCCGACTGGTCCAGCTCGCTGCCGATGCAATTGAGCGGCACGACCTTCACCATTCAAGCCGCCGATGCCTCGGCGGTGGCGCACAATATTTCCTTGAGCGGGGCAATCTCCGGCACCGGCGCGCTGGTCAAAAGCGGCGGCGGCACGCTCACGCTTTCTGCTGCGGACACCTACGCCGGCAACACGACCATCAGCGCGGGAAAACTACTTCTCGCCAACGCCAGCGCGCTGCCCAAAGGAACCGCACTGACTCTTGGCGGCAGCGGCACGGCGGCCTTTCTTGATACTGCCGGTTTCAACGTGCAAATTTCCGGGCTGGCAACTGTCGGGACAGCGGCGAATCAAGTGATCACCAACAGCAGCGCCGCGAACACATCCATCATCACCTTCAGCAACAGCGCGGCCAATTCCACTTTCGGCGGCACAGTCGCGGGCGCGAACAAGCCGATTGCGCTGACCATTCTCGGCGGCAATTTGACACTGAACGGACAAAATTCCTACGGCGGAAATCTGTTCATCAGCAATGGAAAACTGGCGTTGAGCGGCGCGGGTTCGACCTTCAGCGGCGCGCAAATAGTTTTGAGTAATGCCGCCGCCGCGCTGGACATCTCCGGCATGGGAGGAATCACCTTGGGTGCAGGCCAGAGTTTGTCCGGCTACGGCACCGTCACCGGCAGCGTGGCTGCCGTAAATTGCCCTATTTCGCCCGGCGCGTTTGGCACGGCTGGCACTTTGAGCTTCCGCAACAATTTGACGCTGAACGGAAATGTAACGAACCACTTCGACCTCGGGATTGATCCGAATTCTACAGGTAACGATTTGATTACTGTCGCAGGTGTGCTGAACGTCAGCGGCACAAATGTAATTGATGTTGCTCCGCTCGGCGCGTCCCTGTCTGCCAGCACTTACAAATTGATCCAGTGCGGCTCGCTCGGCAGCGGCGGCACGAACAATTTTCTGCTAACCGGCACGCTCGGCTCAAGTTTGCAGGCGGTGATTAATGTGACTTCGACCGAAGTAGATTTGATTGTTTCCGCCGCAGGCGGCACGCAGCGCATTTGGATTGGCGACGGTTCCGCCAACAATTGGGATTACACGACGACGAACTGGCTGAACGGCACGGCACCCGACTTTTTCAACGACGGAAATTTTGTCACGTTCGACGACACCGGCTCGCAAAACCCGCCGGTGAATTTGACGACGACCCTGCAACCGGCGGCGGTTTTTGTGAACGCTGCCGGAAATTTTATTTTCAGCGGCACCGGAAAGATTTCCGGCACGGGCACATTGACCAAGACCAATTCCGGCGTGCTGACGATTTTGACGACGAACAATTATACCGGCGTCACCACCATCAACGCGGGAACCTTGCGACTGGGCAACGGCGCGGCCGCCGGTTCGATTGGCGGGAATCTGATCCAGAATTCCGGCACCTTGGTTTTGAACCAGCCAGGCAGCACGACTTTTTCCAACACGATCAGCGGCGCTGGGAATTTCGTTCAAGCCGGTTCCGGCACGACGATTTTAACTGCGAGCAATTCTTACAGCGGCAGCACAACCGTCAGCAACGGCACGCTGCAACTCAACACCGGCGCTTGGTTCGGCAGCGGCAACATAACGAACAATGGATTACTCGCGTTCAACCATTCCGGAAGTTTGACCGTCGGCGCGGCGATCGACGGAACAGGCGCGGTCACGTTGCGCGGCGGCGGCACGTTGACCGTCACCGGCAACAATTCTTACAGCGGCGGCACAACCGTCAGCAACGGAACCTTGCTTGTGAACAATTCTGCGGGCAGCGGAGTTGGCAGCGGTGCGCTGGTCGTTTCGAGCGGTGCGACGTTGAGCGGCAGCGGCAGCATCGGCGGCGCAGTCACTATCAACAGCGGTGGAATTTTCGCGCCGGGAAATCCGACTGGCACATTGACCGTCAGCAATAATTTCACCGCCGTCAGCGGCGCGGTTTTGAATTATACGCTTGGCACAATCAGCGACAAAACGGTAGTCAGCAGCAACCTGAATTTGAGCGGCACGCTGAACATCACCGGCGGCACCGGATTTACGAGCGGCACGTTTACGCTGTTCACTTACGGAGGCGCGCTGACACTCGGAAATTTAATTCTAAATCTACCTGCCAATACGTCTGGGACAATTAACACCAACACGCCTGGCCAGGTGAATTTGATCATCGGCACTTTGCAGTCGAACATCCCCGCGTTTCCCGGCGCGCTCGGCTTCGGCCAGAATGCGACTGGTGCGCGCATCGGCGGCTCGGTTTATCACGTCACGACTCTGGCCGACAGTGGCACGGGTTCGTTCCGCGACGCGGTGAGCAAGGGAAACCGGTTCATTATTTTTGATGTCGGCGGCACCATCACTCTCGCCAGCGCCGTCACTTGTTCCAGCAGTCTGACCATCGCCGGCCAAACCGCGCCCGGCGACGGCATTGCGATCATCGGCCACGAAGTCTCCTTGAGCGCGAAGACGAATGAAATTGTCCGCTACGTCCGCATCCGCCCCGGCAGCCTTTCAAGTTCCGGTGAGGACGCAATCAATGTGGGCGACGGCACCAATATGATTTTTGACCATTGCTCGTTTGAATTCGCCGGTTACAACAACATTGACGCGCACGGCAACATAGGCAGCGACGCGATGACCGTGCAGAATTCGATCATCGGCGATCCGATGTCCAACGGCACCTCGGCCAAGCAGGGTTTCGGCGCGCACACGGAGCACGTCGGCGGAAAAATGGCGTGGTATTATAATTTTTGGGTGAGCGAACACAACCGCGAGCCGCTTGCGAAGATTGACACCATCTTTGTCAACAACACGGAATACAATTTTCAAGCCGGCTACACCGTCGCCGACACCAGCGGCAATTTTCGCCACGACATCATCAACAATTATTTCATCACCGGCCCGACCGACCCTTCCGGCGCCAATGCTTTCTATCAGATGGACGCCAATCAGACGATTTACTCAACCGGCAATCTGCGCGACAACAACAACGACGGCGTGTTGAACGGGAGTTCCATCAGCCCCGGGGGCGGCGGCACGGTGTTGACCGCGCCGTGGTCACCGCTCTCGACAAACACGACGGTGTATACGACGGCGGGCGCGTATCGCTTTGACGTGTCGCAAACGGGAGTGCTGCCGCGCGACCAGCTCGATTCACTCATCCTCAGCCAGATTAAAACCCTGGGCAACGGCTCCGCCGGCACGGGCGCTGGAACGGCCGGGCCGGGCGGCGGCCTTTACAACGACCAGACTTCCACCGGTCTCGGCAATAACGGCTACGGCATCGTCAATGGCGGCCCGACGCCGCTCGACTCCGATCAAGATGGTTTGCCGGATTATTGGGAACTCGCCATGGGATCAAATCCCAATGTGGCCGACAGCCTCACGCCCGGCACCGGCGGCTATACGAAGCTGGAAAATTATTTGAACTGGCTCGCCGGCCCACATGCCGTCGCATCAAAAAATTCATTTGTGGACGTTGACCTGAAGCAATACACCAGCGGCTTCACAAATGTCAGCCCAAATTATGCTGTGCTGCTTCCGACCAATGGATCGGTCGCCTTGCTGGCGGACGGCCACACGGCGGAATTTACCGCCTCGGGAAATTTTTCCGGCCTCGGGAGTTTTAATTTTTCCGTCCGCGCCAGCGATGGCACAATGATGACCAACATCGTCAGCGTGCTTGTAACGGCCACCGGCGCATCGCAAATTCTGACCTGGCGCGGCGATGGCGCGATCAACAACTGGGATACCGCCAGCACAAACTGGTTGAGCGGAACGAACCGAGTCAGTTTCGGCACGGGCGACACCGTAACGTTTGACGACACCGGTTCGAACAATCCCGCGATAAATCTTGTCGGCTCGCTCACGCCCGCGTCCGTCACGGTTGCGGCGAATCAAAATTATTCTTTCGGCGGCAGCGGTTCACTCGGCGGCGCGATGTCGCTCGCCAAATCCAGCGCGGGCACTTTGACCATCGGCACAAGCAACTCATTCACCGGCGGCACCTTCGTCCAGAGCGGTGACATCGTGATGGCAAATGCCAGCGCCAATGCTTCCGGCCTCGGCACCGGTGCGGTGACCTTGAATGACGGCACCGGCCTGAAATTGTTCGACGCCGGCACCGGGCCTGACGCTGGCACACTTCCCAACAGCCTGATTGTCAGCGGAAATACAAGTTTGGAACTGCCCGAACGCGGCGGCGCGGGCGGCTCAACGCTCACAGGTGGCGGAAATTTCAATTTGATTACCCACTATGTTCGCGGAAATTTCAATTACGATTGCTCTGCCTTCACCGGCACGATTACCGCACTGACTCCAGACAGCAGCGCCGATTTCCGAATGGGCAGCTACGCCGGATTTGCAAACGCGGTCGTCACGCTGTCGAACAACATCAACGCCTACTTCATCAGCACGATCAATCCCGCCGGCAACACGGTTGACTTCGGTGAAATTGACGGGCCCGCTTCCGCCACCTTGCGCGGCGGACCGACCGGCGGACGCGCCGTCGCGCTGCGCATCGGCGAGCTCGGCACCGATTCCAGTTTCGCCGGTTCGATCATCGAACAAAACACCAACACCTCGACCTCACTGGTCAAAATCGGCGCAGGCACGCTCACGCTCGGCGGAAATGATTTTTATTACGGCCAGACTGTCGTCAGCAACGGCACGCTAGTCGTCAACGGCAGCACCGGCACAAACGCTTTGATAGTCGTGAACGGAACGCTCGGCGGCAACGGCGCAATTGGCGGCGGCGTCACGCTTTATTCCGGCAACGCCATTGCGCCCGGTGCTAATATAAATTCCGGCGCCGTCGGCACACTTATAATTACCAACGGCCTGACGCTGACCAACGCCACGTTGTATTTCGATCTCGCCAGCGTCACCACTTCCGGCAGCGGCGTGAACGATTTGATTTCCCTCGCCGGCGGCGCGCTCACATTGAGCGGCACAACCACCGTCATGCCAAACCTGCTCAACGGCTTTTTGACGCCGGGAAATTACACGCTCATCAGCGGTGGCAGTTCGACCGTCGGCAGCGCCGCGAATCTGGCATGGGCGGGCGCGACTGCCTCTCGACAGACATTTTCATTCGACACGACGACCATGCCTGGCAGCGTGTTTCTCAACGTGGCTGGTTTGCCTCCGGCCACGCTCGTCTGGCAGGGAACCAATGGTAGCGCGTGGGATGTGAACAACACCGTCAACTGGCTCAACGCCGGCACGGCAGACAAATTTTTCGGCCTCGACTCGGTGATTTTCGACGACACATCCACCAACGGCAGCGTCGTCATTTCCGGAGTCGTGCAGCCGGGCCAGGTAACCGTTACAAATTCAGCTTTGAATTACAGCATTAGCGGCGGCGAATTGGGCGGCGCTGGCCAACTGCTCAAAGCCGGTTCCGGCACACTGACATTGGGTGGCAGCAACAGTTTCAGCGGCGGAACGTTCATCAACGGTGGAACAATTTATTTAAGCAATGACATCGCCAACCAGTTTGGCCTAGGCAGTGGAGCCGTCACGTTCAACGGCGGCGCGCTTTCGATGTATGACAACGTGAACACTTACAACGGCTCTTATTGGAATGTGATCGTGCCGACAAATTGCACGGGCACGCTGAACGCCGATTCGCGTTGCGATCTTTATGGCTCGCTGACCGGCGGTGGCACTTTGAATTTCTACGTCACTTATGTTCGCACGAGCCTTTACGGCGACTGGTCGGAATTTACGGGAAATGTCAACGTGACCGGTGGCGGCGAATTTCGCGTGTTTAATTTCACGGGCTATCCGAATGCGGCGATCAGTTTGGCCAACAACAATTGGATGGATTTTCAGGGCACGGTCGACCCCGCCGGAACAACGCTGCAAATCGGCGCCTTGTCCGGTGCAAGCTCATCCGCGCTGTTCGGCGGCCCAACAACTGGAAATATTTTCACCTGGCAAGTCGGGGGGCAAAACACGGATGCGATCTTTGCCGGAACCATTGCGGAGCAAAACACGAATACCATTACCGCCATTGAAAAAACAGGCTCCGGAACATGGACGCTTACCGGCAGCAACTCATTTGTCGGAGGCATGACTGTGAGCGACGGAACCTTGCAGGTCAATAATATGACCGGCAGCGCGACCGGCACGAACCAGGTTTTCGTCGCCAGCGGCGCGACGCTTT
>Ga0302278_10002135_pt1 | contig 23228 bp, 24 predicted proteins | sample III_Bog_N3_2_FD_194543 | JGI IMG/M metagenome (GOLD analysis project Ga0302278, IMG submission 194543) | Peat permafrost microbial communities from Stordalen Mire near Abisko, Sweden - III_Bog_N3_2 | ecosystem: Environmental > Terrestrial > Soil > Wetlands > Peat | place: Sweden: Abisko...
CCGGCTCCAACGCTCGGCAGTGTGAGCAGCCATAGGACATAAACTCGACCGCGATCGGCCCGCTCCCCATCAGCACCACGGGGCGAAACGTACCGCTCGTGACGGTCTGTATCTCGCTGCTCGCGTCACTCCTTGACATGAACCTCGTCGCCTCTGGGTGTATCTGCGTTGGGCGATGTGCCGGAGGAATCCGGACAAACCTCAACCACCCGCTATCTGCGCAAGCTCAAGTCTTTCACTGTGATCTTGTCAAAGCTGAGCAATTGGGCTCAGCGTCTGCGAACTCGCGGGCCCGCAAAACGCACAGTCGACGGCGTTTCTGTTCTGTGTCGGTGGATTACTACTTCATCCCCAGATTAGTCAGCAGTTTTAGACTCCGGGGTGAGGAGGGCCGTGGTATTCGCCGGATGCCTAATACGAGCCTGAGCAAAGCGACTATACCCGTTTGCTACAGCAAGCCGACGCTCAAGTCGCGGAGCACTAATGGTTCTCCACGATCTGCATGGGGCTTCAGTGGAGGTGGGCAACTTCTGAGCAATATAGCTCAGAAGCGCGCCTGCCATATGACTATTGTGGATAGAGCGGAAGTTTCTGCCTGAAATCACCCACAGACGATCTAGACTGACGTACACCTTTTTCGTGTCTGTGGCGAAGAAGGACTGAGGAAATCTGAATGCCGGTCACGAAAAGAACTCTGTTCGATCCTGCGCGTTTTTTGCAGGCAGCGGGCGTGACGCAAAGAATGATCCAAGTGAAACCAGGGCACGCGTTCTTCACTCAAGGAGACACGGCCGACGAAATCTTTTTCCTTGACTCAGGCAGGGCAAAGCTCACCGTTGTCTCTAAACGAGGAAAAGAGGCGACGGTCACGATGCTCGCCCCAGGCGACTTCATTGGAGAGGAGTCGCTTTCCGGAGGCGCTGAGGTGCACAATGCGACCGCGACGGCCGTAACTCCTTGCAAAGCGCTCAAGCTTAGTCGGAAAGAGATGGTGTCGCTACTGCATAAGAAGCACGAATTTTCCGATATCTTCCTGAAGTTCGTCCTACTCCGGGGGGTCAGGACCAGGGAAGACCTTATTGATCAGCTGTTCAACAATAGCGAGAAGCGTCTCGCACGTACTCTGCTGATCATGGCCGAATTTGGCCAGCCAGGCGAACCAGAGAGCATGATTCCACCCGTCACTCAAGAGGAACTTGCCGAGATGATTGGGACTACACGGTCTCGCGTCAGCAAGTTTATGAACAACTTTCGCAAGCTGGGCTACATCAGTTATAACGGCCGCATCCACGTCCACAAAGCGTTGCTCAACGTTGTACTTCACGATCGACTGCCAGATCAAACCGCCAACAGGCCGGTTGTACTCGACCCCCTGCGTACGATCACAAAGAAGAAAAAGCCAGCAAAAATCATCTCAGCAGCGTGATAGTGACTCAAAGAATGATGACGGCTGACCCGTTTTCAGTCTCATTCTTCACCGCCAGCAAAGCCTGGTTGGCATCGTCCAGCGCGTAGCTGGTAACCCGCGGTCGAATGTTGAGATCGTGGGCGATCTTGAGGAAGTCTTGCGCGTCGTCGCGGGTCATATTCGCGACGCTCCGTATCTGCCGCTCTCCCCACAGCAACTTGTCGTAGTTGAATGCCGGCATCTCATCGAGATGTATCGCATTAATAGCGACAACCCCACCCTTGCGAAGGCTCGAAAGAGCATCGACGATTACTTTTCCGCTGGGCGCAAACGTGATCGCCCTATCCAAACTCACGGGCGGCCGATCATCTTCCCTGCCCACCCACGTCACATCAAGTTCGCGCGCGGCAGCTCGATGGGATGCTCCCCGTGTCACGATATAGGTCTCACACCCCCACGATTGCAGAATCGGGACGGCTAACGTCGCAGAACTCCCAAAGCCGAATAGCCCAACCCGCTCTCCCGGTTGCACCCCAGCGACGCGCAGACTCCGAAAGCCTATGATGCCAGCGCACAAAAGAGGCGCGACATGTATTTCATCGAGACCTTGAGGCAGTGGAAACGTGAAGTCTGCACGTACGAGGGTGAACTCGGCATAGCCACCATCTACTGTGTAGCCCGTAAAGATTGGATGGTCGCAGAGATTCTCCATCTTGTGATTGCAGAACCAGCAATCTCCGTCGGTTCCACCCATCCAGGAGACGCCCACCCGGGTTCTCAGCGGCACCGTTTCGGTCGTGCTTTCAACGACCTCGCCAACAATCTGATGCCCTGGAATCAATCGAGGCCGCAAGGGCGGCAGATCGCCTTCAACGATATGCAGGTCAGTACGGCAGACTCCACATGCAATCACACGCAGCAGCACATAGCCTGGCTGAAGCTGGGGGCGGGGCACGTCTTCGATTCGAAGGTGCACGCCATCTACCGCGGGCACTCCGTTATAGACTGCGGCTTTCACCTATGACACTCCTGCGCTGTGCTCATGATATGTACAGCATTTGATTCAGGAGAAATCTCGATGTTGTATCGTCGGCATCGGAACAGCCCCGAACGATGATGACTCTTGGGCTGTGGCATTTGCATTCTTCATTACTGGCTCATCTCGACGCGGTACATTCGACTTGAGATAAGGGTAGCCACCAGAGATTTGGTTTCGCGTATGTTGTGCGGAGTTTACATGCAACGCCCCGATCGAAGAGTAGTTGGGCGATAGTCGCGGATGCGTCGGAGGCGATGCGCAATATCGATGGACTTATCCCATCGGCGAAGATACAGGAGGCGGGAGTAACTCCGACGACGATGAGTTCGGACGGCGCGTGGCCAGCCAGTCTCAGGTGAGTGAGCGCATCCCAAAGGCCGGGATCGTGGCCGGAGATCCGAAGTCTGGCCCGGTCGGACACAAAATCGTCTTCGCAGAAAACGGAGAGCGCTCCCTGAAATGCATCGGAATGGACCGCATCCACGATGATCACGAGACTTCTTTCGTATAGGTAAGGTGCGAGGTCTATGCCGGGTGTGCCGAGGTCGACAACTTCGACCTCGGCGCCGCACTCATACTCGCAACGGAAAGTCTCGACGGCGAGCGGTCCGAACCCATCATCGCCGAGGAATACGTTACCTAGGCCAATAACGGAGACAAGAGGGGAATGACTGATGTTCAATGTCGGCGAATTCATTGGGACGTGGACTCGGTAGACTTGGTGTCCTTTGCCTGGAGCGCGTGGCAGGAGCAGGCCATGCACGGGTCGAAGGAGTGCACGGTGCGTAGGACCTCAAGCGGTTTGTCTGGGTCGGTGACAGGATTGCCAATCAGCGAGGTCTCGTAGGGGCCTGGCACTCCTTTTTCATCGCGCGGACTCGCGTTCCAGGTTGTTGGAACGACGGCCTGGTAGTTGGTGAAAGCCCCCTTGTCGATGACGACCCAATGGGAGAGTGCGCCTCTTGGAGCCTCGTGCATGCCCATACCCATGATTTCCCCGGTTGGGAACTGGGGCATGTTGTAGGTGGTATGGTCGCCGTTAAGGATGTTCGTGGTCAGCAGTTGTAAGTGTTCCAGAGCAAGATCGGACAACATCGCCGAGCGGATGGCCCGGGCGAGGTAGCGTCCCATGGTGGACTGCATATCGTCCGGTGTGACCTGAAGACCATGCACAGAGGAGATACCCTTGAAAGCCGTGTCGGTCCACTTTCGCGTGAGCGAATGGCCTGATGCGTAGCCGGCGAGGACGTTTGCGAGCGGGCCGACCTGCATTGGGCTGCCGTCATAGCGGGGAGCCTTGACCCAGGTGTACTTCTTCCCCTCCTGGAAGTCGGTATAGTCGGGAATGCTCTCGCCTTTGTACGGCTGCAGCGGACCGCCACCTTGATACCACGCGTGGGTGGAATCTTCGGTCACAGCCTTGCGGAACAACTCATCCCTCCAGTTCACGATGGGGCGCACGGAGGCGAGGTTGCCGTCCATGATGACGCCGCCGGGCAGGTCGAACTTGGTTGCCTGCGCATCGAGTGGAAGATCGGGGAGAGCCAGATAGTTGGCGACACCGCGTCCGTACTGAAACCATTCCGGATACGAGGCGGCGAGCAGACACGCGTCGACGAGGAAGACTTGTTGCACAAACGGGATCAAGTCTTCAAGCAGAGACTTGAGCATTCCTAGGCGATCCATGTTCATCGTCGCGAGGCTATCGAGATTGATAGCGTTCATCACGCCGCCGACCGCCAGATTCTGAATGTGGGGCGTCTTCCCGCCGAGGATGGCGACAACCTGGCACGACTTCCGCTGAAACTCCAGTGCCTGCAGGTAGTGAGAGAACAGAATGAGATTCAGTTCAGAACTGAGCCGCATTGCGGGATGGCCCCAGTAACCGTGCGAGAAGATTCCGAGTTGGCCGCTGGCGATGATTCCCTTGACCTTGTCCTGCACGGCTTGGAGCTCGCGCTGCGAGTTTCCTTGCCAGGTGCTGAAACCCTCAGCGATCGAGGCCGCGCGGGCAGGATCGGCTTTAGGGATCGCCATGATGTCGACCCAGTCGAGCGCGGACAAGTGGTAAAAGTGAACGATGTGGTCGTGCAGCGCATGGCAGATCAGGATCAAATTGCGAATGTATTGTGCGTTGGGCGGGATGTCGAGTGAAAGTGCATCTTCGACAGCGCGTACGGACGCCACGGCATGAACCGTAGTGCAGACTCCGCAGAAGCGCTGCGCGAAGACCCAGCCTTCGCGAGCATCACGTCCGCGCAGGATCTTTTCGAGGCCACGCCACATGGTGCAGCTTGCCCAAGCCTTGTTGACCTTTCCGCCATCGACTTCGACGTCGATACGTAGATGGCCTTCGATACGAGTTACGGGGTCGATCGAGATGCGGGCCATCAAACTCCTCTTTCAAGTGCGGCTGCCGGGACGGTTGGAAGCGGCACCTGGGCTACTTTGCCTTTGTTTGCCCAACCGAACGGCCGGAAGGTGTGATCCCACGAAGATGCCTCCCCGGGCAGGACGGCGAAATAGTTGATCGCAAGCACGAAGGCCAGGCTTCCGAGGGCAATATAACCGACGGCCATGACGACTTCGGGGACCGACGGAAAGTAGCTCGTGCTGTAGGCCGGCATATACGCGATTGAGGTTGGGATAAAGCGGTACAACATGCCGCCGAGGCAGGCCAGGGCAGACATATTCAGTAGGGCGCGAGGCGTCTCGCGTATGCGACGGATGCGTAGCGCGATCGCGGGCACGAGGATGAGCGCGGTTTCGCCCATGAAGAGCAGGCTCATGCTGTCAAATGCGAATACCGAGTGAAGCTGCTTGCGCCAAATCAGATCTGCAAGCCGAATGGCGAGAAAAACGAAGCAAGCTCCGGCTAATAGATTGGCCAACTCAATCAACACGCCAACATCGAGATCGCGCGCATAGCGGAGACAAACGATGAGCAGAAGGAAGATCGTAAATGCAAAGCCGCACAAAACTGCCGCGATCAGGTAAAGGAGCGGCATGACGGGCGATTGCCAGAGAGGATGAATCTTGGTGCCGGCCAGCAAGAGCAACCCACCGAGGGAAGATTGGTGCATCAGTGGGATGACATAGGCGCCGATTATGAGGAATGGGTAGGCCTTGCGGATGGCTGGTGCGATGAGACGGAGGATGTCGCGGGCACGGTCATTTCCCGTGTAATAGAGGCGTTCGAGGAATAACGGAAGGATCTCGAAGGAAAGAAATACTGCGCAGTAGAGCGGCATGCAGATAGAGATTTCGAGCATGGCAGATTCACTGTTCCATCTCCAGGGAAGCACTGCACTATAGAAGTTCCAGGGCCGGCCGACATCAAATCCCAGAGCCAGCAGACCCGTTGCATAGAACAGAAAACCCGAGACGAGAGCGGTGCGCATCACGACGTGCAGTTTCTGGCGGTTGAAGACCCATGCGGCCATACCAAGTGCCAACGGTCCCGAGCCCAGCGCGGTCAGGGTCATGACATTGAAGGTCTTCCAAACGCCCCAGGCGTAGGCATCATTCATCCCAGAGAATGGTCCGAGGGGCGAAAAGAAACGTATGGCGGCAAGGACTAGACCAAGTGCTGCGAGGCCCACGAGGAAAAGGACGAATGGGGTCAGAACTCGGCCCCTATTCACTGGGACGCCGGACTGCCAGTGATTGATAAGCGTAGTGCCTCTGGTGTCGGCCGCAGATTGGATGGGGTTCATAGCTGGTCGGGAAACCCCGTCTCCTTTTCGTGCTCCAACCGCTCCAGTTCGTGACGGTTCCAGTTGTGCCTGATTGCAATACCCAGAACGCCCGCCATCAGTATGGGGCCCGAGAGCCACTTGTAAATGACGGAAGTGACCTTGGTGGCATAGTGGCCGAGCGAGGTTGTCCCAAGTTTGGGGAGACCGATCTTATCGAACGCGACGCTCGATAGATAAAGGACCTGCGTCCCCCCTGCTTCGTGCTCGCCATAGACGCGATTCTCGAAGTACTTGTCTGGCGCTTCGGCAATGCGGCCCTTGGCCTTCGCAAGCAGATCGTCACGCTTGCCGAAGATCACGGCCTGTGTCGGACATGCTGCCGTGCAAGCCGGTTCCAATCCCTGCTTAAGGCGCTGGTCGTAGCAAAACTCACATTTGACGATCTTCGGATTCCAACTATTCCATTCAAACTTCGGCACTTCAAACGGACATGCGACCTCACAATAGCGGCAGCCAATACAGAGTGAGCTATTCCAGGTGACCGCGCCCCAGTCGCTTTTGTTGAGCGACCCGAAGGGGCAACCGGTGACGCAGGCAGGATCGAGGCAATGCATGCACTGCTTCTTGACGTAGGCGAACTCATCCGACTGTGGGTCTTTGTACAGTTCGATGATGTTCTTGGTCTGCGCGTTCAGCCCGGTCGGCATGTCCCAGATGCCCCCGGAGAGAAGCGTGTCCGCGGGAAGGCCGTTGGCCTCGTTACACGCAGGCATACACGCCTTGCATCCAGTGCAGACAGTGCTGTCGTAGAGCATGGCGATGGCGTCAGGCGGCGCAAGCGGATGCGCGGGGTGCTCCTCCACAGCTTGAGCAGGCTTAGGCAGCATGGCGCTGACTGCCGTGCCGCCGAGCCCAAACAGTACCTTGAAAGCCTGCCGGCGATTGAGTTTGACACTCATACGGATGCTCCCGGACCTGAGCCAGAATCGTCAGGTGGAGGCTTGGAGCCGGGCGCACTGTCATCGTTCTGCACCTTGGAGAATTCGCGCGAGGCCACATATCCCGCACCGGCGAGGGCACCGATGCCGATCCCGACTAAACCCGTTGCCAACGGGCTGATGATCCCATGGGTCGAGCCGATGGCTGCGTAACTGGTGGGCGGCGCAGCGATGGTATGTAGTTGCACGACCTGGAACATCGGCACTCGAAACGCTATCGCCTTTTCGGTACAGCCGATGCACGGCGCACCAATACCGATCGGCCAGACATCTGGGATTTCGTTGAAGTGGCGGGTGGAACATCCTGCGTGAGTGTCCGGCCCTTTGCAGCCCATCTCGTAAAGGCACCAGCCTTCGCGATGACCTTTATCGCCGTACTGCTTGACGAAGTTGCCCGCATCGAAGTGTGCCCGGCGTGGACAGTGATCATGAATTTCGCGGTCGAATGCGAATTTGGGGCGCCGCTGTTCATCGGCTTCGGGCAGAGTTCCATCGGCGGCATATTGCAGGAGGACGCCAAGCAACGTGTACGGGTTCGGCGGGCAGCCGGGGATATTGACGATGGACTTGTTGGGCAGTAGATCAGCTACTCCGACCGCGCCGGTTGGATCGGGGTCTGCAGACGGGATGCCGCCCCAGGACGCGCATGATCCGATGGCCACGATGGCGGCCGCTTGGCCGCCGATGTCTGCAAGAACTTCAAGTGCAGGCCGGCCAGCCAGTTTCATATAGACGCCGCTGTCTTTGGTCGGGATAGATCCCTCGACAACGAGGATAAATTTGCCCGAGTACTTCTTCACGGCTTCGTCGAGCGCCTGACGGGCCTGCGCTCCGGAACCAGCCATCAGCGTCTCGTGATATTCGAGCGAGATAACGTTTAGAATCAGGTCGCCGAAGTCGGGATGCGATGTTTGAAGGAGGGATTCAGTGCAGCCGGTGCAATCCTGAAAGTGAAGCCAGATGACCGGCGGTCGAATCGTCTTTCCGAGACCTGCCGCAACCTCCTCCGGGGTCTTTTTGTCGGTGATTGCAAGCCCGTAGGGCGCGGCGATCATCAGGCTGGAGCAGAAGACCAGGAAGGAGCGGCGGCTGATGCCGCAGCGCAGCAGGCGTTCGTCGATTGTCTCAAGAGCCGTCGCGGTAGTGATGAGGGAATTGAGCATCCTGCCGCCTTGATTATCAGTGGGGCATCTGTCTGACGGCTGAGCCCGATGCGTGAGTCGTTCTACCTTACCCGAAATCGACCTTTGCCATGGTCAGCGTACCGAAGTTCATAGCGCGGAGGCTGTACACAATTGCTCACCAGACACTTCCACCGTTTGCAAAGCCTTCGGTCCTGAGCACAATCGCACAGTCTGGTGCTCTGCCGAAGAGCATAATTTCGGCTACACGCGTTGGTACGCAGCGCCAGATGCCCCAAGTCATGGAATTGATGACGACCGATGCCGAAGCCTGCTAAGTTCCGTGAGGATTGGCTACGCCCATTCTTCTTCTATGGAAACAATCGTCTGAGTCTGTTTGGCGGGGCGATTACGACCGCATCCGCGATGGTTCTGATCGGCTTCTGGGTCGTCAGCGTCTTTGGCCACGGCGGCTCTTCCAATCCGTATCTCGACATTGTCTTCGATCTCATCCTGCCGGCGTCTTTGTTGCTGGGCTCTGCCTCATTCTTGCCGGGATCATTGTCCGGCGAAGCTATCTCGACGCAACCAAACAGGTGCCAACCTTTTTTCCCGAGGTCAGCCTCAAAGACCCGATGTTTCGCCAGGGCCTGGACTTCGTCACAATAGCCACGGTCATTAACTTTGCCATTGTCGGAGCAGCCTGCTATCGGGGCATTGCCTATATGGACACCGTATCGTTCTGCGGAGCGACTTGCCACGTGATGAAGCCGGAATTCAGTGCTTACCACGGCTCTCCTCATTCCGGCGTACCCTGCACTCAGTGTCACGTCGTGCCAGGACCGGTTGGATATGCCCATGTAAAGCTCAACGGAACTAAACAGATGCTGATGACACTTTTTCATGACTATCCCAAGCCGATCATGGCTGAAGACAAGGTTCCTGCGGCAAGCTCGACCTGCCTGAACTGCCACGATGCCAAGCGATTCATTGGAGACACGCTCAAGGTGAATACGTCTTTCGCGGATGACGAGGGAAGCACGAAGACTTCTTCGCTAACCTTGGTTCATGTTGGTGGCAGCGATGCGCACCAACTCTCCAGGCTGCTTCCGATGTCACGACGGAAGTCATACTGCGTCTAGCGGCGAGACCATTACCAACGACTGTCCAGTCTGCCACAATCTGCTGGTGTCGGACGAGAAGAGCCCTAAGCTCCTGGCTGATCTGGGGATGAAGTAGCGTCCCGTCAACGCCGTCGACTGCTTTTGTGGCTGAGCCACTGAGTTGACAGTCGATGAGCCTAATTGCTCAGTTTTGCTCCGAACAAGGTGCAAGACTGGGAGCCTGCGAAGACTGCGGCCTCGTGATGACATTTTGTATGGATTTCGCTCACTCATCGCAACGCAAATCCGCCTGGCGACGACGAAGGACTATGTCACACACAGACACAAGCAGCGGTATCCAGACAGTAACGGGCGATACGTTTTCCCAAGTAGTGCTTATGGGAGCTGGGCCGATCGCGGTCGAGTTCATGTCTTATGGCTGTTCTCACTGCCGAGCGATTGAGCCAGCTCTGCAACAGGTCGCGGTCATACTTAAGTCCAGAGAGAAGATCGTGAGGGTCAATACAGCGACCGAACAAGGGCTTGCCGAGCAGTATCAGATTCGTGGCACGCCGACGTTAGTCATGTTTCTGGATGGGACGATCGTCGGAAGGATTGAAGGACCGAACCCCGACGTATCGAGTGTGCTATCGGCGATCCGTCAGCCGTACGAAAACTAAGATGGGGTTGATTTCTTGCCAAAGCCTGAGCTTACCAAGCCAGTCTTGCTATTTGATGACGAATGTGGAGTCTGTCGCAAGATCGCAGGCTGGGTGCGGCCTTTGGCCAAGAGCAAGTCGGGGAATACGACACTTTTGATTAGGCCGATTGGCAACGACCCAGAAGAGCTTCGGGCACTTAATCCGTCGCTCGACATCTGGGATGCTTATGCAACAATTCACGTTCTAATGCCCAACGGTTCCATGAAGCTCGGGGGCGAGGCAGTTGGAGAAGTTTTTCGGAACTTACCAGAGATCAGATGGCTCACCGGCATATTCTCGATAAGCATCTACGGATTCAGGCCTTTCCAGTCGATACTCAATTTGGCCTATGTCATTCTGGCCGACGTGCGCCCGCTCTTCGGCTGTGAGAGTTGCGGCACTCCGCGCGCTTGGGTGAGGCCGATTCGGCGGATCATTCAGTGGGCGGAAGACATCGGTGGCGGCAGCCCACGTCCGAAACCTGCTCCGCATTTCACTTCCCTTTCGACCGGCGGTCGGCTGGCATCACCTGACTTAGAAAAGGAATCTACCTAAGCGCGCCGCCTTCGTGAAACTTCCTTTCCAATCTCCCACCTGAGGGGCCACCGCTGGTCTTTGATGGAACGTTCAGTCCTGAAGTTGGGTCGCACACGATCCTGTCGGACCTCTACAGCTTAGGCTCCCGGAGATGTACATGCTGCAATGTGCCCAATTGCTCAGATTGTCGGCACGTCGGGTGGAACACTCGATCATAGCGGGGCTCGCCAGCTGCGAGAGCAGCGATTGCGTATATCCCGATGCCTTCTAAACAGATGAACTGCACTTCTTTCCAGCACTCTTCGGCAGCAACCTCAGAAACTCAACCGTATGAAAGGACAATATGTCTAGGCCAGATTCAGTAGTTGCTGTCTATGAGACCCACATTCAAGCCGAGCAGGCAGTCAAAGAACTCCAGGAGGCTGGAGTTGGCATGAAGAGTCTTTCTATCGCCGCAAAGGACACCCACACCGACGAGCATGTCGTTGGCTACTATAACGCTGGCGATCGGATGAAGTATTGGGGCAAGATCGGCGCGTTCTGGGGTGGGTTCTGGGGTTTGCTGTTCGGCTCAGCGATGTTTGCCATCCCCGGTCTTGGCCCGGTCCTCGTCGCTGGTCCTCTTGTCGCATGGATCGTTGCCGGTCTCGAAGGAGCTGTCGTCGTCGGAGGAGTGGGAGCGATCGGCGCCGGTCTGGCGAGCATTGGCATTCCGAAGGACAGCATACTGCAATATGAAGTTGCCCTCAAAAGCGACAAGTTCCTTTTGATCGTCCACGGAACGCCAGATGAGGTATCGAACGCGGCGCAGATCATCTCGGGGACAGTACATGTGGCATATACAGTCCACGGCGAGAACGTCCTGGCTGGAGTAGTTTAGACGATTCAACTTTTGCTCTTGGGGTTGCAGAACAGGCAACTCCAGCCAATTCCCCGCGCGATCACGCACTGCTAGGAGCCTAAATGCACACGATCTCAACTTCGTACGTCACCCCCGCAAAGATTCTCTTGCCGATGGATTTCAGCGATTCATCCTACAGCGCGCTTGAAGTGGCAGCCGACCTCGCCCAGCGCTTTCATGCCCAACTAAGCCTCGTGCATGTTGTAGCCGAGATTCCGGTTTTTACAGGTGTGGACTACTTTCCCGAGACTGCAGTGCTCGAAGAGCGAAGAAACGGCATTGAACAGAGGTTGGCCGCCTGTAAGTCGTCGCTCGGGGCCAGAGGAATTGATGTCGCGTTCAGCATCGAAACGGGCAATGACGTCGTGGGCAAGATCATGCTGGTCATTGAGCGGGAGCACATCGACATGTTGGTTATCTCTACGCACGGCCTGTCAGGCTGGCGTCCGATAGTCTTCGGATCAATTGCAGAAAAGGTGATCAAGCTGGCTGAATGTCCGTTATTGCTCCTTCGGTCAGCCAAACCCGCCGCAGTCACCGAAGTTTCGACCCACATCGTTGCACCTGGATCGTCAGCCAGCTACGATCTCGCCCACGCTTCACAGTCATCGACGTCCAGCGCGGGAATCACTGCGAACCCTGCGGTCGAGGTGAGATTGGATGCAATCGCAAGCAACGCCGCCACACGATCAGCGAGAACAGAGCAGCATTACGATCAAGACCACCCCATCTTCACCAAATGAGACGCTTTGATGTCGGCGAACTTATCCCATTCACTGTTTGAGCGGGATAACATTGCAAAATGTTGGCACACGAACTAGCTCCAAGTCATGCGGCTTCGACATGACACGAACCTCACCATCCAGGAAAGCCGAAAGGAGAACGGGGTTCCGTCCTGAGTGTATCTCAACCTTTTGTAGGGGTGAGCATTCTCACATCGGCGCCGGGCGTGTCTCCATTTGCTCAGACAGAGGCGCCAGCCGGGTGTTTGATTCGAAGGATGATCTCGTCAAGCAGAACAGCCCTTCTCATTTGTGGGCAAGAGACAATCGCCATTTTACCCAACGACACTGAAAGCTCGGAGATGGGCACGGCGGGGTCACTGGTCGCTATCTTTGATACACGTGAGCAAGCGGAGAGTGCCATTCGCGAGTTACAAAAGGCGCGAATCGATATGTCGACCATCTCCATCGCGGCAAAAGACACACGACTCGATGAGCACCCTTGGGGCTTCTACGATGCCGGCGCTCGCATTAGGCGGTGGGGCAAGCTCGGGGCGATTGGAGGAGCACTGTGGGGCTTATTGTTCGACTCTACCCTGTTTGTAATGCCAGGTGTTGATCCGGTGCTGTTGTCAGGACCTCTCGTGTCCTGGATTGTTGCGGTTTTGGAAGGGGCCGTAGTCTTCGGAGGTTTGAGCGCTCTGAGCGCCGGCCTCGTTATCACGGGCATACCGAAGAAGGCCGCATTGGAATACGAATCCGCTATTAGGATGGACAAGTTCCTGCTCGTAGTGCACGGAACTCCTGCTGCGATCGCAAATGCTAACGAGGCTTTTCAACGGACGCACTGCCGCTGCAACGTTCATGCCGAGAAGACCTACGCTAAATCAACCTGACCCCGAGTCAAGAGGCAAGATGAAGATTGCTTTTCTTCACGAAAACGAAAATGAGTTCAATACTTCTCTTCTACGGGAACTTAGAGAGCGGCTCAGCTCCCACGAGATTCTGTCATGGATCGCAGGCGAACCGGCGCCATCGAACGACCTGGACATCCTCGTTGCCAATAGTAGCGTTCGACGTGAGCAACTCTTCGATCAGCCGAAGCTTGCTCTGATTCAGACCGCGACGACTGGATACGAGACGATTGACATTGATGCCGCAACTTCGATGGGTATCTGGGTGTCTTATGCTCCGTCCGACACGACGGGAAACGCTACGTCAGTCGCCGAGTTTGCGATCCTTCTTCTTCTCGGAGCCGCGAGACAAATCGGCCAGGTCATCGAATCGTTGCATGGCGGTCCGGCATATCCAATGCGCGTTCATCCGGCGCTGAATGGAAAAACGGTGTGCATTGTTGGGCTCGGCAGCATCGGAAAGCAGATCGTCGATCGCCTGCGGCCGTTTGGCGTCCTCATCCTCGCGACGGACGAGCATCCTGAAAACGCACCCAAAGACGTCACCGCCTTTCCGTCCGACAAGTTGGACGTGGCTGTGGCTGACGCTGATTTCGTAGTAATTTGTGCCAGGGCCAGCAAGGAGAACGAGGGTATGATCGGTGCATCGATCCTTCGTGGCATGAAGCGTGGCGCTATCTTGGTGAACGTCGCGCGCGGATTGCTCATCGATGAACCTTCACTCTTGGCGGCACTCGACGACGGTCGGCTGGCAGCTGCGGGCCTTGATGTGGTTCGGAATGAACCGCTGACATTAACGAACCCCCTGTTGAAGCTTTCCCAGGTTCTACTGACTCCGCATGTTGCCGCTTTCACAGATCTGATGCTAGCGGGCACAGTCGACTACATCTGCCAGGTGGTCGGTGAGTTTGAGAGTGGCAGAAAGCCCGAGTCAATTCTGAATGTCCCTTCCCACCCTCGCAGCCTGCTCGCGCCTGACAGGATGCCAACGCGCACCGAAGAGCCTGCAGAGAGGGTGATCTGATGGCGATCAACCGAAGAGCCTTGAGACTCCTCAGCATGATCCTAATCTCGATCTCATTCTGGAGCATGATATATCAGTCCGCGGCGTCGGCCCAGCGCCCCTCGCGTAATGTAAATGGAATAGTTTCAGATCAGCATCAGGTGCCGCTGAAGGGCGCGGTCGTTCAGCTTCGCAATTTGGATTCAGATGGAGTAATTTCATACATCACAGGTGTCGATGGCCGCTACAGCTTCAAGCGTCTTGAAGGTGACTCCGATTACCACATTTGGGCCAAGCTTCATGGGCACCGATCTAAAGTGAAAACCCTGAGCATTTTCGATTCGGGCAAACCCAAAACGATAAACTTTGTAATCAGCTTCCAATGACACTGCACGCATTCCACCGCTGCCAGTGGTGTTCGCGCGAGCATTGGGCTTCCAATAGATTGGCGAACTGTTTTGCGGAGACAGGGCGGCTAAAGAGGTACCCTTGCATTCGCGTATGCCAAATGCCGCCCGCTACTTCACCATGGAGTCTTGCGATCAGCGCCACACAGTACACCCGCTACTGTTCCCACTCATACCTAAGCTGTTCTTCCGCAGCCTCGGCACCGGCCCGGTGGGCGACGGCACTCGCACCGGAAGGTGGAGGAGAGAAAACGGCAAACAATTTCAAGTCGCCGTGACCAATGTTTCTTAGATTATGAATTCGTCCCGCGGTGACCAGAATCGCATCATGCTTGTTGGCTATTTCTCTTCGAGGACCGAAGATCACCTCTCCCTGGCCTTCGACGATGAACATGATCACATCCGCATCGTCATGTACCGCCTCGCCAAGCTCTCCCATGGACGGAATACTGATGACCACCAATTCGCTGAAGGCTCCGGTACAAACTGTCTGAGAGAACGCCCGGTTTTCTCTTGCTGCCTCCTTGATGTTTTCATGGAAAGACTGAACCGTCGATTCTGTGTGTAGAACTCTTCGCGGCATGACTTTTCTCTCCTTGCATTCTCCCGAATGCGGGCCATCTTGTTGAGTGCGGTTAGGCGCGGCAGCTAGCCGCAAAGGCTTTGCGCCGCTCTCAGCCAGAATTGCCTTTGAAATTCCTGCATCACTAATCGTTTGAAAGTCGAAACAGGATCAGGGGCGCAAAGTCACTTGCTCATGCCTAAAGAATAGGAGCGGCTAAGAACAACTGTCTGATCACATTGGACCACTGTGAGCGCTCCAATGGAGGGATTCCTTTAGCCTGGTCCAAGGTGTTCGTCCAAAGCTTGGACCTTGGCGAAGCTCGGCCGCTACTCAAGCACCTCACGTTTGCGAAAGATGCTTGACCTTCAAGACCGCGGCTGGCGAACCCCAGACCAAACTCCCTACTGTGTGGAAGATTGATAGGAGTCAACAGTAATTCTCAGCGCGCCTTTCCGCACCCGGATAGATTCGATCCTGCTATTTGCCGACGGAGAGGGATGGAGAGTGGATCCGGGGCACAAGTGACAAATCAACCGTCACGATGTAAATAGCGAGCGCCGCAAATACGAAGAACGCGGCAGTCCACATACGCCAATCGTTATGCGCTCTCTTCCAGTAAGGAACCGATGCGTCATGGTCTGATGGAGGACGCGGTCCCTCGTCCAGGTGGTGATGGTGTTTGGCTTCCAACATGCGCGGGCCAGCCTTTCTGGTTTTGATTCAACCACTTGCCTTATCCAATTGCGTGAAGGGCTGTAAATGCCTCAAGCAGCACGCGGAGACTATGAGTTCCTTTGTATACAGGAGGAGGTCTGCGATCGAGGTTCAACAGGGCGTAAACGGCGGTCTGCGCCGAACGAACCGAATATTCGACAGTGAAGACGACGTCATCCGGAAGCTCACAATATTGCCCCACTAGGGCAAGATGCTTCGACCGTGCTGGAATTACCTCCGGCCGATCTCCTGTGGCCCGCGGCAGGAACTGGCTGGTGATGAACGGCATCATGCATGGAACACAAATGCAGCTTTCGAGGATCTTGGCGGCATCGGCTTGAATACCGAGATGGCCCATGATTTCTGTCATAATCTCGCGGCCAGTGCATGCCGACATCGGCTTCATGACGAAGTCTCCGGGTTGATCTACGCGCAGTCCATATCCCCAGAAGACGTAAACATCTTCCGGCTGACCGATGAAGTGGGGCTGATGCGGCAGTACGATCGACGCCAGCCAGCTTGATTTCGGGAACGTGATGAGCCCCCCTTCCCCGGGGACGTTCCCTGTGAGGTCGCGGATCAGGTTGAAGAATTTCGCATCATGGAGGGTCACCGTAAAGGAGGTCCATTTCGACTGCTCCACGTGACCGGTGAAGTTTGCTGGGTTCCCGAAGCCGACTTGCTGCGAGGCCATCGACTCCCACAAGGCCCACGAGCTGCCGCGGGACTTACTATCAGTTGCCGGCGCAGCGTCCATTGAGCCAAGGCTTGATCCTTCCGTCATGGATCCAAGCGTGACGATCACGAAGTCGCAGTCGGTGACATATCGTGCTCCGGAGTGCCCGGATTGCTCATAGCGAATACAGTCAACGCCATACCCATCCCGGCTATGGTAGAGAGCGATGTCGGTGACCCGGGTGTCACACACAAATCGCACACCGCGATCCTCGAGCCATTTCCGCAGGGGCCGCACCAGCGAATCGTACTGGTTATACACGGTTCGCATAATGCCACTCAGGGAATTGAATCCGGAGACCATGTGGGTGAAGCGCAGGAGGTAACGTTTGAACTCGACAGCGCTGTGCCATGGTTGGAAGGCAAAGGTTGTGCACCACATCAGCCAGAAGTTGGTCTCAAAGAAGGATGGATCGAACTGGTCGGCAATCGTACTTCGCCCCAGCATCATTTCTGGTTCAAGTCCCAGGCGTTCCAGAGTCACAATGTGCTGAGGGCTCAGAACAAATTCGGGCGCGTCGACAGCGTGGCCGTCCTGGAACAGCCGCGATTTCGACGCAGTTTTGATCGTCTCATTCCACTGAAAGATCTCCTGCGTCACTGTACAGCTGTCGTCGAGGGTAGGGATAGACGAGAAGAGATCGAATGTGCAGAGATACTTGCTCTCGAACATTCGTCCGCCGCGCATGCTGTATCCGTCTTTCGCGTTTCCAGCAGCGTCAAGACTTCCACCAACTCGCCCGGACTCCTCTGTGATCTCGATGTTATGTCCCTTGATGTCTCCGTCGCGGATAAGAAATGCTGCTGCTGCAAGAGAGGCGATGCCTCCGCCTATCAGGTAAAAGACTGGACTATTCCCTGTTGGGTTGTTCTTGGCCTTTCCCAAAAGCATTTGCAACACCACTCTGGCTGCCTCAGCAGAGGAGGCTGGATTCTGACCTGTGATCAAATTACCGTCTACTTGGACGAACGACGCCCAGTCTGGGCCTTTCGCATACAGGCCGCCAAGCTGTTTGAGCTCCTCCTCGACGAGAAACGGAACGACGTCTGTCAGACCAGTGGCCGATTCCTCGCTGTCGCTGAATCCAGTGATGTGCCTTCCTGCGACTAGCGGAGAGCCGTCTCCAGCCTTCGCATGGCGGAGCACACCAGGAGCGTGGCAGACCAAGGCCAAAGGCTTTCCAACTGCCAGAGTTGATTCGATGAGGGAAATTGAGTCGGGATCTTCGGCCAGATCCCAGAGAGGGCCGTGGCCGCCGGGGTAGAAGACCGCGTCGTAACACGCGGCCTGTACGTCTGCTAGTTTGCGTGTTGCCGAAAGGAATTGTAGCGCCGTTGAGTCCCGTTTGAAGCGTTGAGTCGCTTCAGTTTGCGAAGCAGGTTCGTCGCTCTTTTGATCGAGAGGCGGCTGGCCGCCTTTCGGCGAGGCAAGAGTGACGTCCGCTCCGGCATCGATGAACACATAGTACGGAGCAGCCAATTCCTCTAGCCAGAATCCGGTCTTCTTGCCCGTGTTGCCCAGCCTGTCATGCGAGGTTAGAACGATGAGGATCTTCAATGCGTCGACTCCGGTTTTCCGTGAACTTTGGTAAGGTGACATTCGAACCTCGCCCTTCCCGCGTATCTTGCTCTGCAAGCAGACGAACACGAGACCAATGGCAGCGAAATCGGCCCCGACCGAACCGAACCATTCAGGTTATTCAGATTGAGTGGGGGTACCAGTTGTGCAAGGCCCCGCCTGGGAAGATACATCGGATTCATTTTGCTTGTGGTTGTCGGCAGGGATCGCGGTATTCCAGGGGCTTGCGAATAGGGGTGTATCCATCAAACTCGGCGGCAGGCCAGGTTCGGGTAACTCGGGAAGAATTGTGACTTTAGGGACCATGATGACTCCTATCTGACTTTAGTGAACAGAAGTCCGTCGGTCTGTGTTGTATTGACCGCAGGCGTAACGGCTAGCTCCGCAAGCGATGTGCAGTTTTGATCAGGTTCCCGAAGGGCGTTGAGCTATTCTCAATCCAGAACACCAGTAAAGGCTCCGACCTCTCACGCCACGTTGTGTAATTCCGCAGGAAGGTGGGCAGCGAATGGCTATACCGCTAAGGGCCCTTCCCACCAACGATTGCCAACATTGTGAGCTGCGCCCGTTTAGTAGCTTCTGTAATTTTTCTCCGCCCGCGCTCGCCGACTACAATCTGATTGGGGCTTTACAAACGGCGCCGCCCGGGACAATCCTTTTTCGTGAAGATGACCCGGCAGATCAAGTTCTGGTAGTTTGCTCCGGTCAGGTGAAGCTATGGTGTGAATCCCCATCGGGGAGGGTCCTAAACCTCAAGCTCGCAAACTCGGGTGATGTACTAGGCTTGAGCGCTGTCCTCTCTGGCGCCACGCACGAAACCAGTGCGGAGGTCATTCACACGACTTTTCTGAAGGTCATTTCACGGGGACAGTTCTTAGCTTTTCTCAGACGCAATGCCGACGCAAGCCTGCATGCCGCGCGGAGGTTATCCGAGGATTATAGGATCGCGCTTTTGGGCGCACGCCGGCTGGCACTGTCGGAGTCGGCGTCGGGCCGGATCGCCGGGATATTGCTCGACTGGGGCCGTGCGGCCTCCGGTGGCAAATCCCACATGCGGTTCACGATGACGATGTCCCACGGCGATCTTGCGGAATTCGCTGGTACCTCGCGCGAGACTGTAACCCGAACGCTTGCTAAGCTGCAAAAGGACAGGACCATCGCAGTCCGTGGGGCGACGATCCACATTCTCCTGCCCACCAAAATGGCAGAACTCGCGGCCTGACGATGTATCGCAGATCAGAGCAAGCCAATTCGATGCCTGAACTCAGTGGACCGCCTTCGAAATATCTCTCATCCAAGCGCTCCCCCGAGGCGGCAATCGACGCGCTGAACTATACGGTCGCCGCACAGAATGCCACTGAAGTGCAAGATATCCAAAATGCTCCGTCCATTAGCATGGTCCGATTCCTGGTGGAGAGTGACCAGATGAGTTTCCTGCCCACAATCAGCATCTACGTCGAACGGGGAACTAATCACAGCCAGGTCCGCTTGCTCTATATGAATGCGGCGGCGCTCATCCTCTGGAAGGAGATGGGAAAGCAGGCAACCGAGATCGGAACGCAGCATCGTCCCGCTCGCACAGCACTCCTGGCATTTGGGGTGCCGTTCAGCGAATGATTAGCGGCAATGACATCCCTAACTGAGCTATAGCTTCGCAGACTTGAGCCGGAGTGCATTTGTAATCACGGATACCGAACTGAAACTCATGGCGGCAGCCGCGATCATCGGGTTCAGCAACAATCCGAACAGAGGGTATAGAGCGCCGGCTGCGAGTGGGACCCCGAGCGCGTTATAGAAGAACGCAAAAAACAGATTCTGGCGAATATTCGACATCGTGCGCTGGCTTAACCGCCGTGCTTTGACGATTCCGCGCAGATCACCTTTCACCAGCGTGATGCCGCCTGTTTTCATCGCCACGTCCGTGCCGGTGCCCATGGCGATGCCCACATTCGCCTGTGCGAGCGCCGGAGCATCATTTACGCCGTCCCCGGCCATGGCTACGATCGCACCCTCCGCCTGCAGCTTCCTCACGACCTCGGCCTTCTTCTCCGGCAGCACGTCAGCTTCAAAGTCGATACCCAACTTCGCCGCAACTGCGGCAGCGGTTGTGTGGTTGTCTCCGGTCACCATCAGTACCCGGATTCCCTCCTTCTTCAACTGCTGAATGGCGTCCAGGGTCGTATCCTTGATCGGGTCGGCGACGGCGATCAGTCCGGCGAACTTCCCGTCAGACGCAACAGACATTACCGTCTGGCCCTCTTTTTGGAGGGCACCGGCTTTGTCGTTCAGCGCGCCAGAAGAAGTACCAAGGTCCGCCATCAGGATGGCGTTTCCGATGCCGACACGATTCGATTGCAGTTGGCCGGTGACGCCTTTCCCGGTAATGGACTGGAAACCGGTCACCGCCAGCAATTCGATCTTCTTCTCTTTCGCGGCGGCCAAGATCGCTGCCGCAAGCGGATGTTCGCTAGCCTTTTCAAGACTGGCCACCATTTGGAGGAGTCGTGTCTCGTCGAAGCCTTCTGCAGGAATCACCGACGTGAGACGCGGCTTGCCTTCGGTCAGCGTACCGGTCTTGTCCACGACCAGGGTGTTCACTTTCTCGAACGTCTCGAGCGCCTCGGCGTTCCTGATCAGAATGCCTTCCGTTGCGCCTCGGCCCGTACCAACCATGATCGCGATCGGCGTTGCCAGGCCCAGGGCGCACGGGCAGGCGATGATCAGTACCGCGACGGCATTTACCAGAGCGTGCGCATAAGCCGGTGGAGGGCCGAAGATGGCCCAGACTACAAACGTGATGACCGAGGCTGCAAGCACCGCCGGAACAAAGTACGAAGCGACCTTGTCTGCGAGCCGTTGGATAGGAGCCCGGGATCGCTGAGCCTCGCTCACCATCTTCACAATCTGAGCCAGCAGCGTGTCTGCACCAACTCTCTCCGCTTTCATGACAAAGCTTCCTGTCCCGTTGATAGTGCCGCCCACTACCTTGGAATCGATCTCCTTCTCAACCGGAATGGGCTCACCACTGACCATCGACTCATCCACAGAACTGCGTCCTTCGATCACAACTCCATCCGTGGGAATCTTCTCGCCCGGACGAACACGAAGCCTGTCACCCACCTGAATCGCGCTGAGGCCGACATCGCTCTCGGTTCCGTCCTCGGCGATGCGCCGGGCCGTCTTGGGAGCCAGTCCAAGTAAGGCCTTGATGGCGCCGCTGGTCTGGCTCCGGGCCTTCAACTCCAGTACCTGGCCGAGGAGAACCAACACCGTGATAACTGCCGCCGCCTCGAAGTAGAGGCCAAGATTGCCCGACATACCGCGAAAGGCAGCCGGAAAGATTCCCGGCGCCACGACAGCCGCAACGCTGTAGAGATAGGCAGACCCGGAACCGATCGCAATCAGAGTGAACATGTTGGGGCTGCGATGTACCACCGACTGCCAACCCCGCTCGAAGAACGGCCAACCTGCCCAGAGAACGACCGGCGTTGCCAGCGCAAATTCGATCCATCCGAGCAGAACTCCTGGTAGCAAATGCTGAATCGAATAGCCTGGCAGGATGTCCGAAGCCATCACTGCAAGCAGCGGGAGCGTAAGCGCGGCTCCAATCCAGAAGCGCCGCGTCATCGAAACCAGTTCAGGATTCTCGTCGTTGGCAGAGACGGTGCGCGGCTCTAAAGCCATGCCGCAGATAGGGCAGGAACCTGGAGCGTCGCGCACAATCTCGGGATGCATCGGGCAGGTGTATTCTGCACGCGCAGCAGGCGTCTCAACGGTCGCCGGCTCGAGCGCCATGCCGCACTTTGGGCAGATGCCCGGCCCAGCCTTATGTACCTCCGGGTGCATCGGGCACGTGTAGTCGGCCTTCGGCTTTACCCTTGCGCTCAATTGAGCGGTCTGCTTCTGGCGGAGGTACTTGTCCGGATCTGAACGGAATTTCGTAGCGCAGCCCTGGCAGCAGAAATAGAATTCCGCTCCCTGATATTCGACGGAGGGCGCCTTCACAGGATCAACTGTCATGCCGCAGACAGGATCGGTTGCTTTCGCCTTTATTGGCTCAACCGCCGTCATATTCCCTTTTCTCCACTGCGAAAGTCAATGTCTGCATCGGTCATCTATGGAGTCTAAGCGCTACATCTGGAAAGAGTCGCCGAGGCAGGCGATTATCGTCTGGACAACTCTCCTGGTATCTTCCGGGTCTCGGACTGCAATGGAAGCAACGCCTGCTTGTTCAACCGGATAGTCGTTCCCACCTGGAAACAGGGCATCGCCGATGTACAGCATTTGCGCTTGCGAAATGCCGAGGATACTGGTCAGCTTCTTGATGCCATACGCCTTGTCGATGCCCGGTTTTGTTACATCGATGGACGTTGCACCTCCCATCCGAATGGAAAATCCCACAAGAAGCACGTCAAGACGGTCCTTAATCCCCTTCCGTTTCGCGTGGTTGGGATCCCATTCTATTTTCTCTGCCAGGGGTGCTTGTTGACCCAACGCCGAGTAGGTGATCTGGCTTCCCCGGTCCTCAATGAGCTCACCCCAAATCTTTTCGGGCTTGATGCCGGCTTCGTCAATAGCTTCGTGGAAAGCGGATAATATCTGGCTCTTTTCGCTCGTGGTAAAGTCTTCGGAATAGATTTTCGTCCATTGGCCAGAGTAACGAAAGAACTTGGTTCCGCAAGTCGGCAGCAGAGACAGCCCGGCGAGGTACTCGCCGGGAGGAAGCTTAGCAATCACTTGTTTTTGAAACTGAGGCCAGTCCCCCCCGGAAATCACGGCCACATTGACGATGCAGATGAGTTCATGCAGCAAGCTCGACATTGGCCCGTCAATGGGTGACTTACTCTGCGCAAGAGTTCCATCCAGATCGAATACGATAAGTCTTTTCATTCCATCCAACCTTCCGACTGTAATATTGGAGCTTTCAAATAGACCCCTCTTACATGAAAATCGCCCGTCTCACTCACGGACCTTTTTGGGGTGGAACGTGTTTTTTTGCGAGGGCCTCGAATCCGGCGATGACGTCGAAGAGTTCTTCATCGATTGCTTCCTGCCGTAGGCGGTGGAACTTCCGATTCAGGTC
>Ga0302278_10002140_pt1 | contig 23200 bp, 17 predicted proteins | sample III_Bog_N3_2_FD_194543 | JGI IMG/M metagenome (GOLD analysis project Ga0302278, IMG submission 194543) | Peat permafrost microbial communities from Stordalen Mire near Abisko, Sweden - III_Bog_N3_2 | ecosystem: Environmental > Terrestrial > Soil > Wetlands > Peat | place: Sweden: Abisko...
GATAATCCCATAAAACGCTTCGGAATTGGCCAGAGCCGATAGGCGAGCGGAACGGAGTTCCTTTGCAAAGAAAGCAGCGGACTGTGGGGTTGGACTCGGCATTTGGAACCGTGCAATGCAGTATACTCCCCGCCAACCTGACAGGGTCCCGATACCGTCCCGTGGTGAAAGTCGGAAGTGCCGAAAAACCGTCCCTCAGGGGCTAAAGCCCAGTTTATTTTGAACCACTTACGGCACGACTGAAGTCGTGCCCTTTCAAAGCCCCGAGAAGCAACCGCAGGTCCTTCGACTCCCTGCGCTGCGCTCCGGTCGCTCAGGATGACAGCACGTTTTGAGGTCGCAGTTTGAGGCGTGGCGACGAAAGAATGTTTACTCCCGCACGCCGATGCCCAGCGCCTTCATCTTGCGATAGAGATGGCTGCGCTCAAGTCCCAGCAACTCCGCGGCGTGGCTGATGTTGTTGCGGGCTTCTTCAATCTTCTTGAGTATGTATTCGCGCTCGTAGGCGTCGCGGGCTTGCTGCAGCGACGAGAACTCCTCCGTCGATCGCGTGCCTGCCTTGTGAGTTAGCGGCGGCAGATGCTTGCGCTCGATGCGCAGCGCGCGCGGATTGAGGATGAGGACGCGCTCGATGACGTTCTTCAGCTCACGCACGTTTCCCGGCCAGTGATACTGCGAGAGCGTTGCGACTGCTTCCTCTCCAATTTCTACGCGCGGACGCCCGTATTGGCGACCGAACTCCGCCAGAAACTCGCGCGCCAGGAGCGGAATGTCCTGCTTGCGCTCACGGAGCGGCGGCACGGTGAACGGAACAACGTTGAGCCGGTAAAACAAGTCTTCGCGGAAGTTTCCCTTGGCGATCTCTTCTTCGAGGTCCTTGTTGGTTGCGGCGATGATGCGTACATCCACACGCAGGGGCTGCGTGCCGCCAACCGGCGTAAACATCTGGTCGTCGAGCGCGGAGAGGACCTTGGCCTGGGTTTTGAGGCTCATGTCGCCCACTTCGTCCAGGAAGAGCGAACCGCTGTCGGCGCGCTCCAGGGTGCCGCGCTGCTCGACGGGACCGCCTGGTTGCACCCCGTGCCGGTAGCCGAACAACTCGGCCTCAATGTGTGCCTCGGGGATCGCGGCACAATTCAGTTCCACGAAGACGCGATCGCGGCGCAGGCTTTCCGCATGAATGGCGCGGGCGATGAGCTCTTTGCCAGTACCTGATTCGCCGTAGATAAGCACCCGGCCATTGGTCGGCGCCATCAGGCGAATCTGCTGGCGGAGCGCCTTTACGGGAACGCTTTCGCCGGTGAGGACCGAGCCCACGTTGAACTGGCGCTTGAATTCGGTGTTTTCCGTGCGCAGGCGGCGGGCCTCGACTGCATTCTTCAGCACGATAAGGGTGCGATCGAGCGAAAGCGGCTTCTCAAGGAAGTCGTAAGCGCCCAGCTTGGTGGCCTTGACCGCCGATTCGATTGAGCCGTGGCCGCTGATGATGACTACTTCAGGGCGCATTTCGACGGCAAGCTTGCGCATATCGGCCAACACGTCGAGACCGTCGCGATCAGGGAGCCAAATGTCGAGCAGGACCACATCGTAGGGCGCGTCGCGCAGCAGCACCATCGCATCCGCGGCCGTGGCGGCGCTGGCCACGCCGTAACCTTCCTCGCGCAAAATATCTTCGAGCGAAGTGCGAATGTCAGCCTCGTCGTCCACCACCAGAATGTGGTTCATGAGGGCAATCCCCTCAGCGGAGCGACGGCGTTGGCCGCTGCGGCGACAGCGCCCTCAGGCGTGCCAGAACCAAGCTCGGCAGGCGGGACGGCTTCCATCAACGGAAGCCGAAGGAGGAAACGCGCGCCCTTGGGGCTGTTGGATTCGGCCCGCAACGAGCCGCCATGTTCCTGGATGATTTTGGCAGCGATGGAGAGGCCAAGACCGGTTCCTCGATGCTTGGTGGAATAGAAGGGCAGAAAGAGCCGCTCGCGAATCTCGTCGGTGAGTCCGTGACCGGTGTCGGAGACGACGACCTCGACCGCCGCGCCATCTTCGCTGAGCGAGCTGTGCAGCCCAAGCACGCGGAGCAGGCTGCCCTGCATAGCCTCTGCCGCATTATCGATGAGGTTGGCGAGTGCGCGTCGAATGGCTTCAGGGTCGGCAAGGACGGTTGGCAGTCCGGGTTCCAGATCCCATTGGACGGTTATGCCATCGAGGCGGCCCGCAAACAGCGCCAGCGCCTCCTCGGCCACCTGATTCATATCGCAGGCCCGGGGTTGCGGAGCGGGGAAGCTGGCCAGCGCTGAAAATTGATCGACCAGCGTGCGCAGAGTGGCCACGCAGCCGAGGATCACCTCGCTGCATTTGCGGATAACGTTGGGCGAATCGATCTGGCCTCGATCGAGGTGCCTTGCGATGCGCTCGGCTGAGAGGGCAATGGGGGTAAGCGGATTCTTGATTTCGTGGGCGACGCGCTGCGCCACCTCTTTCCACGCAAACTGCCTCTGCGCGCGCAACAGTTCGGTGGTGTCTTCAATCACCAGCACGGTTCCTTGTTGGCCGTGAGCCAGCTCGAGCCGCGCGCTGGTAACGGCCAGGTGGATGGTGCGTCCTCGGGAAAGGAGTTCTATTTCAGTGGATGCAGCTCCCATGCGATGTCCGCGGCGGATGACGCCAGCCAGTTCTTCGGCGCAATCGGCCGACAGCAGGTTTTCGATTCTCTCTCCGCGCAAACTCAGGTCCGAGCGGCGTCCCATGAGCGCGGCAAAGGCGCGGTTGGACTGAAGCACAACACCGGCGCCATCGAGCGTTACCACGCCCGAGGGAATGGTCTCGACGATGGTCTCAAGCTCACGGCGGCGCTCCTCGATAGCCAAATTGGCGGCGGTCAACTGCGCAGAGGAGCTCTCCGCCAACTGTCGGCTGCTGTCAAGATCGGCGGCCATGTGGTTGAACGACCGGACCAGTTCGCCCATTTCGCCGGTGGCAATCAGCGCCACGCGATGGTCGTACTTTCCGGCGGCTATCTGATCCATTGAGTCGGCGAGGGCTTCAACGGGCCGCGTGATCTGCTTGGATAAAAACAGAGCCAGCCATACGCTTGAAAAGAATACAAACACAGTAATCAGCAGCAAGAGCAGAATGAAGATGGTGCGAATCTGATGGCGTTCGCGGAACAGCTCCCAATAAGCATCCGCGCCGGAACGGATGCGCATAGCGGTCTGGCTCAGCCCCTCCGGCATGGGCAGCGCGACTACTACCGCGTTGCCTGAAGGCGCCGCGGACATACCCAGCGCGTACTCCTGATTTCCGATCTTGATCACCGGCTCATCGCTGCGCTGGGCCGCGGAAAGCAGATTGGCGGAAAGCGGCCCATGGAGGGGTACGGCATTTCCGCGTTCGCCTTCCTCCAACCAGGGAATCAGGCTGGCGTCGCTGGATTCAGGTGGGGCCTGATAGCCAGCCACCGGCCTCAGATTCTTCCCATAGACAACGGCAAAACCGCCGGCCAGGGTAATGCGGTGAGAGGCCAGCTCGTCCTGAAGCGCCTGCGGGGGGTGGTCCGGAGTGCCCGCTGCCGCAATGGACTCGGCCTCAACGCGCGCGTTGTTGGTAACGTATTGCGCCAGTTGAAGCACCACGCGAGTGGAGTCCACACGCATCTCAGAAGTGTTGGGCGAGAACCAGCGGTCGATGGAGCGGTTCATCAACTGAAAGCTGAACAGGTACATGAAGACCGCCGGTGTAAGGGCGATTAAAGCCGCGCCCAACACCATGCGTGTGCGCAGCCGCGCTCCCAGCGCACTGCTGCTTTGGCCGGCATAGAGCTTCAGAATGTTCCTCATCAGCAATATAAGCAGCACCAGCAGCAGCAGGAATACCAGCACGGTGAGAGCGGTGAAGACCAGGGTCTCGCCGGAGGTTTCAGGATTCAGAAAGCTGATGCTTGAGGTGTTCCACCACCCGAGCCCGCCCAGCAAGGCGAAAACCAGCAACACCCCGAATGCAAGCAGGGCAATGGACCGGCGTCGCGGATCGCCTGGAAACTTCATGGGGCGATTATAGAGCTAACAGCGATCAGGGGTCAGGGGCAGGGATCGGAAAATTGAGAACCCCCCGGCTTTTACCGGAAGACGAGCATTTGCAACCAGCCTCCCCAAATGTCGCTCCAGGCATGAGCAACGATGTTTGCGCGTAGGTTTTTGCGCCATGCGGCGAGGATGCCATAAAGAACTCCGAGGACGCTGATTACCACGACGTTGGTCCAGCCCTGGTAGCTGTGAAACAGGCCGAATACCAGGCCCTGCGCGAGCACTGCGACCACGATGTTCCCGCTCAGCGCATGGAGTTGGCGCTGCAGGAATCCGCGAAATGCCAGCTCCTCGCAGATGCCGGCGGTGATGGAGACCCCAATAAAGATCAGGATTTCAAGCAGGCTTTGCGGCAATAGGCTGGCAACCGACTTCGCGCCGCCGGCGTCCCCGATAGCGGCGAACAACCACCGAACTCCATAGGCAGCACCTTCCCAAAGAACCCAGAACGGCAAGGCGATGGCCAGGTCTGTGAGCACATCGTTCCACGACGTCCATCGATCGCCGGATAGAGTCTTGATGTCGCCGCCGAAACGATGCACGCCAGCCCAGCAGTAATAGAGCAGGGCCCAATCCATAAAGATGGCGCTTAGGTAAATGGGTATGGCTTGACTGTGGCTGGCCAACTGGCCGGACGCAGTTCCGCCACTGCCGCCCGTCGGCGCGTGCTGCGCAAGAAAGCCAAAGGCAACAACGCCGGCCCCAATCAGCAGAAAGCCAGCGAGCCATCCCCACGACGCAATCTGCTGCGGCCTTTGGTGAGCTTCGGGACTTGCTGCGCTGAGTTCCTCATTTACCTGCATGATTTTTCCCCTTCCGAATATCTGCGTGACTCCGCTGTTTTCTGGCGAGCTTGTTTAATTCGGCTAGTGTCTCTTCCGCCCAGGCCAGGTGGGCTTGCATTTCCATCTGTCCAAAGCGCACGGCCATCTGCCAATAGGGCGCACCCGGATACTTCGCGTTCGCGTCGATTCCTTGCTGCTCGGCTTGCTTGAGTATTTCGAGAAACGCGCTGTGTTGCCCGGCCATGTGCTCCACGTACCCAATCAGGATTTGCGCGGGAACTTGTTCGCCAAAGAACAGCTTGAGCAGCAATTCGTTGCGCGGAATCTCCGGTTGCGGCGGCACTGCGAGCCACTTAATCAGCCGCTCCCGGCCTTTCCTGGTGATGGAGTAGACCTGCCGGTCCGGCCTGCCTTCCTGGCGTTCCAACTTCGAGGAGACAAACTCGCCGGCCGCGAGCTTCTTCAGGTTGGGATAAATCTGGCCGTAGCTCTCGTTCCAAAAATGGCCGACCGAAGCCCGGATGGTCTGGCCCAGGTCGTATCCGGACATTCGCTCGATGGACAACAGGCCCAGGAGAACTTCCATGCTCGAGCTTGAACGTTTTGCCATATTGCTATTAGATATATGCCTATTAGGGTGTATTTGTCAACAGAGATTCCCGCCACGCTCCACGCGCTCTCGTCGTTTGGGTTTTCAGCGCAATGCAACCGGCCTCAGATTTGCGAGCAGGCCAACGGGCTGAGCGTCAGGTTGGTAATGTTGGTCACCAGCTGGTCCGCGGTGTATCGCGGACTCGTAGAAAGCTTTTTCCATGCCGGATCGTTGCGAAACACGTCCCATTTCGCGTCCAGCTCGGCGGCATCGGTAAAGCTAAGCATATAAGTCAGGTTGGGCATGCGCGCGCCTATGAGCGTATCGCCGAAGAAGACCGGACGGCAGCCGGCCTTGACGAAGATATCGAACTCGCCGGAATGAAACATTTCGACCTTGCGAACGTGGGCCGCGTAGCTGGGACTTTCGTAGGTGCGTATCTGAAAAATGCGCTTGGACCTGGTGGCCGAGGAAGGCGGCGGAGTAAGCTTCGGCCAGCCTTCAAAGGCCGTCAGCAACGAAGTCTCAACGCGCTGGAACGCGGGCGCCGTTGTGGGTGCGCTCCAGAACGGGTCGGCAGACTTCATGAAGGCCGCATCCTGAGCGAGGCGCAGATCCAACTCCGCCAAGACCTCGACCGACGAGCCGGGAATCAGCAGATAGAATGCTGGAGTCTCCGGTCCAAAGCCCAGCGCGAATGCGCCGATGGGGCCAAGGCCCAGGCGAGTGAGTGCGGGGATGAGCGCGTCACTGAAGAAGGCTTCGGCGAGTTTGGTCTGGGGCCCTTGCTGCAAAAAATAGCGGCGAATCACATAGAACTCGCGGGAAGATGGCGGCGGGGTTTGCGCGGCCGCATTCCCGGCTACGGCTAAGGCTGAAGAAGCAAGTGAGGCAGCGAGAAACTGGCGGCGTTCCATGGGTTCCCTCCGTGTACCGCATCATTCTACGGCAACAGAGTCTGGTTGCGGGTTCGAGCAATCGCGCTCGCACGATAGCTACAAGCATGACTCTCCGGTGCGGTTGTTTCAGTGCATGGATTCTCATCCATGCGCCATGCGAAGGCACTCTGGAACGCTAAGATAATTGCTGGACATGCCTTTGCTCGATCCCATCCCGTCGCCGGTGGAACACGCCGACTTTACCGCCCTGGAGTGGGAGCCGCTGCTGGCGCTGGTGGCTGGCTTTGCTTCGTCGCCCGTGGGCCGGTACGCAATTCTTGACCTGCAACCCTCCACCGACGAAAGCTGGATTGGCAGCCAGCATCAGCTCACCGGCGAGGTGCGCATGTTACTCAGCGAGCAGGTTTCCATTCCACTTGGCGGACTGTTCGACCCCACGCAACACGCGGCAAAGGCGCAGATATTTGGCGCCGCGCTTGAGGCCGGCGAACTGCAGGCCGTAGCTCGGCTGGCCAACGATGTAGCCTCGTGGCAGGCTCTGCTTCAGTCGCCGCCAGCGCGGTTGGTTGGCAAGCTGCCGGGCCTCTCCGGGCTCTCCGCTGCGCTCACTACCAGCCTGCGCCCGCTGGCAGAAACCATCGAGCGTACCATCCAGCCCGACGGCTCGCTGGCCGATAACGCGTCGCCCGAACTGGGCCGGATTCGCCGTGAACAGGAACGCCAGCAGCGCCTGATTGAAGAGAGCCTGCGCTCGGCCCTGCGCAAGCTTTCCAGCGACGGCGCAACGCAGGAGGACTTGATTACCATCCGCGGCGACCGCTTCGTGATTCCGGTTCGCGCGGAGCTGAAGCGGCGCATATCCGGCGTCGTCCATGGAGCCAGCTCCTCGGGACAGACGGTCTACGTTGAGCCGCTTGAGACCATTGAACAGAACAACGAGCTGGTGCGGCTGATTGAAGAGGAGCAGGCCGAGATTCATCGCATCTTTGTTGCGCTGACGCGGCAGGTGGGTGGCTATGCCCAGGCCCTGGTGGAGGGCGCGCGGGTGCTTGCGCTGGTGGACAGTTTGCAGGCTCGCGCTCGCTTTGCCCGCGATTACGACTGTGTGCCCCCAACGATTGCGCCCGATGTTTTGCGCCTTGAAGGCGCGCGCCATCCGCTGCTGGAAAAGCGCCTGCGAGCCAACGGCGGGCGGATTGTCCCGCTGACTCTGGAGTTGACCGCGACCCAGCGGCAGATGATTATCAGCGGTCCCAATACCGGCGGCAAAACGGTGACGCTGAAGACGACAGCATTGCTGGCAATGATGGCACAGGCCGGATTGCCGGTGCCCGCTCGAGGCGCCTGCTTCCCGGTTTTCAACGCATTCCTGGCAGATATTGGCGATGCGCAATCGATCGAGGCCGCGCTTTCAACTTTTTCAGCGCACATCACAAACCTCGACCGGCTGTCTAAACTTGCAGGCCCGCGTTCGCTGGTGCTGCTGGATGAGCTTGGCTCGTCGACCGATCCCGAGGAAGGGTCGGCGCTCGCTGTGGCCATTGCCAGTCACTTTTTGGAAGCCGGCGCGTGGACGTTAATTTCGACGCACCATACCTCGCTGAAGGTTTATGCCGCCAATACGACGGGCGTGAGCAACGCCGCGGCCGGCGTGGATGAGGTAACACTGGCGCCTAACTATCAGCTTCGGCTGGGTGTGCCGGGAGCTTCGGCCGGCATTCAGCAGGCTGAACGGCTGGGGTTGAACGCAAGCATTGTTGCGGCGGCACGTGAGCGAATGGGTTCGCAGCAGGTAGATATTGCGCGCTTTCTTGATCGTTTGCACAACGAAGTGACGCAGCTTGAAGCCGAGCGCAAGGCTGCCCGCGAGAGTGAATATGCGCTGAACCAGCAGCGGGCGAAACTGGCGCGCGAGGGCGACGTGGAGTTGCGCAACCGGACGCGGGAACTGGAAACCAAGCTGGCCTCTCTGCTGAAGGATTTCGAGTTTCAAATGCGCGAGACGGTGCGGGCCATTGAGGATCGCGCCGCGCAGCAAAAGCTTTCAAAGGAAGCCGAGCGGCGAATGATGCGCCTGCGCCGCGAGTTTCAGGAGAGCTTTAACCAGACCGTTGTGGCGCACCGCACGGGGGCGGATTCAGGCGACGCGAACGCGCAACCGCATGTGGTGAAACACGTGGCCGCGGGCGACCAGGTTCGGCTCAAGTCCATGAACAAGGTGGCCGTGGTGCAGCGCGAGGTGGAGAAGGATTTGTTTGAAGTGGCGCTCGGGCCCATCAAGATGCGGGTGAAGCGCGACGACATTGCGGAGGTGCTGCGACCCGCGGAGATTCGGCTGAATGAAAGGGCCGATCCACTGGCCGCGGCGCGCCAGCAAAAGAATGTTCACGTGACGGTGACCAGCGCCAATACCGACGATATGCGCATGGAAATTAACCTGATTGGCCGCACCGTGGACGAGGCTACAGAGGAGTTGGAGAAGTATCTCGACCGCGCGTTTCTGGCCGGGCTGCCTCGCGTCCGCGTCATTCACGGGCATGGCGCCGGCATCCTCCGGCGCGGCGTTCGCGAATTCCTCAAAGGCCATCCCCACGTAGCCACGCTGGCAGAGGCGCCGCAAAATGAGGGTGGGCAGGGGGCCACGTTGGTGGAGTTGCGCCAGTAGTTCAGACACAGTGGAAATTGGTTACCGCCCCGCTCCGGTGAGATTGCTGCGACATTTCCGTAACAATTCGCACATTTCGATCAGGTAGAATCGCAATTAGCTTTTGGGGGAGGTCCCGATGCGCAAACTCTATTTGATGCTGATGTTCTGTTTGGCCTGTGCCAGCCTGGCGGCGCAGTCGAAGAGCATTTACGACTTTACGATGAAATCGATCGACGGCGATCCCGTCAGCCTGAAGAGTTATCACGGCAAGGTGGTGCTGCTGGTGAACGTGGCCAGCAAGTGCGGATTCACTCCGCAGTACGCCGCTCTGGAAGCGCTCTATGAGAAGTTCAAGGACAAGGGATTTGTGATCGTCGGCATTCCGGCCAACAACTTCATGTCCCAGGAACCGGGCACCGATGCGGAGATCAAGACATTCTGCACCAACAAGTACAACGTCTCGTTCCCGATGATGTCCAAAGTGAGTGTGAAGGGCGACGACGAGACACCGCTTTACCTGTACCTGACGGATAAGTCGTCGAACCCGCAGTTTGGCGGGGACATCAAGTGGAATTTCACCAAGTTTCTCTTTGATCGAAACGGCAAGCCGGTAGCGCGGTTTGAGCCGGCTACAAAGCCGGACTCGCCGGAGGTTACCGCGGCGATTGAGTCCGCGCTGGGGCAATAGATCGGGGCTGAGGAACTTTCGCCCCGGTTCTACCCACTGTTCCCTGCCCTCACCCCTGCCGCTGGTACGTCGCCGAGAGGCGGTCGTGCCAGCTCAGGTGGTCTTCGTCGAAGATAGCCCAAAGCACGCCCAGCCCCAGAGGCAGCAGCGACAGAAGCAGTGCCACCATCCGGCTGCGCAGTTGCGCGCGTGTGGGATTTTCGTCGTCGAAGGTGCACAGCGAGATGTGAGCGTACTTCATGCCGGGCGTTGACTGTGCCAGCGTGAAAAACAATACCTGGTAGGCGCCGGCGAGAATGAGCAGCGCCACGGCAGAGCCCAGCTCGATCTGCTGCTTCGAAGGCAGATACTTCATATGGGTGGTAACCGCCAGCGCTACCGCCAGAAACACGCCCAGAATCAGAGCTCCATCCACCACCGCAGCCATCGCGCGAAGACCAAACGGAGCCAGTTGCAATGCTGGCGCTGCGGCCGCTGCATCTTCCGGTTGTTTCCCGATGGATTTCCCCGCTGGCTCCTCTTCCAGTTCCATGCCCGACCAGCGAGCACCCTGCCACACGGCCGCCTCAACCGCCGTATCCGAAGCCATTTCAGGCACTGTCGAAATCGTACCCGGGTCCACCTCGAAGATGCTCAACTGCCGCTCGTCCCTTTCCGCATGCGGGCCCTCCACTAACCGGGGACGAATCCTCCGCGCCGCAATCAACTCCCTGGGAAACTGAATCAGGTTAGGGGGAAGCGGTTGAAGAATCTCCCTTGCTTCCTCCCGCGCTTCCCGGTCATCGCTTCCCGCGAACTCCGGAGGCCAAACTTGCGGCTCCCAACCCTCCTCCAGCGCCCTTCCGGCCGCATTTGCCCCATGCGCAGCAAGGCTGGCAGCGGGCTCCCTGGTGAGGACTGGCACATCCGCCACCCAGCTAATCCCAGACGATTTGCTTTGAGCAATTTGGCGCGAAAGGGGCGAGGCGTCCACGGCGGGGTGATTTGTTGCGGCAGGGGCTAAAGCCCGTGCTGATTCTAAGCTTGCCGCACCACTGAAGTCGTGCCCTGATACAGAACCAGCCTCCCGATCAGTGGCGAAGTCAGCTTCGAGGCCATCTTCCAATCCCGCCTCTAACCCAGCCAGAACTGACTCGGCCGCCGCCTGCGCCTGCAAAGCCGCCCGCGAGGCAGCCTCCGCGGCGCGAACCGCCGCGCGCGCTTCTTCCGCCAGCATCTCGCTGTAACTGGGCGCTTTGGCATATCGGGCGGCCACGCGCGCTGCCGCTCCAGTCTGGCGGGCCCGGCCGCTTGATTCGCGCTGGGCTGCCGCTAATCCGACGCCCGGCGATGAAGCCATGCGACTCTTGTGCAGAGCCAGGCGGCGATTCACTTCCTCTTTCCACGCTGGCGCCAGGTCGGCCTGAATTGGCAATGTGCTCAAAGCTTCAATATCCCTTCTGACGCGGCTATCTCGGCCCGATCGCTGCCGCAATGCCGCTGTTCCCATCTGCCCGGCGCCTTAGCCAGCGCGGCGCCTTGCAAACGTTGTCGCAATCAAATAAGAGAGGACTCGCGGGAAATACACAGTCAAGGCCCGGAAAGTGACCTTGTTCCGGGCAAAAGAATCGCTTCGATCTTTTCCTGCTGCCAGAGCATCGTGGAGCGCGTCCCATCCAAGGTAGCCTGTTTTGCTATGCTGAGCCTTGAACCGTTCTTGGTCTTGGGATGCGTCCTCGTAATCTAGTATTTATCACGCTGCTGGTGCTCTGTCACTCGCAACTTCGCGGGCAGACGTTGACCAATGCAGTACCCCCACCCCTCCCTGACCCGCAATCCGGCGAAGTCAGCAACTACGAAACGCTGCCCGACGACCCAAGCCAGCAGTTGCTGCCCATAGCCCAACCCGAGCCCGCGTCCGCAACCGGGGTGCCTGTCGACTGGGAAGCTTCGCACCAGAACTGGGCTGGCGATGTGCTCACCCTTACCGGCAACGTGGTTGCTCATTACCGCCATTACGTTCTGCGCGCCGATAAGGTGGTCTATCACCAGTCCACCTCTGAACTGGAGGCGGAGGGTAATGTTCAGGTTGCCGGCGGCCCCAACGACGTGCTGATCAACGCCGACCATGGCGACATGCGACTGGACATGCACACCGCCCGCTATTACAACGTGAGAGGTTCCCAGGGTGTCCGCACCAGCGGCCACACCATCGTTTACAGCACCCCCAACCCCTTTCTTTTCTCGGGAAGAGTGCTGCTCGAGACCAGCGAAGGCGTTTACCGGATTGTGGACGGAACCATGACCAACTGCCGGCTGCCCAAGCCCGACTGGCAGTTGTTCTCCCGCTCCATCGACCTGGCCGACGGCAAAGCTTCCACTTCCAACTCGGTCTTCAAATTCCTCGGCGTTCCGCTTTTCTATCTCCCATATCTGCGCCATCCAGTGGACGAAACCGGCCGCGAAAGCGGGTTCCTTATCCCCGTCCTAAGCAACTCTTCCATCAAGGGCTTTATTGTCGGCGAACAGATTTACTGGGTCATCAACCGCAGCATGGACATGATCGCCGGCACGGAATACTACTCCAAGCGCGGCTGGGCCCCCAACGGCGACTTCCGCTATAAAGGTCCAGGCCTGGACCACCTCGTCGTCCGCTGGAACGCCCTGTTCGACCGAGGTGTGGAAGAGCAGGTGAGCGCCGTTGCCTCTTCCAGCCTCCAGACCGGCCTCATTCCAAGCCCCCCAAGTTACCAGTTGGTTAACCAGGGCGGCGTGGACATTGTGGCGCTGGGCCGCAAGGACCTGACCCCGAACACCCGCGTCAACGGCATCGTCGAGTTTCTGTCGAGCTACGTCTACCGACTGGTCTTCAACGACAGCTATTCACAGGCCGTCAGTTCTGAGGTTTCCAGCGACATTTCGCTCACTCACCAGCAGGACGGCTTGGTTCCGTCCGCCTCGCTGGACCGCTTCCAGACGTTTGCCAATTCCACAAATGGCGCCGAAGCAAGGATTCTGCACCTGCCCAGCCTGCGCTACGACATCCTGGACCGGCCTCTGTTTACATCTCCGCTCTATTGGGGGCTGGGATCGTCAATTGGCTACCTGGCTCGATCTGAGCCTCACTTCCACGCGCGCAACGCGGGGCGGTTGGACTTCTACCCACATATCTCGTTGCCCTTTTCCCTTGACGGCTGGAGCTTTATGCCCGAGGCGGCGCTGCGCGATACCGCCTACACCATCAGCCAGGATCCCGATCTGACCGGCGCAAGGGAAGGCACACCCAGCATCAGCCACGAGCCGCTCAACCGAGCCGATGCCGAAGCTTCCCTGGATATCCGCCCTCCGGCCATTGAGCGCGACTTCCAACTGACTCATTGGAACCGGGAACTGCGCCACATTATCGAGCCGGAGATCACCTACCGCTTCGTCGGAGGCATCGGCGCGCAGGCCCGCAACGTGCTGCAAATCGACACCACAGACATCGCCACCAACACCAATGAGGTGGGTTTCTCACTGACGCAGCGTTTTTATTTGAAACCCACCGGCGACCGGGCTTGCGATGCCGATCACCCTTTGACCGATCTCGGATGCGCAGCCAAGCCTCGCGAGTGGGCAAGCTGGCAGGTTGGAGAGGAGTTCTTCTTCGATCCCAACTTTGGCGGAGCCATCATTCCTAACCGCCGCAACGTGTTCGACTCCACGCTCGATCTGACCGGAATCTCATTCCTCACCGCACCCCGCAACTTCGCGCCCATTGTCTCCCGCATGCGCTTCGAAGCCATCGATGATCTGCGCATCCAATGGGACCTGGACTATGACCCCAAGTCCGGACGCCTGGCCTCGGACAACATCTTTGCCGGCTACAGTTGGGGTTCCACCACCATTGGCTTGGGTCACGCCATGCTCAACGCCGTGGACGAAAACGGCAGTTCCGCCTCCACAATCCAAAGCCAGCAGTTGCAGCCATTCTTCTCGTTCGGTAAACAGAGCGGAAACGGCTTCAATCTGGCAGCGAACGTGGGTTACGACTTTGTGCAGAACGCGCTGCAGTACGCAGGGGTGCAGGCCGTCTACAACTGGAATTGCTGCGGACTGACGTTCGGTTACCGCCGCTACGAGCTTGGCTCGGTTCGCGACGAAACCCAGTACCTCTACAGCTTTACCCTGGCCAGCTTCGGCTCGGTGGGCGACATTCGCCGCTCCAACTCCGTCTTCCGCGATCCCACCCTGCCGCCGGCTTATTGAGGCTGGCCTTCGTTTTGTCTGTGATCGCCAGGAAATCGTGGAACCCTGCTTGCCTTTCAATCGCGCTCGCGTCAACAGAATATCGGCCGGGCATCCGTCCGTTCCATCAGCGCCGAATCACGCACCGCTGGAGTATCCTTTCTGTTAGAGGATTGAAATTTGCTTCGCATTCGCATATTCGTCAGCCTGCTCACTATTTTGATGACCGCGGGCTGCAAGGCTCAAACCGCAACCCAGACCGCGCTCGACCCCGCCGTGCTCAACCGGCGCATCGAAGTCCTGGTCCGTTCCCAGTTCAACATCCCGCAGGACTACGTGGTAACGCTCGGCGCTCACAAGCCAAGCCAGGTGAACGGCTATGACACGCTTCCCATCACCTTCACTCGCGGCGGCAAGAGCCAGCAAGCCGACTTTCTGATTTCTACCGACGGCAAGACGCTTGCGCGCCTCGATACCTTCGACCTGGTCAAGAACCCCGTCTTTTCCATTGACGTCGCCGGCCGTCCCATTCGCGGCAATCCCAATGCAAAAGTTACCGTGATTAACTTCGACGACCTGGAGTGCCCCTATTGCGCCCGCATGCACGTTTCGCTCTTTCCAGACACAATTCAGCACTATAAGGACAAGGTTCGCTTCATCTACAAAGACGCTCCGCTGACCCAAATCCATCCCTGGGCCATGCGGGCGTCGGTTGATGCCAACTGCCTGGCCGCACAGAGCGGAGATACGTATTGGACCTATGTGGATTACCTTCATGCCCACGGAGATGAGATCAGCGGCCCGGACAACGATCCGGCAAAGAGCTTTGCCGCGCTCGACCGCGTTGCACGGCAGGAGGCTACGCTCGCCAAGCTCGACACGCCAAAGCTCGACATCTGCCTGGCCAATCAGGATAAATCGCAGGTGGAATCCTCCCAACTGGAAGCCGAGACGCTCAGGATTGAAGGAACCCCCGCGCTGTTTGTCGATGGGGAGCGAATCGATGGCCTTGTTTCAGAAGAACAATTGTGGCTCGTAATCGACCGCGCGCTGCGCGCCGCCGGCGTCGAGCCTCCAACCGCTCAAGCCGCGCCGGCTCTGCCGGCCAAACCGTCACTGTCTCCCGGAGCCGGCAAGTAGCCATTATGGCGCTATCGCCGCACCGCTTTGTGGATTTATCCTTGATTGCCGGGGCCACACCAGCCCCTTTAGGAGAAACCAGGTTGCAAGAGGAATCGTTCTTCCCGGCCCGATACCGCTTTGCCGGTTTTGTTCTCTGTTGCGGAGCCTTGCTAACCGCCGTGGCCGGTTGCCACTCCTCGCCCGCTCCCGACGTCGTGGCCACCGTCAACGGTAAGGACATTCTTCGCGCGGACCTGGAGAAGTATTACAAGGCAAGACTCGGTGACACCCCGCAACAGCCAACGCCTGAACAGGCGAACATCGACCGGCTTACCACCCTGCACGATATGATCCAGGACGAAATCCTTCAGCAGTACGCCGCCAAATTCAATCTCACCGCCAGCGACGAAGACGTAAACGCCAAGGTAACCGATATGAAAGCGCTGCACACCCAGGAGGAATTCGATAAGCTGCTAAAACAGCGCAACGTAACATTGGACGACCTGAAGCGGGACATCCGGCGCGAGCTTACAAAAACCAAGCTGCTGAACAAGGAAATCGAGTCCAAGATCAATATCACCGACGGGGAGATTGCCAACTACTACAACACACACAAGTCCGAATTCGATATCATTGAGCCCCGCTATAGAATCGCCAGGATCGCCGTCACCAGCACTCCTTCGCAGGCCACCAATCTGCAGAACAACAAAGCCTCTGGCGACGCCGACGCGAAGAAGAAGATCCAGGCTTTGTACACCAAACTTGAAAACGGCGAGGACTTCGGCTCCGTGGCCATGAATTACTCGGAGGATAAGTCGACCAACTCGAGCGCCGGCGACATGGGTTTTGTGTATGAGTCGCAGTTGCGGCCCATGACTGAAGTCTTCAACGCAATCAGCAAGCTGAAGCCGGGCCAGTTCACCGATGTGATTCCGGCGGTCGACCCTGAGTCGCACCGTGCCGTTGGCTACGCCATCTATCAGCTCATTTCAAAGGAACCGGCCGGCCAGCGCGAGTTGAGCGACCCTCGCGTGCAGCAGTACATCCACCAACTTCTGCACGACAGCCGCACGCAAGTGCTGAGGAATGCGTACTACGAGAAACTCCGCGACGACGCCAAGATTCACAACTATCTCGCCGACCAACTTCTGAAAGAAGGCGAGAAGTAGAACTCACCTGCCATCTTCAGGCAGGCTGCGATAAAACTCTCTTACCGTGCAATTTGCCAAGGCTCTGTGTCAGGGCACGACTTTAGTCGTGCCGAAAAGCGCCCGAATACGGAAGGGTTTTAACCCCTGAGGGATTTCAACCATCACCTGCTAAGCCATCCTTGAAACAAGCTCTAGTAATAGGCCATGGCGATTCTCAACTCCAGGTGTCCGCCTGTGAATTGAAATGCGGCATCCTCAAACTTCGGCGGGCCAAAATGGCCTTTCGCGTTGTTTGATGCGCCTACTCCCTCGCGAGGAATTCCGAAAAGGTTTGAGTCGAGTTTGCCATTCGAGTTTTCGTCGTGGAAGACTGAGATCGCATACCTGCCCGGACGCATGCCGGTAAAGTTGCATTCGCCGTGACCATTCAAAATAGCCGAACTGGAGTACGCCATAGCCTTGTCTCCCTTCGTGGGGTAGCCCTCGGCTGACGAATAGAGCGCGCACATCACCTTACCCTTGCCGCTGCGCAACCCGCCCACATCAGCCTGGATCACGCCATCAGGCACCTGTTGCGCGCTGGCCGCGGCCACGGGCAAAACCAGCCATAGCATCAGAATCCACATAACCGTCATCCTCTGCCGCTGATTCGCCACTCCTTCACCTCCTCGGTAGTTTCCGTCAGAAACGCCCTCACTGCACGCTTGTTCAGTCTCGCTTATTCGCGGTGCGCCGGACAATACCCATTCGCGAAACTTAGAAACGGAATAAATACGATGCTTTGACAAAGATCTGCCGCCCATCGTTCAAGTACGGCGCCGCCCGCGGAGCTACGGTATTATTCGGGTCGCAAGTCCCGTTCGGCAGGCGATTGCACAGCGACCGCGCAAGATTTTGCATATCGTTGTTGTAGCCAACATAAACGGCCGTTCCCGGATGCGGCAGCCACGTAAAAAGCGCATCCGTCTCCACCTCTTTGGTCCGCAACAGCGACGTCTGGGCAGGATTGGCCAGCGTCGAATTGTACTGTACGATCACGCGCGCTGAGAGCGCCCGCGTGAACTGATAATTCACCTTGGTACGAAAAACCTGGCTCTCATAAACCAGCGCGCCGTTTGCCACAGAGCGGTCCCGATCCAGCAGGTAAGTATTGTCCGCGGTCAGTTGACGAAGAGGCTGCAATGTGAAGAGCACCTGCGCGTCCTGCTGGTTCATAAGCGAAGGCGCCTGGCCCGCCGCGGGGTTGTAGTTCACATTGCCGTTGCGGAACGCATTGATGCTGAAGTTCAACTGCGGAAACGGAGCGCCTCGTACGACAAACCCGCCGGAGTTCTCAGTGAAGTTTGTGTAATGCGTAAGTATCGGGTAGCTCGGCGGGCCCACGGTGTCGGAGTTGAAACCTACGATCGGCGCAATCACAATGTTGCGCGGCAAAAGGACGAAAGGGTCGAACGACGAGTAGTGGAATACGCGGTCGCCCTGATGATCGAACGCAACATTCTGATTCGTTTCCCAGCCATAGCTCTGAATTGTTCTGTGCTTTGGATACCACTGGTACGTCATGTGCGTCTGGCCATTGCGAAAGTTCGAGGACTGAATAAACCCCAACTGGCTTTGGAAGCCGGTGCTTATATCCTGGAAATTCGAATTGAGGTTGAATGCATGGCCGTTGCGCTGCAACTGAAGGGCACTGGCCGGTCCGGCGGAATTGGTGGCAGGCGTTCCGCTGTCGAGGGTGCCCCTGGTTGAGCTCTCCACCATCTGCCCCATGGCCGTCCACTTGTCGTTCATTCGCGCCGTGGCATCTACGCCTCCGATCCGGTTCCAGCCCTGGCCGAACTCATCGTCGGTATAAATTGCTCCAATACTCGACCCTTTGCCGAGATCCTCTGAGATGCGGCCCACCCCAATTGTCGCGCGCTTCTTGAAGAGCGGATCGCTCGGCGCCACTGTCTCTCCCGGTTCCCGGTCGTCGATGGCAAACAGGCCGATGTTTGTCTTTCCCATCTTTCCGGTCACGCGCACACCGTATTCGGGATGCCCGATGTTGCGCGTAAATACCAATTGAATGGGTGTGACAAAGTAGTTCGCATTCTCCAGAAAGAACGGCCGAAGCTCCGGAAAGTAAACCGGAAATCGCTGATTGACCGTGAACTGCGGCTGGTCCGACTCAATATCGCTGAAATCCGGGTTGATCGTCCCATCGAAGACAATCCTGTCTTTGAGGATCGCCTTTACCTCGCCGCCTTCCGTCCCCTCAAAGTGCCGCGAACTGAAGTATGGATCGAGCGGGCCCAGGGTATTCAGGGTGCGCTCGTTCTGACCCAGAACATAGGGATTCAGTTGCACATTCCGCGACCCGGTAACACCCTCAATGCCGTGCAGTGTCCCCTCCTGGCTCAGGACGCCGGAGACGTTGGCCGAAACGCGCGGCCAGAAGTCCGACTCGCTGTTCCGGGGGAAGTTGCGCATAAACACTACGCCCCAGTCCGAGCCGTCGGTGCGGAAGCGGAGACTGCGAAACGGAATCGCCATCAGCGCCATCCATCCGCCGCTGGTTACTCGCCCTTCGGAGTCCCAAACCTGGTCGTAGCTGTAATCCTGACCGATGTTCTCGGCCCACGCGGCGTCCGCCTGTACGCCCGCCGGATTCACGGTGAACAGAATGCCCTTCCGGTGGTCCTGAAACGGATCCAGCAGCACCGACACGTTGTCGTCGTTCAACACATTTTCGCGACGCGCCAGGTGGCCGCGAATCTCTCTAGGCTTGTCGTCGTGGCAGATGAACACCAAATACAAGGCGCCTTTGGTATGCCCCAGCCAAACCTCGGTTGCCTCGGTCGCCGGCTGCCCGTCACGCGGCGTGTTCTGAATGAAGCCGGAGATGTGAAGCAGCTTGTCTTTCAGTTCCGGCCGCGGCGTCATCCCGGCAAAGTCCGCGAGCCGCAAACCTTCGGCAATCAGCGGCACTCTGTAATCGGTTGCCGGCTGCGCCCGCGGCGGCAAGGAGGGCATTGCCTGAGGTTTGGTATTGTGCGTCGCCGACGCCGCCCATGCAGCCGTCCCCAGACACACAACTGCACCCCAGGCCGCAAGCTTCATAGTTTTATGGTACGAAATCCTCAATGCAGGGGTTCCTTTGGAACTCTCTCTATGGATGCTAATTCTGAGAGACGGTTCGAATCGGGAAAGGAGAGACAATTGGATGTGGGAACGTGACGCCCTTCGGACGCGGGCTCTATATGGCCTTATTCTTGATACAGACCATCCTGTGTCCGACTTCGCCCAAACCGTCAAGCAGCAGGCCGACATCGTCAAGGTGATCGAGGGGTACATCCGCCTCCGCAAGACGGGTGGGGTGAACTACACAGGCCTTTGCCCTTTCCACAAGGAAAAATCGCCCTCTTTCTCGGTCCACGCATTGCGCCAGTTCTATCACTGCTTCGGCTGCCAGGTTTCGGGAGACGTGTTCAGCTTTGTGGGAAAGATTGAGAACGTTACGTTCCCCGAGGCGGTGCGGATCGTCGCCCAGAAGTGCGGCATTCCGATCCCCAAGCGCGAATTCTCGTCGCCGGAAGAAGCCGCCGGCGCACGCATGCGAGCCAGGCTCCTCGATCTTCATGAGGCTGCAACAGCATGGTTCGAAGAGCAGCTACGCGGGCCGGAGGGCGCTGTGGCGCGCGAATACCTGGCTGGCCGCGGACTCACTCCCGAAGGCATAAAGACCTTCCGCATGGGTTACGCTCCCGACAGCTTCAACGCGCTGCGCGACCGGCTCAAAGGCATGGCCGACGACGAAACGCTGCGGGCGAGTGGGCTATTCAGCGCCAAGGAGCAGGGGGACGGCAGCCTGGGTCCCATCTACGACCGCTTCCGCAAACGCGTAACGTTTCCCATTGCCAACGAGAGCGGGCGGGTGATCGCTTTTACCGCTCGCGCGCTGGAGTCGGGTGAAAAGGCCGGAGCAAAATACATCAACTCGCCGGAGACGCCACTCTACTCAAAGAGTTCTGTCTTGTTCAACCTTGACAAGGCGCGGACGGCCATTCGCCAGACTGAATTTGCCCTGCTCGTCGAGGGGCAGATGGACTGCATCTCTGTTTTTCTGCGCGGCATTCAAAACGTGATTGCCACCAGCGGAACGGCCTTCACCGAGCAGCAGGTGGCCATTCTCAAGCGGCACACCTCGCAGGTCGTGGTCAACTTCGATCCGGACGCGGCAGGAAGCAACGCGGCGGAAAAGTCGATCGCCCTGCTCACCGAAGAGGGCTTTTCCATCAAGATCGTGACCTTGGAAGATGGCCTGGACCCCGACCGCTATATCCGCGAGCGTGGCGTGGAGGCCTACACCAAGGCGTTGCGAGGGGCTCGGAGGCAGGCCGATTACCTGATCGATCGGGCCCGGGCTGCGTTTCCCGGAACGAGTTCGGAGCAGAAGGTGAAACAAATGAACTTCCTTCTGCCGCACATTCGCCGAATGCCGGAAAAGCTTGCGCGCGACCAGTTTGCAGCAGATGCCGCGCAAAAACTGAATATCGATTCCGCCGTTCTGCGGGAGGAACTGCGCCAGGCCGCGCTCCGCCGCCGCGACCACGTTGAGACGCGGGCCGTGGTGCTCACCGAGGTGGAGCGGGTGCTGCTGCGTGCCCTGGCCATCACCGATCCTGACGACGAGCAGGCGCGCCGCCTGGCCGCACAGGCCCTTGCCCAAAATCCCGCGTGGTTCGAACACCTAGGCACATTTCGGCTCTGCAGGCATTGGCTGGCCGCGCGGCAAAGGACCCCATGGACGTGGTGGAGGATGAAGCGCAGCGTGCATTGCTGGCCGAGGCATTGCTGGCCGAGACCAAACCGCCCGAGCAGAACGAGGTGCTGAGCGCTATCCAGGAAATCCAGGAGCGGGCGATTGCGAGCCGGCTGAGGGACCTCCGCGCCCTAATAGCCGAAGCCGAACGCCAGGGCGACGTTGCCGAACTCACCCTCCTGACGCAGCAAAAGCTGGATCTGGACCGGGCGCTCAGACAGTTGCATAACCAGAAGCAGCCGGAGGTGTAGGCTTTCCAAAAGCTCTGCAAGTTTCCGCCAACGAGAGCATAATCAAAGAAGCCGGAGGAATCCAGTATCCCGAGGAAAGAGGACAATATGGCTACGACAGTTGCCGATCTCCCCGAGTTGCTCAAGGGAATCCCACCAGGCGTGTGGGTTGCGATTTCGGAGAGCCAGAACAAGGTTCTCGCTTATGGGGCCGATATAGAGGCCGCACACGACGAAGCACGGCAGAAGGGCGAGCAGTTGCCGCTGATGGTGCGCGTACCCGATCAGAACATGGCGATGTTTCTCTGAGAAGATGGCCATTGCTATATTCCCTTACTTCTCGCTGCCCTTGCCCGCCGACGAAGCCCATCCTCAAGGTTCGATTGCCCATCGTCCTTTGGCCTTTGCAACCATCACGGGATCGAACGGCAGTTCCACCCGATGCATTGTGATGCCCGACTCGGGGGCCGATGCCTGCTTGTTTCCCTTGAGCTTGGAGATTGACTTGAAGCTCGACATTCTCGGCCTGCCCAAAGGGCTCACAGGCGGCGTGGGCAGCAGCGCAAACACCACCTGCTGGGATACTATTGCCGTCGATCTTGGACACGGCATCGCCTTTTCGGTCTATTCGGGCTTTAGCAAGGGGATGGACCAGATGGGCCTGGGGTTGCTCGGGCAGGTTGGGTTCTTCGACCGCTATCGGGTTGAATTCCTCCTCAGCAGGAAGGTCTTCACGATTGAATCCGCTTGACTGGATGGCAGAAGCCGGTCCCGTGCCAGCGATTTCCCCGCAACCGCCCATTCCCCAACCCGATGCCCGCCTCAACCGTGCATCAAATCGCCCCACAATTGCGTCTAATCAACAGGACGAGGTGCGGGCGAAAAGCGAATCTGCCCGGCCTCCCGAAAAGCGGCTCCCTAGGCGCGCCACTTAACCGCAAATTTGTTTTTGCGCCGACTGGCAGACCGTGGTATTCTGTTGATCTCTGTGAGGATGCGCGCCCCTCTGCCCCAAAAATGAGCTTCGGCTCGCGGGCGACCCAGGCGAAACCTGAAGCGCTTGCATCCTGTTCCGAGCAACTACCTGAGACCGCTTCTTTTTGCGGGTAACCGCAGGTCCGTTTCCTCGTGCGCGTAAAGATTTTTTCGTAGAAATCTTTTTTCGCGCCTCGGTCTGGACCCCGCACCGGTGCGCAAAACGGTGCTGAATCTGCTTTGCGCAAGAGAGTAGGAACACTTTGGCGATTGACGACAAATTCGAAGACGAAATTCAAAGCCTCATCGATGTTGGCAAAGAGAAGGGCTATCTCACCTACGGCGACGTGAACGACATGCTGCCGGAAGAGATCGGCTCGGCCGACGATCTCGACGACCTGATTACCACCATTGGAACCCAGGGCATCGACCTGCTCGACGGCCCAAAATTCGGCGCCGACAAGGACTTCGACCTGGAGGAAGGCGAGGACGTCGAGCTCGACCTGACCCCCGGTACGCTTGAAAAAACCAACGACCCGGTGCGCATGTACCTGCGCGAAATGGGAACCGTTCCCCTGCTTACGCGCGAAGGTGAAGTTGAGATTGCAAAGCGCATTGAGCGCGGCCAGTTGCGCGTGCTTAAGGCTATCTCCCGCTCGCCCATTGTCATCCGCGAAATTGTGGCCCTGGGCGAGGACCTGAAGCGTGGCGTGCGCAATGTTAAGGAAGTCGTGGTCTTCGACGAGGAGGAGCTCACCGAAGAGGTGGTGCAGACTCGCGTAAGGGCCACCGTGGGCCGCATCGACGCGCTCGTCAAGCATCAGAAGAGGATTGCATTCCTTGACGAGAAGCAAGCAGCGCCGGCGGCAGCAACCAAAGCCAAGGCAAAGGAAGCGCGACACGCGCGCTGGCTCATCGCGCGCGAGAAGGTCTTCATCTCGCGGATTGTTCGGGAGCTGAAATACACCGCTCTGGAACGCAAGCGCCTGCTGGACAAGGTCAACAAGACCGTGGACACCATG
>Ga0302278_10002150_pt1 | contig 23117 bp, 25 predicted proteins | sample III_Bog_N3_2_FD_194543 | JGI IMG/M metagenome (GOLD analysis project Ga0302278, IMG submission 194543) | Peat permafrost microbial communities from Stordalen Mire near Abisko, Sweden - III_Bog_N3_2 | ecosystem: Environmental > Terrestrial > Soil > Wetlands > Peat | place: Sweden: Abisko...
TTGCAAAGGCTTCACCGTCGAAGGGAGACTTATGCTCAAGGGATTTCGCGATTTCATTCTGCGCGGAAACGTTGTTGACCTGGCCGTCGCCGTGATCTTAGGCGCAGCCTTCAACTCCATCGTCACATCCCTGGTGAAGGACGTCCTGACACAGTTGATCGCCGCCCTCGTGGGCAAGCCGGATTTCAGTTCCGTGGTGCTGAAGGTGAATGGCACCCCCATCATGATCGGCAACTTCCTGAACGCTGCCATCTCGTTCCTGATCGTGGCCAGCGTAGTCTATTTTGGGATAGTTTTGCCCTTGAATAAGCTGCTTGCAAAGCTCCAGAAACCCGCGCCCGAGGCTCCGTCGTCTGTGAAAACCTGCCCTGAATGTCTGAGTGATATTCCGCTGGCAGCCCGCCGCTGCGCCCATTGTGCACAGCCGGTTGCATAGCAGCCGGCAATCGCGGGTCAATCGATTGTTGCTTCCCAGGTATTGAGATCGAGATCTGGGGCGCCCATTCGAGTTGCTTGCTCGCCGTCTGGGTGACTCACATAAAGAGGTACCGCTCATGATTGTGTGCAAGCCGCTTGCTTCTCTGGTCCTTTTGGTATTCCTTCCGCCCGCTTTCGTTTCCAGGCCGTTGGTGGCCCAGAGTCCGGCCCAGAATTCAGTCCAACCGGCCGTCTTCGGCTACGCGGACTTCACCGCCCAGTCCAGGATCGAGGAGAAGTTTCTCGCCGTCCCCGACGCCAAGCTGGCCGGGCAGCACCTGAAGATACTCACCAGTGAGCCGCATCTGGCCTCAACCCCCGAAGACCGCAAGACCGCCGAATACGTGGCGCAAAAGTTTCGCGCGGCCGGCCTGGAGACGGAGATCGTTCCCTATCGCGTGCTGATGAATCAGCCAAAAACTGTGCGTGTGGAGGCTTATGACTCCAGCGGCAAGCTGCTGATGAGCGGCCCCACGCGCGAACACGTTGATGGCGACCCTTATCAGGACGATCCCCGCGTGGTGATGCCCTTCAGCGGCTCCTCCGGCTCCGGCGACGTGACCGCCGAGGTGGTTTACGCCAACTACGGCCGCCTGGAGGACTTCGACCATCTCGCCGCCCAGCACATCGACCTGCACGGCAAGATCGTTTTGGTGCGCTATGGCGCCAACTTCCGCGGCGTCAAGGTCTACCTCGCCGAGCAGCGTGGCGCCATGGGCGTGCTCATCTACTCCGACCCGCACGACGATGGCTACTACAAGGGCGACGCGTATCCCATCGGTCCCTGGCGGCCGGAGACCAGCGTCGAGCGCGGCTCGGTGCAATATATCTTCAAGTATTCCGGCGACCCGGAGACTCCCGGTGTGGCCTCGACGCTGGATCTGCCCGACTCGGCGCGCGTATCGCCCTACGGCAGCCAGCCGCACATCATCTCCATCCCCCTCAGCTACTACGACGCCGCGCCCATCCTGCAAGCCCTCCGCGGCCCCAGTGTGCCGCAGGAGTGGCAGGGCGCATTGCCCTTCCGCTACCACCTCGGACAAGTTGGAGGACAGGGCGGCGTGAGGGTCCACCTGGTCTCCGTGCAGGACTACCAGCGCCGCATCATTTGGGATGTCATTGGCAAGATCAAGGGAACAGAGTACCCCGACGAGTGGGTGGTAGTAGGCAATCACCGCGACGCCTGGGTCTACGGCGCGGTCGATCCCTCCAGCGGCACCGCCGCCATGCTCGAAGCGGTCCACGGCCTGGGCGCGCTGACCAAACAGGGCTGGCGGCCGAAACGGACAATTGTCATCGCCAGTTGGGACGCCGAGGAAGAAGGCCTCATCGGCTCAACCGAGTGGGTGGAGCAGAACGCCGAGGCGCTTGAGCACGCAGTCGCCTACTTCAACACCGACGTCGCCGTCGCGGGCGCGGATTTCTCCGCCTCCGCCGTGCCCTCGCTCAAGCAGTTTCTCCGTGAGTTGACCCGCTCGGTTCCCAGCCCGCTGGGCGGAACGGTCTATCAGCAGTGGCGCATGAAAAGCGCGGGCGCTTCCAACGCCGCGCCTGAAGCCGGCGAAGAAATCCACGTCGGCGACCTCGGCTCCGGCTCCGACTTTACGCCCTTCTTCCAGCACATCGGCGTCCCCTCCACCGACATCGGCTCCGACGGCCCTTATGGCGTCTATCATTCCGTCTTCGACAACTACGCCTGGTTCACGCTGAACGCCGACCCTAACTTCGTCTATTTGCAGGAGATGGCCCGCGTCCTCGGCCTGGAAGCGCTACGCATGGCCGACGCCGACGTGCTGCCCTACGACTACGTGGCCTATGCCGCCGCGATCAGCTCGTACATTGACGCCGCCAAAAACAAAGCTGGCGACGCCGGACTCGGCACGCTCGACTTTTCCGCTGTTCAGGCCGCCGCTGCTCGCTTTTCCGTCGCTGCCGAGCGCGCCCATGGGGCGCAAGTCTCTGCATCGGGCGACCTCGCAAAACTCAATCTGGCCCTGCGCCAGGCCGAGACCGGCCTCATCAGTGAGCAAGGCCTGCCCAATCGCCCCTGGTACCGGCACACCATCTACGCTCCCGGCGAGTTCACCGGCTACTCCGCCGTGGTGATCCCCGGCGTCAACGAGGCCATCGACGCGCGCGACCTCAAGCTCGCCACGCAGCAGTTGACGGTCCTCACCCAGGCGCTCACGCGCGCTGCGCAGGCGCTGGAGGGAGTGAGATAAGCCTATCCTGGAAAATACCCTTGACGTAACGCATAACGGAGAACATACTAGAAGATGATTACCGGCTATCGAGACAAGCGTACGAAGAACTTCGCTGCCGGAGAGCGCGAAAGAGCATTCGAAGGCATTGAAAGGCCGGCTCGGTTGAAGCTCGACCGGTTGGATGCGGCAACCTCCCTCCATGACCTTGCTGGATTGCCAGGTAATCGCTTCGAGGCTTTGTCTGGTGATCGCAGTGGCCAATTCAGCATCCGCATCAACGACCGGTGGAGAATCTGTTTTGAGTGGCCGGACTATGACTTAGGCCCATCCAACGTCGAGATTGTCGATTATCACTAGGAGAACCCCATGACTATCCCCGCCATCCATCCCGGAGAGCACCTCGCCGAGGAACTGCACGAGCTGGGCATGAGCGCCTCTGAACTGGCGCGCAAGCTGGATGTGCCGCCCAACCGCATCACCGCGATCCTGAACGGGCAGCGCGGTCTGACCGGCGACACTGCCCTGCGCCTGGCCCATTTCTTCGGCGTTAGCGCCCAGTTTTGGCTCAATCTGCAAAACCTCTATGAGCTGCGTCTGGCCCAGCAGAAGGCCGGCAAAGCCATCCAAGCGCTTCCCCGGCTCAAAGAGCCTGCGCGCATTCCCGCCTAAGCCGCTCGCGCTAGACAGGCTGCCGCGCCGCGTTGATTCCGCGCCGTTATCATGGAAGGTATGGGACAAGTCAAAGAGCTATTGAAGCCGCTGGCCGAGGATGGCGCGGCGTTGACGCGCGAGCAGGCGGCTGGCGTGTTGGAGGAGATTCTCTCCGGCACGGTGCCGGAGGTGGAGACGGCGGCGCTGCTGACGGTGATGGCGACGCGCGGCGAGCAGGCGGCGGAGCTGGCCGGCTTTGTCGAGGTGATGCGCAAACGGGTGACGCCTCTGCCGCTGACCGATGCGGAGCGCGACGAGCTGGTGGACGTGGTGGGCACCGGCGGCGGGGGTCCATTGACCTTCAACATCTCCTCCGGCGCGGCGCTGGTGGCGGCGGCGGCGGGAGCCAGGGTGGCCAAGCATGGCAACCGCGCGGTGACCTCGCTGTGCGGAGCGGCGGATGTGCTGGAGGCGCTGGGCGTGCCCATTGACCTAGAGCCGGAGCTGGCCGTGGAGTGCCTGCGCGAGACAGGGTTCATGTTCCTCTTTGCGACACTCTATCATCCTGCGATGAAGTTTCTTGGGCCGCTGCGGCGTGCGCTGGGTTTCCGGACGATCTTCAATCTCTGCGGCCCGCTGACCAATCCGGCGGGCGCGCGGGCGCAGGTGATCGGCGTGCTGGCGCCCAGCCGCGTCTTGCTTGTAGGCCGCGCGCTGGTGGAGTTGGGAGCCAGGCGGGCCTTCATCGTGCATGGGACCGATGGGATTGACGAGCTGACCACGACCGGCGAGTCGATTGTGGCGCGCATTGAGGAATCTGCGACGGGCGGCAAGCCGGCGATGCACGCCGCGCGCATGACGCCGGAGATGGCCGGGCTGCCACGCACGACGCTCGATCAATTCACCGGCGGCGATGTGAAGACCAACGCGGCGTTGCTCTACGACGTGCTGACCGGCATTCCCGGCGCGCGGCGCGACATTGTGCTGCTGAATGCCGCGGCGGGCCTGGTGGCTGCGGGGCTGGCCGGGGATCTGAAAGAAGGAGTCCGGATGGGCGCGGAAGCCATTGACTCCGGGCAGGCGGCGGCGACGCTGGCCAAGCTGCGGGAGTTTGGCGCGAAGCACGGGACGAAATAGCGAGTTGGGCGGGGATTCTGAAGATGGTATATACTGTGGTATAGACCATCTTCTTGGAGGTCTATTATGAGCGCGACAGCTTCAACTCCTAAGCCGGCTCCCAATCCGAAGGCCGAGACCAGTTCGGTCTCCCGGCCTGCGGCGAAGACCGCCAAGCTCTTCAAGAACGGCCGCAGCCAGGCAGTGCGCCTGCCCAAAGAATTCCGCTTTGAGGGAACGGAAGTGGCGATCCGCCGCGACCCGGCGACGGGCACGGTTTTGCTTTCCGAGGCTGCGGTTGAGCCAAGGAAAACCCTACTGGAACTGTACGCGATCTTTGCTCCAGGGGGTTTGCCTGAAGATTTTCTGGCGGATCGACAGGCTCTTGTGGCGCGAAGTTCCTGGCAGGAACTGCTTGCCGCGTGGGATGCGTTAGGCCCTTCGGAAAACGAAGAGATGGAGCGCAGCACGACACCTCCTGTCGAACGGGATTTTTTCTAAATGTCCCCCGTCTACTTGCTCGATACGAATATCGTCAGCTACTTCGTGCGGGGCAACCACCCGGAGATAGGGAAGCGTCTCGACCACACGCCTTTTGATGAATTGGCTGTCTCGGCCGTGACCGAGGCGGAACTCCGCTTCTGGATTATCCATCGTCCTCCGAATGCGCGCATTCGTGTCGGCGCAGAGGATTTTCTGATGCGTGTGCCGAGTCTGCCATGGGATTCCCGCGCGGCTCAGAGTTGTGCTCGGACGCGGGAAATCCTGAAACGTCAAGGACGAGTACTCAGCAGCGAAGACCTGATGATCGCCGCGCACGCGCTGTCGCTGGGATTGACGCTGGTGACGCACGATCAGGTGTTTTCCTTTGTCGATGGGCTCAGGACTGAGGATTGGACGGTCGCTTAGAGCGTCTCCCGGACTGCTGAGTCCTCGAATCAATCCTCCAAAATTCGTCGAACTGGGATTGACGTTCACATTCCCTACGCCGATTCTGTATGCTTTGCGTCCAAGGGGTGAAAGGACGCAATCCATGTACTCCAAGCAAGTAATCGCAGCATTTGCTCTTATTGGCGGCTGCATGGCCGCCGCACAACAAACCAGCCAGGTTCAACTGAAGATTGAGCCGTCGAATCGCACACTCACAGTCAGCGCGGAAGAGCGGGTAACCGTCGATCCCGACCTGGCCATTCTGCACATCGGATTCGAGACGCAGCCCTCCGACGCCAAGGCTGCTTATGCCGCAGGCGCGAAGGCCTCGAATGCCATTGTCACGGCACTCAAGCACGCCGGGATTCCAGAGAGTTCGATTCGTAGCGAGTCGCAGCGTCTGGAGAGCCAAGACTACAAGGCGCGCAAGTACAAGCTGGTGCAGCAGTGGACAGTGAAAACTCCGCCGGAACGAGCCGCTGAAATTCTGGACATCGTAATAGCCGCAGGCGCCACGGAGAGCGGCGAGATTGACTGGACCGTAAAGGACGAGAAGGCGCTTGAGGATTCGGCGCTCGATCGCGCCGCAGCACATGCCAAATCTGACGCGGAAGTGTTGGCGAAGGGCATGAGTGTTCATCTAGGCGGGTTGATTTATGTGACTAACCAAGTCTCAGTCACGCGAGAACTCCCGCTAAACAGCCGCAACTTTGTCGCTCTCACCCAGTTGAGCCCAGGGGCTAACGCCGGAGCGGACGCGCGGATGGCTCCGCCCCTGGCCATCGAGCCGCGCAAGGTGAGCCGCACGGCCACCGTCTACGCCGTCTTTTCCATCGAGTAGCCCTACCGAAGCAGCGCCAGCGTCAGCGGATCGGGCTCGCCGTTGAAGTATTTCTTCAGGGCGTCTTTGAAGTCGGTGGGGGCTACGCCGGCGTCCACGGCGGCGCGGGCAAAGAGAGTCATCGAGGAGCGGAACTTGAGATCATCGGGAGAGCCGAGGATTTCGCGGATTTTCCGTCCCTCGACCAGCGTGACCAGCCGCGTGCATCGCCCCAGACGGGGGCCGAGAACCGGATGCCGGAGAAAGGCCGCCGCCTCTTCCAGCGAGCCGATGCCGAAGTAGTTGGCCTGTGTGCTGTGGCCCAGGCCCTTCATCTGTGGAAAGATGAACCAGATCCAGTGGCTGCGCTTTGCGCCGTCATGCAGTTCGTCCAGAACCTGCGGATAGACGGCTTCCTGGGCGCTCAAGAACCGTTCGAGATTGAAGGAATCTGTCATGGGGTTCACTCAGCGTGGAAGACGACATCGAAGAGCAGCAGGCTGACGGTGGTAAAGATGATGTCGTAGCCCACCAGGAGCTTGATCCAGAGGGTTGGGTCGTTTTCGCCGGTGAGGATGGCGGTGGTGGCCTGCACCATGGCCAGCAGAGCCGGAATGAAGATGGGAAAGAGAATCAGCGAAAGCAGCAGCTCGCGGTTGCGGCTGCGGATGGAGAGCGCGGCGAAGAAGATGCCGTTCGCGACCAGCGCCCATGTGCCAAGCGGCAGCACCAGCGCCAGCAGCCAGGCCTGGCCCTGGATGTGCAGGTTATAGAAGACGAAGAAGAATGGCGCCAGCACCACCTGGACGATGGTGACGAAGAGGAAGTTTGCCAGCACCTTGGCCAGGTAAAGCTCCGCGCCGGGAGCGGGGACCATACGCTGGGCGTCCATGACCTGGTGGCGAATCTCGCGCGCCCAGGCCTGGTTGAGGGCGCTGACCGAGGCGAACATGGTGGCCACGCAGAGCACGCCCCCGGCAATCTGCTGGGAGAAGGCGCCGCGCGGATCGAAGGCTATTGAAAAGAGCACCACCACCAGCCCGGAGAAGAAGAGCATGGAGACGAGGGCGTCCAGCGAGCGCCACTCAATGCGCAGGTCTTTCGCCAGATGTGTCCAGAGGGCGCGGGTCATGCGTGACCCTCCTGCGCTGTGGATTTTGTCAGGTCGGCGGTCTGGGCTTCGGTGGCGCGGATATAGTCGTCTGGGCTGAGGATGAGCTGGGTTCCGCGCGCGCCGGCGGAGACGCTGATCTTGTCAAAGAGGATCGCTGTTTCATCGACAAAGACGGGATAGGCTTTCTTCGCTCCGAAGACGGTGACGCCGCCGCGGATGTAGCCGGTGAGGGGCTGCACATCCTTGAGTGGAACCATCTCGGCCTTGCGCAGGCCGGCGGCGCGTGCCAACTTCTTGAAGTCCAGCTCGGCGTCGCCGGGGATGACGGCGAAGATGTACAGGTTGGGTCCGCCGGTCGTCAGGAGAGTTTTGAAGACCTGCTCTGGAGGCATACCGATCTTCCGGGCGACGGTGGTGGCCGACAGATCCTCCGGATCGACCTCGTACTCCTGGATCTCGAAGGATATGCCGAGAGATTCGAGGATGCGTGCGCCGTTGGTCTTCATAGCTTGGGAGACCCCGGCTCCAATGAGGCTACGCGGCCGGCGTGCAGCGTCAGCACATAGTCGGCGATGGGGGCGGCCAACTCGCGCTGGTGGGTCGTCAAGACAATGGTTCGGCTGCCGTGGCGGAACTGTGCCAGCAGCTCGACCATCTGGCGGGCGCTCTCGACGTCCATGTTGGAGAAGGGCTCGTCGAGCAACAGCAGTTCGGGGACGGAGAGCAGCACGCGGGCCAGCGAGGTGCGCTGCCTCATGCCTTGCGAATACTGGCCCAGGGTACGGGTCAGTTCCGGGTCCAATCCCACCTGGCGGAGTGCCTCGGCGGGCGCGAGACAAGTTCGGCCGGGATAGAGGCTGGCGAAGTAGCGCAGATTCTCCTGGGCGGTCAGCTCGTCGTAGAGCATTGGGGCGTGGCTCATGTAGCCAATGCGCTCGCGAGCGTCATGGGGATCGTTTTCGCCGAAGACCGTGACCTTGCCGAAGCTGGGGCGCAGCAGGCCGGCGAGAATGCGCAGCAGCGTGGACTTGCCCGCGCCGTTTTCGCCGAGGAGGACATAGCAGCGGCCCGGCTCGAAGTCCACCGAGACCTGGCGCAGCGCGGCGAAGGCGCCGAAGAGCTTGGAGACGCCATCGAGCCGGGCACAGGCGGCGGAGCTGACAAGACTGGTTCGGTTGGTCTCGGAGGCGGGAGCTGTCATGCGATCAGTTTGCGGCAGTCGTTGGAGCTGTGGCCACGGTGGATTCGTTCGGAGCAGGGCTTTGGGTTGCGGCGCGAGGGTTCGCAGCCGGCTGCGCGGGCATTCCGCCAGGCTGGCCGTTCGGCGTTGCCGGAGCGTACTTGCTGGCGCACTTGGCCTGTAGAACCGTGGCATGCAAGACGCCGTCGCGGCCGTAGCTTCCCTCGGCCAGCGCCTGGGAGTCGTCCTTGAAGGTGTCCGGCGGCGGCTCGGCTCCCTTGTAGACGACGGTGAGCCGGCGGCCCGTGGCGGCCTTGGGCGAGTGGCTCTCAAACTCGTTCATTACAAAGGTGACATGCGGGCCGTCGTGCTCGATGGTGCCGGGAACCACGAAGCCCTCGACGCGCAACTGGCTGTGGTAGGCCTTGTCGCCCATACCGCCCAGTTCGGCGATAGTAACGTAGTAGCTCTTGTTGGCGCCGTAGCCGGACCAGGCCAGCCAGACAATCGTACCCACGATGATGGCGGAGGCGATGCCGATCCTAACGGTATTTGAGGAAGTTTTCATAGTCAATCTCTAACGATACGAGCCTGACAGGGCGCGGTCAACAGGTACAGGGGTCAGGGGTCAGAGATCAGGGGTCAGCGAGGAGCGAAAAGCGGACCAGACTACCTCGCGCCCTCCAGCGTTTGCGCGGCCCGCGTGAGCGCCTGGGTGAGAACGGTCAACTGCTGGGCGGCGCTGGTCGCATCTTTGGCGTCGATGGCCTCGTTCACGCCGGGGAGCACAACCGCCGAATACCCGGTGAACTCGCCGGGCGCGTAGATGGTGTGCCGGTACCAGGGGCGATTGGGAAGGCCGGTCTCGGAAATGAGCGCGCTCTCGGTCTGGCGGAGGGCCCAGTTAAGTTTGCCGAGCTGGGCAAGGTCGCCGGAGGCGGCAATTTGCAGGCCGTGAGCGCGGTTGGCCGCGGCAAAAAAACGAGTGGCGGCAGCCTGCGCGGCAGCAAAGTCGAGGCCGCCGAGACTCTTCTCGCTGGCCTTCCGTTTGGCCGCATCAATATAGGAGCTTATAGCAGCCGCATAGGCGACATAGTCGTAGGGCAGCACGTCAGTGTCGGCCATGCGCAGGGCTTCAAGGCCGAGGACGCGCGCCATCTCCTGCAAATAGGTGAAGTCCGGGTCGGCGTTCATCGTGTACCAGGCGAAGTTGTCAAAGACCGAATGATAGACGCCGTAGGGACCGCCGGAGCCGATGTCGGTGGAGGGCACGCCGACATGCTGAAAGAACGGCGTGAAATCGGAGCCGGAGCCGAGATCGCCGACATGGATCTCTTCGCTGGCCTGAGGCGGCGCGTTGGAGCCGCGGTGCTCGTTTTCGGCGGGATGATTGATGCGCCACTGCTGATAGACTGTGCCGCCCAGCGGGCTGGGAACCGAGCGGGTCAGTTCGCGGAGAAACTGCTTGAGCGAAGGTACGGCTGAGGCGGAGAAATCCGGTCCGGCGACGGCCACGTCGGTGTTGAAGTAGGCCACGGCGCGCTCCAGGGCCTTCTCATTCTGCTCCACCCACTCGGTTGAGCCGATCAGGCCCTCCTCCTCGGCATCCCAACTGGCAAAAACAATGGTCCGCTTGGGCCGCCAGCCCTGGTGGAGAAGAGCGCCGATGCCGTGGACCGATTCAAGCATGGCGGCGGTGCCGCTGGAGGGATCGACTGCGCCGTAGATCCAGGCGTCGCGGTGATTGCCCACAACCACCCAATCATCGGGGTATTCGGAGCCTTTGACCTTGCCGATGACGTCCCAGATGATGCGGCGCTGATAGTCCTGCTCGGAGACCAGGTGGACCCTGACGGCGTTCTGCCCGCCAGGCGGCCCCAGGTGATAGCGGAAGGGCAGCGCGCCCTGCCACTCCTGCGGCACGCCGGGGCCTTTGAGAGCTTGCAGAATCGGCGAGGCGTCGTGGTAGCTGATGGGGATGGAGATGATATGGGGCTGGCTGCCATAGGGCGAAACGCGGGCCGAGTCGGGCAGGTCCGGCGTCGAAGCCACGCCGGGAGTCTCGGGGTCGCCGGGGTACTTGAAGATGTATTGGACTGAGCCGTACTGAATGCCCGTCTCCGGCCGCCAGGGGCCCAAGGGGTAGGCGTCGCCCTTGTAGTAGCCGTCGTCCTGCGGATCGGAGTAGATGAGCACGCCCAGAGCGCCGCGCTGTTCCGCGAGATAAACTTTGACGCCGCGGAAGTTGGCGCCGTAGCGCACCAGGACGATCTTGCCCTTCAGGTCGATGTGCTGTGCGGCGAGATAGTCAAAGTCCTCCAGGCGGCCATAGTTGGCGTAGACCACCTCGGCGGTGACATCGCCGGAGCCGGAGGAGCCGTTGAATGGCATCGCCGCCCTGGAATCGTCCTGGTAGGGGTCGCCCGCCACGTGCTCGCGGGTGGGGCCGCTCATTAACAGCTTCCCGCTCGAGTCATAGGCCTCGACGCGCACAGCCTTGGGCTGATTCAGCAGGACGCGGTAAGACACGATCTCGGTTTCCAGGCCGGCCGCGCGAAACTTCAGCGCCACGTAATCGGCGGTCTTGCGGTCCCCGGCGGTAGAGGCCAGGTGAGGTTCGGCGGTGAGAATCTTCAGATCCTTGCCGGCCAGCCTGGCGTCTGGGACAGCAAGGAACTTTTCCTCGACTTTGGCCTGGGCGGCGAAGTCCCAATAGCCGAAGACGGCGGGAGCCGGCTGCGCAATGTTCTGCGCCGCCAGAGGACCGGACACCAACGCGAGAAGCAGAAGAAATGCAAAAGGCCTGGAAATCGTCATGAACGGAGCCTCTTTTGACGAGCCAGCGGGCTTAGCGAGCACGTCCGGAGTGAAGAAACCGCGGTCTCTTGGTGAGCTACTACGAGACCGGCTGGGCGCAGTGAGCGCAGCGGCGGGCGGCCAGCGGAATCTCACTGAGACATTCGGGGCAGGGTTTTGTCGAGGGCGCGGCTACAGGTTCGCACTTCTTGACCCTTGCAAGCAGTGCGTTCAGCGGCACCACAATCCCAAAATAGACCACGCTGGCCACGATCAGGAACGAAATAGCCGCGTTCAGAAAGTTGCCAATCATAATGGGAGTGCCATTCAGCTTCAGCACCAGGGAGCTGAAGTCCGGCTTGCCCGCGATGGCGGCTATGGCCTGCGTGAGGACGTCCTTGACCAGCGAGGTGACGATGGCGTTGAAGGCCGTGCCCAGAATCACGGCGACCGCCAGGTCAACCACGTTTCCACGCAAAATGAAATCGCGAAATCCCTTGAGCATCTTCTCCCTCCAACGGCTTTGGCTTTGCCACTGAGTCTGGCGCAACTGTATCGAGGAAAATTGTTCTCGAATATCGTACACGGCGGCGAGCAGCTTTGGCAGCTACAAGCGGCCTGGAGGCGGGCCAACCTGTCAGAGATAGACCCAAAAGAAGAGCACCATGGCTAGAATCATCAGTTCCGAATAGAGCAGAATGAGCACGCCGGCGTGGTAGAGGCTCCATCGGCGGCAGAGGCAGCGGGCGGTCTCGACCATTGCCCAGAAGACAACGGCTGCCACAAGAATCTGCCATGGCGAGGAGCGGGGCGCGTCAGCGAAGGGAAGGCCCGCCAGGCGCAGACTCGCGGCCAGCGCGCCAAGGGCGAGAAGAACGCCGCGGGCAAGCGACCGCTGGCGCAACCGGAATAGATTCAGGCGGGGAAGCACCACTCTTCAATCTATCGCGCCGGGGATACTCAGCGGGGCAAATGCGCCGGGCCTGAAGTGCCTGCTTAACCCCGGCCGGGGCGCAAGCTGTCCAGATGGATCGTATCGGCCGGACTGGGATCATCGTAAGCAGGCAGCACCGGCAGCCCTGCCCGCAGGCCGGTCCACCCTTCGGCCACCACGATGCTGTTCTGAGGACTGCCTGGCTGGTAGCGCGCCGTGCAGGGAAAGCCTGCCCGCACCTGCTCGGCATCCACCACGCCGCGCATGTCGGTGATATCCTGCGAGGACTCGTAGTCCACGCCCCCGATGCGATAGCTGTAGACGAGCATGGTGAGGGTGCGGGCCGGCTCGTTTTTCGATCTGGGCGGCGCCTCGACCTCGCAGATGTCCAGCAACATGCCGTCTACCAGGCGTCCGGAGTGGGCCAGAAGCCCGCGGCGCGCGCGCTCCTGCTCTTCCGGCGTGAGACGCTTGCGGAGAATAAGCCAGAGACCCAGCGCAATGAGCGCGGCAATCCACACCGCGCCGGCGGCAATCTCCCATTCATGCGAGTTGAGATGGATCATTGGAGGCGGGACTCTTCCCCATGGGTCCCAACCTAGAGGATACCGCAGAGGGACTCGGTTGGAGCCGGATCTGCGGCGCGGCCGGCTCTGGCCCTAAGGAGCCGCAACCCCGGCTCTCGCGCTGCGATATACTCGTGACTGCATCTTCATGGACTTCCGGCCTGCCGGAAGCCCCGTTTGCAGAGGTTTTTACATGGCTTTGAGCACCAGTTCCAACTTGGCGCCCGGTTCCCGGATTCGCAGCCGGATACGCTCCACCACAGTGATCTGTGTCAGGCGCAACGGCCAGGTGGTAATGGCCGCCGATGGGCAGGTCACGCTGGGCGACCACGTGCTGAAACATTCGGCCAAAAAGATTCGCCGCCTCTATCAGGAGAAGATTCTGGCCGGATTTGCCGGTTCAACGGCCGATGCCTTCTCGCTTTTCGCGCGCTTCGAGACCAAGCTGGAGCAGTACGCCGGCAACCTGAACCGCGCCGCCGTCGAACTGGCCAAGGACTGGCGCACCGACAAAATGCTGCGCAACCTGGAGGCCCTGCTGGTGGTGGCCGATGCCGGGCAGACGTTTCTCATCTCCGGCTCGGGCGACGTGATTGACCCCGATGAACCGCTGGCCGCGATCGGCTCGGGCGGCCCGTATGCCTCGGCCGCCGCCCGCGCTCTGATGGAAAACACCGATCTGAGCGCCCGTGAGATCGCCGAAAAGGCCATGAAGATCGCCGGCGACATCTGCATCTATACGAACGACCACGTTACGATTGAGGAGTTGAAGGGCTAGCGGTCTGTTTCCGCATGTCCCACAAGATCCATGGCCATTTATCTACCCGCATCCGCTGAAGAACAAGACGTCTCGCTGGACGAGTTGACGCCGCGCGAGATTGTGACGGAATTAGACAAGCATGTCGTCGGCCAGAAGGCCGCCAAGCGCGCCGTGGCCATTGCGCTGCGCAATCGCCAGCGCCGCCAAAAGCTGCCGCCCGACATCGCCGACGACATCATGCCCAAGAACATCATCATGATCGGGCCGACGGGCGTGGGCAAAACCGAGATCGCGCGGCGGCTGGCCAAGCTGACCGGTTCGCCATTCCTCAAGGTGGAGGCCTCGAAGTTTACCGAGGTCGGTTACGTGGGCCGCGATGTGGAGTCGATGATTCGCGATCTGGTCGAGATCGCCATCGACATGGTGCGCGAGGAGCGGCTGGAAGAGGTGGAAGACCGCGCGGAGATGAACGCCGAGGAGCGGCTGCTGGATGTGCTGCTGCCGCCTCCGCCGCCCGCGCCGCCCACCCCAACGCCGGCAGTGGAGGGCCAACTCACGCTGCCCGGCTCCGACAGCTATCAGCGTTCGCGCGAAAAGTTGCGCCAGCAGTTTCGCGAGGGCAAGCTCGACGAGCGCATGGTGGAGCTGGACGTGCGCGAGCGCGGAACGCCGCAATTCGGAATCATCAGCAACCAGAACCTTGAAGACATGGAGATGAACCTCAAGGACATGCTGCCGAACATCTTCGGCGGCGGCTCGAAGAAGCGCAAGATGAAGGTCTCTGATGCATTTGATTACCTGGTGCAGGAGGAAGAGGGCCGGCTGATCGACATGGACTCGGTGAATCGCGCGGCCACCGAGCGGGTCGAATCCAACGGCATTATTTTCCTTGATGAGATCGACAAGATTGCCGGCCGAGAGAGCGGGCACGGCCCTGATGTTTCGCGCGAAGGCGTGCAGCGCGACATTCTGCCCATCGTCGAAGGAACGACAGTGAACACGCGCTACGGCATGGTGCGCACCGACCACATTCTTTTCATCGCCGCCGGCGCATTCCACGTCTCCAAGCCAAGCGATCTTATCCCCGAGTTACAGGGGCGTTTTCCCATTCGGGTCGAACTGAAGTCGCTTACCGTCGATGACTTCCTGCGCATTCTCACCGAACCCAAGGCATCGCTGACCAAACAATACTCGGCGCTGCTGGAGACCGAGGGCGTGAAGCTGGAGTTTTCGCCGGAAGCCTTGCGCGAGATGGCTGAGTTTGCCTTCAAGGTGAATGAGCAAACCGAAAACATCGGCGCACGCCGGCTGCATACAATCATGGAGCGAGTGCTGGAGGACGTCAGCTTCCTCGCGCCCGACGTGGCTCGCAAAGCGCCGGATGAGGCGGCTGCGGCGGCACTGCAGGAGTCGATCAAGAACGAGTCTTCCGCACCCTTGCCTTATGAGGAACGCACCACCGCCTCCGGCCCGGAGAAGGTCTTCCTCATCGATGCGGAGTATGTGAAGAAGATGGTCGCATCCATCGTGAAAGATCACGATCTGTCGCGCTACATTTTGTAACCCGGTTGCAAGTTATCCTGCCGGCTGGTAACTCGAACTTCCCCATGAGGCCATCCAAGATCACCATGTCTTGCCCGAGAATACTGTGCATTGCGAGTTGCCTCTTGCTGGCAGCCTCCGCGCAAGCAGCCGGCGCGCAGGCGGCGCCTGCCGCCCAACCCGCTCCGCTTCCCCATCCCACCGAGACCATGGTAGTTCTTGGTTCCGCTGTGCCCGTGCCTCTGGCGGAGTCTTCCGCTTCGGTTGTGGTGCTGCCGGTCGGAGACCAAACGCTGACTCTCGAGTCGCCGCAGGATTTGCTGCGCCAGGACGCTTCAGTTTTTCTCGAAGAGCGCGGCGCGGGCGGCGGGCAGGCGGATCTGGTTTTGCGCGGAGGGACGTTTGAGCAGGCACTCGTGCTGGTGAATGGCTTCCGCGTCAACGACAGCCAGACAGCGCATCACGATCTCGACCTGCCCATTCCGCTTGACGCCATGGACTCGGTCGAAGTGCTGCACGGCGCAGGCTCCACTCTGCATGGAGCGGACGCGCTAAGCGGTGTGGTGGATTTTCTCACCGCCGCGCCCTCCGCAACCTCGCTGCGCCTTCGCGCGGGGGACGGCAGCTTTGGCGAGAATGAAGAGTCGCTGCTGGGCGATCTGGCGCGCAAGCAATGGAGCAGCCGGTTGACTGCGAATCGCAGTTTCTCCACCGGCTTTATGGCTGACCGCGATTACAGCAATGAAGATGCCTCTTCGGAGGGCTGGGTTAGCTCCCGCCTCGGCATCTCTGATTTGCTCTTGGCCGCGAGCGACCGTTCCTTCGGCGCAAATCAGTTTTATGGCCCTTATAACTCATGGGAGCGGACGAAGGGATGGTTTGCTTCCGGACGCCAGGAGTTAGGCAGTCGAACCGTGGCGGCCTTCGGGTATCGCCGCCACACGGACGAGTTTATCCTGTTGCGCAACGCCCCATCTGTTTACGAAAACAACCACATTGACGGCTCCTGGCAAGCATCGTTGCGCCATACTCTCACGATTGCAACATCCTCAGTGCTCCTGTTTGGGCTGGAGTCGGACGGCGATAGTATTCACAGTAACAATCTCGGAGTTCATGCCCGCAATCGCGGCGCTGGTTATGTGGACCTGGATCTGAGGCCCGCAAAGAGCCGCTGGAACTTATCGGCCGGCGTGCGCGAGGAGTTGTTCTCCGGAGGCTTGCAGTCGGCGCTGGCGCCGCATCTGGCGGGGAGTCTGCGCCTGATGGATGGCTTGAAACTGAGGGCCAGCGGCGGTTATGGATTCAGGCTCCCGACTTATACGGACCTTTATTACTCCGATCCAGTGACCGTCGGCAACGCGAATCTGAAACCCGAGTCCGCCTGGTCCGGCGAGGCAGGGGCCGATTGGACGGGTTCCAGCCGCCTTTCGATTTCAGTCACGGGCTTTTATTCCCGTCAGCACGACGCCATCGACTATCTCCGCGCAGCGGTTTTGCCTGACGCTCCGCTCCCCGCCTGGTGTCCGGCCGACACATGGTGCGCGGTCAATCTCAACGGCCTGCGGTTTGCGGGAGTCGAGTCTTCCGCAACGTGGGCACTCGCAAAGGGGCAGAAGGTCCAGGTGGCCTGGACCGGACTTCTCGGGGCGCAGCCGCCCTTGAACGGGCTGCAATCGGAGTATGCCCTCAACTATCCGGTCCAGAATCTCAACGCCACCTGGACGGCCGCGCTGGGACACGCGCTTACTATGTCTAGCTCGATTGCAGTCGCAAAACCCTATCAGCAGACGGGAGTCACGCCGTGGAATACAACAGCGTATCCTGTTTGGAATGCGGCGCTGACGCATGACGCAGGAAAGATCCGCCCCTATCTCCGCCTGGGAAATCTGAGCAACACAGGCTACGAGGAGATTCGCGGCGTCGCAATGCCTGGACGTTCCATTACTGGCGGCGTTTCCCTTTGGCTCGGGCGCTGATTTCCACTCAGATTCGATGCGCAGCGCGCGAAATTCTGGTAGCCTGTCTGGGTACCTCGCGAGTCCGCGACCGCGATGATTCAGTGGACTCTACCTGCACTCTCCGGCTTCTGAGGGAATGTGGATGGGGGCGCTTCAGGAGCACACCGGGAAAGGTGTGTTTGCGCCTCGCGTTCGCACATTTGGGCCGCCCTTTCCCTCGCATTCACGCAAGGTCAGACAAAGGAGAGAGATCATGAGCAATTCCGCGCTGCACCACAAAATCACCTACATCGAATTCACCACCACCAGCATCGAGCGGACCAAAGAGTTCTATTCGACCGTCTTCGGCTGGAGCTTCAAGGATTGGGGTCCGGATTACATCGATTGCAATGCGTCAGATTCCGGGCTCGCTATCGGCTTTGCCAAGGGCGGGCCGCAACCGGAGCAGGCCAAGTCCGCGCCGCTGATCGTGCTTTACTCCGCGGATCTGAAAGCTACCGAAGCCGCAATCGTGGCGGCCGGCGGCAGCATTGTCGTACCCACCTTCGAGTTTCCCGGTGGGCGGCGCTTCCACTTCTCCGACGGCGCGGGAAATGTGCTCGGCGTCTGGTCGGAGTGATCCCGATAGCTCGACCCCAGTGGTTCAGAAAAAGCCGGCTGCCCCACCCTTTCGCGTTCTTTGCAAAAGGGTGGGAGCGCGCGAGCCTCAATCAGTTCTGTTTATGCTGCCGCCGCTTCCAGCTCGGCCAGGCGCTTGGCGAGCAGCGTTTCCAGCTTGACCAGCGCGGCGGAGAAGCCTTCGATGCCCTCCTTCAGCTTGTCGGTGGCCATGCGATCCTGAGCGTGCAGGCGGTCGAAAGCGGCCTTGTCCACCGTGATTTTCTCGAGCGGCAGAGCGCGGGCGGTTTCGGGCAAGAGCTTGCGCGGCAATTCCGCCTCAGTAGCTTCAAGTTCGGCCAGAAGTTGCGGCGAGATGGTGAGCAGGTCGCAACCGGCCAGCTCGCGAGTCTCGCCGATGTTACGGAAGCTCGCGCCCATCACCTGCGTTTTATAACCGAATTTCTTGTAGTAGTTATAGATATTGGTCACGGAGATAACTCCCGGATCGTTGGCGCCGTGAAAATCCTTGCCGGTCTCTTTCTTATACCAGTCGAGAATGCGGCCGACAAAGGGCGAGACCAGCGTGACGCCGGCCTCGGCTGCCGCGATGGCCTGGTGCAGGCCGAAGAGCAAGGTCAGGTTGCAATGGATGCCTTCGCGCTCCAGGACTTCAGCGGCGCGAATGCCCTCCCAGGTGGAGGCGATTTTGACCAGCACGCGCTCGCGGCCTATTCCCGCGGCGTCATACTGCGCGATGATGGAGCGGGCCTGCGCGATGGTGGCCGCGGTGTCATAGGAAAGGCGCGCGTCAACCTCAGTAGAAACGCGGCCGGGAACGATGGCCAGAATCTTTCTGCCGAAGGCGATGGCCAGCCGTTGAAAGGCCAGGTTGGCGATGGCCGCATCCGTCGCGTCCGCACCGAGTTCCTTGCGGGCTTCCAGCAGGACGCCGTCCACGATGGGCTGGTACTGCGGCAATTGCGCCGCGGCGGTAATCAGCGAGGGGTTGGTGGTGGCGTCCTGAGGCCGAAACTCTTCCATCGCCTCGATATCGCCGGTGTCGGCGACGACGACGGTGTACTGGCGCAAATGGTCAAGAATGTTCCTTGGCGGATTCTGCGGCATGGGACCTCCTCTGGCGCGCGCCGGGGACTTCAGGCGCCTTCGGATTCAGTGTATCGCTCTCCGGATTCCCGCAGGAGGCCGAAGCCGCGCGCAGGCAATCGGAGGGCTTTTGAGCTACGGGCCGTGGGCCCAGGGATATTCCCCCATGCGCAGGGCATAATGGATTTCATGGAGATACAAGACTTTATCCTGACGGGCAAGCACATTCGCCTGGAACCGCTCAGCCAGCGCCATCGCGATGGTTTATCAGCCGCCTCGGCAGTCGATCCTTCGCTCTATGCATGGAGTCTGGTCCCGCAAGGAAGCGCCGAGACCGAGCGCTATATTGAGGCAGCTCTGCGTTCGCAGGCCGAGGGCAGCGCGCTCCCATTTGCGATCGTTCGTCAGGAAGACGGCGCGATCCTTGGTTCCACGCGCTTCTGCTACATTGAGCGCTGGCTTTGGCCGCCGGGCCACCCAAGGCATGGCCGCCAGCACCCCGACGCCTGCGAGATCGGCTATACCTGGCTGACTCGCGATGCGATTCGAACTGGAGCGAACACCGAGGCCAAGCTGCTGATGCTGACCCATGCATTTGAAGTGTGGCAGACGCTGCGCGTATGCCTGCACACCGACGCGCGCAACCTGCGTTCGCGGGCGGCCATCGAACGCATCGGCGGAAGGTATGAAGGCACGCTCCGCGCGCATCGGATGGCCGCGGACTTCATCCCGAGGGATTCCGTGCGCTACTCCATCGTGGCGGCGGAGTGGCCTGAGGTTGTTGAGCGGTTGAGACGATTGCTGAGCCGGTAGGCATCGCGGCTTGCGCAAACGCTCAGAAGCAGACGCCCAACTCAGCTTCGATTCGAGATCAACCTTCGTCCGGCAGGAAGGTGTTGGCCAACACGCCTAGTCCCGGAATCGAAATCTCGACGCGGTCGCCGGCCTTGAGCGGCCCCACTCCGGAAGGTGTTCCGGTCAACACCAGGTCGCCTTCTTCCAGAGTCATTGCAGCCGTGATGTAGGCGAGCAGCCTGGAGATCGGGAAGATAAAGTCGAGGGTCGAGCCGTGCTGGCGCAACTCGCCGTTGACGCAGGTCTCCAGGGTCAGGCCAGCCTCGGGGTCCAGCTCATCGCTGACCAGCGGGCCGACCGGGCAAAAGGTGTCGAAGCCCTTGGCGCGGGTCCATTGGCCGTCCTTGTTTTGCAGGTCGCGCGCGGTCACGTCATTCACCAGGGTGTAGCCGCGGATTGCCGAGCGCCAGTCTTCGTCCTTGAGATTGCGGCTGCGCCGTCCGATGACCAGCCCCAGCTCGCCTTCAAAGTCCACGCGAGCGGAGACGGCGGGCATTCGGACCACTCTGCCGGGAGGCAGCAGCGCGGAGACCGGCTTGAAGAAGAGCAGCGGTTCGGAAGGCAATTCGCTGCCCATCTCTTTCACATGATCGCGATAGTTGCGGCCGACGCAGACGATCTTTGAGGGGGTGACCGGTGGGAGCAGTTCAGCGGCCATCAGCGGCATAGGCTCGAAGCCGAGGGCGAGGGCAGTCGCGCGTCCATGCTCCACCCGGAAGGCAAGATCCTCTTCCGGAGCACGGGTGAGACTCGCGATCCAAGGCTCGCCGTCGCGATCTTCCACCGCTCCGTAGTGGGTTTGATTCTCGAAGAGAAAGCGGCAATACTTCATGGGAAATCCTCCATGCGCGGCAAAGGCCGTCAGGGGCTGGGCACGGACTCCTCAGTTTCGGCGGAGCGTGCGCTTTCGTGACCGTTTTGACCGATGGAGCTGACGGCGTAGCGATAGGTGCGGCCGGGCTGAACCTCGGTGTCGCGAAAGGCCGGGGGAACCAGCGGCGCGGCGGGCGAGATGCGCTGCCACGGGGCTTCGCCCTCCCGGCGATAGACGATGTAGCCGGCCAGGTCCGGGTCGGCGACAGGCTGCCAGCTCAGGTCGATGGCTGTCTGGGCGCCGGTTTCGCCCGTTGTAGCCACGGCGGCCAGGCCGGCAGGCGGCTCGGGAGGAAAGATGTCCTGAGCCTCGACGCGCACCGGGCCGGATAGCTCGCCGGCCAGCTCGAAGGTCTTTCCGTCCATCGTGACGCGAGCCACGCGCTGGGCGCGGTACTCATAGGTCTGACCGAAGCGAATGTTCCTGTCCAAAGCGCGGCAGATTCCCCGGTGTCCGGCCTCCGCGCAGGAGTCCACCAGCAGGTTCTCTTCCGCCGGCTCAGGCTGGGACGCAAGCAGTCCCTCCGGGGGCTTGGGCTGCGGCGGGGTCAGCAGCTTGCGTTGCAGACGGATCGCGGCCGGGGACGGCTGTGGAGTGAGCGCGCCCAGGGTCGTCCACCGCAGGACGATGCCGTTCCTGTGTACCGCGGCGGCCAGGCCGGTGACGGGCGCGGGGGCTTCTCCAGCCAGCACCACGGCGGCGTTCGACAAGCCGGCCGAGCGGCCATTGCGGTTTCTGAGTTCAACAAAGTAGCTGAGCGGGCGGGGCGCTCCGGAAACCAGCGCGGCAGGCACCGTTTCGGTAAGCGTGCCACCGGCTCCGGGAGCTAAAGACAGTTCAGCTCCAGCGGGATCGCAGGTCTCCGGGGCTTCCTTCCGGCAGGCGCGCACCGCAATCTCGCCCTTCAGCAGCAGCTTGTCAGTGTTCTTTTTGGGCATGGTCCAGGTAAGGGTCACCTGATTGCCAGCGCGGTTGGCGGCCAGGTCAGTGACCGGCTCCGGCAGATTGAGCGAAGGCGGCAGCGGCGCACCCGGCGTTCCGCAGCCGGCCAAAGCTAGCGTCGAGGCCAGACCGGCGGCCAGCCCAACGGCCAGTGCGACAAGCCGCATTTTGTGCGTGGAATTCATCGCCCTATCAGTCTACCGGAGAGGCTCGGGCGAGGAGTACGCGAATCACTCTACAGCCAGGGCATTTTTCCTTTTGGTTAGAGTGCGGCGTGGACCGGGAGGTCCACGCTACAGCCGGCCAGGAGGCCGGCGCTACTTGGCCTAATCATGCTACCAGGTCCAGGTTTCGCAGCCGCTCGCAGGCTTCGTCGAGCTCCGGGTCCTTTTTGGCGAAGCAGAATCTCAGCAGATTCTCGCCGTGGCCGGGCCGGAAGAAGGCGGAGCCGGCCACTGCCGCCACTCCGGTCGAGGCCAGCAGATGGCGGGCTTTTTCCGCAGCTGTCTTGCCGGGGAGATGGCCTACGCTGGCCAAGATATAGTAAGCGCCGGCGGGGACGTTGGGTTCAAGGCCGGCCTCGCGGAGAGCTCCCAAGAGGCGGGCGCGCTTGGACTCGTAATCGATGGCGAGCTGCGAGTAAAAGCTGGGCGGAAGCTCTTCGAGACCGGCCGCGGCCCCGTGCTGGAATGCCGAGGGGGCGCAGACGTAAGTCAGATCGTGGAAGTAAGCCATCGCGCTCAGCCAGCGGGCATCGGCCAGGACGTAGCCCAGCCGCCATCCTGTAACCGAGAAGGTCTTTGAGAAGCCGGAGATGGTGATCGTGCGCTCTCTCATGCCGGGCAGCGAGGCGATCGGAATGTGCCGCGCGCCGTCGTAGACAAAGTACTCGTAAATCTCATCGGTGAAAACAAAGAGGTCGTGCTCCTGGGCGATAGCGGCGAGCTCTTCCAGCTCGGCGAGGGTGAAGACCTTGCCGCAGGGGTTGGAAGGCGTGTTCAGGATGAGCGCACGGGTGCGCGGCGTGATGGCGGCGCGAAGAGCGTCGAGATCGAGCGCCCAGTCAGGCTCGACGAGCGGCACAAAAACTGGCGTGACGCGCAGCGACTTGAGCGTGGCGACATGGTAGCCGTAAAAGGGCTCAAAGAGCACAGCCTCGTCGCCGGGGTTGAGCAGGGCCATGGCGGCGGCGTGCAATCCGCCGGTGGCGCCCGAGGCGACCAGGATTTCGCCTTCCGGGTCGTAGTCGAGGCCGTAGTCTCGGCTCTGCTTGGTGGCGATGGCGTTGCGCAGGCGAGCGATGCCGTCCAGGCGGGTATAGATGTTGTATCCGTCGTGGATGGCCCGGATAACGCCCTCCTGCACCGGCGCGGGGACAGGCGTGTCGCAGACGCCCTGGGCCAGGTTGATGCCGCCGATCCGGTCGCACTCAAGGCTCATGGCGCGAATCTCAGACTGCACGGCGGCGGGGGCCAAATGGCTGAGGGCACGGCGGGAGGCGGCGGGGGTTGTGGCCATCGGGGAAGAATCCTTTTCCGGCCAGTTTACACCCGCGCCGCGCGCTCCAACCAGCCCCAACTTCGCTCGCCCACCCGCTACTTCGCTTTCTGGTAAACGCAAGGCCCATAAGCCCGCGTAATCGAAATCCGGTCCTCGGCCACAAACTCAAACAGCGACCCGCCCGACCCCCAGCC
>Ga0302278_10002152_pt1 | contig 23082 bp, 18 predicted proteins | sample III_Bog_N3_2_FD_194543 | JGI IMG/M metagenome (GOLD analysis project Ga0302278, IMG submission 194543) | Peat permafrost microbial communities from Stordalen Mire near Abisko, Sweden - III_Bog_N3_2 | ecosystem: Environmental > Terrestrial > Soil > Wetlands > Peat | place: Sweden: Abisko...
TCAGCAGCGCGTTCGTAAGCAGCAGGTTCAAATTGCGTTTCATGTTGCGTTGATTATACGTCGGCTAATCGCGCGGTCAAGCTTAGCCGATAAATCTTGCGGCGCAGGTGTTACTTTTCCCTCTTCACATCTTCGTGTAAAGCGGCTGCCGGCTGAAGTTCCGGCTCCATTTCCTCGCCGGTCATGGTCTGGTGCATCGCGTCCGGGGCGAGATCAATGCCGCCCGGCCATTCCACGCAGCCAAAATCAGGATTGACGATGACAGCGTTGAAAATTTTTGCATCCAGCAGTTTCAGAAACACGCCGCCGCGCCGTTCGGGTTCGACGGGAAAAATTCCCGACAAGCCGTCATTGAAGACGACTTGCAATCGGCAGTCCGAAAGCGGTTTGGCGGAAACAATCCGAATCATGTCCCCATTTTACTCCAGCGGCGCGATTTTGGAAGGCTCTTTGTTGGTGCTGGCCAGTTCCCAAGCCTGCCGCAGTTCCGTCCGGTGCAACGCCGCCCATTCAAGAACCAAGACCTGTGCGCGGCGCGCCATGACACCTTCCATAACTTCAAGCGTGTGGATGTTCACCTTGATTTCCCCGCCCTGATAAACCGCGTGAAAATGCGGCGGCGCATGGTCGCCATAAAACATCCGAATTATGATTCCGTAAAAACGGCATAATTCGGGCATGGCCGGCAAGTGGTTTTAGCCGATAAACGCCGCGTGGACGGCCTTCACCGCCTGCTCGCCCTTCGCCAGATCAATGACGACGGAAATCTTGATCTCGCTGGTGGAAATCATGTCAATGTTCACGCCTTCGTTCGCGAGCGTTTCAAACAGCTTGCCCGCCACGCCGGTGTGCGATTTCATGCCGACGCCGACGATGGACAGCTTGCCTATCTTCTCGGCGGTGATGACTTCGCGGTAGCCGATTTCCTTTTTCAAACCGTCAATCACTTTTTGCGCCTTGAGCAAATCCGGCTTGTCGGCGGTAAAGGAAATGTCGGTGGCGGGCGTGCCGGTGCCGTGGCTGATGTTCTGGATGATCATGTCCACGTTCACGGTCGCGTCGCCGAGCGCCTTGAAAATTTTCGCGGCCACGCCGGGTTTGTCCGGCACGCCGACGAGCGTGACCTTGGCCTGGTTTTTGTCGAGCGCGACGCCGCGGACGACGACGCCTTCCATGCTTTTCGTTTCTTCTTTCACAATCGTTCCTGGGTTTTCGTTGAGGCTGGAGCGCACTTCAAAGACGACTCCAAATTTTTTGGCAAATTCCACCGAGCGGCTCTGCATCACCTTCGCGCCGAGGCTGGCGAGTTCGAGCATTTCGTCGTAGGAAATTTCGGGCAATTTTTTCGCGTTCGGCACGATGCGCGGATCGGTCGTGTAAACGCCGTCCACATCGGTGTAAATCTGGCAGAGATCCGCCTTCAGCGCGGCGGCCAGCGCAATCGCCGTGAGATCCGAGCCGCCGCGTCCGAGCGTGGTGATTTGTCCGGCAGCGGTTTCCCCTTGGAAACCGGCAACAATGACGACCTTGCCGGCATCGAGATGTTCATGAACTTGCTGCGGCGTGATGTTATGAATTTTTGCCTTCGTGTGAACGCCGTCGGTGACGATGCCCGCCTGCGCGCCGGTCATGGAAACTGCGGGAATACCGATGGTGTGCAGCGCGATGGCCGTGAGCGCAATGGTCTGCTGTTCGCCGGTGGCGAGGAGCATGTCCATCTCGCGTTCGCTCGGCAGCGGCGCGATGTCTTTCGCCAGTTTGATCAAGCCGTCGGTGACGCCGCTCATCGCGGAGACGACGACGACGATCTTGTCGCCCTTCGCGTGATATTTTGCCACGCGGGCGGCAACATTCTTGATGCGGTCGGTGTTGCCCACCGAGGTGCCGCCATATTTTTGAACAATCAAGGCCATACAAAAACTGTGAATCCACGCCGGCAAAACTTCCGGGGCAGATAAAAACGGGACGGAAGCATAGTCAGCTGGCCGGCGTTTGAAAAGTGCGGAATTGTTTGTGAGCCGAGTTCCAACGGTTGCCATTCCGGTGCGCCTTGAAAAGCGCTGGTAATTATGCAATCAGCCGCCCTTGCTTTTTCGGCATCAAACGGGATAATCGCCTCATGTCCGGCCCGGCCCTTGCCATCGAACACCTGCGGGTGGATTTTCCCGAAGTCGTCGCCGTCAATGATCTGACGCTCGCGCTGGATGCCGGCGATGTCTGCGGCCTCATCGGTCCCAACGGTGCGGGCAAGACCACCACGATGCGCGCGATTTCCGGTTTGCAGGAATTCACCTGCGGCTCCGTGCGCGTCGGCGGTCACGAACTCGCCCACGAGCCAGATGAATTGAAGAAACGTCTCGGTTTCATGCCGGATTTCTGTCCAACCTACGACCAACTCACCACCTCGGAATTTCTGGAACATTTCGCCCGGGCCTTTGAGGTGCCGAATCGCGCGCAGCGGATCGAGGAATGTCTCACCCTCACCTGGCTCACGGACAAGCGCGATTCTTTGTGCGAGGAGCTTTCGCGCGGCATGAAGCAGCGGCTGGTCCTGGCCAAAACGCTTTTACCCGATCCGCAGGTGCTGTTGCTGGATGAACCCGCCAGCGGCCTGGATCCGCTGGGCCGCATCGAGCTGCGGAAAATTCTGCTCCAGCTGCACGAGGCCGGAAAAACGGTTTTGATATCCTCGCATATTCTCACCGAGCTTTCTGGCTTCTGCAACAAGGCCGCCATCATGGAGCGCGGCAAGCTGGTAAAATTCGGCACGCTGGCTGAACTTGGCCAGCAGATGGGCCGCCGCCGGATGTCGGTGAAATGGCGGGGAGATGAAACGAGAGCGCGGCAAATCCTGAGCGCCCACGGGGCCGTGAAAAATCTGGAAGCCGCCGGCCAAGGTGCGGCCTTTGATTTTACCGGCGAACCGGACGCGCTGGATGAACTGCTCAAAACGCTGGTGGTTCAAGGCGTCCGCGTTTGCGAATGGCGCGGCCTGGGCGACGATCTGGAACAAATTTTTCTGCAATCCGGCGCGAAGGAGTTGATGTGAAACTTTTCGAGAACCCCATTTTTCTCACGCAAAAGCGCCTGGTGCATCGCGGCGGCGTGCTGGCGGCGGTCATCATTGCCGCCTTGATTGGCTTCAGCCTGCTGGCCGGGCTGGTTTCCTATTTGGCCGATCCGCGCGACTTTCATTTCGCGTCGCCGCAGGAAACCGGCAAGACATTTTACGGCTGGACGATGGGCGTTGAAATTCTGGTGCTGGTCATCGGCGGCTTCAGCCGCATTGCCCGCACGCTGGCCGACGACCGCAAGGCCGGACTCTGGGACAGCAACCGGCTGACGCCGCTGCACCCGGCACAAATCGTCGCCGGCTACTGGTTCGGCCCGGCGCTGCGCGAATTTTACATGGCGGCGGTACTGGCCGGCTTTGGCCTGGTCATCGTGCTCAGCGGACGCCTGCCGCTCACGCTCTGGCTGGGCACCCAGATTCTGATCGCCAGCACGGCTCTGTTTTTCGGCCTGCTGGCCATACTGGCCGGCATGGCTTTTCAACGCACGCAGGGACTGCTCATTTTTCTGGGGTTCCTGTTCGCTTATCCGTTTTCGTTCATCGCGCCGAGCCGGCTGCTGACCAATTTTTTGCTGCCAATTTACGGCATGGCCAATTTGTTTCAGACCGAGCCGGCAAACTTCGGGAACGACTGGAGCCGCCGGCCAGAAATCTTTGGCCTGCCGATTTTTCCGATTTTATTGAGCCTCGGCCTGCAACTGGTCATCGGCATTTTTGTCTGGCGCGCATTGGTGCGGAAAACAACCAACCCCTTCCAGCCGTTATTGCTACGGTGGGAAGCCGTCACCCTATTTAGCATCCTCATCGTATCGCAACACGCGCTGTTGTGGGATTTGTGGCGCGGGAATTTTCCAAACACGCCGGGAATTGGCCAGCCACCCTATGACCGGGAATCGCTGCTGGCAGTGGTGCATGGCGGCACGATCATCCTCGGCATCATGCTGCTCGCCTTTGCCAGCCCGGCACCCGAGCGCGTGCGCGTCGAGGCGCTGCGACTGGGCTTCAAAAATCTCGACGCGGTTTTTTCCCGCAGCGCGGTGTCGCTAGCCTTGGCGCTGGGCGGCATCGCCGGCGCGGCGATGTTCACGCATTTCATGTTTGCATTGGCCGGCTCAGGCCAGACCTTTCTGGTGACGGCCATCAACCTCGCGGAAATTTTCCTGGTCTTTGCGCTGCTGCTGGAATTCTGCCGCTTGCGCCACAAACGCCGGGCGCTCGGCTTTGTGGCGCTCTGGCTATTTGTCGTGGGCGTGATCCCCTTCATCCTCGCCGGGGTTTTTGGCAGTGAAGCCTTCATCCGTTTTTCACTGCTGACACCCGGCTTTTTTGCGCTGGGTGACCGGAACAATGAGGAATGGTCGCTCCTGGCTTATACCCTGCTGGCGCACTTCGGTATTATCGTGCTGCTATTCATCGGCTGGCGGCGGCAGTGGCAACGGCTGCTGGAAAAAGCCCATTGATTGCCATCTGGCAACTGGTCCGCAGCCAAAATTGAATTGTCCGGCACGCCGTTTCACGGCAAGCTGTCGGTTCTATGCAGCAAGTGAACCTCGGTATGATTGGCGGCGGAACCGTCGGCAGCGGCGTCTTCCACGCGTGGCAGAAAAACGGCGCGCTGATGGCGGCGCGCCTGGGCGTGAAACTGGTTTTCCGCAAGATCGCGGTGAAATCGTTCGCCGAGCCGCGCGCGTATCCCATCGCCCGCGAATTGTTGACCACGGACTGGCAGGAAGTGGTCAACGACCCGGAAATTCACATCGTCATCGAACTCGTCGGCGGCACCGGCATCGCCAAGACGATGGTGCTGGCGGCGCTGGCGCAGGGCAAAACGGTGGTGACGGCGAACAAGGCGCTGCTCTCCGCGCACGGGCCGGAACTGTTTGCGGCGGCGGCGAAATCCGGCGCGAATCTTTATTACGAGGCGAGCGTGTGCGGCGGCATTCCCATCATCAAATCGCTGCGCGAGGGCTTCGTCGCGAATCAATTTCCCGCGATCTACGGCATCGTCAACGGCACTTGCAATTATATTTTGTCGCGCATGAAAGCCGAGGGCGCGGATTTCGCCGCGGTGCTGGCCGACGCGCAGAAGCTCGGTTATGCCGAGACGCCGCCGGACCTGGACATTGACGGCCACGACGCGCAGCACAAGATCGGCATTCTCGCCTCGCTCGCGCACGGCTTCTGGGCGGATCACCATCAGATTCACACCGAAGGCATCCGCGACGTGTCGAAGATTGACATGGAATTCGCCGCGAAACTCGGCTACACGATCAAGCTGCTCGGCATCGCCAAGCAAATTTCCGGCAAGAAACCCGGCGTGCAGGTTTCGGTTTATCCGACGCTCATTCCGAACGCGCACGTGCTCGCCAGCGTCAACGGCGTGTTCAACGCCTGCTTCGTGCGCGGCGACATCGTGGGCGACACGCTGTTTTACGGTCGCGGTGCGGGCAAGGACGCGACGGCCAGCGCGGTGCTGAGCGATGTGGCCGATGCCGCGCTCGATTTGAAAAACGGCAGGAAAGTCCGCGTGGCGCCGTTTGTAGCGTGCGCCAAGGGCGGCCGCATCACGCCGATGGATGTAATTGTCTCGCGCTATTATCTCCGTTTGAGCGTGGTGGACAAACCCGGCACGCTGGCGAAAATCGCCGCGATTTTTGCCGCCGCCAAAATCGGCATCTCCTCCGTCATCCAGCCGGAAGGCCACGAAGGCAAGAGCGTGCCGCTGATTTTGATGATCCACGACGCGCCGAACGCCGCGATGCGCCAGGCGCTGGCGAAGATCGCCAAGCTGCCCGTCGTGAAAAACCAACCGGTGATGTTCCGGGTGGAAACTTTTGAGTAGGAATTGTCGCGCGCAGAAAGCGAAGGAAAGCAAAATTATTTTACACCTTCGCTGACTTAACGTTCTTCGCGCGACACCTGATTTTATGGCATTACTTTTTCGCAGCACCAACGGCCAATCGCCCGCAGTCAATCTGCGCGAGGCGTTCCTGTGCGGCCAGGCGCCGGATCGCGGGCTTTATTTCCCGGATCAATTTCCGCAGCTTACGCCGGACGAGATCGCCGCGTTTGCCCAGCTGCCGTATCACGAAATCGCCTTTCGGGTTTTGTCGAAATACACCGCCGGCATCATTCCGTCCGACGTGCTGGCCGCGATTTGCGCCGACGCCTACAACTTCGACATTCCGCTGGAGAAAGTTTATGACCGCGTCGTCGTGATGCGATTGGATCAGGGACCCACGGCGTCGTTCAAGGATTTTGCCGCGCGCATGATGGCGCGGCTGATGGGAAGATTTTTGCAGGAAGACGGCAAACAGTTGACGATTCTCACCGCGACGAGCGGCGACACCGGCGCGGCCGTGGGGCACGCGTTTCACAATGTGCCCGGCATCCGCGTCATCGTGCTGTTTCCAGTGACTGAAATCAGCCTGAGCCAGCGCAAGCTAATGACCACGCTGTCCGGCAATGTCCGCACCGTGGCGATAGACGGCAAGTTTGACGACTGCCAGGCGATGGTGAAACAGGCTTTTGCGGATCCGGCGCTGAAACACCTGCCGCTATCGTCGGCGAACTCCATTAACATCGGCCGGCTGCTGCCGCAAAGCGTGTATTATTTTTACGCCGCGTCCCGGCTGGCCAAGCCCGGCGAGCCGATCGTGTTCTCGGTGCCGAGCGGCAATTTCGGCGACATGATGGGCTGCGTGGTGGCGAAGCAAATGGGTTTGCCGGTCAAAAAAATTGTCGCGTCGGTGAATGACAACGATGCGTTTCCGAAATTTCTTGCCACCGGCGTTTATCAAAAGGTCGTGCCGTCGCGCAACTCGGTTTCCAACGCGATGAACGTCGGTCATCCGAGCAATCTCGCGCGGCTGGTGGCGGTTTATGGCGGGCGCATGGACGAGACCGGCCAGATTCACGAGCAGCCGGATCTCGCCGCGATGCGCCGGGATTTGTTTTCCAGCTCGGTTTCCGACGACCGCACCCGCGAAACCATCCGCGAAGTCTGGAATCAATACCAGCTGCTGCTCGAAGCGCACGGCGCGGTGGCCTGGCGCGGCTTTCTCGACTGGCAGCAGCACGAACCGCTCAACGGACTGCCGGCCGTCATCCTTGAAACCGCCAACCCGGCCAAGTTCCCCGAGGAAATCGAAAAGACCATCGGCTTCGCGCCGGACGTGCCGCCGGCGATGACCGCCGCCATCCAGTTGCCGGAGGATTTTGACCGCCTGGGCGCGGACTACGCAACGTTCCGGCAGTATCTCTTGCAACGGCATGCTTAAATCGCTGGGGAACGCCGGTTGCGGTTTGATGCGCCGCCGTTGACGCCGCCGGTTTGACACGATTCTGCGCATCAATTCCGCTGGTGTGGGGTTGTAATTCCCAACACATTGATACCATGAAACGCTGGGCCATACTCACCATCATTCTTTACGCGCTTGCGCTCATCGTCCTGTCTGTACCCGTGACGCTGCTTGCGATGGGCAATTGGGGCAAGAATGAAATGCACATCGGCCTGCATGATGTGGGCCAGTTTTATGTGAGCTGGGGCTATTGGCTCTGGCTGGGCATTCTCGTCGCCGGCCAGTCCCTGCTGCTGTTGCTACCGATCAATCTGGCCGAACGCCGCCTGCCCGCGCGACGGCCGCTGAAAATTCCCGTCATTGTCACCGCCTTCTTTTTGGCGAACCTCTGCCTTGCGGGAATTTTTTCGGTGCTCTGGGCTATTTTCACAGATCATGCGTTTGAACTATTCGACGCGTCCGCAGTATTCCGATCCGCCGCCGATCAGAGCAGCCAGAACAACAACTCCGCCAGCGGCACGGTTTACACGATGATTTTTACACTCCTTGTTTTCTGGACCATCTGGGCGCTGGTTTTCTTCCGCCATTTTGCGAAGTCCGATGAACCCGACGCGCTGCTCAAACGCTGCACCCGCTGGCTGCTGCGCGGCAGCATCCTTGAACTCATCATCGCCGTGCCGAGCCATGTCATTGTCCGCCGCCGCGACGATTGCTGTGCGCCGCTCGGCACCTTCTGGGGAATTGCGACGGGCATTTCCGTGATGCTGCTGTGCTTCGGGCCGGGCGTTTTCTTTTTGTTTGTCGAACGCTGCCGGAAGTTGCAGCCAAAGGATAAAGCCGGGTGAACCGTCCGCAGTCCAGACGCTGCTCGATTATCTGGATCATCGAAATGCGGGCAGCGTCTGGATCTCCGAGCCTTTGACACCGGCAAAGATTTACTCCGAAGACGCCCGGTAAGCCACGCCGGCGCAGATGATAATTGAAACGATGTTGAAAACAGCAAAGCCGCCATACATCACTACAAACGTTCCCGTGACCGATGCGCCAGCGACAACAGCGGTGATGATGCCCAGCGTGGCATCCGTGCCGCGCGCCAGCCAGCGTGCGCCGTAACCAGCCGCTGCACCCACGGCAACGCCCGTCAGCGGAAAACGGAAATGCACCCACAGCCAGAAGCCCAGCATCAAGCCACAGCCAACCAATGCGCCCGCCAGCGCACCAAAAATCCCGCGCATCAGGCTAAATTCGCCTTCCACCTTTGGCTTGGAAGCTTTTGCCGCCAAGCTTGGTCGCATTGGCGCAATTGGAGGCGGCGCCAAAGGCGGTGGTGCCACGGTTACCGCCGCTTCCGGTGCGGAACGGTTGATGCGCAATCCTGCCGCCGCAGGCGCAATGGGTGGCGGGGGAGGCGAAACTGTTGACGCGGCGGCGAGCTGGGTGGCGATCAACATATTGGCCGCCGCCGTGCCATCCGCGTTGCAGGCGGGGCAGTTCACCGCGAACGGCATCTGCCCGTTCACCGGTTCCACGTCAAATTTGAATTTCTGACCGCACTGACAGACGACTTTCAGTTCCATAACGGTTTCCTTCTGATCTCCGCAAACAGCCGGGGTGGTTTTGCGCGAATTTAATTTCCCAGATGATTGAAGTCCATTGTTTTATTCTGGACAGTTTTTTTCGCCGGAATTAGGGTCAAAGCGACAAAGGATTGGCGTCAGGCCGGAACCGGCCTCGCAGCGAAGCGCGCTATTCCATTGCCATGAACCAACCAAACTCAACACCTATGAATCATACCGTCATCCAACCTTACCTGTTTTTCGGCGGCCGCTGTGAAGAGGCGCTTGAATTCTATCGCACCGCGCTCGGCGCGCAGGTGGATTTGCTCATGCGCTATAAAGACAGTCCCGAACCGCAACCGCCCGGCAGGTTGCCTCCGGGTTATGAAAACAAGGTCATGCACACCACTTTTCACATCGGCGGAAATACGCTCATGGCCTCCGACGGTTGCGGAGAATCGCCAAACTTCGCCGGCTTCTCGCTCTTGCTCGCGGTGAAAACGGAAGCCGAAGCCAACCGCGCCTTCGCTGCGCTCAGCGCTGGCGGCGAGGTGAAGATGCCGCTGACCAAGACATTCTGGTCGCCCTGCTTCGGCATGTTGACCGACCGTTTCGGCCTGGGCTGGATGGTCAGCGTTCCGGCTTAATAGTTGGGGCGAACCGGCGCGGAAGTTTCGTCTTTTGCTTTTGCGCGGCGCGTTTTAACTTGCGCGTTGCCAATGGCCCTAAAATTGTTCAACACACTGACGCGTTCCGTGCAGGAGTTCGCGCCCCTGGATCCCGCCGGCAAAAAAATCGGGCTGTATTGCTGCGGCCCGACGGTTTATGACTTTGCGCACATCGGCAACTGGCGCACGTTTGTCTTCGCCGACCTCGTGCGCCGCACGCTCGAATTTTCCGGCTACGAGGTAAAGCACGTCATGAACATCACCGACGTGGAGGATAAAATCATCCAGCGCGTCCGCGAAAACAAAACCACGCTCCGCGAATTCACCGGCAAATTTGAAACCGCTTTTCTCGACGATTTGAAAGCCCTCGGCTGCCGCGAACCCCATCAGAAACCGCGCGCCACCGAACACATCCCCGAAATCATCGCACTCATCGAAAAGCTGGTTGCGCGCGGCGTTGCATACCAGGCCGCCGACGGTTCGGTTTATTTTTCCATTGAGAAATACCGCGGCTGCGGCTGCCGTTACGGCCAGCTGCTCAAATTAAATCTGGACGAGATGCGGGCCGGCGAGCGCGTGGCTGCCGATGAATATGAAAAAGAATCCGTCGCCGACTTCGCGCTCTGGAAGGCCCGCATGCCGTACGACGGCGACGTATTCTGGCCGAGTCCGTTCGGCGAAGGCCGGCCCGGCTGGCACATTGAATGTTCCGCCATGAGCATCAAGGCGCTCGGCGAAACCTTTGACCTGCACCTCGGCGGCGAGGATTTGAAATTCCCGCATCACGAGGACGAAATCGCGCAGAGCGAAGGTGCCACCGGCAAGCCGTTTGTGAAATTCTGGCTGCACGGCGCGCACCTGCTCGTCGAAGGCAAGAAAATGAGCAAGTCGCTCGGAAATTTTTTCACGCTGCGCGATCTGCTGGCGAAAGGTTTCACCGGCCGCGAAGTGCGTTATCTGCTGCTCACCGCGCATTACCGCGAGACGTTTAATTTCACGCTCGACGGACTGGCCGGCGCAAAGACGGCGCTGGCGCGGATTGACGAATGTGTCGGCAAGCTGCGCGAACGGGCAGCGAGTTCAAAGGCCAAAGGCGAGGGTCCAAAGCCGGAGGAAGCACTGGTCGAAAGATTCACCGCGGCACTGGCGGATGATTTGAACATTTCCGCCGCCTGGGCTTCGGTTTTTGAGTGGGTGCGCGAGATGAACAAGCGCATCGCCGATAATTCACTTTCGCCGGAAGCCGCCGGCGTCGCCTTGACGGCATGGGCAAAAGTGGATTCCGTCCTCGGCGTCGGCGAAAAAGCGGAAACGGAAGTTCCCGCTGAAATTCAGGCACTGGCGGAAGCGCGCACGGCGGCGAAGCAAGCGAAGGATTTCAAGCGCGCCGACGCGATCCGCGACGAATTAAAAACCAAAGGCTGGGTCATCGAAGACACGCCGAAGGGAATCAAACTGAAAAAAACATGAAAACCGGCGTCTTCATCTCGTTCGAGGGTTCGGAAGGTTGTGGCAAGTCCACGCAGATCGAGATGCTGGCGCGGTCGCTGCGGTCGCTCGGCCACCGCGTGCGCACCTTGCGGGAGCCGGGCGGCACGCCCATCGGCGAGGAACTCCGCCACACCCTCAAGCACAGCAAAAACAATGCGGCCATGACCGCCGAGGCTGAATTGCTGCTGATGAACGCCAGCCGCGCGCAGCTGGTCCGGGAAATCATCCGCCCCGCGCTCGCAGCCGGCGAAGTCGTGGTGTGCGACCGTTTTTTTGATTCCACCATTGCGTATCAAGGCTACGGGCGCGAGCTGGACCTCGCAATGGTCCGGTCGGTGATTGATATTGCCGTCGGCGACACGCGACCGGATTTGACCTTGCTGCTGACGGTCGCGCCGGAGATCAGCGAGTTCCGCCGCGCGCTGCGCCAGGCCAGCCTGCCGTTCATGCGCGACCGGATTGAAGAAGCGGACCGGAAATTTTTTGAGCGCGTGAATGAGGGCTTTGCCGCTATTGCGGCCGCCGAGCCGCAGCGCGTCCGCGGGGTGGAGGCCTCCGGCTCGGTTGAAAATGTCGCCGCCAAAATCTGGGAACTGGTCCGACCCATGCTGCCCAAGATCGGCCGGTGGTGAATTTGTTTGCCGGATTCAAATCGCAAGGTAAGTTGGCTTCAGACATGATCGAAAAAACCATTAGTGAAATTGAGGCGAAAATCAGCGGCGCGGATTCCGTGAACGCCGACCGCAAGCAGGAATTGTTGAAGCTGCTCGGCACCTTGAAATCGGAAATCGCCGAGCTTTCCAAAACCCACGGCGAACAGGCCGACAGCATCGCCGGCTTTGCCCAGCTTTCCGCGCACGAGGCCATGCGCACCGAACAGAATCCGCAGTTGCGCGAGCTTTCGCTGCAAGGCTTGCGCTCGTCCGTCGCCGACATCGAGCAGTCACATCCGCACCTCGCCCAGATCGTCAACAGCATCAGCAAAACGCTGTCGGACTTGGGGATTTAATTTGCTTCGGCAGGATGCGTGGCGCGAGTCCGCCAATCGCGTTTGGTTTTTGGAACCACGGATCACCAAGCCATTCTCAACGGCTGTGATCGAGCGCCGCCAGATGTTTGCTGGCTTCGTGCCAGAGCAGCGTTCCGGGCGGAGTGTTGGAGAGGCAAAGTTCGAGATAATGGACGGCTTGGTTGGTGTCGTGGCGCTGGTCGGCGATGGCCGCGAGACCGTAGGCGGCGGCGCTTTCATCGCCGGCTGATTCCAATTCCTGATAATCGGCTTCGGCGGCGGCAATATCCTTGACGGCCAGCCGGGCAAGGGCGCGGTTGAGCCGCGCGGCGGGCAGATTGGTCAAAGTGAGAAGATGATCCAAAATGGGAATGGCGGGCGTGGCCTGGCCAGATTGGAGCAGGATGGCGGCTTGAAGATTCAGGCTGGCGGGGTCGTCCGGCGACCGGGCGAGCCGGACGTTGACGAGGGTCAGGGCATTGGTGTAATCGCCCATGGCGATGAAGCTGTTCAACACCTGGTCGGCGATTTCGGTGTCATCCGGATTTTTCTGAAGGACGGACTGGAGGACGGTGCGGGCGTTGGCGGAATTGGTTTGCACCAGCCAGGAATTCGCCTCCAACCGGGCCAGCTCCATTTCCAACGCCTTGTTCTCGGGCAAATTTTTGGTCTCCAAGTGCAGATGGCGGATGAGCGCGCGGGCCTGGTCGGGCAGCCGGAGCTGGTTGTCAATGTCCGCAAGCGCGATTTCCGGGGCGGGCACGCCGGGGGCGAGGCGACGGGTGCGCTCCATTTCTTCCCGGGCCTGCAGCAGGAGACCGGCGCGCTGAAAGACACCGCCTTCCAGATAGCAGAAGACCGGTTCGTCGAACGGGCCGCAGTTGTTCAGGATCAGGCTCAACCGCTGGAAATTACCCAGCTGGTCAGCCACTTCGCCCACGTTGGCCAGGCTCAGCGTCTGGCCGGCCTGGAGGTTGGTATTGCAGGCCAGGCTGATCCGCGCCGAGAAATTATCCGGGTTCAATTGCAGCGCCTGTTCCCAACGAAGCTGGGCGGCGGGCAGGCGGCCCTGCCGTTGCAGCGCCACGCCCCAACCGTCCAGCGCCAGCGAATACCAGTTAGCCAGCAGTGGGTCGGTATGCGCGGGCGCAATGGTCAGGCCGTAGCATGCCAAACGGTTTTGCCACCCGGACGGAACGGCACGAACCCTGACGAGCGGGGCCAGTTCCTTCGGCCAAGCGCGGGTCCAGAAATCCTCATTGGCGGCGATGGCGGCCGGCGGCAGCGCCGGAATTTCCGGGGAATTGGGCCGGATTTTTAATTCGTAAATCGCGCCGGCGGGCACCAGATAAAACCGCTCAAAAAAATAACCGTAGCTGGGATTGAGATAGAAAATGCGGTTGGTGCGGGCGATGCGATCTAGTAGGAGAAACATTTCCAGCGGTGTGAGTTCGTGCCGGGTTTCATCGGTGAGCCAGCCGGCGGGCTGGCGACGTTCCAGGCCGGCGCGATAGGCGACGGCGGGCAGTGCGCGCGTGTCCACGGCCAGCCAATCGGAGCCGTTGCGGTGATGCGCCAGAGCGGCTTGAAAGACGGCGAGCTGGGACGGCTGGTCGCTCAACATCACACCACAACCGGCAGGCAGGGACTGGGCCGCCAGTTCGCCGAAGTGCTCCAACGGGTGAAAATTCACGCGCAGCACGGCGGCGGCGTTGCGGGCCACCAATCCCGCGCTGAACAGGAGGAGCAAAGTAACGGCAATGGGCACGCCCAGTTTCCGCCAGAAGATTGGTTTTCGTGGATATTTTTCCAGCGGGGCCGCGCCGAGAAAAATCAATAGGAGATTGCCCGCGAGAAAAGCGGCGCCCAGCGCGTTCAAATAATCGAATGTCAGCAAGGGCAACGAAACACCGAACTGCTTTTGCACGATTTGCCGCGGTCCGGTGACGGGGTCAAATGCCAGCCACAGGCACGCCAGCAGCAGCGCGGCGCGCAGGCCCCGGTAGAGCCACGTTTGAAAAATATCCGCGCCAGCCTTATGTCGCGTGCCCTCATCGCGCAGCCGCACCAAGCAGGCAATCGTGGGCACCAGAAAATAAACCGCCACCGCCACCGCCACCAGCCGGTGCGCCACCCCGAACTGGTGATAAAGCAGCACGACCACATTTTTGGTCTGCCGAAGGCTCATGAACCAGGCGTGGCCCAAACTCCATTCCGCGTGCGGCGGCAAGCTGTTCGCCAGCGGCAGCAGCGCGTAAATGGCGAACCCGGCGAATCCCAGTCCGGCCAGGCGCAGCACATATTTTCGTTCGAGAAAACGGCGCGGTTCCAGCCAGACCAAGCCGGCGACGAACAGCGGCAGCGCGAGCAGCAGCGCCCAGTTTTCCGCCATGCCCAAACCCCAGATGACCACCGCCGCGTCCCGCCAGCGGGGTTGCCGGCGGAGGCGATATTCCAACAGCAGCCACACCCCCGCGGCCAGCGGCAGCAAGTCCAGCATTTCACCGGTGGCAGCGGTGGCGCTTTGCCAGAAGCTGAATTCCAGTCCGCACACGGCGCCGGCCAGCAGCACCGGCAGCGGCGCGGCCCGGCGGGCGGCGATTTCCCACGGCCGGTCCCACGGCAGCAACTGGACAGTGCGCGCCAGCAGACCCAGCGTCAGTGAGGCGGCACCGGCGGAAAAAAGATTGAGCGCCACGGGAATCCAGCCCGCGGGCAGCAGCCGCACCGGCAGCGTAAGCAGCCAAAACAACGGCTGGCCCACCAGCGGGGTCCCATCCCAGCCGGCCAATGCGGCGGTGAGGGCCAGACTATTGGCCGTCACCCCATGGCTCAAGCCAACGCAGTAAAGCGCCAGCGCCCCGAGCGCCAGCAGCCACGGCAAACGGCGGTTTAGGTCGGACATAAAGCCATTGGACAAAAATTTTCTGACGAAGGACAGAAAAAACAAAATCCGCCCGGACGGCTTTGGCCATCCGGGCGGTGTAGATTGAGAAACGCGGGATTATTCCTGCACGTATTTGATCGCGCGGGATTTCTCGGTGCGGCGGCGCAGGGCTTCGTCCAGGACTTTCTTGCGCAGGCGCAGGTTTTTCGGCGTGGCCTCCACGTATTCGTCCACGTCAATGTATTCCAAGGCGCGTTCGAGCGAGAGTTTCATGGGCGGCGCGAGCTGGATGCCTTTGCCGTCGCCCTGCGAGCGCATATTGGTCAGGCGCTTTTCCTTCACGGGATTCACCGGGATGTCATTCTCGCGCGCGTTTTCGCCGACAATCATGCCGATGTAAATCGCGTCGCCGGCCTCGACCATCAGGCGGCCACGTTCCTGCACCATGTTCAACGCGTAGTTAGTGGCCTCGCCGTTGTCCATGCTGACGAGCGAACCGTTCTTGCGCGCGGCAATCTCGCCGCAGTCCGGGCCGTATTCGTGGAAGAGATGGCTCATCACGCCCATGCCCTTGGTGGAGTTGACCAGGTCGGTCTCGAAACCGATGAGGCCGCGCATCGGGATGAGCGCCTCGACGGAGACCTGATTGCCGACATGGTTCATGTTAGTGATCTGCGCTTTGCGGCCGGACAGATTCTCCATGATGGCGCCGAGGCAGTCGTTCGGGATTTCCACGAACAACTTTTCAATCGGCTCCAGCGGATTGCCGGTGGTGGGGTCTTTTTTCCACAGCACTTCCGGGCGGGAGACCAAAACTTCGTGGCCTTCGCGGCGCATCTGTTCGACGAGAATGGCGATCTGCATTTCGCCCCGGCCGCTAACGGCGAAAATCTTCGGGTCGCTGGTCTGGGCGATGCGGAGCGCGACGTTGGTGCGAATTTCCTTCACGAGGCGGTCCCAGATGTGACGCGCGGTGACGAGCTTGCCGTCCATGCCGGCGAGCGGGCCGTCGTTCACGGCGAATTCCATCTGGATGGTCGGCGGATCAATCGGGATGTAGGGCAGCGTGGCGCGCAGTTCGCTGTCGCAAATCGTCTCGCCGATGAACACTTCCTCGAAGCCGCAGATGCCCACGATGTCGCCGGCATGCGCTTCCTGAATCTCGATGCGCTTCATGCCCTCGAAATGGTAGAGCATGGTGACTTTGTTCTTGGAAATTTTCCCGTTGCCGTGGCGGCAGATGGCGGGATCGCCGACTTTCACTTTGCCTTCGTAAATCTTGCCGAATGCAATCCGGCCGAGGTATTCGGAGTAATCGAGGTTGGCGACGAGCAACTGGAAACCGTCACCGGCCTTGGCGCGCGGCGGGGGAATGTGCTTCACGATGGCGTCGAACAGCGGCTCCATGGTGCCGGCGACGTGCTCGAGTTCCACCTTGGCGTAACCTTCCTTGGCCGAGCAATAGATGAACGGAAAATCAAGCTGCTCATCCGTCGCGTTGAGCGACATGAACAATTCAAAAACCTGGTCGAGCACTTTCTTCGGGTTGGCATTCTCGCGGTCAATCTTGTTGATGACCACGATGGGCTTGGCGCCGGCTTCGAGCGCCTTGCGCAGCACGAAGCGCGTCTGCGCCTGCGGGCCTTCGGCGGAGTCCACGACGAGCAACACGCCGTCAATCATGTTCATGATGCGCTCCACTTCGCCGCCGAAGTCGGCGTGTCCGGGCGTGTCCACGATGTTGATGTGGTAATTCTTGTATTTGAAGGCGGCGTTTTTGGCGCGGATGGTGATGCCCTTTTCCTTTTCGAGATCCATCGAATCCATCAGACGTTCTTCGGAAGATTCGTGCTGGTTGGCGCGGAAGGTGCCGGACTGCTTGAGCAGACAGTCAACCAAAGTCGTTTTGCCATGATCAACGTGCGCGATGATGGCGATGTTGCGGATGTGTTGCATATTGGTAATTACCGGTTCATTCACGTCGCTCAATATACCAGACGTGACAAGCGGCACGAACGGGAAAGCGGCGGAATTGCCGGGCTGCGTATAATGGAGATTTGCGGCCAAAGGTCAAGCGGCGTGTGCGAAAGAATCTGCTTGCAAGGTTTTGCAGGCATTGCTTAAATCGGCCTAGGGATTGATTTCAGTTTTCAGACCCTGAAATGAACTTCAGCCAGCGAGGGATTAAGAATTTTTGGATGCCTAGGCGGTGTTGGGTGGGGTTCTTTTGCGTCTTGATTGCGGGCTGGCTCACGGCGGATGGGAAAGCGGCGGATCTCTTCGGGTTCCCTGGTTTCACACCGCCGGAAAACCTGAAAATCAGCGTTTATTCCGAAAACTCATTGGTGCCGGAAGCCGTTTGGACCATCAATAAAGTTTCCTTGGAACACCGCCGGCTAGGGTTTTTCAGCGTGCAATTGCTCCCGATCGTACTCGTGGATGGCATTCGGCTGGATATGGCCAACGCCGTTCCGCAGACCAACTGGCTGGATGGGTTCCGTTGCGAGTGGGCACCGGCGGCCAACCACGGCGTTTTCGAATGGCGCGACTTCAGTATTTTCTTCCCGGCGGAAAAAGTGCCGCGCCTGTATGCCCGGAATGTCCATCCGGTCACTGACGGCGGCCGGCTGATTTGCCGGCTTGAAGGCGTTACGCTCCAAACCGGTTCCCAGCCCATTCATCTGGCCCGCGCCGAGGTGTGCGCGCAGGGAACCGCCGCCGAAGTTGTCTGGCGGAATTCCGCCGCCGTCATGCAATGGGATCTGTTCTCCGGCCAGTTCACCACCAACCTGATCACCCAAGGAACACAAAATGAAAAACCCTAAATTGCTCACGCTGGCGCTGGCTTTTGCCGCCGCCACGCTGACGGCTCAGACCGCCGACCAATATGTCACCCAAGGGCGGACGGCTCTGGCGGCGCAAGACCTGGCCGGCGCTTATTCTAATTTCACTGCGGCCGTCACGCTGTCGTCCACCAACCAAACCGCCAACGCGTTGCTGGCGGTGACGCGGCTGCTGGTGCTGCCGCAACAGCCGGCCGGCAGCAATTTTCTAAACAGCTTGGGCTTCGCCAAGGCCGGGCGCAATATCTACAACTGGACATCGTCCCTGCCGGTGGACATTAGCGGCAACACCATTATCCCAAACATCAACACCGCCGTGGGCGTGGCCTTTTACCGCACCAACATCATGCTGGCACTGGGCGCCTCCTGGACCAATTTGTCCCGGATCACCGATCCGGGATTCACGCTCTCGCTGACGGCCGGGGAAACCTCGGTGCAGTCGGTCACGGTGGATCACGGCGATTTTCTGCTGATGCAGGCCGAGTTGGACGCGGCCCTGTTCCTCGGCTACACGCTCAACGCGCACAATTTCAATGTCGTCATTACCCATCTCCAGAACCTTTCACAAACGAACGACCTGACCATCCAGCAAGTGCTGGCCGATTATCCAAGCCTGCTCACGCAAAACAGCCTGACGGACCTGACGAATTCAGTGGTGCCCTTCACCAACGCCATGGCCATCTACTTGGCCGCATCAGATTTCATCCGAAACACCCGCCCGCCCGGCCAGGGGCTGTTTGTGCTGGAACCAGCCGATGCGACGGACGAGGCGCTGTTTCGCAACAACCTGACCAATGCCCTGCTGTCGTTGAGCCAGCCGGTGCAGGTGGACACAAATTCAACCGTCGAGGTCTATGCCGGCCCCTATTTTGCCGGGGCCAAGCCGTTGCGCAGCCTGGTTCCCAAATTCAACGGCGACACTTATGTGAACGCCACCGTGCCGGATTACACCTTCGGCGGAATTTTGGTGAATGAGCCGGCTTATCAAACGGAGGCGGCGTTTAGAAGAGCGTATTACTCCTTTGCCGGCACTTACATCGGCCTCGGCGGCTTGTCGGACAGCAGCGGTTACGGCGGTGATTTTTCCGTCTTCGTCGGCACGAACAATCAGGCCGTCCTCGTCGGCACCGATTATGGCGACGGCACCGATGACGGCACGCCGTTCGGTCTGTATGTGCCGTTCCCGCTGGATAACAAAGGCAACTGGTCGTTTCAAAGCAACAGTGTTTCCGGCGATGGCTCGCTGGGCAAGGACGGCTCCCTGAATGGCGAACTGTTTTTCACAAACGGCATATCCGTGTATTTTTATGGCACCCTGCAACCGACCCTAGGGGCCTTCCAAAACACGGCGGGTTACTACAGCGGAACATTCAACGGTTACCATAGCGGAAATATCTACGCAGTGGTCGCGGCCGATGGCGAGGTGTTTTTCTGCCCGGTCAGCACGAGCGGTTCGCCCGGCCAAGGCGGGGCCAGCCAGTTTTATAGCAACAATCTTTTTTCTAACACCAGCATTTCGGGATCGGTGGTGACGGGAACGCTCACCAATGCGACGCTCAAGATTGGCGGCACTTACACCAATACCGACGCCACCGGCGGCCGGTTCCTCCTGACACGGGCGGTGGCCGTGCCGTTTGACGTGCCACCGGTCATCACGGCGAATTTGCCGGCGGCCAAATCCGCGCCGCTGGGCACCAACGTGACTTTCTCCCTCACCGCCACCGGCAGTCCGCCGATGTGTTTCCAATGGTATGACAATAACGGGGCCATCATCCCCTACGCCACCACCAACACCCTGGTCGTCAGCAATCTGCTTTACAGCAGCGCCGGCACCTACTCGGTGGTGATCAACAATGTCGTCGGCGAAACCAACGCGGCGGCGGCCTTGACCGTCACGGCAGAAACCATCCTGCCGGTAGTCAGCATCACGAATATCACGCCGGGCATGAATGTGAGCAATGCCACCTTAATCGCGAAAGGCACCGCCAGCGACAATGTGGCGGTGTCTAATGTGTTTTATTCCTTGAACAACGGGCCGTGGACGCAGGCCACACCGGTCAATCAATGGGCCAACTGGTCGGCGACGTTGACGCTGCTGCCCGGGTCGAACACAATTGCGGCCATCGCGGTGGACACCAGCGACAACCTTTCCGCCACCAACCAGATTCTGTTCAATTACGTCGTCAGCGCGCCCCTGAGCGTGAGCACCAACGGCGTCGGTTCCTTAAGCCCGAACGACAATGGCGCTTTGCTGCAAATCGGGAAGAATTACGCCATCACCGCCGCAGTGGTGGCTGGCTCGGGTTTTGCCTTCACCAACTGGACGGGCGGCACGGGATTGCCGCTCACGCTGGTCACCAATGGAACCACGGTGCAGTTCCAAATGGTCAGCAATCTGCTGTTGCAGGCCAACTTTGTGGACACGAACAAGCCGGTGCTGGCCATCACCAACGCCACCACCGGCCTGCAGGTCAGCAATGCGAATTTCGTGGTGCAAGGCACGGCCACGGATAACGTGGCGGTAGCCGCCGTGTATTGCCAGTTGAACGGCAACGGCTTTTCCAGCGCGACCAGCTTCAACGGACGCAACTGGACGGACGCAGTGACGTTGAATTCCGGCACGAACCTGTTTCAAGCGTATGCGGCGGATGTCAGCGGCAATCTATCGCCGACCAACTCGGTAAATCTGGTCTATGTGGTCAGCGCCAGCCTGACGGTTAGCACCAACGGTCTCGGCTCAATGAACCCGAATGACAACGGCGCCATACTGCAAATCGGGAAGAATTACGCCATCACCGCGACGCCCGCCAGCGGTTTCATGTTCACCAACTGGACCGGCGGCACCAACCTGCCGCTGGCCCTCCTCACCAACGGCCCGATTGTGCAGTTCCTGATGGCCAGTAATTTGATGTTGCAGGCCAGCTTCGTGGACACCAACCGGCCGTTGATCAGCATCACCAACCTGACCGCCGGCCAGCGCTGGAGCAACTTTGTGTTCACAGCCAAAGGCACCGCCACGGACAACTGGCAGGTCGCCAGCGTGCAATATCAATTGAACGGCAGCGCCTGGGCCAGCGCGACGGGCACGACGAACTGGTCGGCCCCCTTGAACCTCACCCCGGGCACCAATACAATTGCCGCTTTTGCCACGGACACCAGCGGCAACAATTCCCTCACCAACAGCGTGAGCTTTGATTTCGCGGTAACCAACCAGCTTGGCATCCGCGCCCTCGGCCTAGGCACCCTTTCGCCCAATTATAGCAACGCCTGGCTGGAGCTTGGGCGGAATTACAGCATCACTTCCGCGCCCGCCAGCGGCTTTGTCTTCACCAACTGGCTGGTGGCGACCAACTGGCTCGGCGGCACCAAGGTGGGCGGCACCAACCTGACATTCATGATGACCTCGAACCTGAGCTTGCAGGCGTATTTCCTGGACGTGACCCGCCCGCTGCTCACTATCACCGCGCCCTCGGCCGGTCAACACATGACCAACGCCCTGGCCGCCATCATCGGCACCGCCAGCGACAACTGGAACGTCACCGCCGTCTGGTATCAGTTGACCAACACCCTCCGGCCCGCCGGGACGTGGCAGCTCGGCACCACCACCAACGGTTTTACCAACTGGACCACCACCATCACCCTGGCCGCCGGCACCAATCAGGTGAGCGCCTATGCACTGGATCCGGCCGGAAACAGTTCCCCCACCAACAGCGTGAGCGTCGTATCCAGCAACACGTTCCAGTTGCAGCTCAAGTTTGCCGGGTCACCGCCGTTGTCCGCCAACGGCCTGAACTTTGGCCTGCAAATTTCCCCCGGCTTGAACGGCCACATCCAGATTTCCACCAACCTGCTGGACTGGGTCACGCTGACTAATTTTGTGGGCAGCAATTCCAGTCTCAACTTCCGCGACCCGGCGGCGACGAACTCCAACCGGAGGTTCTATCGGGCCGTGATTCCTTGAGCAGGGAAACTGCCGACTTCACGAAAACATCCGGACTTGGGGCGCTGCTCGCGGCGCTTATGCCGCTTCAGCGTTTTCGGTCAAGGCGCCGGGTGAAGGGGGCTAAAGCCCACCCTATGCGAGACAAATCAGGACACTACACTAGGTTATACCAACTACGTTAATAAAGTGGTATAATGGCTGGAGAGGAAGTGTTTGCTTGATCCAGCAGCCAGTCGAAAATAAGGGAACGGACGCGAAGGGTGTCCCGCCAGAAGCGTTGGAGTTCGTCGCGCAGGACGACTTCGAGTTCGGCCAGAGTGGCGAACACCTGGTTGCAGAGAGCGTCCTTGACCTGATCCCACAGGCCCTCGATCGGATTTAATTCCGGACTGTAGGCCGGCAGGGTGAGGATGCGCACATTGTCCGGCAGGTTGGCGTCCCCATCCCGCAGATGAAAGCCCGCGCCATCCTGAATGAGCACATGGACGGCGGCGGGATCGCTTTGTCCGATCTGCCGGTAGAACTGCTGGCTATGGGGTTGATCCATGGTTTCAGTGAGCAGAAACTGTGTCCGGCTTAAACCCACCCCCACCGCGCCATAGACAAAGCCCCATTGATAGATTTGCTGGGTGGGCACGACCGGCCGATGGCCCGGCAGGCCCCAGACCCGCCGGGTGAAACCATGCAGGCCGTAACGCATTTCGTCCAGCACCCACAGGCGCACCGGCCGGCCGGCTGGCAGATCCAAGGCCGTGAGCTTGGACGCCAGTTCCGTGCGGAACTCAAGGCTGGCGGCGGGGTCTTTTTTGACGTGGCTTTTGCGCGGGACCCGCAGCCGCGCGCCCACTTTTCCCAAGCGGTCATACAGACTGCTCAACGCCAGCTTGATCCCATGGGTCTGGACGAGCCAGCGTTGCAGTTGCGGCACACTCCGCCAGCGTCCGCTTTCCAAATCCTTCTGTAATTCCACCAACGCCAGACCGGAAAGTTCGCTGGGGCGACCGGGGTTGTCACTGCGCGCATCGTAGAGCAGCGCTGCGACACCGCCCTGCCGGTAGGTGTCAAACCAAGTCTGGATGGTGGCGCGGGAGCGGCCCACCGCCGTGGCGATCTGCGCCAGTCCCAACTCGCCAGCCAAGCCAAGCCGGACGGCCAGCAGGCGCTCGCGCCGCGCGCCGGGAGGTTCCGTCTCAAGGCGGCGGATGACCAAATCAGCCTCGCCGCTACAATCTAGTTTCGTTCGGGGTCTTGCCATCCACCAATTCTATCTGCCCACACCCACTTCTACCAGACTATTTACGTAGTTGGTAT
>Ga0302278_10002155_pt1 | contig 23039 bp, 17 predicted proteins | sample III_Bog_N3_2_FD_194543 | JGI IMG/M metagenome (GOLD analysis project Ga0302278, IMG submission 194543) | Peat permafrost microbial communities from Stordalen Mire near Abisko, Sweden - III_Bog_N3_2 | ecosystem: Environmental > Terrestrial > Soil > Wetlands > Peat | place: Sweden: Abisko...
CGTTCCGATTTGATTGAGCTTGATGAGAATGGCATTGGCAATTCCGTTACGAATTCCCTCGGCAAAAATTCTTGGATTGGTGACGAAGTTATCGTCACCCACAAGTTGCAGGGCACCCCCCAGGGCTTTGGTAAGTGCCTTCCATCCCTCGCTATCTTCCTCAGCCATTCCATCTTCGAGCGAGACGAGCGGGTATTTCTTCGCCCAATCCGCGTAAAGAGCGATCATTTCAACTGAGGATTTGCGCGAATGATCCGATTTTGTAAAGACGTAGCCGCCCTGTTTGTAAAACTCACTCGAAGCCGGATCGAGGGCAATCGCGATGTCCTTCCGTGGAGTATAACCGGCTGTTTTGATCGCTTCGACGATCAGTTCCACCGCTTCCTCATTGGAATTCAGGCTGGGTGCAAACCCTCCCTCATCTCCGACAGCAGTAACGAGGCCGCGCTTTTGGAGCAGCTTCTTCAACGTATGAAAAGTCTCCGCCCCATAGCGCAGCGCCTCTGAAAACTTCGGAGCGCCGATCGGGAAAATCATGAACTCCTGGAAGTCCACGTTGTTCGTCGAATGCATGCCGCCATTTAATACGTTCATCATGGGTGTCGGGATAACGAACGGTGAGCCGTCCTCTCCTCCATGGAGCTTGCGAATATGCAAATAGAGCGGAATGCCGCAATTCGATGCCGCCGCGCGGCACACGGCCATTGAAACACCAAGGATCGCATTCGCCCCGAGCTTAGACTTGTTCGGAGTGCCATCCAGTTTGCACATCAATTCATCAATGTCCTTCTGCTGATGCGGAGATCTTCCCTTGACCTCGGGGGCAATGATATCGTTAACGTTCGCCACCGCCTTGAGCACCCCTAGGCCGCCGTAGCGCTTCGCATCACCATCGCGAAGCTCGACGGCTTCCCGAGTGCCCGTGGAAGCACCAGAGGGAACACATGCAGTGGCACTAATACCGCTGTCCAGTTCAGCTTTGACCATCACGGTTGGGTTGCCTCGCGAGTCGAGAATTTCCTGTGCGTGGACGGTGGTAATTTTTGCGTGCATGGTTCCTGTCTGTTTGCTTTTCCTTTTAATAGCTTGAGGCAATCATGCGTGTACCGGCTTCAGTACTGCCGCAGGCTTAGCCTGTTTGATCCCGGCCTTTGGGACATGCCCAGGGCCGGCTTCCCTTACCTCAGCCGGAGCATCGCTGGCGTTCTCCTTGAAATTGCTCTCGAACATTCCGGCCAGTTCGCGCGCCTTCTTATCGTACGCAGCCGGGTCCTTCCATGTTTTCCTCGGAGAGAGGATTTCCGACGGCACGCCGGGACAGGAGTCTGGCACATGGATGCCAAAGATGGGGTCTTTGGTCGAGGAAGCGTCCTTCATCGCTCCGGACAATACTGCTTTCACCATCGCCCTTGTGGCCGAGAGTTTGATGCGCTTACCAGTTCCGTAAGGGCCGCCGCTCCAGCCGGTATTGAGCAGCCAGACGTTCACTTTGTGCCTTGCGATTCTTTCGCCCAGTAGTTTGGCATAGGTTAGCGTAGGCAGCGCCATGAACGGTGCGCCGAAACATGCGCTGAATGTCGCCTCCGGCTCCGTTACGCCGGCCTCGGTGCCGGCCACCTTTGCGGTGTATCCGGAAATAAAGTAATACATCGCCTGCTCAGGCGTGAGCCGCGCGAGCGGAGGCAGCACACCGAAGGCGTCGCAGGTCAGCATAATGATATTCCTGGGATGGCCGCCTTTGCCCGACAGCGCCATGTTCGGGATTTGCGAGATCGGGTAGGCGCCGCGTGTGTTTTCCGTCAGCGATGCGTCGTCCAGGTTCACATGGCGCGTGCGGGCATCGATGGCGACATTTTCCAGCACCGTACCGAATTGCCGGGTGGTTGCGTAGATTTCCGGTTCACCCTCCGGCGACAGCCGGATGAGCTTTGCGTAGCAGCCGCCCTCAAAATTGAAGACGCCGTCATCGCTCCAGCCATGTTCGTCATCGCCGATCAAAGTCCGATCAGGATCGGCCGAGAGAGTGGTTTTGCCGGTGCCGGAGAGACCGAAGAACACCACGACATCATTCTCATCCGTTCCATAGTTGGCCGAGGAGTGCATGGCCATTACGTTGCGCTGAGGCATCAGATAATTCATCACCGTGAATATCGATTTCTTGATCTCGCCGGCGTAGGCGGTGCCGCCAATGAGGATGAGCTTCGGCCCGAGATGTAGCAGGATAAACGCCTCTGAGCGCGTCCCGTCCACCTCCGGTTCCGCGTGAAAGTTTGGCGCATGGATGACTGTGAACTCCGGCTTGTGCGCGGCCAGCTTCTCGGCATCGAGTTCGCGAATGAACATATTGCGGGCAAACAATGCGGGCCATGCGTGCTCCGAAATAATGCGGATCGGCACCCGGTAGCGCTCGTCCGCCCCGGCGTAACAATTCTGGATGAAGATGTCCTTCCCTTGCAGGTAGGCGCAGAGGCGCTCTTTGACGCCGGCGAACTTCTCCGCATCAATCTGCCGATTCACCTTGCCCCAGCCAATTTTGCTTTCGCTGGAGGGCTCACGCACGAAGAACTTATCGTGCGGCAAACGCCCGGTATATTGCCCGGTGCGCACAACGAGCGGCCCGAGATGACTGAGCATGCCCTCGTGGCGGCGGATGGCCTCCTCGTAGAGCGCGGGCGCGGGCAAGTCCCAATAGACATTGCCGAGGTTTTCGAGGCCGAGATGCGTAAGGCTCTCGGTTTTCTGAAGCGGTGCAGTGTTCACGTTATGTATATTGAAGAAATTATTAAGCAATCTTGCGGGCGGATACCTGGAAGCCACGGGCCAGTTCGGTAAACGCGGCAACCTGCTGCGTCTGCCATGCGGCGTCGTAACCCAGTTCCCTCGCCATCAACTCCGCCACGCGCGGGGCCATGCGGACGGCCGCTTTTGCGTTAAGAAAAAGGGCACGGGTGCGGCGGGCAAGGATGTCTTCGATGCCGCGTGCCATCTCCTCGCGCGCGGCCCAGACGACTTCCGCAGCCAGATAGGGGAGTTCCCCATCGAGTTGCTCACCCAGTTTCGGGGATTCCGCTATGAGCGCCCGGATTGCGACGGCATCCGTTCCATAAAACGAAAGGGAACCAAACATCGCGGCGTCGGTATGATAGCCGTGGACGTGGAGGGTCTTTGTGATGCAGGCTGCTTCCGGCAGGTCACCCAATGTAGCGGCATGGTTCACGCAATCCTCTGCCATATTTCGATAGGTGGTCCACTTGCCTCCGGCAATGCTCAGCAGGCCGCTGCGGTCTATATGGATCACCTGGTCCCGTGAGAGTTTGGCGGTGTTTTTACCTTCTCCGGACTTTGCCAGCGGACGGATTCCGGCATAGACGCTGAGGATGTCCGCGCGTGTGGGCGCCTTCGCCAGATAAAGGGCGCCCGTGCTGAGCATGAAATCGATCTCCTGGTCGAACGCTACAGGCTCGACGGGGACATGGTCCATCGGCGTATCCGTGGTGCCGACGAGCGTATGCCCGTGCCACGGGATGGCGAACATGATGCGTCCGTCGCTGGTGTGAGGCACCATGATCGCGGTATCGCCGGGCAGGAACGAGCGATCCAGCACAAGATGCGCGCCCTGGCTTGGCGAGATCATCGGCTCGACCCCGGGTTCGGCCAGTTTCCGCACGGAATCGGTAAACGGCCCCGTCGCATTTACCACTACACGGGCGTGCGCGATCCTTTTCTCACCGGTCTCCGTGTCTTCCCATTCCACGCCGTTTACCATGCCGTCCTTGCCCTTCTGCAACTCCGTGACACAGGCGTAATTGATAAGCGTGGCGCCATGCTCCGCCGCCGTCGCGACAAGCTGGATAAGCAGTCGTGTATCGTCAAACTGACCGTCAAAGTAAACCACTCCCCCCAGGAGACCCTCTGTCTTCACATTCGGCAACCGGCGCGCCGTTTCCTCGCGGGATAGGTATTCCGAAGGACCGAAACCATACTTGCCAGACATCAACTGATATAACTTGAGCCCTACGCCGTAAAATGGCCCCTCCCACCATGAGTAACTGGGGACGATGAAAGGAAGATCACTGACCAAATGGGGCGCGTTCTGATGCAGCAGCCCGCGCTCCCGGAGCGCCTCCATGACCAGCGAGAGATTGCCCTGTTCGAGATAACGTACGCCACCATGCACCAGCTTGGTGCTGCGGCTAGAGGTGCCTTTGCCGAAGTCTCCCCGCTCCAGGAGCAGCGTGGCGTAACAGCGCGCCGATGCGTCCACGGCACTTCCGACCCCCGTGGCGCCGCCGCCGATGATAATGATGTCCCATGGCTCCTTGCGAGCCGTGGCCTGTTGCAGCATGGTTTTGCGATTCATAGATTATTTCTTCTTCCGGCTCTTTGTCTTCACGGGCTTCTTTTCTTTTGGCGCCCAGCCTTCTGATCTCAGTAGCGCCTCGTTCCACCGCCCACGTATTTCCGCGACATGGGACGCCGCCATTTTTGGTTCAAAAGTTTTGTCCACTTTCCACTGTGTGCTGATCTCACCGACGTCCTTCCAGAATCCGACTGCCAGGCCCGCAAGGTAGGCCGCCCCCAGCGCAGTCGTCTCGATGATCGCAGGGCGCACCACGGGCACGCCGAGCAGGTCGGCCTGGAATTGCATCATCGGTTCGCTTCGAGATCCGCCGCCGTCCACCCGCAATTCCTTGAGATGCTTGCCGGTATCGGCGCGCATGGCGTCCACAAGATCGGCTACCTGGAATGCCACACCCTCCAGCGCGGCGCGGGCAATTTGCGCTGCCCCCGTGTCGCGGGTGATGCCAATGATCATCCCGCGCGCATAGGCGTCCCAATGCGGAGCGCCGAGCCCGGTAAACGCCGGAACCAGTATGACGCCTCCGCTGTCCGGTACCGATGCGGCGAGCATATCCACCTCTTGTGCGGAGCGGACAAGCTGCACGCCATCACGCAGCCACTGGACCACGGCCCCACCAATGAAGACGCTGCCTTCCATCGCAAACTCACGCTTTTTGCCAATTTGCCAGGCCACCGTAGTCAGCAGTCGATTCTTGGAGGCCACGGGTTTTGTGCCGATATTCTGCAGCAGGAAACACCCTGTGCCGAAGGTGTTCTTGGCCAGCCCGGGACTGACACACATCTGCCCGAAAAGCGCCGACTGTTGATCGCCCGCGGCACCCGCAATCTTTACGCCGCCAAGTCCGAGCGAAGTGCTGATTTCGCCATACACTTCGCTCGATGTCCGAATCTCCGGCAGCATGCTCGCAGGGATGTTGAAGAGGGCGAGCAACTCCTTGTCCCATTCACCGGTGTGGATGTTATGCAGCAGCGTACGCGAAGCATTGCTGGGGTCCGTGACGTGAGCATGATGTTGGCTGGTTAGTTTCCAGATCAGCCATGTTTCCACCGTTCCAAAGAGCAGATCGCCCGCTTCCGCCCGCGCTCGCACTCCGGGGACATTGTCCAGGATCCATGCGATTTTGGTCGCGCAGAAATACGAATCCAGCAGCAAGCCGGTCCGCTTCTGGATCATTGGATCGTGGCCCGCGGCGCGCAAATCGTCGCACATCCCGGCCGTGCGGCGATCCTGCCAGACGATGGCGTTATGAACGGCATCGCCGGTCTTGCGATCCCAAACGATCGTAGTTTCACGCTGATTGGTGATGCCCAGTCCCACTACGTCGCTGGGCCGGATGCGAGCGCGCCCCAGCGCCTCCACGGCCACGGACATTTGCGTAAACCAAATTTCCTGCGGATCGTGTTCCACCCAGCCCGGTTTTGGGTAAATCTGACGAATTTCCTTTTGGGCGACGGCGCAGATCTTGCCGTCGTGATCGAAAAGAATCGCGCGTACACTGGTGGTGCCGGAGTCAAGAGCAAGGATGTAGGGCATAATATGGTGGGGAATTGTAAAGTGAACGTGACCTAGTTATCCAAGGAGCGCCTTGTAACTCAATGCGCCAAGAACGCCGCCGATGGTCGGGCCTACGATGGGAACCCATGCATAACCCCAATCCGATCCACCCTTGCCTGCTATTGGCAGGATCGCATGCGCGATCCGCGGACCGAGATCGCGCGCCGGATTGATGGCGTAGCCCGTGGGTCCCCCAAGGGATAGACCAATGGCGAAAATCAAGAGACCGATCAGAAGGGGACCAAAGCCGGTGGCCCAACCCGGCTGAGTCAAATTGTGACTGGCGGGAAGCGACAGTGCCCCGAAAACAAGAACCGTCGCGCCGATCGTCTCGCACAACAAATTTGCCAGTGGGCAGCGAATCGCCGGAATCGTACAAAAGATCCAGAGCTTTGTGCTCGCGTCCGGCGTCTCTTTCCAATGTGGCAAGTACGTTAGCCACACCAGAACGCCACCAAGTACACCCCCTGCGGTTTGTGCCACGAGGTACCCCGGGACCCTCGCCCACGGGAATTTCCCGATAGAGGCGAGTCCAATCGTGATCGCGGGGTTAAAGTGCGCTCCGCTTTGGCTCGCGAACGCATACACAGCCACCATCACTGCCAATCCCCAGCCCGTCGCGATTACGATCCATCCGCTGCCGATCCCCTTCGATTTCGCGAGCCCAACATTGGCGCAGACACCGTCGCCCAGGAGAATCATGAGGGCAGTACCAACGAATTCCGCGATATAGGGGGTCATAGTGTTCATATAGAGGTGTCCCGTTAGAATCGCGTCGAAACGTGCAGTCACGTTCTATAAACTCTTCTGCGGAACTCGCCGACGTTACCGCATCCGGAATCTCTTTGACCAATACCTCCTTTGTGCCTGCGTCATAGCCTCAAGCTATGAGAAAAGCTCGCTGGAGCGCGCTTCATCCGAGAAAATGCAAACCCCATCGATGATGGTGCGATAGCTATTGGCTATGCCCCGAGTGATGCTCAAGTAAATGGAACTTCGTCGCATGGCATTAGCCGTTCATGCGATTGTCTCTTTTGGAATTGCCTGTTCTAGCGAGGGGAAATCGTCAAAGCCCTCGGAAGTTTTGCCACAAATCCACAATTCGGGAAAGGACGCGTTTTCATCAGGTTCCGGGCAGCACGATAGTGATCGGCATAGCTCATAGCTATGGCCCGATGATTTGGGAAGTATTGGTCGATTGGGAAAATTTCCAACATGATCTATTTTAGAAATCCGCGATGTGACAAGAGCGGATGCCTGCAATTGCGAAGAGCATTCAATCCATAATGAATCGAAAAAAACTGAAGCCAGGGGCATTGTGGATGGAGGCTCTGGGCCGGGCCCGGCAGGCCCTTCCCGCCGCATGGGATGGACCGAACAAGTCGCTGCTCAATCTGATCGGCGGCAAGTGGTGCGAACCCGGCCATCCTCGGCTGCTGCTCTCGCCGATCGACGGCGCGCCGCTGGGCACGTATCCGATGATCGATCTCGAAGCCGCGCGGCAAGCCGTGGCCCTTGCCGCGAGGGAAGCCGGAGAATGGGGTCGAACGGCCATCACCGAACGCAAACGCCGCGTCACCGCCTGCGTGGAGCAGCTTCGCACGCATCGCGAACTTCTTGCGCTCCTCCTGGTCTGGGAGATAGGCAAGCCCTTCCGGCAGGCGCTCACCAGCGTGGACCGCTGCATCGCCGGCGCAGAGTGGTACATCGAAAACATCGTCGATATGCTCGGCGACCGGAAGCCGCTCGGGTTGATCTCAAATATCGCCTCGTGGAACTATCCACTTTCCGTCCTCGTTCATTCGCTGCTGGTTCAGATGCTTTGCGGAAACGCAGTCATTGCGAAAACGCCCACGGACGGTGGCATCTTTTCCCTTACCCTCTCTCTTGGTCTCGCGCGCCAGTGCGGTCTGCCTGTGTCGCTGGTGAGCGGAAGCGGTGGCCGGCTGTCCGACGCCCTTGTCCGTAACGATGCAATTGCCTGCCTGGCATTCGTCGGCGGCAAGAGCAACGGGGGGAAAATTGCGGCCAGCCTTTTCGACCAAAATAAGCGCTACATGCTGGAGATGGAGGGGGTAAACACTTATGGCATTTGGAGTTATGGCGATTTTGCGGGACTCGCTGAGCAGTTGAGGACGGGCTTTGCCTACGCCAAGCAACGATGCACGGCCTACCCACGGTATGTGATCCAGCGAAATCTTCTCCCGAAGTTCCTCGGCGCCTACCTGCCGATGCTGCAATCCCTCCGCTTCGGCCATCCCCTTCTTGTCGACCACGAGGATGATCCATTACCTGACCTTGATTTTGGGCCTCTTATCAATCGCGCAAAAGTGGACGAACTTCATGTCCGGCTCAGTGCGGCAAAGGGGCTTGGGGCGAAGATTATTCACGAGGGAGAATTGCGCGAGGAGATGTTCTTGCCCGATCAGGAGATATCCGCGTACCTGCCGCCAATTTCGGTCATTGATCTGCCCAGGGCATGTGATCTCTATCACCGTGAACCTTTCGGGCCCGTCGATAGCATTGTCGTGGTGGATACCGTGGAGGAGATGATCACGGAAATGAACATCTCCGGCGGCGCGCTCGTCGCTTCCATTGCCACCGACGATCCGGCCATCGCCGCCGCAGTGAGGGAACAGGTCCGTGCTTTTAAGTTCGGAGTAAATGAGATGCGAAGCCGCGGCGATTGCGAGGCGCCCTTCGGCGGCATTGGAGGCAGTTGGAAGGGATGTTTTGTTGGTGGCAAATATCTCGTCCAGGCGGTCACCGCCGGCCTCGCCGGCGAACGCCTGCACGGCAACTTCCCCGATAGCACCCTCCTGCCCGAACCACGCTAAATGGAACCTGCAACCAAATGACTGACACTCCTCAATCCACTACCCGCCAATTGGTCCTCCTGCGCCACGGAGAGAGCGTATGGAACAAGGAGAACCGCTTTAGCGGCTGGACGGACGTGGATTTAAGTGAACATGGTGGAGAACAAGCACGGGAGGCTGGGTGTGTCCTGAAAGAGCACGGTTTTGAATTCGATGTCGCCTATACCTCCGTCCTCAAGCGGGCCATTCGGACTCTCTGGATCGTGCTCGATGGGATGGATCTCATGTGGATCCCCGTCCATCGGGATTGGCGATTGAACGAGCGGCACTACGGTGCATTGCAAGGATTAAACAAGACCGGGACCGCCAAGCAGTATGGCGACGCGCAGGTCAAGTTATGGCGGCGCAGTTACGATATCCGGCCGCCCGCGCTGGAGGTGCAGGATCCGCGGCACCCCTGCCATGATCCCCGCTACAAACATGTGCCGCCGGAGCAACTCCCTGCCACGGAGAGCCTCAAGGATACCGGAACACGATTTCTCCCGTATTGGCGCGATCAGATCGCGCTGGCGGTCAAATCAGGTCAGACCGTCCTGATAGCCGGTCACGGAAACAGCCTCCGCGCGCTGGTGAAGCATCTCGATGGCGTTTCTGACGCCGATATCATCGATCTGAACATCCCCACGGGAATCCCTCTCGTGTACGAACTGGATGAGCAACTCCATCCCATCCGCCATTATTATCTGGGAGATCCAGCAGAGATCCAAAATGCAATGCAAGCCGTCGCAAACCAGGCATCCCAGCATCAGGAATTGGCACACTAACTTTCAAACACCATCCCCATCATCTCCAATGAAAGCGACTCCATACCTCCCAACCTATTCAACTCAAGTACGTCGCGCTCTAACCCGTGCGATGCTGCCTTTCCTCGCGGCCTGCCTCACCACACATGCCGGCACCATCGATACGAGCAGCAATCCGGTGATACAGAAACTGACATCTTCCCTCTGGGATCAGCAATACCTGCTGGGAGATTGGGGCGGCGCGCGCACTCGCCTCGCGAAAGAGGGAATCACCTTCCAACTTGGCAATATCGGTGACCTCATGGGCGACGCCTCGGGCAGCCAGGAGCATCATCTTGCTTACTTTGGACGATTCCGCGCCACAGCGGATATCGACTTCAATGCGCTCGCTAATTTCGACGGAGAATTCTTCTTTTCCGGAATATGGCAATACGGGGAAAATCTCTCCGGCCGATATCTGGGCACAAACACCCTCACCAGCAGCATCGCCGGAGTCAATAGCGTCCGGATCGATCAACTCTGGTACCAGCAGGGTTTTGACGACGGCAAGTTCAAGATCAAGCTCGGTCAGGTCGCCGCCGTCAATGAGTTTGGCGCCACTGACTTCTTCGACATCCTCATGAATGACGAACTCGGTTACGCACCCAATGCCATCTTTAATACAAGGCAACCCTTCAGCCCTGCCGGCAAACCGGGAGCCATTTTTACCTTGGATCTCTCAGACCTGAAGCCCGGCCTGTATTTAAAGGGCGGGGTTTTCACTACCTATGAGAATCCCTACAAACCCGATGCGTATGGCGTCGATTACAAGGACGATTTCAGGCATGGATTGGCAGCTTCCCTGGAGTTGGGTTTCAAGGAACAAAAGACCTCCTACGCAGGCGTCTATAAGCTGGGTCTCAACGCCGATCCTTCGTCGATCTATTTCAACCCCGCTACAAACCAGGAATACCGGGGCGATTTCAATGCTTATGCCACCATCGAAAAGACCGTATATCATCCTTTAGACCACGACGGAAAGCTCTCGACGGACAAGGGGCTTGACCTCCTCTTTGAATTTGTTGGCGAACCGGGCGACCGCAATCCGCTCCAGTATGAGGTCACCACCGGCGGACGCTACACCGGCCTGATCCCCGGGCGCGATAAAGACAAGGTCGGCTTTGGCGTCATCTATTCGAATAACGGCAGTGCCTTCAGCCAGGCCAATGAACAAACGGGCGGACCTGGCTTGGGCGGTGAGACCACGCTGGAAATTGACTATCAAGTCAATCCTGCCCCATGGCTCTCTATTCAGGGAGACGCGCAATACATCATTGATCCCGGAGGGAATCCCAACCGCGATAACATTCTCGTTCTGGGGCTCCGCACGATTGTGCAGTTCTAGCCTATCCTATCGGTGGATGCGCGCTGCTCAAAGGTATGATTTTCGGAACAACCACATTTTCACAATCTGAGTCAGGAAAACATAGCTGATGAGTGTTGCCAGCAGGATGGGCCAGTATAACGGCGGCAGGGCCTTGAATCCTAGCGCCGAAGCAAGCGGCGAGAACGGGAGCCATGCAGCAACGGCCATGATACCGAACGTCGAGAGAGTAAGCTGCCAGCTTGCGCGGCTCTGGATGAAAGGAATCTTCTTTGTGCGAATGACGTGAACAACCAGTGTTTGGGTCATCAAGGATTCGACGAACCAGCCGGTCTGGAAGAGAGAAGCCCGCGCCGGGGCCCAGCAATGAAACATATAAATCATCACGAAGAAGGTCGTGTAGTCAAAGATTGAGCTAACCGGACCGATAAAAAAGACGAATTGTCTAATGTTTCCCATTTCCCATTTTCGTGGCTTGGCGATCTCATCCATGCCGACATTATCCGTGGGAATTGGAACCTGCGAGAAATCGTAAAGCAGGTTGTTCATAAGGATCTGAATGGGCGCCATCGGCATAAATGGAAGAAAAGCGCTTGCCCCAAGGACGCTGAACATATTGCCGAAGTTTGAACTGGCGCCCATGCGAATATATTTGAGGATATTGACGAAGACTTTTCGGCCCTCGGTCACACCATCATCAAGGACCATGAGATCCTTTTCGAGGAGGATGATGCCCGCATTGGCCTTGGCGATATCCACGCCAGAATCGACCGAAATACCAACGTCCGCGACGTGCAAAGCAGGCGCATCGTTGATGCCGTCGCCGATATAGCCGACGACATGCCCCTTGCTCCGCAACGCTCCGATAATCCGCTGCTTGTGCACGGGAAGGAGTCGAGCAAACACGTTGATGCGCTCGGCGGCGGAAGCCAAGTCTTCATCGTTCATCGTTTCAACCTTGCTGCCCAGGAGTATCTCATCCGCATTCAAACCCACTTCCCGACAAACCTTGCGGGTCACGAGATCGTTGTCTCCGGTCAGCACTTTCACAGTGACTCCGTGCTTTTGCAGTGCGTCGATCGCTTGCGCGGCCGTATCCTTGGGCGGATCAAGGAATGCGATGTAGCCCTTGAGAATCAGGTCACGTTCGTCTGCCTTGGAAATCAAGGAATCCGTCTTGAGCGGCTTATGAGCGACAGCCAGAACCCGAAAGCCCTCGGCATTAAGTTCCTCGTAATGCTTGATGAGTTCCGCAGCCCGAGCCGGCTCCAGCGGCAGGGTCTGGCCATCCAGTTCATAGGATTTGCAACATGGAAACACCGCCTCCGGCGCGCCTTTTGTGAGCAGTTGGCGATCCTTGTCAGGTTTCTCCACCAGCACGGACATCATGCGCCGCACGAAGTCAAATGGGATCTCATCTATTTTGCGATAGCCGGCAACCATTCCTTTCAGGCTGTCTCCGTAGTCGAGTACGGCGCTATCAAGCACGTTACGCAAACCCGTCTGAAATTGCGAAATCACAAACGCATCGAGCAGGACTGCGCCGTTCTCCTTCTTCATGACATCACAATGTCGTTCCAGGATGACCCTATTCCTCGTGAGGGTGCCGGTCTTGTCTGTACAAAGCACATCCATGGCTCCGAGGTTTTGGATGGAGTCCAGTTTTTTGACGATAACCTTCTTCCGTGACATCGCCAGCGCTCCCTTCGACAAGCAGACGGAGACGATCATCGGCAACATCTCCGGCGTGAGGCCAACCGCAACCGCGATGGAAAAAAGAAAGGCTTCCTGCCAATTATGCTTGGTGATGCCGTTGATAACGAAAACGAGCGGCACCATCACCATCATAAAGCTGATCATCAGCCACGTGAACCCATGCACGCCTTTGTCGAAACTGGTCTGCACCGGCTCGCTTGTCATGCTCTCCGCCATGCTCCCAAAGTACGTTTTCGCACCGGTTGTCAAAATGACGGCTGTTGCCGCTCCACTTTCAACGCTGGTGCCCATAAAGCATATATTCGGCAGTTCCAGGGGAGCAATCCCTGTCCGCGTGTCTCGGGCGTCAAGCTTTTCGACCGGCAATGACTCGCCGGTCAGCGCGGATTGGTTAATGAACAAGTCTTTGGCTGCGATCACCCGGATGTCAGCCGGGATCATGTCCCCCGCGGCGAGCTTAACCACATCGCCCGGAACCAAATCCCGCAGCGGAATTTCCTTCTCCTTTCCATCACGCACCGCAGTCGCAGTGACATTGATCATCGCCTTGAGTTTTTCGGCGGCAGCATCCGCGCGCGCTTCCTGCACAAAGCGCAAGAGAACCCCGAGAACGACCATCAGGGTCATCACGCTCCCGCCCCCAATATCGCCGGTTGCAAACGAGATGGTGGCGAGGACAACGAGAAGAATTACCAGCGGATTGCGCATCGCGGTAAGCAAACGCCAAATCCATCCGCAGTGCCTGGCTTGCACCACGATATTCGGCCCCACCTCTTCCATGCATCTGGCCGCCTCGGCCTGGCTCAATCCATCGACCCGCGACTTCATCCGAGTGAAAATCTCGCCCGTTTCAAAGCCTGCCATTTCTGCCAGGAGTGGTGAAAAGTGGACCGGTTGGTCAGGTGCCTTCGCCGATGAAGCAGGATTCGGCTTAGACAGAGAGTGCATGGTATCAATCAACCGACAGAAACACCGAGGAGACGACCAATTAGAGCCGTCACGGCCATGGCCAGGGTCCCACCCATTGTGACGCGCAAGGCTGCACGGCCGAGCGGGGCGCCACCCAGGTGGGCGCCGAACGCACCGAGAACCCCGAGACTGGTCAACGACAGGATTGCGATTACGGGTATCCGCAATGCGGGCGGTCCTATGAGCAGAGCTACAATGGGGACCGACGCAAAGAGCCCGAAACTTACTGCGGAAATCCACGCGGCTTGCAAGGGACGCGCCAGGGAAGTCTGGTCGATCCCAAGTTCGTCGCGCATGTGCGCTCCCAGTCGATCATGGGCACTGAGTTGCTTGGCGACTTTCAACGCAAGATCACTGTCAAGACCTCGCTTCTCGTAGATCGCCGTAAGCTCCTGCAATTCACCATCGGGATCGGAGGTAAGCTCCCCTTTTTCCAGTGTGATATCAGCGCGTTCGGCGTCACGCTGCGAACTGACTGAGACAAATTCGCCCACTGCCATAGACATCGCACCCGCGACCAGACCGGCCACGCCGGCGACCAAAATCGCTTCTTTCGATGCGGAAGCCGCCGCGACACCAATCATGAGGCTCGCGGTTGAAACAATGGCGTCGTCTGATCCAAGCACAGCCGCACGAAGCCAGCCTACCCGACCACTCCGGTGTCTTTCTGGCAGCATGACCTGAATTGCGGTCTTAATCGTCATATTCTTTAGGTTGTCTCCATTGTCTGCCTAAGAGGAGCCTTGAGTTCGAACGCGGTCTTCTTCCGAGGAGCAAGCATTCGCGTACGGGACCAGGCGGCAAAAATCCGCAAACCTCTCGACCGCTTCTCCGCCTCATGGATCGACTCGAATTCTCTTCTCCAAAAGTCCTGAAATCCACGGCGGCGGCGTCTGAAGTTGAGGCGCCGCTTTCGGGTATCCTTTTGAATTCGCTTTGCTCTATATTGCGCCATCAATGTTTTGAGCTTCATTACGTTAGCGAGTTATTCTCGTTCCCGGGGTGGGGCGACTCGCAGCAGCAATCCCAATGGATGCTGCTGCGAGCGCGATGTTCTCAGCGCGATATTGGCCGACTCCTGAGAATTGCTGGTACCCGTGGTTCAGCTATCAGTACCACGCGGAGTCCACGGTGAGTTCATTGTGAACCGAGGACACGCCCGGGGCGGCCCACGCGACTTGCTCCGCTTCGTCCCACTCGGCATAGTTGCGAACCGTGCCAGTCAGTGTCACTTTGCCGCTGGAAGTCTCCACCTCGATTTTCTTTGCATCCAGGACAGCGCTGCGTTCGAACGCCGCTTGAATAGCTTCCTCGATTTTTGTGGGCGTTACTCTGGGCTTGATGGTGATCCGGTTCGACACGCCATTGACCCCGGTCAGATACCGCACACCATCTTCCGCAGCGGCCTTCTGATACCACCACTCCACCTGGCCCTCCAGCGTAATCCGGCCTTGACTGACTGTCACCTGAACACCTTCTTTCGGAATCGTCGTAGACCACGCGATAAGATTCGCAGCCGCGGTGGCGATGTCTCCGTCGTCGCGGCGCAGGGTGTCCGGAAACTTCACTTCGATGTCGTCCGCAATTGCCTTGACGCCGGCGATGCGTTTGACCGCCTTGACCGCATCCCATTTCTCGCCGTAGCTCGTGGCAAAGCCGTTAAGCGTCACGGTGCCGTCTTTCACCAGGACGCCGATGTCGGTGACCTTGACTCTCGGCTCATACTTTAGCTCGGAAAGAACGTCGTTTTTAATTTCTGTGTCTGATTTTGATGTGATCGTTGACATGTTTATCTGTTTGGTTGTTTTTTGTTTGCTCTTCAGTCTCCGAAGTCCCCGGCTTGGTACAATCCATTCGACAAACGCTCGGATTTCCACGCAGGAGTTCAGGGAGACCATAAACATCTGGGAACGCCGCTCTTCCGGCCAATACCTCCTCGGACACTGCCCTATAGCCGAAATCTATGGCAAAGACGCCATCTCCGGCCTGCGTAAAGCGAATAAGCCCGATTGTCGCAGCACGGGGCACTCAGCACCAAAATGCCGGCGGCAACACCAAGAAATTAGATCCGACTGAACAAGCACTATCCATCCCAGACCAACGGAGAGATCCTCCCGGTCCTGCTCATCGGCAACATTCACAATCCGACGGCGAATCTCTTGATTGAGATTATTCTTCCGGTCGCAATCATCAGGTCCTGGTGGTTGCGACCGATTCGCCCGTTCTGTCTCGCTGGTTAAAGCCCTTGTCAGCCCTTCGTGCCTAATCACGTCAGCGCGTGTTCTACGGGAACTTTCTTTCTGAATCGAAGGGCGAGTTTTTCGACAATCGAAAACGTGACCGGCACTATAAAAATGTCCACGAGTGTTGCACCAAGCATGCCACCAATGACGACAGTGCCGAGGGTTTGGCGCGAAACGCCACCTGAACCGGACGCCATCCAGAGCGGAACGCAGCCGAGAATGAAGGCAAACGAAGTCATCATAATGGGTCGCAACCGGATGCGCGCTCCCATGAGCGCAGCTTCATAAATGGATTTTCCTTTTTCGTACTCCGATTTGGCGAAAAAGACGATGAGGATCGCATTCTTCGCGGCCAGACCGATTAACATGATCAAGCCAATTTGCACATAGACATTGTTTTGGAATCCGCGGAGGGTCAACGCGAGGAATGCCCCCAGGATCGCAGTGGGCGTGCCGAGCAAAACGCTAAAGGGCAACGACCAGCTTTCAAATTGGGCCGCCAGTATTAGAAAAACGCACATCACGGAGAGACTGAAAATGAGCACCGGCGAGACTCCTGCCGCCGCCTGCTGTTCTTGGAATGACATGCCAAAATAATTATGGCCCATTCCCGTCGGCATTGTTTGCGCAAAAACCTCGTCAAGCGCCTGCATCGCCTGACCGTCGCTGTAGCCGGGCGCGGCCGCGCCGTTGATTTGCGCGCACGTATATTCGTTATAGTGCATGACGAATTCGGGGCCGGTGCGGTATTGGATTTGTGTGAACGCCGAGAGCGGAACGGCTTGCCCCTGATTGTTGCGAACGTAAAACTTCAGGAGATTCTCTGCACGGGTGCGATATTCATCGTCAGCCTCCACATAGACCTGCCATTGCCTCCCGAAACGGTTGAAGTAATTCACAAAATTCCCGCCCATGAAGGTTTGCAGCGTGGTGTAAACGTCGCTGAGCGAAACACCCAGTTTCAGCACTTTGTCACGGTCCACTTTGACAAATACCTGCGGCACACTCGGCAAATAGGTCGTAAGCAGTCCAGCGATTTCGGGACGTTTCCGCGCGGCGGCCATGAACCTAGCCAGGTTTTGCGAGAGAAATGAATCGTCCTGCTTTCCTGAACGGTCCTCCAGGATCAACGTAAAGCCCCCGGACGTGCCGACGCCGGGAATGGACGGTGGCAAAAAGGAAGTCGCCGCTGCTTCGGGCAGTTTGGCCAACTCCTTATTGAGGTGGGCGCGAATGCCGGCAATTTGCTGATCGGCTTTTGTTCGCTCGCTCCACGGCTGCAGCGTCACAAAGAAAAAAGCGTTATAGGACGCCTGGACCTGGCTCAACAAACTAAAACCTTCGACAGTTGTATAATATTTTACGCCCGGTGTATTTTTCAGGATGACCTCAACTTTTTGACAAAAAGCATCGGTGCGTTCGAGCGAGGCTGCGAATGGCAATTGCGCCACGACATAAGCATAACCCTGATCTTCCTCCGGCAAAAACGCGCCCGGTAGCCGGCCGCCGAGAAAAAGAGCAAGCGCCGCAATCGCCCCAAGGAGCACTACAGTGAAAATGCTTTTCCGTATCAGCATGCCAGCAATCTTGACGTACCCGTTCTGGGCCTTTTCAAACCCCCGATTGAACAGGTCGTAAAACTTTCCGAGTGGACCCGACTTCCTCCGCTTATCTTTTGGCTTCAACAACATCGCCGCGAGTGCGGGGCTCAATGACAGTGCATTGAAGGCTGAAAGTATGACGGCGATTACAATGGTAAGTGCGAATTGCTGGTAAAGCCGGCCGGTGATGCCGGCGATGAAAATGGTTGGAATAAAAACGGCCGCGAGGATGAGCGCGAGCGAAACAACCGGGGCAGCGACTTCTTCCATCGCCTTGAGCGCGGCGTCCTTGGGCGCCAAGCCTTCTTCAATATGACGTTCTGTGGCTTCAACAACAACGATCGCATCATCAACAACGAGACCGATGGCGAGCACGAGACCAAAGAGTGAAAGTGTATTCAGAGAGAATCCAAAGATGGGAAAAAATGCGAAGGTGCCTATCAGCGCAACCGGAACGGCGAGCAACGGAATAAGGGAGGCGCGCCAACCTTGCAGAAAAACAAATACAACAGCGAGAACAAGAATTAACGCGATAACGAGCGTGCGCACGATGTCGTTCATCCCTTGGGTGACGGCGAGCGTTGTGTCGAGCGATACGGTGTAATCCAGGTCTGTGGGAAAACTCTGCTTCAGTTTCGCCATCAGCTTGAGCACGGCTTGCTGGTCCTCCAGTGCATTTGAATCGGGCAATTGATAAATCGCCATGACCGCGGCGGGTTTGCCGTTCAACTTGCCAACCATATTGTAAATTTGCGCCCCGAGTTCCACGCGCGCGACATCCTTCAATCGCACGACTGAACCATTCGGATTTTCGCGGACTATGATTCGCCCAAATTCTTCTGCCGTAACGAGCCTGCCTTGTGCCGTAATGGCGTAGGTGAATTCCTGCCCATGCGGTATCGGCGGCCCGCCTACTTGCCCCGCCGGATTGACATTATTCTGGGTGTTGATGGCGGAAAGAATATCGCTGACAGTAATGTTCAGCGCGGCGAGTTGGTCCGGCTTGACCCAAAAACGCATCGCATATTGACCGGCGCCGAAAACATTGACGTTTGAAATTCCCTTCAACTGGGTGATCTGGTCCACCAGATTGATATAAGCGTAATTCGCAAGAAACGTCCCGTCGTGCGTGCCGTTCGGCGATGAAATGGCAACCAACATCATCGGGCTCGACGGCGACTTTAAAAGTGTGACGCCATAATTTTGAACGGACGGCGGCAACTGCGATCCCGCTTGGTTTTCCCGCAACTGCGCCAGCACCTGATCGGTGTTGGGATCCGTTTTGACATCGAAATTTACGCCCATGCGCATGACCCCGTTATTCGCGCTAATGGAATACATGTAATTCATGTTATCCACGCCGCTCATTTGTTCTTCAATCGGCGTCGCGACCGATTGCGCAAGCGTTTGTGCGTCGCCACCCAGGAATGTAGCCTGAATCTTGATTTCCGGCGGAACGATATTGGGAAATTGGGCTACTGGCAGGCTCAACACTGACACCGCACCGACGATCACCATCAAAATGGCAATGACCATCGCGACAATCGGCCGGTTGATGAAGAAGCGATACATGAGTACTAACCGCGAGCCCCCAATGGCCCAAAGTAACGCAAAACCTCTGTCCCTTGGTCTTTGGGTCTTGGAATCATTTTCATTTTGGCGACCGGTTGCCCGTTTCGTCCGTGAATATTTTCGGACTTACGGGGGAACCTTCTCTCACCTCTTGGGTGCCCTCCACTACGACCCGGTCTCCGGGTTTGAGGCCGCTTTCAATAATCCAATCGGATCCGATCTGATCGCCCACTTTGACGATTTGGATATGCACTGTATTCGCGACTCCAACGACGGCGACCTGGTAGGTACCCTGAAGCTCCGTCACCGCGCGCTGCGGCACAAGGAGTGCATTCTCTTTCGTTTGTGTTTGCGCGCGCACTTGACCGTATTGCCCTGGGCGCAACAAAAAACTCGGGTTTGGAAATACCCCGACGATTTGAAGAGTACCGGTGTTTGAATTCACCTGCCGGTCGGCAAAAAAGAATTTCCCTTTTTCGGGATAAACCGAGCCGTTAACAAAAATCAGTTGCAATGGGAAGGTTTCAGCAGCATTTCCCGAACTGACCAAACGCTGCCAAAAAGCCAGATAGGATTGCTCGCTGACCTGAAAATAAACCTTGATCGGATTGATGGTCGAAACGGTCGTGAGGGCCGAGCCGGATTGCGCGACCAAATCGCCGATTTGTGCGAGCGCCATCCCTGCAAGACCATCAACTGGCGACGTGATTTTTGTGAATCCCAGATTTAGTTGCGCGGTTTCGACAGCGGCTTCATCCGCTTGCACCTGCCCATTTGCCACCAGATTCGCCTGCGTTGCGTCGTCGAATACTTCCTGACTGATGACGTGCTCCTTCGCGAGTTCCGTGTCGCGATTCAAGTCGAGTTCCGTTTTTCCCGATTGCGCCTTATCCTGGGCGAGTTTCGCCTCCGCCTGATCGAGAATTGCCTGAAACGGACGCGGGTCAATTTGAAAGAGCAGATCGCCTTTCTTGACCTCGCTGCCTTCGGCGTAGTTCTGAGTGAGCAGATAACCGGTGACCTGCGCATGGATTTGTGCGTTTACAAAACCATCCAACGTGCCGACCCATTCCTCAAAGATCGGAATATTGGCGGGCGCGACCGTGATGATTTGGACTTCCACCAGCGGAGCCGGCGCGAGCGGCTTTTTACACCCTCCGGCAGTCAAAATCAGAATCGAGAATAAAAAAACGTAAATGAATCGATCGTTTGCAGGCAATGAACGAGACATAATAACATGGAGAGATGCTCCCAGGAGCAAGAAGGATAACCGAAGCCGGTTTCTGCTCTAATCAGGTGAATCAAACTACGATGCGAGGAGGAATAAAACGCATAGGGAAGTCTCCGGCCGCAAGGACCGCCGACGGAGAATGCGGAGGTAAGCCAATGAGGTGCTAACGTCCACGCCCACCCCCTCCACGCCCGCCCCGGGCCGCGCTGTGAGATCCTCCACCGCCGCGCGAGCCCCCGCCTCCTCCGTGAGAGGAACCCTGATGTCCAAAACTACTTCCGGTGAAATGATGATCGCCATAGTGCCCTCCGTGACGGTACCCGCCGACGATGATGTCTCCGCCATCGTAGGGGCCGTAGTCACCGTAGTATGGGCCGGAGTAACCGCCATCCGTGGCAAACACAGCACCAGGATATGCAGCGCAGCCGCTGAACAGCAATCCAACTGCCGCACTCATGCCCAGTATGATCATTCGGGTGCTGATCAGCCGCCGTAGCGGATAGTGCGCGCTGAGAGGTGGCTTGTTAATGGGTATCAATGCGGAATTGGGATTCATTTTCAAAATCTTTCTTCTGTTCGGGGGATAAATTCCGGACAAGCACTCGAATGGTGTAACCGCCGACAAGCTTTCCGTTGTCTACGAAAGCCCAGTCGGAAATTTCATTGGGATTGACCGAGACACGATCACCAAACTTCAGCCCTTTGATTTTTCTCGGGTGGTTATCGACCAGTCCGTGGAAGCGGTTTCCGCTAAATTGTACGTGGGACAGCCAGATGTGCTCCACTTCGCCATTCTTCACGAAGGGCTTTTTGACCTCGAAGTCATGCTGTCCTTTCGTTGGATTCTGGAGCGCGACAATGAACACTCCAACATTTCGCCGGGCTTTGAGGACGGCGCGGTGCATTTGCGCATCTCTGTCCTCGATTCGGAAAATATCCGGCGGTACGCTGGTGTTGCGTATCTCGTGTGCCAACGGATGTTCGACCCTCTGTACCGCGCATCCGGCAAATAGAAGCGGCACCATCAGGAAGAGTGGATTTATTTTCATCGTAAAATGGATTTGAGAATGCGGAGCGTTTCCCAAGACGAACTCCTGCTCATGAGTATCGGGTGATCCTCGGACTTGGACCAATACTTCGCGGGCGACCGCGCCATAGCCCACGGCTATACGGAGCACGCGGCGAACGGTACCGGTGTGACGAATCGCGACTTTCGCGGATCATTTGTAATAGCTATAGGCTATGACCGGCGCGATGTCTCAACTCCTCTGCCAGAGACTGAAGGCGCTCGATGCGCCGCGCGCCCAGCACAACGGTTGCCCCCTCCGCAGAAAGAAGTCGGGCAGTCGCCTCGCCCAGGCCGCTGCTCGGACCCGTGAGGACGACGATTTTCCCTTCGATGTTATTGTTCATAATCTTGACTCCTTGTTTGCTGTTAAGGCCGCTCAGAAGGCCGATGGCTGAGACTTCGAGGTTACTGTTTCCAAGTTTGCGCTTCTTCAGTGGCAGATCAGCGGCCCGTGGTAGCCATCAGTTGCTCCGGGTAGCGCTCTCCCTCGACATGGATTGCGGCCGCCGCGCGCTCGATCTCGGCGAGGTCATTAACAGTCAACTCGATGTTCGCCGCAGCGAGGTTCTCATCCAGCCGGCGGAGCTTGGTGGTGCCAGGGATCGGCACGATCCATGGCTTCCGTGCCAACAGCCATGCCAGCGCGATCTGCGCAGGCGTCGCTTTCTTCTCGCCCGCTATGCGCTTCAGTAAATCGACCAGCGTCTGGTTCTTCTCCATCGCCTCTGGCGTGAAGCGCGGCAGCATACGGCGGAAGTCGTTCTCACCGATCTTGGTGTCCTTGCTCATCGCTCCCGTCAGGAAGCCCTTGCCGAGCGGGCTGTAGGCAACGAGGCCGATGCCGAGTTCCTCGCAGGCGTCCAGGATGCCGTTGGTCTCCGGCCCGCGTGTCCACAGCGAATACTCATTCTGGAGTGCGGTGATCGGCTGTACAGCGTGAGCGCGGCGGACAGTCTGCGCTCCTGGCTCCGACAGGCCGAAATGTTTGACCTTGCCCTCCTTGATTAAATCCCTGACCGCGCTCGCCACCTCCTCAATCGGCACATTGGGGTCGACCCGGTGCTGGTAGAGCAGGTCAATCACTTGTACACCGAGGCGCTTGAGCGACCCGTCGCAGGCTTCGCGAATGTGCTCGGGTCGACTGTCCATGCCGGACTGCTTGCCGGTCTTCGGGTCGATTGCGAAGCCAAACTTGGTAGCGATTACCACCTGGTCACGCACGGGCTTGAGCGCCTGGCCGACGATTTCCTCATTTGTAAAAGGTCCATAAATCTCGGCGGTATCGAACAGGGTGACGCCGCGATCCACCGCCTGGCGGATCAGAGTAATCGACTCATCATTACTGAGCGAATGGCTGTAACTGAAGTTCAACCCCATGCAACCGAAGCCGATAGCTGAGACTTCCAGGTTGCTGTTACCAAGTTTGCGTTTGTGCATTTTTAGGTACTCCTCTTATGATCATCAACGGGAGATGGTCCGCCGATGGAAGATTAGTAAGTGCGGGCGCGGACCTTATGGCCGCTGCTCATGAGGCGCACCTGTCCGCTATCAAGGAGATCCGCGATGACGACAGCAGCCTCGCGAGAATTGCGACTGCAACTGGAGACGGTGAAAATGAGATCACCGAGGGAAAGCTGGGACCGGTGGACTTTGCGTAGATGTTTTTTCATATAGGACAGATCCGTTTGGTGGACATGATTTCTTCTTAGGTTTGAATGTATTTTTCGGTGGCTATCCAT
>Ga0302278_10002156_pt1 | contig 23034 bp, 21 predicted proteins | sample III_Bog_N3_2_FD_194543 | JGI IMG/M metagenome (GOLD analysis project Ga0302278, IMG submission 194543) | Peat permafrost microbial communities from Stordalen Mire near Abisko, Sweden - III_Bog_N3_2 | ecosystem: Environmental > Terrestrial > Soil > Wetlands > Peat | place: Sweden: Abisko...
AGGTTGCATGATGGCCTCCTTATGCCGCGACGCTCTGCGTCACTGGTTCGGTTTCATGGTTTCCAATGATGGCTTTTTGTTGCCGCTCGTATTCGCTCAACGAAGGCATTTCCACCTCGGCCTTGCGCGAATAGGCCCGCGTCATGGCCTTGCTGTTGTGGCCCAAGTTCACTTGCGCATACCGTTCGGGATAGCCCGCCGTCTTTGCCCGTTCCGCCCAAGCATAACGGTAGCTGTGCAGCGAGACGCCTTTGATGCCAAGCCCATCGCAGCGTTGCTTGAACTCCGTGGCGCGGTCGCCCGCGCGGACAGTTCGCAGATATGGAAATAGTGGGCCGCTGCCCGGCAGGTCGCGCAGGATTTCCGCCATGTCCTCGTCAAAGCGCATGATGGCAACCGTGTCGGTTTTCATGCGCTTATAGCTGATGACGTGGTTGTCCCAATCAACATTCTCTGCTTCGAGGAATGCCAAGTCTGATTGCGATGCGCCCAAATGCCAGGCCAGTTTGTAGAACGCCTTGCGTTCGGGATTTTGTTCCCGGGCGACGATGGCGAGATGTTCGGCCAGCGTGATGCCACGCTTTTCCTTGAACTCGACTGCCGGCCAGCGCTTCTTGGCCAGCACCGGCCACGGCAACCAAGTCATGTCCAGGGCGAAGTTATGGATGCGCCGCAGATAGACGTTGGTCGAAACTTTTCCCGCCTCCAAAACGCGCAAAAAATGTTCCGGGCGCGTTTCGAGAAGCGGCAGATGCCGGATGCTGTCAAAGGCTTTGTCCTTGATGGCCGTCTGCCAGCGATGTTGGGTCTGGTGTTTTTTTAGCTTCACCAGTTCGTCCATGACGAACTGCCAGTTGCGCGTGGCGATTTGCGGGTCGCTCGCTGCCAGATACGCGCGGGCAATTTGCAGGTTCACGGCGGGCTGCTGTTCGGCTTCCTGCCGCGAGTGGAACAAACGAACGGCGGTGGCACGGTCGCTCGTATGCAGGCTGTCCTGCTTGCCCGTCACTTCGTCGTGAATGTAATAACGCCCGCCGTTTTTTCTTTTATAGAGTCTGTATCGTTGTCTCATAACTGTGTTTACAGTGATGAGGTTACGAAGGTTGATCTCGACTCCGGTAGGGAGCAAGTGGGAGTTACGCGGGGCAGGCCAGAGTTAAATTTTGCTGGCACTTCCGCTGGCACTCGTCTGTGGAAGTCTTCCAAACCATTACAGTTCCAACTGGTTAGGATTGGAGGCGGAGGTCGGAATCGAACTGCCGGATTTCATGCGGCCAGTCAAGCTCGTGGCCATCACCGACCAGAAATTCCGGCAACGGCGCACACTGGTCGCGGATCATCTGACCCAGCGGCCCATCCCAGAGCACGGCCTTCGCCCACGCTGTTTGCCGCTGTGCATCATCTGCCGTCGCCCCTTCCGGTGCGTCGACATCCATGTGCTGACGCAGGCACAGGCAGCGGGGCGCAAGCTGGCGATCAGCGAACAGTCCCTTATACGCGGCGAGCGGACTGCCACCAATGTAGATCAGCCAGAGGCGACGTTGATGCTGGCCGATCTTTCGGCTCAGTAGCTTCGCCCTCACCCACGACTTCACGGGATCGGTGCCAGCCCCCAGCCAATCCAGATTCTCCTGCACGGCGGCGGGCAGAATTTCCCGATCCAGTGTCTTGCCGTAATCCGTGTCGCCTGCTGGCAGGGATTCAAGGCCAGCGCCGACCTTGGTCTGCCCGGCGCGGATCAGGTTGAACGCCGTGTTGAACTGCTCCCGGCTGAAGCGCGGATCGACGTAGACAAAAATGCCGCACAGGTGCGTGAACCGGAACAGCGGCTCCCAGTCGAAGCCGCTGTTAAGGTAGACGAACGCCTTGGCCCGACCGGCTTTGAGATTGGCGAGTTGCAGTTCAAGGTCGGAATCGGCCTGTGCGGCGAAAGTGGCGCGGTCGAGCAACATAAAATATCTGGGCTATGCGATACCAATCTGCATGCCGGTTTGCTGATATTCGGTTTTGAGGCGTACAATCATGTCTTGAGCCTCAACTATTCCAGCCCCAGTGATCCGCATATAATGTATAATCGCGAGCTGCTCATGCCGCTTGGTTTTGGTATAAACTGCATCAAGAATCTCATTTGCGTTTTCCATACCCACCTTTCTTGCCAGCTTCCAATGGATGTTTTCCTCCCGTGTGACTGTTGCTGGTGCCGCGATGCGGGGCTGGCTCATCGGCTGTTTGGGATGCGCTACTGCGTTTAGCTGCTGCTCAATTCTTTGTTCCAGCAGTTGGCTCAACTGCTGCATGTGTATTTGTTTCTGGTGCCACGCATTCAGCTCCTGTTTATACGGTGTCAGGCCGCAACCGGAGGCAGCCTCGGCGGCTGAGGCACAGGCGGCCATTTTGCCTTGCTTCAGCGTCTCGAACCAAAGGCCGACGTAAATAGCGGTTACGAAAAGGAGCATGATTACGCCGAGCGGCGGAAACACAAAAAGGAAAATCACGGCGAAGGCATAATCCGCCGTCATCCCAAACGGGTCACCGCTGGGCAGATTGCTTGTCGTTCTCGACGCCGGGCTTTCAAGTTCGCGCACCCGCTCCTCAAGCTTTTTCACCTTGCGGGATTTGCTGACATTGTCGCTGACGATCACGAGGCCAGCACCCAGAAGGTATTCAGGTTTAATGTGCATTATGGTTGTGTGCCGTGGCGCTGCGATTTTGCACAGCGCCACGGACAAGCGATTATTTTACGTTCCGTTCCGGTAAGTGATTCCACACATACCGGTGTTATTTTTCGTGCAGCCACAGGCCGCATTAAGAGCATAACGCTTTGTTTTCATTTTCAGTTTCATCAGTATCACCTCCTTTCAGGCATCCCAACTTTTCAAGGCTGGAAAATTCATTTTCGCTGTTGGCCCGCTGGACGCCTGCCCACGCACGGGCAAGCACGCAGGTGTAAGGGCTTGGTTTGCGGAAGTCGCCGTGCTCAGCGAGCCAAGCGCCGGGGCAACGGCTGCAAAAGGCGAGTTCCGGGCAGGCATTACAGGGCGAAATATCGCGTAACTTGATCGCTCCAAATTCGGCAAAGAACGGTGATTTGTGCCATACCTCAGCCAAGGAGTTTTTTGGCCATTGACCAAGCGGGATGTTCAGGCCGATGCATGGCCGAATCGTGCCATCCGGCGACACCGCCAACCCGGATGCGCCCGCCCCGCATAAGCCAGCTTCAGGCGACGGGCCTGCCATTGTGGACATCAACTCGTCCCCCACATAGAGCTTGTAGTAGCGCGAAGAGAAGATGTCGTTCAAAACCTCACGGTCGTCGACGCGGTGCGCCAGCGGCGAGAGCTTGCCGTCATTCTTGGCCGTGATACTCAAGTCAAATTGGTATTCACAACCCAGTTCCTTGGCCAGCGCCTCGATTTCCCGCCAATGGGGCGCGGTGGTTTTCATCAGCGGCGACTTGATGATCACGGGTATCCCTGCCGCCCTCAGCGAGCGAATGGCGCGGACAGACTTTTCAAACGATCCCTTGACCAGCGTAATTGCATCGTGGAGTTCTGGACGTGCAGCGTAGATGCTGCAACCGACGGAGCGCGGGGAAATGGCCACGATGGCGTTGAGAATATCGTCGTTGAGTAGCGTTAGATTGGTCGTGATGGAGGTGACGAGGCCGTGTTTTTTTGTCAGCCCAAGAATACTGACGATGTCTTTCCGTGCAAACGCCTCACCGCCGGTGAGCTGGATTTGCAGCCCGCCCATGCTGGCAAATTCGCCCATGAGTTCATCAATCTGCTGGAGTGACAGCTCCGGGAGCCGAGTTTCTTGCGGCAGGTAACAGTGGACGCATTTCTCGTTGCAACGGTAGGTGAGTTCGAGAACCAAGCTGTAGAGGATGCGGTGATCGGCCATGAACTGGCCGATTGCCAGCTCCGGGTTCTCGGTTACATCCACGGCTTTTTTGACGGAAGGCTCGCTGATGTTGCCATTCTGATGACCGTTCTTATCGGCGCGCAACGGTGCCATAAGATTGGAAGCCCTCAAATCATCAATAAAGCCTGCCAGCGTTGCTTCTGCCTCGCTATCCGGGTCACCATCAAACGTGCCATTTTGTAAAATATAATCCCGCGCGTTCTCGGTTCGGCCACTAGCCTGAAAGATTTTCCACCAGACCTCTGCGGAATCGCCCTCAAAAAAAATTACAGACTGGCTGGGGGTGTGATAGGCAACGCTGGCACGCTCGCCGTTGGGTAGTGCGTAGCGGCGGCTGAATACGCCCGACGGGAGGCGGCTTTCGTTGCTTTTTATCGCAAGTTTTTTAGTGTGCTTGGCATTCATGTATTATTTCCATGTTAACGCGGGCGTTTGAAAACAATCATCCCACCGGCCTTACCATCGTCATCTGTCCAAGGCCAGTCATGACTTTGGTCAGCGCCGAGCCGTGCAGGCTTGTTGGGATTGTTTTGCACGGCACGGCCAAGCGCCTCTTGGTAGCACCGGAAATCAGTCCAGTTAAAGCCGAAGCCTGTGCCGGGGCCTTTAATGCTCAAGAACTGCGGGGCATGGCGTGGGGCACTGAAAAGCTCCAGATAGGTTTTCACACCTTCTGCACAGAGAAAAACAAGTTGGATTTTCCGATCCTCCCGCTCAATCGCAACGTCCAGCAAGCGGCCCCATGGCTGTTTATTTGCTTGGGCTTCGTAGCAACTCTGACGACTCTCCTGTTCCGCTGCTGTCAGGAAGTCAGCCATTTCCACTTCAACCCCTCCAAGTTCACGGGCACTGATTGGAATAGCGTTGGCGTATTTGAAATGCAGCGCCCCATTGCGCACCGGCTGCATCTGCCAGCGAGCGTGGTTGCCCTGCTCGAAGTCTTGCAGGTTCACCGCCCAGTCGCAGTAGATGAAGGTCGAAAACTTTCCGTGGAAACCAAGGATGGGTTGCCAGTCGAGGGCCGAGGCAGGGTAGAAAAATACGTTTCCACTCTGCACATCTTTTTTAACCAGCTCGATGCGCTCTTCCGGCGTCAGGGCGCGGGGCAGTCCATCGATGAAAGCTTGGACATTAAAGTCGTCTGGTTCTTGGAGTGCGGTATTCGTGGGTGCCACGGTTGCCTTTCTTAACGCAACACCGGACACAGCCTAAAATGAAAGGGCGCGGACTCGTCGCACCCTTTCAGGAGGCACCGCGAAGCGCCCGTTAGAAGAATGCTACAAGCCGCGCCGAGTGGCGCGTGCTTGAGCTGGGTCTCCTAACTTGAAAATTCGCGGTTTTCCTGAAAGACCGTAGCCTTGCTACGCTAAATTATTGTCGATTTGTTTTCTACATTGTTTTCTGCTGTCGGTGTGTTTATACGCCCGCCGCCCGCCGCCCGCAAGCTTTCAATCCACCGCGCCTTGCCAGCCAACGCCGTTCGCGGCATATTCTCCAGCATCATGCCCACCGACCGCTATTTTCTTGATCCGCACGGTGCCGTGACGCGAAGGATGCGGGGCCAGCCCGGTGAGGGGCACCACGACATCGCCAAGGAAGTTTTGCCGCGAATGGGAATTGTCCCCAAGGATTACGAAGACCACTACGCCCAAATGTTCAAACTGAAGTTTGCCCGGATCGTCGAGCATACCGACGGGCGTGTCGAGGTTGAGCACACCTGCAAGCTGAGCACGCACCAGAAGCGCTATTTGAAAACGCTTGCCTCCGTTGGGAAGACACTCGTCTACGTTATGGTGAAGCGCTGAACGCGCGCCACCAAGAAGATCATGAAACCGGTGGTGATTCATTCTGGCCAAGCGGCGGCGATCCGGCGACGGGCACTTCGACTGGGGCAAGCGCCTGTATTCAGAAGTTGGTAACGCTGCCGAGGCTGAACAGACCGGTTCGCGTGCTCGTCCCAATCAACGTCCAGAGCTAACACGCTGACGGTTTTACAAACCCAGCCTCGCAAAGGACTTTGGCCGAGGCATGCGCTGGGCATGTGGATGCACCCTGAACACATAGTCTGAATTCCCGGCGATAGGCCGCGCAGTCAACGCTGCACGCTCTTTGTCAATCAGCGGCCCGGCCAGCGCCACGACTTCATCCCCGGTCAAACGCTGGCGTTCAAAGAGCGCTCTGGCCACGGTTTGAATGACAGGGAACAGCCCGCGAACCAAGCGCCGGGAAATTAACAAAAGACGGCGCGCACGTCGGGCAAGCAGTTGTTCAATATCTGAATCGGTCAGTTGTTGGGTGACGCCGGGTCTCCGACTAGAAAAGCGTTCGCAGAGGAAGTTTTCCCACAACCACCAATGCCACTCCTTGTTCTGCTCCCAGTCCTCTTCGCCACTGCTCCAACGAATCGCCACTTCTGGATTCAGTTTGTGCTTGGCGATGAATCCTGAATAGCCCATCACGATTTGCTTGCTCAGGTAGCGAATGCAGGCTGGAGTATAAAGCACCGGCCCGATTTTCTCCTGATCCAGTTGAACCCAACCCCCGGTAGCACTCGCGACACAGGCTTCGATGATCGGAAGTCCGTAATAGACCGCCACAACCGCGTGCCCAGCCTCATGGATGGAGGTTGACCAGCGCGTCACCGCCGCCCGCTTTGCTGGCCGGACGGACTCGTCGATTGGTAGTTGAAGTTCGAGCTGGGGCATGGGACACGAGCGTAACGCCACCGATTAAACCAAATGCAGCAGAATATCTCAATGCCTGACAATCCGAGCAATTACGCTCCCGCCAGCCGTTGACGGCATTTCCGGGCAAAGTCCGGGTCGCGCTTGATGCCGACGAAGTGCCGCCCCAGTTGCCGGGCCATAGGCAGGTGGGTTCCGCCGCCACAAAAGGGATCGAGCACGAGGTCAAGTGAGCAACAGTCTGCGTCGTCGCGCTGCTCCAGCCACGTCAATCAGCCAATGCGCGCTTTAATCCCGCTGTGGCGATTGCGCTTTGGGGGCTGGCGATATTCCGACATGGTAGCAGGGCCGTGGTAACCGCGCTGAATGTGAACCGCGCCCAGTTGAAACCCGGTCTGCGGCCACGGTGCCACCGGGGTTGGCACCATTAAAAATTCCCGGAAACCGAAGCCCGCCAGCTTCATGTCATTCAGCCGTGCCTTCATGAAAAAAGCGTTCACCAGCGACAGGAACACCACGTTGTCCGACACCGCCATCGCCTTCTGTAGAAAAGCTCGAAACTGAGACCATGGCGGGTTCGTCACCGTCCACGTGTACCGCTTTCGCGGGGATGAAGTGAGGAAATCCCGGCCTTGGTCGATTTCGCACCAGTCGCAGCCGGGCAGGAGATCGGTAAAGGCCCCGTTGCCCTTGCAGGGTTCGAGAATTTTTCCTTCCGGTTTGAAGTGCTCGACGATGGCTTTGGCGAGCCAGCGCGGCGAATACACCTTGTCGTTGCCGCCGTTGGGCACGAGGCCAAAAGCGCCGCCCTCGGACGTAGGGGCCGTGGGCGCGCGGAACTGGTTAACCGCGTGCTCTGTGTCTTTGGCCGTCACGGCCCGGCCTGCCTGCGTAGCGCGCTCAACGGCCATGTCCCACGCCTGCTGACGCTGGGCTGGGAGCTTAAGGCGGCTGAGTGGACGGGCCTGCGCCTCACTGTCCGGCAGCAAGTTCGTGTCTACATTTGTAGACAAATCCGCCACCACCTCCGAGGCGGCGCAGAGCTGATACGCACGAGGACGGCTTAAATCCCAGCGGGCGGCGCAGTATTCCTCAAAGGTGCCGTAGCGTTGACGGTAGAGTCGCTGCTCGCGGATTGCCTTGAGCGCCAAGCCGACTTCCCAGAACGATTTCAGACCATTGGTGATTGTGCGCTCCGCGCGGATAAGCTGGGTGCGCTCGCGGGTCGTGAGCTTGAGCGACTGGCCGGAAATCTCGACGGTGTTGTTCGCTGGCATGGTGGGAGGATAAAGCTAACACTGAGCGTTTGTCAGCTTTGCGCTGGCGTGAAAGGTGAGGATCAGTGCCCGCCCGTGACCGTGTGCCCGGCCCGGAGCAAGTCTTCCGCCAAATCCACTTCCATCTGTTCCGCCTCAGTGAACGTGTGGCTCAACGGCGGTTGCGAAATTTGCGAAATGGTTTTGCATTGCCTCGACAACGGGTTTGCCTACGATGCTCGCCATGCCGACGCTGGAGTTTAAAGGTAAATCGTTCGTTTACGCGCACCATCTGTCCGTGCCGTTCCGGGAACTGGTGATTGACGCGAAGAAATCGCTGCCAGTTAAAGGCCAAAAGCCCTCGCTGGACGACAATCTCATCATCCACGGTGACAATTTGCACGCGCTCAAGGCGTTGCTGCCGGTATATGCGGGCAAGGTGGACTGCATCTTCATTGACCCACCCTACAATACCGGAAATGAAGGTTGGTGCTACAACGACAACGTTCGCAGCCCACTCATGCGTGAGTGGCTCAAGAAATCCGCCAACCCGGTCGAAAAGGAAGACCTCGAACGCCATGACAAATGGCTCGCCATGATGTGGCCGAGAGTGAAGCTGCTGCATGAACTTTTGGCCGATGACGGTGTAATCTTTGTCACGCTAGATGATAACGAGCAGCACCAGATGCGCTGTATCATGGATGAAATCTTTGCGCGCGAGGAATCATTTTATGCCCAAATTGCATGGCAGAAAAAATATGCTACGGCAAACGATGCGCTGGGATTTTCACCGATGTTCGATCACATCCTTGTTTATCGTAAGAGCAAAGATTTCTCTCGAAATTTGCTGGAGCGAACTGAAGGCAACGACGCGAACTATCGTCACGAAGATTCAAAGGGAATCTTCCGTGTTAGTGATTACACTTGCAATAAAACGGCGGAAGAACGTCCCAACCTTTTTTATCCAATAACCAATCCGAACACAGGTGAAGAAATTTGGCCAAAGCGAACAGCAGTGTGGCGATACTCACGCGAGCGACACGCCATCAATGTAGAGTCAAATCGAGTGTGGTGGGGCACAGACGGCAATGGCAAAAGGCCCGGTTTCAAACGCTACAAATTGGAGTTGCAAGGCGGGGGACGAACTGTTCCAAGCACGTGGTGGCCGCATGAATTTGCTGGCCACACTGATGAGGCGAAAACCGAACTTCGACAAATTCTCGCAGACCTTCCAGAAGTTTTGCAGACAATGACCCCGAAGCCAGTTCGGTTGCTTGAACGCATTCTTGAAATCGCCACCGACGAAAATTCACTTGTCCTCGACTCTTTCGCCGGTAGCGGCACGACGGCGCATGCTGTTTTGGCGATGAATAAAAAAGATGGAGGCACCCGCAAATTCATCCTCGTCGAGACGGAGAATTATGCCGATAAGCTCACAGCCGAGCGCGTCCGCCGCGTGATTGATGGCTATAAGTTTGAAGGCACGCAGCGGGAGGAATTGTTCCGTGAGCCGTTGAACTGGACAAAACTCCAGAAAGCTGACGCGCTGGTCGAGAAAGCTGCGAGCATTGAAAAATTTGAAGGCAGCCGGTTTGACAAAGTGACCAAAACCGTCGAGGACGGCGTTTTGGTAGTCACCGGTGAAAAGATAGTAACCGATAAAACCGAAGGCCTCGGCGGCAGCTTCACGTTCGCCACGCTCGGCGCAGAACTGACGCTCGACAAACTACTGTCGGACGGCCTGCCCGCATTCGACTCGCTGGCGAAATACGTTTTCTTTACCGCCACCGGACGCACCTTGAACGAGGTGGCGAAGCAGAAGAAGGACTCTCTCGGCTACATCGGCGAGACGGACGTTTACCGCGTGCATCTGCATTATCAGCCGGACAAAAACTGGCTGCAAACCAACGACGCGGCGCTGACGGAAAAGCTGGTGTACGCCATGGTTGCGGCCAACGTGGGCAAGAAAAAGCTGCTGGTGTTCGCCGCTGCCAAGTTCATGAGCCAGCGCGAGCTTTCCTGTCAGGGCGTAGAATTCTGCCAACTGCCCTACGCCATCCACCGCATTTTGGGCGACTAAATGAAGGGCCGCTCAAAACATTTTCTGCGTCTAGCGCTGGCCGAACAGGCATTTCTTGAAGCGGACGCGATGGCCGAACATATCTTGGCCAACAAGTTCGCGACGGACAGCCACCTCTATCAAGCCTGCGTCGCTGGCTTGGTCACCAGCTATACCCGCCCTTTCACTGAGAGTGAAGGACTAGGCCGCCTGCCAAAAGATTTTGACGATTTCACAGGTAGCGCCGATTCCACGACGCTAGACCGAACTCACACAGAGCTGATGCTGGGCCGGAACAAGGTTCTCGCGCACTTCGACTTGAAATATGGCGAGGCCAAATTTCAGGCGGGTGAATATCACACCCATCCGGGCGATGTCGTCCTGTGTCTTCATGACAAGGGGTTCGACATACAAACTCAGCTATTTGTGTTGCTCCCCGCCGCATTAATAGCATCCAGACAGTTGATTGCTCACCAACGCGCCAAGATTCAAAAGCTTCAGTCGGATTTTGCGATTGAGGTTTTGAAATCTACACGTGGCCAGCTGGGTAATTACGTTTTCAAAACCTCCTGATATGCAACTGAAGGATTACCAAAACGACGTGCTGGAGAGCCTGAGCCGGTATCTTCAGGCACTTGTTGGACGGCGTGAGGAAGCCGAGGAGGTGCTCGAATTTCAGCGCAGCAAAGGCCGGGGGGCCAAGCTGGCGGACTATTGCCGGGAGACGTGGGACTCCTTGAGCAAATCGCTGCCGACTTTTAAAGACGCAGGCGGAAATACTGTTGTTCCTCAATACGTCCCCCGCAAGGACGGCTTGGATCGCCCTGTCCCAAACATCTGCCTGAAAGTCCCAACCGGTGGCGGCAAGACGCTGCTGGGCACCGTCGCCGTCGAGCGGATCAATGCCGAGTATTTCAAGAAGCAGACCGGATTCGTGTTGTGGATCGTGCCGTCCGACGCCATTTATTCGCAGACATGGAAAGCGTTCGCCAACCGCGAGCACCCCTATCGGCAGATGCTGGAGCGTGCCTCCGGTGGCCGGGTGCGACTGTTGGAAAAAAACGACAGCTTCACCAAGCAGGATGTAGACGAGCAGCTCTGCGTGATGCTGATGATGTTGCAGGCGGGTGCGGTGAAAAAGTCATCCAAGGAAGCCCGCAAGATGTTTCAGGACAGCGGCAGGTTTCCCAGCTTTTTCCCGGACGTAGACGACGCCATCGCCAACAAGACCCTTTTTGGACAAGTCCATAACCTCGACGCCACCGATATGACCGAGGAAGGTTTTCGCGTTGGCGGGCTGACGGTGAAACAAAGTTTGGGGAATGTATTCAAGCTGGTGCGACCAATAGTGGTCATTGATGAAGGCCACAAGGCATATTCCAACACCGCGTTGGATTTCATCGCCGGACATAATCCTCGCTTCCTGCTGGAGTTGTCTGCCACGCCCAACAGCGGCAAGGAATACGTCAGCAACGTGCTGGTGAACGTCACCGGCACGGCGTTGAAGGACGAGCAGATGATCAAGTTGCCCATCAATCTGGACAACCAAAACCGGGCGGATTGGAAGCACACGCTGTCCGTGGCGCAGGACAAGTTGGCTGAGCTACAAAAGGACGCCGAAAAAGTGCGCAACAATGAGGGCCGCTACATCCGGCCCATCTTGTTGATCCGGGTGGAGCGCACCGGCAGGGAGCAGCGCGACAAAACCACTATCCACTCTGAAGACGTTCGCGAATACCTTGTTGAAAAGCTCGGCGCAAAGCCGGACGAGGTCAGGGTGAAGTCGGCGGAAATGGACGAACTCGGTGACGAAAACCTGTTGTCCGACATGTCCAAGGTTCGGTACATCATCACCAAGGACGCCCTGCGGGAGGGCTGGGATTGCCCGTTCGCCTACATCCTTGCCGTCCTGTCCAAAACGACGGCAGCCACGGCGTTGACGCAGATGATCGGGCGCGTGCTTCGCCAGCCGGAAGCCAAGCTGACGAGTGTGCCAGCGCTGAACGAGTGCTACGTCTTCACCTTTGATCAGGAAGTGCAAGCCGCCGTAGACAGCGTCCGGCGTGGGTTGGAGGAAGAGGGCATGGGCGACCTCGCCGCCAACGTCCGCGCCACCGGCAAAGGTGCCTCCGCCGCCTCCCGGCGTGAAACAGTCCGGCGGCGCAAGGAATTTGAAGGGCTGAAAATTTTTCTGCCGCGCGTCCTGTCCCGGCATTATGACACTTGTGAATGGCGGCAGTTTGATTACGACCGGGATTTGCTGAGTCGGCTGGACTGGTCAAAGTTCAGCTACTCAAATCGCACCACCTTCACGCCGGGGGAAAAGGAAACAATAGAGCGCACACTGACGCGCGTGGATGTCGAAGACCTCGGCCACATGGACGACGAGCTTCCAAAATCGAAAACGTCCGAGGTGAACGTCGAATTGGAACTGGATTTCCCGGCGCTTGTCCGCCTGCTGCTCGATGTCATCCCGAACCCGTGGCAGGGGGCGCGCATCTTGCAAGAAACCTTGGGCGCACTGCGCAAGAAGAAGATCAAAGAGGAGCGTATTATCGCCAACCGCCTTTTTCTGGTGAAAGCCATGCGCGACAATCTCAAGGAGCAGGTACACAGGGCGACGGAGGCCGAATTCAAGCGGATGCTGGCGGCAGACGAATTGAGCTTCCGCCTCGAATCGTCCAACGACCCGAAGCTGAACTGGGAACTGGCCGAGACGCTGGAACTCGACGTGACCGACGAGGACAAGCCGCTGCATCGCAAAAGCGGCGAGCCGCTGGAAAAAAGCCTGTTCAAGCCGGTGTATCAAAAGCAGGTCAACGGGCTGGAGAAAGACATGGCATGGTACCTCGACAGCGACAAGGCCGTCGGCTGGTGGCACCGGATCGCGGTTCATCAGGACTGGCACTTGCAGGGCTGGCAGCGCAGCCGGATTTATCCAGATTTCCTCGCCTGCCTCCATGACACCGGCGACGGCAAGGTGCGGTTCACCGTGCTCGAAACCAAGGGGCTACATCTCAAAGGCAACGACGACACGGTTTACAAAGAAAAGCTGTTCGAGCTGCTGACGCAGCATTCGCAAACGGCTTTATCCGTTGGGGAATTGAAGCTGGGCCTGAAACAGCAGCAGATGCGATTCGAGCTGATGCTGGAAAATAACTGGCAGGAAAAGCTGTCCGCCAGCCTTCGGGATTAAGCCGCCATCGACAAGACTTCACGGATCACGGGAGGGCAGTCTCTAATTCTTCAGCGGGTTACCACCATCTTTCACCGCGCCCTCGGTGCCGTCTGCCGACAGCTGCATGCGTATTTACGTTGATGATATTTGTTGAGAGTCAGGAGGACTGGGCCAAGCGCCAAATGGTCGGCCCCGGTAGCACAGCGCCGTTGAGGGGCGTCAAAAACGTGCGGGCACCCGCCGTAATGGCCGCCGTGCTCGAATATGGCGGCAGACCGGCACCGATGTGGAAAATTTTGAACAAGTTGGCCAAGGCCAAGAAGCGCATGGGGCTACGGCCAGTTTTCCGCATTGAACGCCGGTGGGATCGGTTGGCCTATTGGCGTGCGACGCGCGAGCTGATTGGCGTGAAGCTGTTGTACCGCCATCGCAGCTGGCTTTCGACTTCGCCGATCCCATGCACCCCCAGACCATGGAAGGCGCGGCCTGCCGCTCCGCGCAGCAACCGTGTTCAGATACCCGACATCGCGCCTACAGCGGAAAACCCCGGCAGCAAAAGTTCGCAGGCGGCAAAATCGACCCAGAGCGCTCGGCCCCGGCCTGAAGTTGCGACGGCGGCAGCCGGTCTGGTCGCAGAACAGAATTCTGGCTTTAGGCCGAAGCCCAAACCCGCGAAATATCTATCATCGTCTGTAGGCAGATCAATTTGTCAAACGGCTGGCAGCAACGGGGTGGCGACATTGCGCACGGGGGGAGGTGCCGGTGGGCAACCTATTCAAAACAAACTCGTAAGCGCAAATTCAGTGGTGGGGGTCGGTTCCCCGAAAACCCAAAGCGCTAGATCGCCAGCGGAAGAAGTCAGCGCGGCGGCGCGTTTGATCGCCAAGCGGCCACGACCTTGGAAGCGGAAATGGACTGGCGTCCTGCACGGCGAGCGCATCCGCCGCCGGTCATTGGTGCGCGTGCCGGGCGGCGACGTTCTGCCGCTGTATACGGTTTTGAGAGGGAAGGTTTATATCGTTGCGCCTGAGAGTTCGGGCAGGCGGTTTACCCGGTACAATGCGGGCGAGGTGCAACGGATCAAGAACCCAGCAGCGGTGGTGTTGGGCGGCTTGAAGCGCGGTGTCACTGAGGTTAAGTCAGCCGCCAAAGCCGCCGCCGCCCGCGCCAACGGCTGCCAGCCGCCGCGCCCCGGTAGCCGACCGCGTGGCAGGCCGCGCAGGACTGCCGCCGCCCCGGCTCAGGCCGCGACGCCGATGGCGTAGTCGACAGAGTCCGGTGACGGCACGCATGCACCGGGCCGCGTCAACAAATTCCATCGGCAAATTTGTATAGCTTGTCTTGGAGCGTCGGATGTTTGTTTTGCGCACAGGCTTTCACCTCGGCCCGCAGGAATTTTTCAATTTTCTTCCACGATTGGTCGAAATCGTAACCATTGGTCTTTTCAGCGAGCTGCTCCGGCTGTGAGTCGCTTCCGGTAATCTCCGTACCGTCAGTATGGTCGCTGGTGTTTTTTGGCTGGCGACCAGTGTCGTCACCGGCCTCCGTCTCCTGCGTTGGGTCTGCGGCGGCAGCCGTCGTTTTGCGTTCAGGCGGCTTGCGATTCTTTCCATCCTTGCCGGTCGTGGTGGTGGAACCCAAAACCGGTTTGAGTTTCCGGCGCACCCGACTGACAAACGGCTGCGAAACCCGGCACATGTCGGCCACAAGACCGGCACTTAAGGTCGGGAATTCAGTCAACGCCAGTTCGACGACCCGCTTCTTGTCGGCGTTCGAGAAGCGCAGCCCATGCGCGGTGTTGGCCAAGATAGCGAACTTGAGCGCGCCCCGCCGGTTTCCCTGCTTGATGGCCACGGCAATGGTCTCGCGCTTGGCCTGCTTGGCGGCGGCTACGCGGTGAAACCCATCGGCGAGCAGGTAGTCGTCGTCGATGTCGAATACCGTAACCGGCGGAAACGTGTCTCCCGCCGTTACACACTCCGCGTATTCGGCGACGGTACGGCGGTTGAGCGAGGCGCGGCACTGGAGACCAGCATCGGGCGTGATTTCGGACAACGGCAACTCCACCGCTTCAGACTGGGACTGAGCCTCCTCCGGGCGAGGCTGCTCACCCGGCGGCACAGCGTCTACGGCGGGTTGCTGTGCTTCCAGCACTTCCGGCTCGGGGCTGCTCGCGGTTTTAGATTTGGCTTTGGTGGCCACTTTGTCGTCTGCTGTTTTCATGATCATTTTTTATGTTTGCCAGTGGCGACATTGCCGCTGGCAACGAGAAGAACCGGGAATTGAAATGTTGCTGGAGCATGGCGCGCTGACCACGCCTTGCAGGCCACTGACCGAGCCGTAGACGCGGTGAGCGACCTCCAGTCCCGCCAAGGCGGCAGCGCGCGAGGCTGGTGGGCGACGCAGGCTGGTCACGCCGTATGGGGTACCGAGGCGGGCGTAGACGAGGTCTGGTCGCTGTTCATGCTGGTCTTCTCGACGGGCTTGGGCACGCTGCATTGCCGGGTGCTTCGGGGCCAGCGAGGTGGTGGTCTGCGCGACCACCGCCGCCATCAGCTTGGGGGTACGCTACCGTGGCTATCTTGTCGGCTTGCCGCCCCGGCGGTGGCGACGTTGGTGGCCCCAGTTTTCGCACAGGCGTTGCGTGTGGCGCTTCCGCTCGCATACCAACTCATACCTAGCGACGACGGTATTCAGATCGGGGATCGGTTCACGCATCTGCATCACGACTGCCTCGAACTTCTTGAGGTCTTGAGGGCTTCCAACCTCAAAAGCGCCAAATTGAGCAAAGCAATATTGCTCACATCGCTCGTTCATGAAAGTCATGGCTGCTTCAACTTCCAGTGACGATGGTAGTTCACCCAACTCGTCCATGAAACCATTGTGCAACCAGACTTCAGCATCTGGGTTTTCAACTCCAATGGTTTTGACCGCCGCCCGCCACCCATCCCAGATCAAGGGCAAGCATCTGGATTTTTTTAGCTTTCTGATTTCGGTATACGGGAGTGCTGGTTCTTGAGCGCGAGCCAAGGCTTTACCGGAGAGTTCCAATTCGTTCAGGAGTTTTTTAAGCGCTAGGTTGTCTTCATACGGAATAGCGATGGATTCCAATCCGGGTTCGTCGTCTTCGTAGTATTGGGCTTTGCTCGGTTTCGTTTTTTTCATTTTTATTGTTTTGGTTGCCAGCAGCTTCATGTCGCCAGCTGCTGCCTAGAACTGGAACTTTTAAAACCACAGCCGGGCCGGGATATGTGGATGGTTCTCCCGGCCAGCCAGACGGTGTGTAAGGCGGATGTATACGGGTTGACTACAGCGGGTGCCCGCCACCATGGGGTCGGGCGCGAACTGGAACGCCGCGCGACGGTCACGCCGTACAAGGCACCAAGGTGGCCGTAGACACGTTTCGTCCCGCTTTTCGTGCGTTATCCAGAAAGGCCGAGGCACGGCGCGCAGTGCGGTGCGTCCGGCTCGCCGCTGGCGTCTACAGGCACCTCAAGGCCACGGCGCACGCGGGGCAGCCGCCGTGACCCCTTGCGCCGCCGTGGGTATTTTTTCTTCGGCGGCAGGACAGCGCCTTCCTTGAGCAGCTCCGCCTCCTGCTCCTTCTTGCGCTGGCGTGATTCACGGGTGAGCTTGGCGGCCTTGTGGCGCTTGTCTACGTGCCATCTGGGTTCGACGCCGATGCAGGTGTGTTTATCGTTGAACTGCATGTTGCCCTCGGTGCGCCGCCGGAACACGCGGGGCAGGTCATCTGCCAGCCGTGCCCCGGTAAAGATGGCTGGGATGTCGTCGTCGATCAGCCGGGCCAGTGAAGTCTTGAGGTTCGCGATGTACGCGCGATCGTAGAAGCCGTCTACACCTTTGGCCTCTGGCCGGGCCAGCGCGTCGGCCACCGCGTGGGCGATGGGCACGACCTTTTCGCAATAGCAGATCGCGTGCTTGAGGTGCTCCGGGCTGGTGACGCGCCGCACGTCAATGTCTGGATAGTAAGTCTGCCTTAGGTCGCGTCCGAACAGCTTCAGCCCGTCGTAGACGAGGTCGCGGAGCGTGTCGGCGAGGAACTGGTCGTTGTCCTCGTCGCCGTTGGCCACGACGTGGCTGTGGATATTGACCCGGTTGGCCCCGCCGGGATTCAGCCGATACTCGCCCTCTTGTTTTGAGTGATAGCCATTGATTAAGCCGCGTTGGTACAGCTCCGCGACGGCCCACTGCATCACGATACCGAGAATGCGGGCATCGTCGTAGCCGTAAAGCGGCAGGTCAGGGTCGGTGTCATCCAAGCCCAGCACGACGGGGAAGGGATCGTAGCCTCGGTTCGGGTCGTGGGGGCGGTAGTCGTCAGGGTTGTAATTGTCACCGTGGCACTTGGCGTTGGCCGGGTTGGTTGTCCAGCCGATGGTAAAGAACAGCCAAGCGGCTGCCCGGCTAAAAGCGCCAGACCCATCGCCAAATGCCGAGACGAGGGCTTTGAGGACGTCGTTCCAGAGGCAGTTTGGGCAAATCTCCGTCTGGTGGCAGCGCCGCGAGTTTTTGGCGTTTGACCAAATGCCACACCGCACCAGCGCGTCGGCTTTATCGACGCGGCTGAAGATGAGAGGCAGGACGTAGGGCGTCCAGCCGACGTTCTTTTCGAGCTTGTTGAAGTATCCAACCCTGCCGTCGTCGCCTACGCGTTTGATCTTGGCACTGATGATCTCCAGCCACTCGCGGGCCTGCGTGTCAAGGTGCTGGCGGTGGAGGAACAGGTACTTGAAGTCCTGCAAATCCAGCGCCCGCTTGGGATTCCAATTCCAGCTGTCGATCTCCTCAGCCAGCTCGGCGCGGAGCGCAGTCTCCGTTGCACGGGCCTCACGCTTTGCGCGCCGCCGTTCCGAGTCACGAACGAGGTTGTTCAGAAAGCGGTCTTCACGGCGGATGGCGCGGAGCGTTCGCTCATGCCGAAGGCGGTCAGCGTCGCTCCAGATTGTGTGGGCTTCATCAAGGGCGCGCTCGTCATCGGCGTCAGCAGACGCAACGACGACGGCGCTGGCAGGCAGGGGCATAGGCAGCTATGGGCTGTGCAGGAGCACGGACAGAGGAAGAGGGAGCAGGTGTGTAGTGTAATAACGTATTAGCCCAACAGCAGCGATTGCCACACACCTTCCGTGGCCAGTGATCCTTGACAGCAACAGACCGCGCCGGGCGACGCTGATGAAGAAGGTCGCCAAAGTTAGCGACCAGCCCCCTTTCGGGGAGCGTGCCCAGCGCGGTCAAATGTTTGTGTTGTCGTTCGTTCTTCATCGCACGACGGCTGGATCGCCAGCCGGTTTAACTACCGTTGTCGAGTTGAAGAACGTGATCTGTGAGATGATGGCGCGAAGGGCCTCAAGGGAACTGCGCTGTATGCGTGGCGGCGGTGCTCAAGCTGCGGGGGCGGGCCTGCTCCGTCCCCATTCTCGCTGCCACCGCAAGCGGGCTGTCTGTTTACGTAACAGTTGATCCAACCATGCCGTGCTTATGGGTGCCTCAGCGGTAGACGCTGGGACTGCGCTGGCTCGGCAGGCGGAGGCAGATGTAGACACGCCCGTTGCGAGTTGTGGCGCACCTCACGGCGCGTAGACGCGCGCCAGCCCAACCAGCCAACTTTGGCGCGGCCCGTTCGGTAACCGCCTCGTAGACGTGCTCGTTGGCGTCCGCGCCCGACAGGCAGCAGCTGGCCGAGCTGGTCTACACGCTGGGTGTTGTACCGGAAGTGGCGTGCGTGATTGGTGACGCGATCTGGTAGACGCATGCGACGCGCGGGTTGGCGGTGATCAAGCTGCGGGTGCCCGACGGGCGTGGCGTCTGTCTACCGGGCAAGCACGCGCTGGACTTATAATACGGCAGCTTGCGATCGACGCCCGCGCCAGCGTGGCCACACCGGACGCCAAACCGTGACCGCCCCGCGCAACCGGAGCCGCTGGCCCGGAGCCGCCGCCGGTGGTCAAGGCGGGGCGGTAGTGGCGGGCGATTCGCGTCCGGCTTGTCCGCCCAACGGCCCAGCGCTGACGATGGTGGCGGTGGGCTGAGGCTTGTGACACTGGACAGCGGTGCTGCCAGCAGGGCAGCAGCGGATGTCATTTCATGCCAGCCCCTGCGCGACCTTAGCGGCTGGCTGTTGCCGTCCTCCGCTGGTCATGCCGGGGGCAGGGACTGCTCGCATTTCACATCCGGCGTCTGGCAAACGGTGAGATGCGAGCGCGCCTGTGTTCCACGCGTGGAACATCCAACCAAATCGCCCATGCGCGAAAATACAAAATTTCCAGAATTGCCCCGCCGCCCGTGGCGTCCTACATCGCGGGCGAAAACCGGCGCAGAGCGTTACCCAAGGGTCTAACAAAATGTCTAACATTCGTGAAAAAAATCGGATTGCATGACCGCGCATTTTTTGGAATACTTCAAAAATGACGTTCAAAATCAGGCATTTGACGAACGTCGATTCGGAACGCGCGCTTAGCTCAGTGGTAGAGCATTACCTTCACACGGTAGGGGTCGCAGGTTCGAAACCTGCAGCGCGCACCATTCCACCACTCGACGAATTTTCGCCGAGTAGTGACCACGGTTTTACGCAAGAACCACGGGCTTTTTTCTCATCCATAACGAGGTTCGAGCCAAACACTTTTTGAGCAAGAACCCTCTTCTCTTGAAAAGAAGCCGAAACAGCGATTTCACCCGCGTTTTTAGCGGATAATATCCACTCTGTAGTGGGTCGATCCAATCGGCTTGCCCTGTCGAAAGCGTGACGATTTGGGCTTCCATGGACTTCTTCTGGCTCATCAGCTTCGTTTTCTCGGCGGTGTATTCATCCCGGTCAATAACCGCTTCGAGAAACGAATCCAAGAGCCTTTGAAGCCGAAGATTGATTTTATCAATCTCGTCACGCTTTCCGGCCATCACCCGTGCGGCGGATTGGGCTGCCTGTTTCTTTTCCACTCCAACCACGGCAGGCTTGGCCAGCGGCAGTTGCGCCTCCTCAATGGCCGCCGGGAGGCAGGGCAGATGGAAAACGGTGGTGCTAGCCGCGCAGCACACCTCATCATTTTGGGGTAATTACTTTCTGATGGAATCCTTGGACTGCGAGTTAAATGCAGGCGACACTGTTGTAGAGATCATTGCCTGAATAAGCTGGCGGCATCCGCATAGCAGCGGGCGACATATTCCATGGATGGCCGTTGTTCCGGTTTTTTCTCCAAGCAGGACGTGATGGTAACCGAGATGTTTCGGGGGACATCGAACCCCGCCTGGATGGGCGAGCGAGGTGTCACTTCTTGGATTTGTTTCTCGATTACGGTGGCCTCGCCGTCAAAAGGATATCTGCCGGTGTAGCCATAATAGGCCATGACGCCAAAGGCGAAGACGTCGCCCTTAAAACCGTGCGTGAAGTCGCCAGCCCACTTCTCGGGCGACATATACCTAGCTGTGCCCACGGGATTCTGCTGCTTGTCCGCAATGAAGGGCGGCAGATTGCCGGCGAAATAGGAGTGTGAAAAATCAATCAATACCGCTTCCGCCGGCCGGGCGGTGGGCACCAGCACGTTCATGCTCTTCAGGTCATTATGGACGATTGGCCGCTCGCAAAAGATTCCGGTGTGCAAATCAGCCATCGTCTCGGCCACGCTCTGCAGGATTTTATGTGTCCGGCTGTGATCCTTGACTGTCACGCCCGCCTGCACCAACTCGTTCAACGTCGTGCCCTCGACGTATTCCAGAAAGACGCGGTGCGACGCCGCATCATAAGCCAGTATTCGCCTGACACGAGGATGCGTTATCTCATCCAGCATATAAGCCTCGTTCGCAATGAAAATCTCATCCCAGAAATTGCGCGGTTCTTTGAGCAATGCGGGACAGGGATTTCTGGCGAACTCTACTTTGGAGAGTTTTGAAACCCCGGCTTCCACCGGCATGAATTCCTGTTTGTTGATGTCAGGTATTTTCATTTGGCCCCGAACTATTCATGTCCCATCACTGTTTGGGTGTCACCCGTTGGTCTGTTTTTATATGACTGATCATTCACTCCGTGGCGAGGCCCATTTTGGTGATGTCGAGCTGACGGAGGGTGTCCATGACGTTGACCATGACTTGATAATCCGTTTCGTCCGCACCCTTGACCACCACGCCAAAGTCGGGATTGTCCGCCTTGAGCTGCTGGAGCTTGTCCTTCAACTGCGGCACGGTCACCACCGCGTCGTCGAGCGTAATCTGGCCGGCGGCGCTGACGTTGATGCGGCTCGGCGGTTTCGGCTTGTGATCCGCCGGCGGTTTCTTGCCCGACGGCAAATTAATTTCCAGGTTGTTCACCAGTTGCGGCGTCGTGATGATGAAGATCACCAGCAACACGAACACCAAATCCAGCAACGGCGTGATGTTCAGCTCGTTCATCGTGCTGTGCCCGCGTTTCGAGGTCTTTTTCAGGCTCATGGCGTCATCACCGGTTCGGTTTCTTCCTGCACGTCAAAACGGATGGTCACGTTCGATGGAAAATTCGTCGGCGGCCGACGGTCAATGGCCGCCACCGCCTTAAAAACGTCCTTTACGCTCGCATCCCACCTCGCGTCCCCGCTGCCTTTCAGCCATTGCGGATGGCTGATGTTTCCGTCCTTGTCCACGTTGACCGCGACCTCGGCGGCGTAGTTGTCGTCGGGCAGGTTTTCCGGCCGGTTCCATTTCGCGCGCAGCGTGTATTCGATGTAGCCCTTGTAAAGCTGCACCGGGTCGCTCTCCGAATTCACGGCCTTGCCACCTTCAAATTCAAACGAGGGCACATCTGCCGCCGGCGGCGCGACCACCGGCGGCGCCACCGTTGGCGGCGCTTTCACCGTTTCCACTTTGGGCGTTTCAATCTTCGGCGGCTCCACTTTGGGCGGTTCGACCTTCGGCGGCTCGGGCTTGGGCTTCTCTGGCTCCGGCTTCTTTTCCTTCACCATTTCCACCGCAATCTTCTGCACCTTCTTGCCGAGCAATCCTTCCTTGGCCGCGAAGTAAAACAACACACCCACCAGAATGCCGTGGAACACCGCCGAGATGATCAGGTTCACCTTCGACGAGTTCTTTTTCTGCTTTGGCTGGGATTGCGGAATCATTTGTTGATTTCCGTGGCCAGATCCACTTTCACAATGTTCGCCTGCTGGCAGATGTCCAGCACCGTGCGGATCTGCCGATACTTCGTCTTGCCGTCGCCGCGCACAATCACGTTCAAGTCCGGGTCGTCCGTGCGCATGCTAATCAGCTTGCCCAGCAGGTCGGGCACTTTCACTTCTTCGCGGTCAATAAACAGGTTGCCGTCCGCCGGCACCGAGATATAACGCGCCTTGTGCGGCGGATCCTTCTGGTGCTTGGACGCGACGGGCAGCTTCAAGGCCATGTCCTTCACCGGCGGAATGGTCGAGATGATGAAAATCACCAGCAACACAAACGCCAGATCCAGCATCGGCGTGATGTTCAGCTCCGTCAGCGACTCGTGCGCGCTGTGCGAACACTTCTTCATGGTCAAATGGCCGGCGTGTTCTCACCCATTTCGACGCGGGTCAGCGCCCACGCGATCTTGTCCTCGATGTCGCGGTTATCCACATAGGTGTGCTCAATCTGGTTGGCATAGCGCGTGGCAAAGCCGTCCAGTTCCTGCGTGATGTGCCGGATGGTCGTCACCATGAAGTTGTAGCCAAACATCGCCGGAATGGCGACCAGCAGGCCGGTCACCGTCGCCACCAGCGCGGCGGCCACGCCGGGAGCCATCGCCGTCAGGCTCGCCGAGTTCGACGCGGCGATGCCGGCGAATGTGGACATCACGCCCCACACCGTGCCCAGCAAACCGATGAACGGCCCGCCCGCCACCGCCGTCGAAAGCACAATCATCCCCTTTTCCAACGACATCGCCTGCGCCGCCGCCGCCTCTTCCAACACCACTTTCACGGCTTC
>Ga0302278_10002160_pt1 | contig 23012 bp, 21 predicted proteins | sample III_Bog_N3_2_FD_194543 | JGI IMG/M metagenome (GOLD analysis project Ga0302278, IMG submission 194543) | Peat permafrost microbial communities from Stordalen Mire near Abisko, Sweden - III_Bog_N3_2 | ecosystem: Environmental > Terrestrial > Soil > Wetlands > Peat | place: Sweden: Abisko...
CCACCCCGCGTCGTGGAGGCCGAACCATTCCTGCGTGACACCCCGAGAACGACACACTACGATGCCAACCGGCAGAGGCTCCACTTAGCGGCACCGAAACGGTGTATCGACGAACCCGGCCACCTCAGTACGGCGGCCGAACGTGACGCTGGCCCTGCTGTGGGAAGAATACCGCGACGGTCCTGGCGGCCAGGACGGCTTCGGGTACTCCTGGTTCTGTGACCTGTATCGCGAATGGGTTGGCCGACTGAAGCCGACACTACGCCAAGTTCATACCGCCGGTGAGCGAGTGTTCGTCGACTTCGCCGGCCACAGTATGGAAGTAATAGACGGGCTTACGGGAGAGGTGCGGCGGGCGGAGGTGTTCGTTGCCGTCCTGGGTGCCTCCAGCTATACTTATGCAGAAGCGACCTGGACACAGTCGCTGCCTGACTGGATAGCCGCCCACGTCAATATGTTCGCGTTCTTTGGTGGCGTTACCGGCCAGATCGTCAGCGACAACCTCCGCGCCGGGATCACCCGGGCCTGCTTCCATGAGCCGCTGGTCAATCGGACCTACGCCGACATGGCCCGGCATTACGGCGCCGCAGTGATCCCGGCGCGACCGTACAAGCCTCGGGATAAGGCAAAAGTCGAAGTTGGAGTACAAGTAGTACAGCGCTGGATTCTGGCAAGACTTCGCAACCGGCGTTTCTTCTCGCTGGCCGAACTGAACCAGGTGATCCGCGAATTGGTCGTGCAATTGAATGACCGAGTAATGCGCGGCTGGGGCACCACACGGCGTGCACTCTATGAAGAATTCGATCTGCCTGCCCTGTCGCAGCTACCACCCACACCATATGAATATACCGACTGGAAACGCTGCCGCGTGAACATCGACTACCACGTCGAGCTCGATAAGCACTTCTACTCCGTCCCATTCCGACTGATCCGCACTGAGGTAGAAGCACGCGTCACCGCCAAGACGATAGAAATATTCCACCGAGGCAAGCTGGTGGCGACCCACCTGCGCAGCCGGCGCCCACACCGGCCGACCACGGTGGCAGACCATATGCCGAGCTCGCACCGGCGCTACCGCGACTGGACGCATGAGCGGATCCTCCGCGAGGCGGCGGCGATCGGCAACGACACCGCCGCACTGGTCGAGGTCATCCTACGTTCGCGGCCGCATCCCGAGCAGGGGTTCCGCTCGTGCATTGGCATCCTCGGGCTGGCGAAGCGCTACGACGCCGAACGGCTGGATGCCGCCTGCGCCCGGGCACTGGTGCTCGGCACCCGCTCCTACTCGTCGGTCGCCACGATCCTGAAGAACCGCCAAGATAGCAAGCCAACCGAGCCGGAGCAGCCAAGCCTGCTGCACGAGAACATCCGCGGTTCCGGCTACTATCATTGAAATGCTGGCCGTCGCCAGACTAGCCATTGGCCCGAACAATGCACGGTCTGGAGGCGCATTGTGCGTCCAGTCCGACAAGCAGGATTGTATCCGTCACGGACAGGACCTGATCGCCCGCGCATCCTCTTCGGTCACCGCCTTCCTGAAGAACCGCCAGGAGGCGTGCGCGCCGGAGCAGCAGGCCGGCCTGCTGCACGCGAACACAAGCGGTTCCGACTCCCATTGAAAGGAAAGCCGATGCTCACCCATCCCCTGGTCGAACGCCTGCGCGGCCTTGGCCTGACCGCCATGGCCGACGCGTTCCTCGAGATGCAGACCGCCGCGGCGGCAGCCGACCTCTCGCGCGAGGACTGGCTCGGGCTGCTGCTCGACCGCGAGGCCACGAGCCGTGAGAACAAGCGCCTGAGCCGCAGGTTGACGCAAGCACGACTGCGACAAAGCGCAGTCATCGAGGACACCGATTTCCGAACAGTACGCGGTCTTGATCGCGCGCTGTTTCTCCAGCTTGGGAACTGTGATTGGCTACGCCAAAGCCAGAACCTGATCATTTGTGGAAAAACGGGAACCGGGAAGTCATGGCTCGCCTGTGCACTTGGACACAAGGCCTGCCGCGAAGGGTTCTCGGTGCTCTACCGGCGAGCCCCGCGGCTGTTCGCCGAACTCGCCACCGCACGTGGCGAGGGCAGGCTGGCGCGGCTGCTGACGACGCTGGAACGCACCCGGCTGCTGATCATCGACGATTGGGGGCCGGAGCCGCTGAACGCCGAGCAGCGGCGCGATCTGCTCGAGATCGTCGACGATCGCCATGAAAAGGGCTCGGCTGCTGGTGACCAGCCAGATCCCGGTAAAGCGCTGGCATGAACTCATTGCCGACTCGACGCTTTCATGATACCTCTGTCCTTGATCGGGTTGTGTGTCGGGCTCGCGCCTTCAGCGCCACGGCTTGCTCCTCGGAGAGGCTGATCTGCCAGGGCATCCCCTTGGCGAGCTGATGCCCAGACAGCCAGCCCTTGCGCAGCCAATCGAAAATCGTCTGCGACGTGATGCCGAGAATTTCCGCGGCACCTTGCACCGAGTAGCTGCCGTCGGCCCAGCGTCGCGGGTTCACCGAGCTACCGTTGATCTTGACCGTCGGGATACGCCATCTCTTTCGAAGAAAGTGTATCGTCTCGCCCGAAAAAGCCGGACCGCGTGCAGAGCACAGCCCTTCGGCATTAACGATGGAAGCAATCTCGGCATCCATCTTTTGCATGGCATTCAGCTCGCGTATGCGGCTTTGCAGTCGATCCGGGTCGGCATGTTGCTCGTAGCTCTGCACCCGCCGCTGGAACCGGTGCTCGCTCGCAGCGCCGGTCTGCCAGACGATCTTCAACCAGACGAGCCCCCGCTCGCGCTTCTGGTCAAGTATGACTTCTTTGATCACAAGCCGAATAATCTGCTTTCGATCAGCCGCCGTGGTCGTTCCGGCGTTCCAAATCAGCGGTACATTCTCGCCCAAAGACAGTATCTCCGCACGGTCGGCGTCGCTGATCGCAGTCGTTTGTTCGCGGCGCCAAGCATCATACTCCCGCTCAACTTCCTCCGCTCGCCGGAGTTTCTCTTCCCATAGCCGCTCCAAAGAGCGTGCAACAAGACGGTTTTCGGGTTCAACGGCATCATATTGGCGCCGAGCACGTTCAGCATCAAAGCGTGACCGTTCTCGCTTTAAGCTCCACTGACGTTCCAGCAGTAACGCATCTTCCTCGATTTGCCCCAAGGCGGCGATCGCCAGCGCAATTCGATCTGGGCGCAATGCCTCCAGCAGCAAGCGTTCGACTTCGGCATCGACCCCAACTGCACGAACTTCCTGACAGCGGGGCTGACCCTCTGCGTTGTAATCCGCGACGCACATGTAGGCGGGATAATTCCCCTGGGGGCCTGAGTAGCGCAGGCACATACGCCGGCCGCAGCGGCCACAGCTGACGATGCCCTGCAGCAGCGCCTCGCCTTGGCGCGGGACACCACGGCGGCCAGCGTCGTAATGGTTCAGGTTGTCCGCCAACTGCCCCTGATTAGCCATGAACTCCTCCCAGTCGATATAAGCCGGGTGGGCGTCCTTGAGGCAAACAAACCAATTCTCCGGGGCGAGCAGGATAGTCGGTACCCGTCCACTGCCTGGGCGTCGGCGGGTAGTATCCTGCTGACGTCGCCCATATACATAAGCGCCGGCGTAGGCTGGGTTCTTCAGAATGTTGGTCACCCGGGCGCTGTTCGCCGGCTGCCAGACGACCTCGTGAGGCGCCGGTCCATGGAGCGGTCGCACCGGCAGCACCAGGCTCGCCCGCTGCAGATACCGCATGACGGCCTTGGCGCTGCGCAGCTCCCTGAACTTGGCAAACACAAGGCGGAGCCGTTCCTGAATCTCCTCATCGGGGTTCAGGATCACGCAACCGTCGCGGCCGTGCGTCAACCCCGCCGGCAGCGGTAGACGCAATTCGCCGCGCGCTGCCTTCTGCCGTTCGCCCTGATGCAAACGGATCCTGATCTGGTGTAGCTCCGCCTCGCTCATGATCCCCGAAAGACCCAACAGCAGGCGGTCGTGGTATACGCCAGGATCGTACAGCCGTTCGCCGTCAGCAATTAGTACGGTGAACAGGGAGCACAGCTCCAGCAACTGATGCCAGTCGCGATTGTTCCGGGCTAGACGCGACGCATCGAGGCTGATGACGAGACCTGCTTTGCCAAGCCCGACTTCTGCAATCAAGCGCTGGAAGCCTTGGCGCTCGTCGCTCGAGGTGCCAGACTTCCCCAGATCGTCATCGATTACCTGCACACGTTCTCTGGGCCAACCAAGCAGAATGGCGCGTTCTACCAAACGATACTGCAGCTCCGTGCTCTCTTGATGCTGCCTTACCTGCCCAGGAGAGGACTGACGCACGTAGACATAGGCCAGCTTGGCGCGGTGCATGGTCGTGACCCGCTCCTCAGTCGCCGACGCTGCGTTCAGCATCATGAGTCTCCTCGGCCTGGCCGGCTGATGCCCGGAGGCGTCGAAGAAGTTGAGCCATCTGCTGTGCCAGTTGCCGCTGCACCGCAACAGGAAGTGCCGGCCACAAACGGGGCACCTCCTCCGTCGCCGGTATCGGGTCCGCTGTAGGCTGAGCGTGCAGACCGTCTATCTGGCATCGGCTCACCACCGAGATTCTCATGCCGGCAGCCCAGCATAATTCTGATGCGATTCGCCAAGGGCAAAAGGCTGCGCACCGATATTGGCGACTGAGGGATGCTCACCGCTGCCCCGGCCGAGGGCCCGCCCAAATCCGTCGCCGCGCGGAGAATCGACCTTTGACGACCATCCGGCAGCGTCACCACGATCATCGCAGAGCCACGCGCAGATCGACGGTCAGCTACCGGAAGGCGACAGCCAAAAAGCGGGTGGTGCGGATCCACGATGGTCGCGTGAGTGACTCGCCGATCAACGTCTGTGGCATCATGGAATACTCGGGGATCCCACGCTCGGGGACGCGATCTTGGACCGCGTCGTCCACCGTGCGCATCGGATCGACCTGACGGGACCCAGCCTGCGCAAGCGAAACGCGGTCAGCACGCCAGCCGATACGGAGGGCTCGGCCAGCGGGAGCAGCTCCGATGTTTGAACGCGACCGTCTTCTGCGCGGCCTCCGTGGCCGGTGGTGGCGATCGGGCGGCGAACCAGGGGGCTCCGGGCATGTCGCCGGGCTGCGGATGCGGGCCACTTCTCGGCGGGGCCGCGGGTGACCGGCGGCAAGCGCCCTCCGGGGGCTCACCCCTGGCGTCGGGAGGCCGCTAGCCAGCACCAGGGCCTGGCAGGCGCCAACCGGGCAACGAGTGCTTGACGAACGCCCGGGGAAAATGAGACGGGACAACCGTCAGTGGCAACGGCCAGACGCCGCCCCGCGCTGCCCGCCAGGCACTCCTCAGCCCAGGCGCGCAGCGTGATCATGATCACCGGAATCGGTGATCACGATCGGCCGGATTGGCTGATCACCATCACCGGAATGCGCAATCTACCTGATGGCGCAGATGCGGGACACGCGGGCCTGGTACCCGCTCTGCGTCCTCGGGGCCGACGGCAAGCGGCTGGAAGAAGTACTGACGGAGAGCGTGGTGGAGGACCTCACCGCCATTCTGGTGCGGGTCTACGACGGCGACCCGGCGCCGCTGCGGCGGCTGATCGAGGCCGAGGCGGCCGACCAATACGTGCGCGACGCCGCCTTCGACGCGCTGGCCTGGCTGACCGCCACCGGGCAACTCGATCGGGACGAGACCGCCCGCACCCTGCGCGAGCTGTTCACCACGTTGCGGCCGCAGGAGATGAACTGGGTCTGGTCGGGCTGGCAGGAGGCGATCGTCCACCTTGGCCTGGAAGAGCTTGCTCCGCTGGTCGATGTGGCTGCCGACCGCGGCCTGCTTGGCCTGGGGTTCGACAGGTTCGGAGATTTCCGCACGGATATACGTGCGGCGCGGGAGGCGGCCGAGCCGACTTCGGTGTTCGACCCCCGCGTTCGCGGCCTCGCCCGGCTCGACGACCTGGTGGAGCACATGTCCGGCTGGCTCTCCCTGGAGCCGCGGCAACCGACCCGGCCGCTGCCCGAGCCGCGGCCGAGCGGCAGGCCCGTCCCCGATCCGTTCCGCAATGTCGGCCGCAACGACCCGTGCCCCTGCGGCAGCGGCAAGAAGTTCAAAAAATGCTGCCTGGGGAAGACGGGGTAGCGGTAGCGACGATTGGCGGCACCGGTGTCGGGTCTGCGGCCTGTCTTCGGCAGCGCTCCCTGCTGTGCAATTTCGCCGTGCTGGCCGGTCAACCAAACGTCCTCGCTTCACCACCTATTGGCGCGTGCCACGGCAATGCTGCGCTCGGCGATCGCCACCATCGCCGGCAGTTCTGCCATCTTGCGCCCGGCCAGGAGTTCGTGCGCCAGCACCGCGCAGTCCTGCCAGCGTTCATTGTCAGCCGGCGAGGCATCGCCGCTGCCGGTCTGCAACCAGAGCGTCGTCAGCAGCAGCCGTTCCGCCCAAATTTCCCGCCGCGCCGGCAGAATTTCCTCCAGCACCCGCTGCACGCCCACCTGCGGGTTCAGCCGGGCGGTGCCGCCTGCCAACGGCCGGATCGCCGCGTCGTCCTCGAACCACGACTCCACCATCGGGTTCTTCGCCACCCAGGCGCCGCTGCGCTGCAGCGACGCGGCGATCGCGTCCGAACCGCGCTGCTCCGCCGCCAGGTCAGTGAACCGCCGCTCGATCTCCGCCGCAACGTCCAGGCCGCGATCCTTCCAGTCCGCCGCCCCGATCGTCTCGGCGATCTCGACCACCGCCACCTGCGGCAGGGTTCCCATCGCCACGCCACGGGCAATGTGATGCTGTACCATCAGGTCAAGATAATCGCGCCCCGTCGCCGCCGTCGGCATCCGCTGCCGGCATTCGTCGAGCGCCTCGTCGATCTCCCGCCGCGCCAGCGATGGGTTGCACCAAGCGTCCCTGATACCGAGGCTCTGCTTGAGCAGCAGCCCGGCGAACAGCCCGGTCCGTCCCTTCGGCGTGGTGACGATCAGGCTCTGTGCGCCGGAGCCGTCGATGATGGAACTCTGGATCGCCAGCGGTGGCGCCGGCGTCCATTGCGCGCAGTTCACCCCCTTCAGGCGCGCCTTGCGCACCAGGCGGTCAATCGCCTCGCGTTCAGCCTCCGGCACCCAATTGCGCAACAGCAGAATGCGCCGCAGCATCACCGGTGAGATCGTCTCCGGGCCGGCAACCTGCTCCAGCACGGCGATCGCCGCCTCGCGCACCGCCGGCTCGGGATCGAGCATCAGCAGCGGCACCGCTTCGCGCAGCACCACATGCGGCGACAGGCCGAGCTCGTGCACCATGTACGCGCGCATTTCGGCCGGTATCAGCGTGCCGGTCTCGGCCAGCCCTTCCACCACCATGAACGGGCTTTCGGCCGACCCTGCGAGGCCATCGAGCAGGCCGCGGAACTGCTGCGACAGTTCCTGCGCTGTTGTCCCGAGCGCCATCTCCGGCACCGCGTCGGCGGCGGCCACGGTCAGGGCTTCGCTCATCTTTGGCCGGATCGGCACCTTGGCGACCTTGAGCAGATTGACCAACTCGAACCAGTCGGCCTCCGGCATGGTCTTGGCCTGTGCCAGCGCGACAAGCTTTTCCTGATAGGCGTCGAGCATCTGCTGCGCCCAGTCGTGGCCACGTTCGAGCCGGTAGCGGATGAGTTCCAGCTGCTTGGCGAGCAGCCAGCGGCAGGCCGCCATCACCGCCTCGTCGCGCCTGCGGGCCGTGCCGGCAGCCACCGCGGCATCGAACAACGGCCACAGGCTCTGCGGACGGTCCTCCATCCAGCGCTGGCTTGCGGCCTCAAGCGACGGCGCGCCGTCGCGGCGGATCTCGTCGGCGACGGTGCGCACCAGCGCCTTGACGTCGCGCTTATCGGCCGCGGTGGGCGGCGGGGGCGCAGAGGCGGACGGATCGAAGGGCGTCTTCTTGTCGGCTCCCTCCGTGCCCGCCACGCTGGCCGGCGGGAGGTCGGCCAGTTCCTCCAGAGCCGCCTTCAGCATCGCTTCTTCCGGCAGGTCCGACTCGTCGTTCAGCCATTCGGTGGCGACGGTGATGGCCACCCGGATGTCGCCGGTGAACTGCTCCACCCTGGCCGCTCGCAGCTCCATATCCTCCGGCAGGTAGCGCAGGCGCAGCAGGGCGCTGAACTGGTCACTGCGCAGGTCGACCTGGAAGGATTCGGCATGATCCGGCCGGGGAGAGAGTGTCAGCGTCACGCCGTCCCGCTTCCAGGAAGCAAGCGCGCGCGGCCCCTTGCCCCGGCCGGAGGTCCGTCGGGACGGCCGCTGGTAGTCCTCGGTTCCGGTCGGATCGGCGAAGTAAGAGTCGAGATACAACTCGGCGAGGCCGATCAGCCGGTAGGCGAGGAAGTCCCGCTCCGGGGCGCTCTGCCAATCCGCTGCCGGGGGAATGGTTTGGCGTGACATGACACAGCGCTTTGCCAGAAAGGGCGACGGCACACCACCCTGGCTCCGGCCTGGCTGGGCCCTGCGGGTTAGGCACAAGCCCGCTCTCCGGTGCATGCGATGAAGGCGCGGGGGCTGCAGCGGAAATCAGCCGGGGCGCCGCCGCCGTAGGGTGCAAGGCCAAGCTCATCAGTCCCCCATTTTGGATGCGGCCAGCCGGACGGCTTCGCTCAGGCGAGCACTTCCAGCCGGGCTGGCCTTTTCTCGATAACGGGTGGCTGTGACGCCGGCTACGTGTTGGTTAAGGGCCCGCCCGCAGGCCCGGTGAAAGGAGCGACGGCAGCGCCCTCTTCGTGTGATGGCGGTCGCCAGCGGACGATCATCCGCGCCGCCTCTCGCCCTGCGTTCTCCGACAGCCCGGGGAACCTACGGCGGAGCTCTACCGCAACCGCCATCTCGCCGGCTTGTTCGAAGGCGGCCAGGATCGCGGCGACATCGGCTTCATCGATTGCAAACATGCCTTGAGCATGGGCGCCGTCGGGTCGGCGGAGCAAGCGGTATGCGGAGCAAGCGGTATGACGAGGTGTCAGAATCGGGACGGGTCGACGGCGACCAGAGAGGTTGGGTCCCTGGGGCAAGTCGCTGCAGCGCGCCGACGGTTTCCGGCGGCATGTGCAGGGCTGCGATCGGATGGCTCTGTAGCCACACTGAGGCGCGCGGCGGCCTGATCACGCTGCGCGCCTTTGTCGATCGCCACTATCGGCCACGAAGTCTGCGTAGAAGCGATCCCCGTCAAACATCAGAGCCGCGCTCCCTGCCCCGGCCCTTTGCAGCGGCTGGCGCGATGACCGCGTTTCGCTTGCGCAGGCTCGGTCCCGTCAGGTCGATCCGATGTGCACGGTGAACGACGCAGTCGAGGATCGCTTTCTTCCAGAGCCAGCCTTTCTATGCGTCGTATCAGGCGGCCGAACACGTAACCCCCAGGATTTAGAGCCGCTGCTTGACCAGAGTGGGCCGGTTCGGTTCCTTATAGGAGATTTTCTTTTATAGGACTCTATATAGGTACGGGCCGCCGATTCATCGTGGGCGACTCGATCTAAGGCCGCCGATTCATCGGAGAGATGGTCCGCGGAAGGCCGCGTTTTCATCGCGACGACGTCGCCTATTCATCGTGGATAAGTTGGGGCTGACCTGAACGCCGCGTTTTCATCGTGGAAAACTCGGGAATCCTGTGGATAACTCCGTGAGTGGCTGTTCTAAGACCTAGAACGCCGGCCGACCATCGTTAACCTGCCGGCTTCCGATTCATCGATACCAAGATCGCGAATTCATCGTGGCGATTCGGCGCCCGCCGGGAGCGACAAAGCCTACCTCGTTGGGGATTGTTAATCCGTCGACCGGCCTTTGCCGCGCGCAACAGGTAACGCGAGACGCTACGATGAATCGGCGGCCTTACTGGCAGGCAGAGCAGCCGCTGTCCCAAGTGGAGGTCCTTTAGGCGGCGGAGAGACGTTATCCGCATCGATGCCCGATGGTCTCTGATATCTAAGCTGTCCGACATCTAAGATATCTATGATGTCGGGACGGGAGCCGGCTTGAAGCGGACCAGAGATGTGGCGGGACCGGACCGAAGGCCGCCGATTCATCGTTAGAGCACCCATCCGAAGCCCGACGGTGCGATCGGCGTCTCGCTGCGCAAACCACGTTTCCATCGCCCGCGCTCGTTCGGGTCTGTCGCAGGCAGCGCATGCGGCCGGCGTCATCCCTACCAAGACTTAGAAGGCCGGCGATTCATCTGGGCCTCGCCGCTTCCCGCCTCGGTTGCTCTCCGCGGAAACTCGAAAGTCGCCGATTCATCGGTGGGCTGTGCCCGACCGCTCTAGAAAGTGGGGAGAACAGTCGCGAAGCGTGAGCCAAAAGGCCGCCGATTCATCGCTAGCGGGCGGTCCTACCGACAAGGCAGCGCCACCGACCACCGTTCGCCGGGCCGCAAGCTGGGACAAGGCCACCTATTCATCGTCCGACTCGGTTGGGCTCCGGGGGAAACCTGTGTCACCAAGGTCCAGAGACCAGCTCATCCGCCTGGAAGGCCGCCGATTCATCGTTGTAGGCCACCGCCGGACCCGAAATCGAACCGAAAGGCCGCCGATTCAGCGTAATTGGAATCAATTGGTAGTCCCAATCGCCCGTTCTTTGTGCCATCCTTAGCTCCGGAGTCGCCATGGCAGAGATCCATCGACAGTTGGCCCTTTGGGGTTCGGAACGCCTCCTCCAAATTGCGGAGGCAATCGCTGACCCGCGCGAGCGACAGCTTGAGCTGCATCGAATCCGGTATGCATCGCTGGCCATGGGCGAGATAGGCGATGACGACCTTTACTTTTGCCATTCTGGCCTTTGTCAAACCGCCCTCCCCCACAAGGCACTCGAAAACAATGATGCGATCTGGCAAAGGCAGTCGGGCAGATTTCACTTGATGATCACGCCGGGCGCCGTTCGGTCCGCGTCCGGCAAGGCGGAGCGCGTGGGTGTGCCGTACGGGACGCGCGCTCGTCTGATAATGATTTTCCTGCAAAGTGAGGGGGTTAAGAGCCGGACCGTTCATCTCGGCTCTAGCATGGCAGCCTGGATCCGTTCGCTTGGCTTGGTGGTTAGCGGAGGTCCGCGCGGGACCATTCAAAGCATTCGTGAGCAAGCACTACGAATCGCCCGATGCGAATTCACAATGCAATGGTCAGCGGCTTCCTCTGACGGCGAAAACCACACAATCATAAAAGATCAGCGTCTTGTTTCCGGCATGTCGCTGTGGGCAGCTCCCGACGGGGGGATGAAAAGTGGTCCGCAACTGTGGAGCTGGCTCCAGATTTTCATCAGCACCTCCGAGAACATGCGGTTCCTCTTCTGAAGGAAGCGATCGCTTATCTGAAGGACAACAGCCTAGCACTCGACCTCTACACGTTGTTCGCTTACCGCCTACAACGTCTGGAGCGGCCGATGCTGATGCGGTGGGCAATGTTGGGGCAACAGACCGGCTCGGACGTGTCGAGGAGTTCCCATCTGGCGCAGCGGGTGAAGGCAGTTTTGCCCGACGTGCTTACCGTCTATCCGGACGCAGAAGTTGAGCTCACTCGGTCTGGCCTGAAGCTCTTTCCATCGAAGCCACCGGTGCCAAAGACCCTAGTGCAAGGGTTTCGGCTGGTAAATCCCCGTTAGCCGGGCATATTTGCAGCCGGCCTCGCGACGCCGCCGAAATTCAGGCCGTTTATCGGCATCTCCCTTCTGAGGTGGACCGGCTAGTTCCGCGTCCCGCCCCCGCCTTTTGCAAAAGGGGAATGATCGCCAGCGCAGGCAGGGTTCCGGTTCCGGCCGAGATCCCCAACCGCCTAGACATCTGATATCTAAAGTGTATGATATAAGAGCTATCTAGGATAGCGGACCGCATCGGGCGGTTTCGGAGGCGCGCATGGCTGGGAGCATTATCACTGTAGCGACGCAAAAAGGTGGTGCTGGTAAGACGACGGTTACGCGGATTCTTAGCACCCACCTTGCTGCTAGTGGCTTGAAAGTTGCGGTAGTGGACGCCGATCCGAACAAGGGCTTCACGGAGTGGGCCGGACTCTACGCTGGCCCAGCAATTACCTTTAGGTTCGAACCCGACGAGAAGAAGTTGGCCAACCTTCCCGCAGACCTCGCAGAAACGCATGACGTCGTTCTTGTCGACACCGCGGGCTTTGGCTCCCGCTCGATGCTCGTCGCGATCGGTGCCGCGGACGCCGTCTTGATCCCGTGCATGCCTGATCGAGGCGCGGTCCGCGAGGCTGACCAAACAGCCGAGTGGGTGCGAAATCTGTCAAAGTCGACCCGACGTGAGATACCATATCGCGTCGTTATGGCGGCGTACGATGGCCGGCGCGCCGCCGATAGGCATGCGATGGACCAAGCCAAAGGCGCAATGGCGCTACCCGTCCTCGAAACCTTTCTATCCGACCGAACGGCGTATCAGGCTGGAAGTTGGACGGGCATTGTAAGGAATGATGGCGTGATCGGAGAGGAAGCCGGCCGCCTTGCGGCAGAAATTGGGGCGCTCGGCTGGCTTGTCGCCGTGAGCAACGCCCCTGCCCCAGCTCCGGTGGCTGCGTAGTGATGAACAATCGGCCCGCGGCAGGACCGCGGAGGCTCCAACCGAAGCCCCCTGCCCTGCCCCGCAAGCCTCCGGCCGCTGGCGCCGGCCAGCCCGTGGCTCGCCGGGATTGCTGGGGCGACGTCTAACGATGCTAGCCACGCAAGCGTCGCGATCAGACTGCGAATGACGAGGGTGGCTGACGGTCTTCCACCAGCCGGTCGCAGATATTTAAGCTGTCCAAAGTATCGAGGATAGCCTCGCCATCGGCGGCATCGCGGATATCCGATAGCGAAGATATCAGATATCCGTCTTCTGGGCGCGGGTCTCGTGGCCTAGATAACCCAGACATCCATGATATTTTCGATGTCCTGGATATCCAAGCTATCTAGGAGAGCGAGAGAATCCCCGCCATCGACGATGTAGCTCCCGAACCGAGATGAAGCCGATATCTTCGGAATCTTCGATGTCCTGGATATCTTATGTATATATATCTGCAGGGCGGGGTCGTTAGATCGCCCCCGTTCAGCTTGCTAAGCTATCAAGGCAATCGAAGAAGTCCCCGCCATCGACGATATCGTAGCTATGATATCAACTGTAGGCTGGGCCATCCAACCTAGATGAGCTTGATATCTTCTATCCTTGATGTCCCGGATATCTAATATACGCCTGCAGAACGGAAACGATGCGGAGCGAGGTCAGATAGCTCGCGGCCGGGTCTATCCGCGCAAACGAAACACTTCGCTATCGGCGATAGCGTAGATATCTGATGACTACGATAGCAGATATCTACGGTAGCAGATAGCTATGGCTCGAGCCCGGGCCTCCTGATCGAGACGGTATCGCAGGTTCGCAGCCTCACAGCGTGATGGTGTTAATAGCTCGGCTATCTGATTCCCGCGTTGAGCGGTTGGTCGGCATTCGATATTTAGCGCGGCGCCAGCTAGGATAGCTTAGCTATCAGATGGCTAGGCAAAAGGGTGCGGTGACCAAAATTTCGGGATCGGGTTGCGCGATCCGCCAGAGGCGGCTATCCTAGCTATCAGATATCAGTAAGTCTATCTGCCCACCCCCTTTCGGTGTCGCCATGGCAAAGTCTCGATTTGAACCCATTTCGCCGTCCCGAAGAGGTGATGCCCTTCTGGACGCGATTGACGATCAATTGGCCACGATGCCGCCCGCAATCGCGCCGCCGGTTCGCGTCGAGCACACTCCTGCTGATGCCAAGCGTAATGCTGCCACCAAGCCCGAGGCGTTCGTTGTTCGCTTGGCACCCGACGTCTTCCGCCAAATTGACGCCGCCGCCAGCGCTGAGGGCGTCACGATGACCGTGATCATCGCACGCGCCCTTCAGAATGCGGGGTTCATCATCCCACCAGATGATTTGAAGGACCGGCGCAAGCGCCGGCACCGCGGCAACTAAGGGGGGCCAACCGGCCGATGGGCTGGGCAGGCCGGAGGGGTGACAAGGTTGCCATTGGCGATGGCGGCATCGCGATGGCGAGATCGGCGTAGCGTGCCAGCCAGCCTTACCGCTGACGCGCAGGCGAATTGCGCCGACACCGCGCGACTCAGGCTCGCTGGCGGTACCGTCCGCCTGCGGTCGCCCGACCCAGGAGGCGGCGGATCCGCCGGCAAGCCATCGGACCACATCGAATTCCGAGGCGCCCGAGGCTGAAGCGAAGGCCGGATCGGAAGTTCTTTACGGCTTTGCACGGATACCTTTGGAATACGTCACCGCAGCGCCTGAGGGCGCGGCCCCGGAAGCCATGACGCGGGGAAGGGGAGGGGCGTTCGTCGAGCCCGCCTCCAACTCTTTCCCGGAGCAAAGCGCCCGGCATTGCCCGCCAGGACGGCTCGGGCCTAAATTCCGGTCCAAAGCGGCACGTGACGGCCGACGCACAGGAGGCCCCGGCCCGGCCCGGAACAAGCAGCTCGCAACGGCCGGAGGTCGGCCAACGCCGCCCCGCCACGGCGGCGCGGTCCGACCAGTGTTCTCGTCGAACGCAGGGGGGTGCCGACGCCTCCTGCCGGAAGCCCATCAAGGCTCGCGCGTGCCTTCGGAAGATGTCCCGGATTGCAGCGTAATCCGGTTGCCGCTTTCGAGCGTGTTGGCCTGCCGGTTTCGGGCGTGATGCGGTGCCGATAATTCAGCGTGCTGGGCACGTTGGCGGCGCAAGTTGCCGCCTACCGTCGCTACCCTATATGTTGCAGACAGCAGTTCTTATATTTCTTTCCGCTGCCGCAAGGGCAGGGATCGTTGCGACCCACGTCGCGGACGGGTTCTCTGACGGGTAGGGCGTTCAGTCGCAGCTGAGGGACGATCACCGGTCGCCGCCCGCGCTTCTCGTCCGGCCTGAAGGCGGCCCAATGCGACAGGTGATCTGCGGCGTCGTCGAGGCGGCCGAGGTTCCGAACGTGCCGCTCGAACACCGCCGTTGGCGCTGCCCGCCTGTCGGGCCGCGAGCAAATCCCGGTGGAAATTTGCCGGCCGCCTATCGATCCAGCCGCGTTCGAAGGCTTCCTCGACCACTGGGACGAGTTCTCCGAGGGCGAGGCACGCGACGGCGTGCTGCCAGCCCACCCAGACAAAGCTTGTGGCCTGTGGCCTGAGGCTTGTGAACAGCTCTCGCAGATACTGTGCCGTCTCATCGCGATCGATCCGGCTTGTGGCGGTCAGCCAGGCCAGTGCCTTGATGCCGGCATCTCGTGCGTATTGATCGGCGCCAGGGGATTCGATCAGACGCCGCAGCGGCGCCTGATCGCCGTCGTAGACGCGTGCCAGGATACAAGCCAGGTCTTCGGTGACCCCGTCGCCGATCAGCCGGGTCATCCGCTCGCCGTCGGCTGCGATGGTGCAGATCGTCCGGAACGCACGGGTCTCGCAGACCTGCGCCATCAGATAGATCCCGAAGAACAGGATCCTGCTCGTACGATCGGAGCGGTCGACCCCGGCGGCATCGGCTGCGAGCAACGCGAGCAAGGGAGGGCTGACCTCCGGCCAACGTTTCGCTGCCTGCTCCAGCGCGGCGCGGGGCAGCACGCGACCGGCTGTGCCAAAGGCATCGAGCATTCCGTCAAGGGTCAGCGTTTCGGCGGCCGTCATCTCAGCCCCAGTTCGGTCGGAGCGGTCGTCGTGCCTTTGTCCCGGTCCGGCGTCCAGAGACAAACCGGCAGTTCAGCAATCGGTGCTTATCGTATCGCCTCTGCCACGGCGCTTTTGCCTGAGGCGGCCGCCATGGGAGCACATGTCGATCTCGCTTCAGCGTTGGCGGTTCCTTCGGAGGGGCCGAGCCGCAAAAGGCCGCGCTAACGTTCTTGATATGTTCTAGCGACCCTGCTGGCATCCTGAACCGCTTCCTTTGACGGGGTTCGGACGATGAAATGTACAATTTGCGGGAACTGCATGCAGCCGGAAACGGTGGTCACGGTCTTGCGGGGCTATGGCAGGACCAGATCAGTCGTCCAGCCAGGCTGGCACTGCTGGACCTGCAAGGCCAGCCGGAGCCTTCTGGCGAACCGGGAGCGCCTGCAGTTGCCCAGCACCCGGCCACGTAGACGGAGCGCCGCCGTTGTCGGTCAGTTGCCGGCGACGGTGCGCCCCTTCGGGTGGGCGGCGCGCTGGTCTTGGTCGGGTGCTTAGCCAACAAAGCCGCCCGGTGGGGCCAGAGCGGGCTTCATCAGCGGCATCGCCCACCTTCAGGAGTGTCGACGGCGTTAATGCCTCAGAGCAGGAGCCGTTTGGCCTGCCAAAGCGGTCTCGGTCGGCGTGGTCGCGTCGGCATCCGGGGCCTGCCGCCGGAGCCGGCGGAGCGCGTGGTTCCCCTGCGGCCGGGCCGATCAGCGCCGCCAGGACGGTGCCCCCGCTGACTACGGTCCCGCGGCGGCGCGAGCGCCAGCTTCGGCTGTGTGTTCACCCCTCGGCTGGACCCAACGCCGCTAATCGGACGGGAATACCGCACTGGTTGTCGCCCGCCGGCGACAAACCGCACGACGCACCGAAACGAGACCGACCACAACACCCTCCGCCGCAGACCTGGTGGCCGAAACGGCTACAGCACCCCGTTGAGCGGAGGTATTCGTCGCGGCGAAGCCGACCAGCAGCAGGTCGCGATCGCGCAGCCCGGCCAGGTCGTCGGGGATGCCGGCCAGGGTCGCCGCGACGTGGGCCTCGGCAGTAGGGACCGGCAGGCCGGCGATGAAGTGCAGGTAGCGTATGGCGGCGCGGCGCGGCTCGCCGCAGTTGACCGCTGCCGCGCTCGGCGGCGAGGACGGCGACGACATCGGCGGCGTCGGCGGGCAGGCAGGCAGGGCAGCTCGTGGCTGGCGCACCGGGCACGCACGCCGGCGCGGTAGGCGCGCCGGTTGTTGGCACCCTTGGCCCGGCCCAGCCGCGCGGTGCCGATCGTGCCGTCATGCTCCGGGACCGCGGCCTCGGCACCGCTGTCGAACCAGTCGCGGATGGCGCGCGGTGTCGGGTTGGGCGGCAGCGGGACCGGGCAGCGGCAGGATGGCGGCCGGGGCGGGCAGGGGGTGGTGTCCGTATCGCCGCCGGCCTGGATCGCGACGGTGTCCATGTGGTTCCGGAGGCTCCTGGGCGGCATCGAGCGGAATTCCGGCGGAAAATGTACGCCGATTCCCGCATGCATGACACGCGCACTTATCAGGCATACGTGCACGCGAAAACCGGCAATGGTGGGCGGACCGACGACAGTTCGCCGGCCAGCCGCGGGCGGCGCGCCGACCGGCTGCTCGGGCTGTTGTCATCCAGCGTTCGCATCGAACCGGGGCTGCTGCGAGCAGTGCGACGGGCGCTGCCGCCGGGGGAGGCCGACGCCGGCACGGAAGCGGATGTCTGGCAGCATCGCGACATCGCCAGCCGGCACCCGGTGGCGGCGACGCCGCACCGGGAGGCGATCCAGCGGACGTCCTCGATCGGCCAGGAGGCGGACGCGCTCGTGCAGGAGGCGCTGCGGCATCGCCATCACTGGCGCCAAGGGCTGCCGCGCGAAATCTGGTTCCTGGAGGTGATCGGCCTGCCTGCCGCCGTCCGCAGGTATCTTCCGCACCCAGAGGATTTCGAGACGGCGTGCCGCTTTTTTGCGGTGCTGCACAACGATCCGAGCCGGGTGATCGACGATCTGCAGGCGGTCGAATCCTGGCTGGACGAGGTGCGCGCATTGGCCACGCCGGAGGCCTGGGACGTGACGGCGTTCCGCGAGGCCGTCGGCCCGGTGGCGCTGCGCGACAGGCGCTTTGTGCCACCCGCCAGCGTTGATCCGGGTTCGATCGAGGTGCGACCGGATGAGGGGGGAGACCCGTTCCCCGCGCAGCAGCTCCTACTGGAGTTGCGGCAGCTTGGGCGCGATCTGACCCTGTCGAGCCGGGATGATCAAGAGCCCGGCGCGGGCAGCCTGATGGGTGTGCTGCGGTCGGGCAACGGCCTGCTCTCGGTCAGCGTGACCGACGATGGGAAACCAGCCTGGGCCGACGACTGGGACGAAGACGCGCATGGCGCATGGGCGAGCTTCAGCGTCGTCGGCAGGGACGGCGCGCGGATCACACAGCGCCTGCGCTGGTGCCCGCCCGGCCGCTTCCAAATGGGTTCTCCGGAGACCGAGGAGGGACGTTACCCTGATGAAGGCCCCCGTCACGAGGTCGCCATCGGCGAAGGGTTCTGGATGTTCGACACCGCTTGCACGGAGGCACTATGGCAAGCGGTGACCGACAGGACCCCCGACCCGCGTCGGGGGGCGGAATTCCCGGTGACCAACGTGTCCTGGACGGATGCGCAGTCGTTCGTCCGGCAGCTCAACGCCGCAAAACCAGGGCTTGATCTGAGTCTGCCGTCCGAGGCGCAGTGGGAATACGCCTGCCGGGCCGGCACCGACACGCCTTACAATTGCGGGACGAAGATCAGCGGGGATCTGATCTGTTACGCGAGCCGCGCCCCGGTCGCGGTCGGCAGCCTACCGCCGAACGGCTGGGGATTGTTCGAGATGCACGGCAACGTCTTCGAGTGGTGCGCCGACCACTGGCATGACAGCTACGATGGTGCCCCGGCGAACGGATCGGCCTGGATGGCCGCGAGAGGTGCAGCGCCCCGCGTCGTTCGCGGCGGGTCTTGGTACGACGGCGCGCGCGACGTGCGTGCCGCGTCCGCTACCGCGGCGCCCCGGCGAACCGCGATGACGGCCTCGGCTTTCGCTGCGCCCGAGTTCAGGTAGCGAACCAAGCGGGCGGAGCGGCACAAGTGGCGGCGCCGGCGGACCCGGCGAGACGGCCAGGCGCGGAGCGCGGCCGGCCGCAGGGTCCGACGAGCGACGCCACGCTGCTCCGCGTTGGCGTTTCGGCGCCGGCCCCGCTCCCGCGGGCCGGCGGGCTGCTTATCCGCACGGATCGCGAGGAGCTGCGGCTCGGCCGGCTGACGAAGCCCGGCTGGGCGAGTGAAATCGGCCGCGATGGCTTCGGGCTGTTCGCCGATGTCGCGCTGCCGAAAACCGACGTAACCCAGCGGATGCGCTGGATTCCGCCGGGCCGTTTCCTGATGGGCTCGCCGGAGACGGAAGAGGGCCTCTTCGACTGGGAGGGCCCGCGGCATGAGGTGACGCTGACGGAGGGGTTCTGGCTGTTTGACACGCCGTGCACGCAGGCGCTGTGGCAAGCGGTGATGGGCGAGAACCCAAGCGAGTTCAAGAGCCCGACGCGGCCGGTGGAGCAGGTCAGCTTCGAGGACGTGCAAGCGTTCCTGGACAAAGTGAATGCACTGGTTCCGGGTCTGGACCTGGGGCTGCCGTCGGAGGCGCAGTGGGAATACGCCTGCCGGGGCGGGACGGACACGGCAACCTACGCGGGGGACATGCGCATTGTCGGCGAGAACAATGCGCCGGTGCTGGACGCGATTGCCTGGTATGGCGGCAACAGCGGCGTCGGGTTCGAGTTGGACAATGGCAGCGATTCAAGCGGCTGGCCGGAGAAGCAGTACGACCACACGCGAGCAGGCACGCGGCCGGTGGCGCAGAAAGCGGCCAACCCGTGGGGTCTGTATGACATGCTGGGGAATGTCTGGGAATGGTGTGACGACCACTGGCATGACAGTTACCGGGGTGCACCAACCGACGGTTCGGCCTGGATCGACCCGGAAGGTGCAGCGTACCGCGTCATTCGCGGCGGGTCCTGGAGCGGCAGCGCGCGCTTCGTGCGTGCCGCGTCCCGCTACCGCAACGACCCGGCGAACCGCGATGGCGACCTCGGCTTTCGCTGCGCCCGAGTTCAGAGCGACAGTGTAGTGAGCGAGACGGAGCGAAGGGCAGGAAGGAGCAAGCGCCGGGAGCGGAGCGACCACGCGGCGACGACCAGCCCGAAGCGGGGACTCCTGGACCGGCTATTCGGCAAACGAAAGCCGACATGACGTGCGCTTTCGATTTTTCCTGGTCCCGGTGCACAGCGCCGAGGATGCGGTGACGGCGCTGAACCAGTTCCTCGTCGGGCACCGTATTCTGGCGATCGACCGCCAGTTCGTCGCCGACGGCCCCAACAGCGCCTGGGCCATCTGCGTCAGCTTCGACGACAGCAACGCGGACGCGACGCCACGCTCGGCGATCGGCAAGCGCGGCAAGGTCGATTTCAAGGACACGCTGAGCCCGCCGCAATTCGCGGTGTTTTCTCGCCTGCGGGCGTTGCGCAAGGAGCGGGCGGATGCCGAAGGCGTGCCGGCCTATGCGCTGTTCACCAACGATCAGTTGGCGGAGATGGTGCAGCGTCGTGTCATCTCCGCCACCGCGCTGCGCGACATTCCAGGTGTCGGCGAGGCGCGGGTCGAAAAATACGGCGAGGCGTTCCTGGACATCGTGAAGGAGGCGGCGCTGCCGGAAGCGGCCACCGCTGAGCATGAAGCGTAGCGCGGTCGGCCTGGCCGAGATCGCCGATCTGCACAACCTGGCGGCGGCATTCCATGCCGCGGCGCGGGGCAAGCGCGGCCGCAGCGATGTCGAGGCGTTCCGCGACAATCTCGATCGCGAGCTGTCGGCGCTGCACGCCGGCCTGCGGGCGGGAACGCTGTCACCAGCACCGATGCGGCGATTTCGCATCCATGATCCCAAGCCGCGGCTGATCCACGCACCGTGCTTCCGCGACCGCGTGGTGCATCACGCGATCATGGCGTATGTCGGGCCGGTGCTGGATCGAACGCTGGTGTTCGACACCTATGCCTGCCGCGCGGGCAAGGGCACGCTGGCGGCGGTGCAGCGCGCCAGCGCGCACGCGCAGCGCTACGACTGGCATGCGCAGATCGATGTGCGCGGCTACTTCGCCAGCATCGACCACGCGATCCTGCTGGATCTGCTCGCCCGGCAGTTCAAGAACCAGGACCTGATGCTGCTGCTGACCCGGATCATTCGGGCGTATGAAGACGCGCCGGGGCGCGGGCTGCCGATCGGCACGCTGACATCGCAGCACTTCGCCAATTTCCATCTCGGCGGCCTCGATCGACGGCTGCTCGAAGTCTGCCGGGTGCAGGGGTTTGTGCGCTACATGGACGATCTGGTCTGGTGGACCGACGACCGTGGCGCGGCCCTAGCGGCCCTCGACGTCGCGCGCTGCTACCTGGCCGAGGCACTGCACTTGCAGGTGAAGCAGCCGGTCCGCGTCGGCCGCAGCCGGGACGGGCTCAGCTTCTGCGGGTTCCGCATCCTGCCGGGGCGCCTGTTGCTGTCTCGCCGACGCCGGCGGCGCTATGCGGCGCTCCGCAAGGATGCCGAGCGCGCCTGGGTGGATGGGCGGATTGACGCGCGGGGGCTGCAATCCGCCTATGCCAGCGCGCTGGCGCTGACCGTCCATGCCGATGCCGCCGGGTGGCGGCGGGAACAACTCCGGCGGCAGCCGCTTGAGCCCGCGCTGGAGGCGCTCTAGCGTGACCGGTGGAGGCAGGCCGGGAAGGTGCAGCGAACCGCGTCATTCGCGGCGGGTCCTGGAACGACAACGCGCGCAACGTGCGTGCCGCGTACCGCAACCACAACGACCCGGCGAACCGCAATGACAACCTCGGCTTTCGCTGCGCCCGAGCTCACGAGCGGGTCGGAGCATCCGCACCTGAACAGGCCGGCTTTCACGACGTCGCCGGCGATGGCCGGCGTTCGCCAAAACACGACGGCGGCCGGCGTGCTGGTAGGGATGCCAGGCGGCGTCCCGAACGCTCGCCGGCCTGTCGGCGCAACGGGTTGCTGACGATGGCGCGGATCATCGACGCCAGCCTGCACCCCCTGATGTATGGCGAGCCGCCGGATTGGGCGAGCGGCTGGGGCCAGGACCGGTTCGGCGTCTATGTCGCCTTCACGATCCGGGCCGTGACGCAGCGTCTGCGCTGGATTCCGCCGGGACGGTTTCTAATGGGCTCGCCGGACGAGGAAGAGGGGCGCTACGAGTGGGAAGGCCCGCGGCACGAGGTGACGCTGGCGCAGGGGTTCTGGCTGTTCGACACGCCGTGCACCCAGGCGCTGTGGCAATCGGTGATGGGCGAGAATCCGAGCCGGTTCAAGAGTCCGGCGCGGCCGGTGGAGCAGGTCAGCTTCGAGGACGTGCAGGCGTTCCTGGACAAGACGAATGTGCAGGTGCCGGGTCTGAACCTGGATCTGCCGTCGGAGGCGCAGTGGGAATACGCCTGCCGGGCCGGGACGGAGACGGCGACCTACGCGGGGGACATGCACATCGTTGGCGAGTGCAATGCGCCGGTGCTGGATGCGATTGCCTGGTATGGCGGCAACAGCGGCGTCGGGTTCGATCTGGAAAACGGATTCGACTCAAGCGGCTGGGCGGAGAAGCAGTACGACCACACACGAGCGGGCACGCGGCCGGTGGCGCAGAAGGCGGCCAACCCGTGGGGCTTGTATGACACGCTCGGCAACGTGTGGGAGTGGTGTGGCGACCACTGGCACGGCAGTTACGACGGCGCGCCAACCGACGGCTCGGCCTGGATCGACCCGGGGGGTGCAGCGAACCGCGTCATTCGCGGCGGGTCCTGGGACGGCGACGCGCGCGGCGTGCGTGCCGCGTACCGCTACCGCGACGACCCGGCGAACCGCAATGACTACCTCGGCTTTCGCTGCGCCCGAGTTCAGAGCGACAGCATTGTGAGCGAGACGGAGCGAAGGGCAGGGAGGAGCAAGCGCCGGGAGCGGAGCGACCAAGCGGCGACGACCAGCCCGAAGCGGCGATGAGGCACGGCGGGGCGGCTTGGCGGATGTCTTAGCCGTGTGCTGGTTGATGATTCCCCCCTACTCCCGACATGGACCGTTATCAGGCATACGTTCGGGCCTAGCTAGGCCGCGTCGCCGTGTTCACCGCGTCGGCGGGACCCACGCCGCCAATCGGACGGAACCCTGCACTGGTTGTCGCCCGTCGGCGACAACGCCGTCGGCCGGCCGTGATAGACAGGGAACATGCGCGACCACGATCACCTCTACCACCGTCTGTTTGAGAACCCTGCCATGGTGGCCGAGCTGCTGCGCGACTTCGT
>Ga0302278_10002162_pt1 | contig 22998 bp, 19 predicted proteins | sample III_Bog_N3_2_FD_194543 | JGI IMG/M metagenome (GOLD analysis project Ga0302278, IMG submission 194543) | Peat permafrost microbial communities from Stordalen Mire near Abisko, Sweden - III_Bog_N3_2 | ecosystem: Environmental > Terrestrial > Soil > Wetlands > Peat | place: Sweden: Abisko...
CAGCCAGAAGGAAACACCGTACGAAGGACTTGCCAGTTCTCCAGTTCAGCCATGTGGAAAGACTAGATCAACATCGAAAAATCGTCAACCTGTATCTTAGCGCTTATGGGGGGGCTGCGGGGGGTACGGACCGGGGACATGCCTGACAGATTGAACCGGGCGCACTCCCTTCCCATGTTCATGATGCGCTGGTGAGTAGAAATGATCTGCAACCATCGGGGTCAGTGAGATCGATTGGGATGAAAATCGCTCTTCGATCCCATAATTCTGGAACCTCTGAGCCATCTCAATGGAGCTTTGCAAGAGGCTCTGTATTCCGAGAATGCTCTAAAACGCACTTCCTCAATGTTCGCAGTTTCCTGGCGGGCAGTTACCAGAACCCCGGCGCACCGGTTAACGTAAAGACAGGTAAAGATTGAACGGTTTTCCCAAGGCCATGAGTGACACGTCAACCCAGATCGTCCCGCCGCCTCGACAACACAATGCGTGGCTCATCGGCATCGCAGCCTTCAAGCTGGCGCAGGCCCTGCTGTTTCTGATCATCGGCGTGGGCGCGGTGAGGCTGCTTCACAAGGACGTCGGCGACCTGCTGGCCCAACTGGCCGACCACTTGCGCTTCAATCCCGAGTCCGGGCTAGTCAACTTCATCCTCGACAGGGCTGCGCTGATCGATGACCGCCTGCTCAGGCGCATCGGCGAAGTGGGCTTTGTTTATGCGGCCCTGGATCTGACCGAGGGCATCGGCCTCTATTTTGAAAAAGCCTGGGCAGAGTACCTTACCCTGGTGATTACCGCGTCGTTCCTGCCTTTGGAGGTCATAGAGATCTCTCGCCGGGTCACGGTGATTCGCGTTGGGCTGCTGGTGATCAACGCCGTGGTTTTCTTCTATCTTCTGAACCTGGTGATGGCGCGCAAAAGGAGCAGACTGGACACGGGGAAGGGTGAGCCGGATGCGTAACGGAGCATCTTCGGCGGGCAACTTGGACAGAAATCCCCATCTTTCGCTTTTTGTTCTCCTACCACGAGCCGGCGAGCTTGTCCAGCGCCAGGACCAAAGCAGTAAACACTATATCTTGTGGTATCTGAGGTACGTTAGCCTATAGAAAGCGCATCTTAAATCCGCCTCCGCGCTCATTGAGGTCCATTCCATTTTTTACTTGGCGATATCAGAAATCAGGGATACTATCGTTTCATTGGTGGAGCAAAGTGGACTGGTGTGGAGTAGATCGACTGGTTACAAGAAGAGTTTAGCCGATTTTCCTTCCGGGTCCACAGAATTCGACGCCAATCGGGTTGGGGAACCAGTCTGGCTAGAGCGTTTTCGATTCACTTGTTGGCATTGCGACAGTGTGCAAGGTGGCTTTTTCTTGAGGAAAAAGCCACTCCGCTGCTCGGCTTCAGTAAAGAGCAGAATCGAAAACGCTGTAACTGGAAAAAGAGTTAAAGGGCAGGAAGCGGCCACGGCGTTCGATGCGAAATCAGCCGTGGAAGGCAGTGAGGCAAAGCGATGTTTCGCGGAAACCATCCAGCAAAGGTCGACGAGAAGGGACGGCTGAAGATGCCGGCCGCCTTCAAGCAACTGCTGGATGCGGAGCACGTGAGCCAGTTCTACATCACCTCGACGGACGGCGAGTGCGCGGAAATATGGCCGCTGCCGGAGTGGGAGAAGCAGGAATCGATGTTGGATCAATCCAGCACGATGGAAGAGGCCGTGGACAAGTACCTGAACCTGACCAGCTACTACGGCCAGCAAGTAGAGATGGATTCGCAGGGGCGGGTTCTGTTGCCGCAGATTTTGCGGGGAACAGCCTCGCTGGACGCGGAAGTTGCGGTTCGCGGCAAGCTGCGTTTTCTGGAAGTCAAGAACCTCCAGAAGCTCGAAGAGAGTCTGCCGGCCGACGGAATGACGGCGGAGGACCGCCATTCGCTGGCGGAGATTTTCAAGCGGCGGAGTTGAAAGGAATTGCCCCCCAGGGGGAGCGCATGACGACATCGAATCCGAGACATGCGCCAGTTCTTTATCAGGAAGCGATCGATTTTCTCCGGATAAGGCCAGGAGTCACGGTTGTGGATTGCACGGTGGGCCTGGCAGGACATTCGGCCGGGATTGCGCGGCAGCTCGGAGCCGAGGGGCATTTGATCGGCTTTGACCGGGACCCAGAGGCGCTTGCGCTGGCCCAGGAGAAGCTGGACGGAGTTTGCCGGGAGTTGGGCAGCCAGGCGCCGCGGGTAACGCTGATTGGCGAGGCTTTCAGCTCGGTAGCCGGGCATGTGGAAGCGAACTCGGCGGATGGCCTGCTGGCTGACTTTGGCGTCAGCAGCCTGCAACTGAACGAGGCGGCGAGAGGATTTAGTTTCATGGCGGATGGACCGTTGGATATGCGCATGGATACGCGCTCCGGACCAACCGCCGCACAGGTGGTGAATGAGGCGAGCGAGCGAGAGCTGGCGGACCTTATTTACGAATACGGAGAAGAAAGGAGGTCGCGGAGAATCGCCAGAGCCATTGTTCGTGGGCGGCCAATAGCAACTACGGGGCAGTTAGCACGTATTGTTGCCTCAGCCGCCCCGGCAATGAAACAGGAGCACATTCATCCAGCGACCAGGACCTTTCAGGCACTTCGTATTTATGTAAATCGCGAGTTGGACGAGATTCGGGCTTTGCTGGAGGCAGCGCCCAGGCTGCTGAAGCCCTCCGCAAGGCTGGTCGTCATCAGTTTTCATTCGCTGGAAGATCGCATCGCCAAGGACAGCCTGCGCGAAGGCGCGCGGCAGGGAATCTGGGAGATTCTCACCAAGAAGCCGGTTACGGCCGGCGAAGAAGAGTTGGATCGCAATCCGCGCTCGCGCAGCGCAAAGCTCAGGGCGGCGGAAAGAACAGCAGGCAGCTGACAGCTCACAGCAAACAGTTTTTCCGCTGGCAGTGGGATTTTGGGATTTGAAGCAAGGAAGATGAAACGCAGCAGTTGTTTGTTTTTTACTGTTAGCTGATAGCTGTCAACTGTTTTGAACTGTTAGCTGACAGCTGTGAGCTGTTAGCTGAGGAGACGCCATGGCGGCATGCACAACGACGTATTTTGAAGCGGGCAGAAGCTTGAGCGCGCGGGTCGCCGAGCACAATGCCGAGCTGATGGCCCAGCAGCCGCTGCGCCGGCGGGGAGTGCGCACGCCGGAGGTTCCTTTTGCCAGGCATTTTGACAACAGCAGGCTGGTCAAGGCGCCTGATCCGGCGCGTGTAAAGCAGATTCGGCTGTTCTCCGCGGCCATCACGATTCTCTTTTCGTTGACGATGGTCTATGGGTTCCAGCACTTCAGCGCCATCGAGATCGGTTACCGGATTGAGTCGGAAAAGCAGGCATGTGAGCAGTTGCGCGAGGAGAATCGGCAGTTGCGGTTGTCGGAGGCGCAGCTCACCGAGCCGGGCCGCATCGACAAGATGGCTCGCGAGCTTGGTTTTGCCGAGCCTCAGCCGGGCCAGATGGTTCATCCGAATGCGGGTTCCGAGGCTGGAACGCCAGTGATGGCGCAGGCAACTCCTCCGCCCGCCGTACAATAAGCAGAAGGACAGCGAGTAACCTCCAGCTTCCAGCGGCTTGCCTTGAAGAGCGGGCGATGGAATTTCTGGTTTCCATGGATCGTTTCCGCAAGCCAGGAATACAAGGCTATTTGCAGGCTGGATGCGGCAGGGAGCGAGCCGCTGGAAGCAGAAAGCCAGAAGCCACGCAGTTCGAGTCCCGGAGCGATTCTTCATGCCGTCCCCTGTTCGACCCAGCCGGAACCGCAACACTGTTTCGCGCGCCACGCCTCTGAAGCTGGCGCGCTTCTGGCTTATTTGCCTGTTCTTTCTGCTCTGGGCGATTGTGATCGTTTGCCGCCTCTTCTGGCTTCAGGTGGTGCGCCACAAGGAATTCGTGGAGCGGGCCGGCAAGCAGCAGCAGAGCACCTTTGAGGTGGCTCCGCGGCGCGGCGTGCTCTATGACCGCGACCTGCACGAGCTGGCCATGACGGTGCAGGTGGACTCCATCTTTGCCGTGCCCACAGAGATCAGCGACAAGCAGGCAACAGCCCGCGCGCTGGCGGCAATCGTCCACACAGACCCGGACGACGCGCAGAGCACCGAGGAGCAGATCGCCGCCCGTCTTGAGGCCGGGCACAGCTTTGCCTGGGTCGCGCGCCGCATTACGGCGGAGACTTCGGCCCGCGTAAAAGATCTGATCAAGACGCAGGGTCTCAAGGGCATCTACTTTCAAAAAGAGTTCCAGCGTTTCTATCCGGACAACAATATCGCCGCGCAGGTGCTGGGCTATGTGGGTGTAGACGATAACGGCCTGGGCGGGCTGGAGCAGAAGTTCGAGCCGCAGTTGCATGGCGTTTCCGGCCGCATGTACACGGCGCTGGACGCGCGCCGCCACGTGCTCGGCTCCAGCGAGCGCGAACCCGAGCCCGGCCGCAACCTGGTGCTCACGATTGACGAGAACATTCAGTTCATGGCCGAGCGGGCGCTGGATCACGCCATGGAGAGCACCAAAGCGGACAACGGCACTGTGGTCATCCAGGACGTGCATACGGGCCAGATTCTGGCTCTGGCCATCCGCCCCACTTTCAACCCCAATCAATTCCGGCGGACCACGCCGGCTCTCTTGCGCAACCACGCCGTCAGCGATGTCTACGAGCCCGGCTCGGTCTTCAAGCTGATTGCCTACTCGGCGGCGCTGGAGCAGCATGTGGCGACGCCCGACAGCATTGTTGACTGCCAGGGCGGTTCCATGACGCTGTTCGGGCGCGTGATTCACGACGACAAGGGCGACCACTTCGGACGCATTACCGTGCATGAGGCGCTGGAGCACTCCAGCGACGTGGGCGCCATCAAGATGGCGCTGCTGGTGGGCCAGGATCGCTATTACCAGTACATTCGCGACTTCGGTTTCGGCCAGCGTTCCGGCGTGGAGCTGCCTGGCGAGACACGCGGCCTGCTGCGGCCGGTCGGCAAGTGGGACCCGTCGTCCATCGGCTCGGTTGCCATGGGGCAGGAGGTGGGCGTCACGCCGCTGCAAATGGTTTCGATGGTTTCGACCATTGCCAACGGCGGCGTTTATTTGCCTCCGCACGTGCTGATGCCCGGCCAGGTCGATGGGACCGCAAATGGAAAAACGCTGGCCACACCGCAGGTGTCGCCGTTCAAGCCGGGCGGCGAGCTGCCGAATCCGCTGCCTTCCGGCGCCCACCGCGTCCTCTCCACCATGACCGCGGCCCAGATGCGCAAGATGATGGAGGGTGTGGTCCTGTTCGGCACCGGCAAGCCGGCGCAGCTCAACGGCTACTCCTCCGGCGGGAAGACCGGCACGGCGCAAAAGATCGACCCGGCCACGCGCCGTTACTCGAAGACCATGCACGTGGCCTCGTTCGCTGGTTTCGCGCCGGTCAACAATCCGGTGATTGCCGTGGCCGTCATCATGGATGACCCCAAGGGCTCTTACTACGGCACGGCCGTCTCCGCGCCGGTCTTTGCCGAGGTGGCGCAGCAGGTTCTGGAATACCTGGGCGTGCCGCACGACATCGATGTGCGCCAGCCCCACGCTCTGCCCAAAGGCAATTTCCGCGTGGCCGAAGAAGACTCCGGAAACACGGGCGACATCAACGCGATTTACGCGGCAGCCAACGAGCTGCCCAGCGACGATCCGCTGCGCGCCGCCGTGAACCAGCCGGCCAGCATACCTCAGCCTGCTGTTGCTGCTCAGCCGCAAGCCAGAACTCAACCTGCGGGCGCGGCCGCAAACGCCAGGGTCAATCCCGTTGCCCCTCAGCCGCAGCAGACGCCGGTGACCAGAACAGTCATCATCAACGACGGGAAAAAACTGCGTGTTCCCTCGCTCGTCGGTTTGCCGGTGCGCAAGGTCATTGAACAGGCCGCCGCTGCCGGCCTTGAAGTCGAAATCAGCGGCAACGGCTCGGTGCGCGAACAGGCTCCCGCAGCGGGAACCATGGTCCCGCCTGGAACCAAGATCGTCGTTCGCTGCGGAAGATGAGGCGTTTTCCCCAAACAGCTTGCTTCCTACTGTCGCTTCGGCCAGTGGCGGGTTGCAGCAAGCGGCTCTCCGGTTTCCAACAGGCTCTTGAGGCTGGAGAGAATGGGCGGCCACCCGTCCGCAATGGCCTTGATGAACTTTGAATCACTCTTGTCCATTTCATGCCGGACAGTGAGCTTCACGGCTTCGCCTTGCTGCTCGAGTTCGTAGATCAGGCGGGAATGGCCCTCGTCGCGCAGTTTGGCGTCCAGTTCATGGCGCCAGGTCAGCACAAGGCGCCAGGGCGGCTCGATTGCGACAACCTCGCCGGTGTCGGCGGCGCGGCCGCTGGGGTCGAGGATTCGCCACGATGCGCCGGGCTTCCAACTGGACTCCTGTGTGGTATCGAACCAGTACCGGCGGGTGAATTCCGGCTCCATCAGCGCCTGCCACAGCTTCTCCGCCGTGGCGCGAATGTAGGTTACGTAAACGAATTGGGAACCAGCCATCGCTTTCCATCTCCGATTCGGTCTTGAATCCCGTACTTGGATGTTAATGGGCTAGCCGTTATCACTGTTTCTTTCGGGTTAGATTCGTGGATTCCCACCCATTTCACAGAGAACGTGAAATGGATGGGGCACGGAGCTTCCTGGGGTGAACCCCTTGGGTGAGACAGTTTGGGGTTCACTCCATTCCTTACACCATCCGTGAAAATGCTATACCTGCGCAATTTGCGCCGCATTCTTCCACAAAAACGGGCCTTCTTCTCTCATCCATCAATGCATCTTACATCCCGTTCGGTAGACCCAGGCGAAGCCATCTACAATTAAACCCGTGATGAAGTGGAATGAACTGATTGAAGAAGTGGCGGCAGTGGGCGTGGGCGGCAGCTCGGATGAGCCGGTAACGGGCGTTGAATATGACTCGCGCAAAGTGAAGCCCGGCGCTGTTTTTGTCGCCATGAAGGGCGGCTCGACCGACGGCAACCGCTACGTTGCCAAGGCCATTGCGGCTGGCGCCTTGGGCATCATTACCGACTCGTCGCCGGCCTTTGACCACCTGCTGGTTTATAACGCCGGCATGCCGGTGCTGGAGGTTGAGCACGGACGCCGCGCGCTGGCCGCAGCTTCGGCGGCCTTCTTCGGCCACCCGGAGCGACGGCTCGCCGCTACTGGCATCACGGGAACCAATGGCAAGACGACGACCGCTTATCTGACGGAGGCGCTGCTCAACGCCGCAGCGCGCAAAACTGTGCTGGTGGGCACGATTGAGTACCACGTTGCCGGTGAAGCGCGCCCGTCGCTGCACACCACTCCCGAGGCAAGGGATTTGTTCGAGCTGATGGCTGAGGGCGTTGCTCGCGGCGCAACCGAACTGGTCACCGAGGTTTCCAGCCACGCCCTGGACCAGGGCCGCGCGACGGGCCTGAATTTCGATGTGGCCGTTTTCACGAATCTCACTCGCGACCACCTGGACTACCACCAGACGATGGAAAAGTATTTTGCCGCCAAGCGGCTGCTGTTCGACGGCGCGGTCTATCCGGCTCCGCGCGTCGCCGTGCTGAACGCGCACGACCCGCGCAGCGAGCAACTGGCCGAGGCGGCGCGCAAGGCCGGCGCCGAGGTCCGCACCTACGGCATCGGGCAGGGAGACTGGCGCGCGGCCAGCCATACGCTTTCGCCTTCCGGCGCAGTGCTGGAACTGGAAACCCCGGCCGGTAAGGCCAAAGTCGCTTCGCGGTTGGCTGGCGAGGTGAACATTCTCAACCTGCTGGCTGCCCTTGCCGCGGCCCACGCTCGCGGCATCCCGTTTGCCGATCTGGTCGAGTTCATTCCTCAGCTTCAGCCCGTTCCCGGCCGCTTCCAATCCGTCAGCGCCGGTCAGCCTTTCACAGTGATTGTGGACTACGCGCACACCGACGACGCCCTGATCAACCTGACCGCCCTGGCTCGCCAGATGACCGCCAAATCCGGCAAGCGCGTGATTACGCTCTTCGGCTGCGGCGGCGACCGCGACCGCACCAAGCGGCCCAAGATGGGGCTGGCCGCGGGCATGGGAAGCGACTTCGTTGTGGTCACCAGCGACAATCCGCGCACTGAGGAGCCGCTGGCCATTCTGGCCGAGATCGAACCGGGCCTGAAGGCGAGCGAGGTCAAATACACCGTCGAGCCGGACCGCGCCGCCGCCATTCGCCTGGCGCTCACGGAAGCCGCGCCCGGCGACGTGGTTCTGATCGCCGGCAAGGGCCACGAAAAGGAGCAGATCCTGGCCGGCCGCACCATTCCCTTTGACGACGTGCAGATTGCCGTTTCAGCGCTGGGCGAAATGGGGTATGGTGGTGGGAAATGAAACTCACACTCGCTGAAGCCGCCATTGGCGCGGGCGCGGTGCTGGAAGTGCCGGCCAGCGTGGCCAACGCAGGCGCGCTGGTTGCAACCGGCTACTCGATTGACTCGCGCACCGTGGCCGCGGGCGAGCTCTTTTTCGCCGTGCGGGGCGACCGGCTTGACGGCCATGACTTTGTGGCCGCCGCCCTGGAGCGCGGAGCCGTGGCCGCGGTCGTTTCGCGCGCGCGCGTCGCCACGCTGCCGGACGCGGCGCTGGCCGTGCCGCTGCTCATCGTCGAGGACCCGCTTTTCGCCCTACAGGCCCTGGCCGCGCATGTCCGCCGCCAATGGGGCCGCCGCGTGGTGGCCGTCGTCGGCTCGGCCGGGAAAACCACTACCAAGGAGGCCTTGGCAGCGGCCCTGGGCGCAAAGTTCAAAGTGCTCAAATCCCGTGGCAATCACAACAACAGCTTCGGCCTTCCCTTGGAACTGTTGCGCCTGGAACCGGAGCACGAGTTTGCGGTCATCGAGATAGGCATGAACCACCCCGGTGAGATTGCGGCTCTGGCCCGCATCGCCTCGCCCGACTGGGGTGTAGTCACCAACGTGGGCACCGCGCACATTGAGAACTTTGCCGACGGGCAGGTTGGCATTGCCCGCGCCAAGTTCGAGATGGTGGATGCGCTGCCGTCGAGCGGCGTGGTCTTTCTCAATTGCGACGACCCGTTCGTTTCGCAGTTTGGCCGCGATTTTCACGGCCGCGCGGTGTACTTCGGTTCCGGTCCCTGCGCCGATCCGCGGCTTCTGGAAGTGACCGAGGATCTGACCGGATTGCACGCCCGCATTCGCGCCGGAGAGCGCGAGAGCCAGCTCACGCTGAAAATGCTGGGCGCGCACAACGCCATGAACGCCCTGGCCGGCGTGGCCGTCGCGCTGGAGGCGGGCGTCGATCTGGAGGCAGCCATTGCGGGGCTGGCATCGCTGACTGCTGGCGCCCAGCGCGGCGAGATCATCGAAATTCGCGGCGCGACCATCCTCAACGACTGCTACAACTCCAACCCCGAAGCGCTGCGCTCGATGATTCACACGCTGGCCTCGCGGCCGGCCAAGCGCCGGATTCTGGTGGCGGGCGAGATGCTTGAAATGGGCGAGCAGGGACCTGCGCTGCACGCCGCCTGCGGACGCGCAGCCGCCGAGGCGGGGCTTGACCTGGTTGCCGGCGTCGGTGGCAATGCAGAGCATCTGGCCTCTGCCGCCTGTGCGGGCGGAGTCGCCTCGCTGTTTTTGCCCGACGCTGAGGCCGCTGGCCGCTGGCTCCAGCAGAACCTCCAGCCTGGCGACGTGGTGCTGGTCAAAGGCTCCCGCGGCGTGCATCTGGAGCGGGCGATCGAGGCGGTGCGAAACGTAACGCGACTACCGGCCAGCCCGCGTACAAACGTCTACGTCGATGGCTTTAATTTCTTCTATGGCGCGGCGAAGAATACGCCATTCAAGTGGGTGGATATTGCGAAACTCTGTGCGGCGGTACTTCCCGGCATTAACATTGGCCGCATTCGGTATTTCACCGCATTGGTGCGTCCGACGCCACAGGACCCATCGAAACGAACACGTCAGGAAATATACATTCGAGCCTTGGAAACGCTGCCCAACTTGACGGTTCATTATGGTCATTATTTGCAGAAGACTGTTTCCAGGCCTCTGTCCTCTCCTCCACCACTTCCCGCCGGTCAATTTGCTAACGTGCTGGAAATGGAGGAAAAGGGTTCAGATGTCAATATCGCAACTTATATGTTGTTGGATGCTTTTCAGAAAGACTGCGACCAGCTTGTTGTCATTACAAACGACTCGGACTTGGCAGAACCCGTGCGAATTATCAATCAAGAACTTGGAATCCCAGTCGGAATTTTTAATCCTCAAACCAATGACACCGCGGCAAGAAAAACTATCCGGAAGGGAAAGCCGGCTAAAGCTTCTCCCAGCATTACCCTTCGCAAAGTTGCGAGGTTTGTTCGAGACATTCGCTCAGAAGGCCCCAACTGCCATATGGCAGTTAGCCAATTTGAGGATGCAATTACAGATGCTTCTGGACGCACAATCAGGAAGCCAAGCGGTTGGTAGGCAATGCCTGGACTGGCAAGATGGCTGAATTGTGTTGAATGAGAATTGAGACTGCCCGCAGAAAAAAGCAGAGCCGCCCGAAGGCGGCTCTGCACCCGGTCACCGAAGTTCGCGGGGGAATATGAAATGAATATAGCCTAATTTGCCTGCGAAAACAACGTCGAAATTTTTTATCAGTGAAATCCCGGTGTGGAGAGGCGACTTCCACCTCCTCAAAAGAACCCCAGGCCGAGTAAAATCAATCTGAAACCTGCCTCATTCCGGCGCTGGAGGCCCTTTGCTTTACTGGCTGCTTTACGAAAAACTCTTTCCGTTCTTTCACCCGTTTCGCATCTTCCGCTACCTCACGTTCCGGACTGCTTTTGCCTCGCTGACGGCGCTGCTTATCGCGCTGCTGATCGGCCCCTGGGTGATTCAGAAGCTGCATGAGTTTCAGATTGGCCAGTATGTGCGCGAGGACGGGCCGCAGTCGCACCTGAAGAAGGCCGGCACTCCGACGATGGGCGGCGTACTGATCGGCATCGCCATTCTGCTGCCCACGGTGCTCTGGTCGGACCCCGCCAACCCCTTTGTCTGGATCACCGTTTTTTCCACGATTGCCTTTGGCGCCATCGGCTTTGCCGACGACTACATCAAAGTCGTCCAGCGGCGCAGCCTGGGCCTGACGGCGCGCGCCAAGCTGTTTTATCAGGGGCTGGCCGCGATTGCGGTGGCCGTCGCGCTCATCGTCCTGCAGCAGTTCAAGCTCTTTTCCACGCAGTTGAGCGTGCCCTTCGTCAAGCATCTGCATCCCGATCTGATGTGGAACATCTGGCCGGCCACGGTTCCCCACTTGGGCTTTCTGGCTTTCGTGCCGTTCGTTCTTTTTATCGTCTTCGTGCTGATGGGCTCGTCGAACGCCGTCAACCTGACCGACGGTCTGGACGGGCTGGCCATCGGCTGCACCATCATCGCCGCCGGGGCGCTGGCCGTTCTGACCTACGTCAGCGGCCACGTGGTCTTCGCCGACTATCTCGAACTCCAGCGCATGCCCCAGGTGGGCGAGCTGACCATCTTCTGTGGCTCCATGGTGGGCGCTTCCATCGGCTTTCTCTGGTACAACGCCCACCCGGCCGAAATCTTCATGGGCGACGTTGGTTCGCTGGCCCTGGGCGGAGCCATCGGCACGGTCGCCATCATCATCCGCCAGGAGCTGCTGCTGCCCTTTATAGGCGGCATCTTCATCGTCGAGGCGGCTTCCGTCATTTTGCAGGTGGGCAGCTACAAACTGCGCAACGGAAAGCGCATCTTCAAGATGGCTCCCCTGCATCATCACTTCGAGCAGTTGGGCTGGGACGAGTCGAAGGTCATCGTGCGCTTCTGGATTGGCGCCCTGGTGTTTGCATTGTTTGCACTCACCACGCTGAAACTTCGCTAAATGGGATTTGCGCCGCCCCGTCGTGGCGCACAATAAATAAGTGCCGCGGATGCGGCATGGCTGAGGATAGGATTCTATGTTGGAGTTGAAAGGCAAAAAAGTACTCGTCGTCGGGCTGGGAAAATCGGGCATGGCGGCGGCGTTGTTTCTGCGCCACAACGGCGCGAAGGTCACGGTTTCTGACGTGCGCTCGGCCGAAGATCTGGCCAAGGAGATTCCCGCCCTGCTGGAAGAGGGCATCATGGTCGAGGCCGGCGGCCACGGCCTGCTTACCTTTCGCCGGCAGGATCTGATTGTCGTCAGCCCCGGCGTGCCGCTCGATACCCCGGAGCTGGCGCAGGCGCAGAACCTGGGTTTGCCGGTCATCGGCGAGCTGGAGCTGGCCGCACGCTTTCTCAAGGGCAGAATGCTGGCCGTCACCGGTTCCAACGGCAAGACCACGACAACCACACTGCTGGGCGAGATCCTCAAACAGGGCGGCGTGCCGACGCTCGTTGGCGGCAATATCGGCGTCCCGGTCGTGACCCTCATCAATTCGAGCACCGACGAAAGCTGGTCGGTTCTCGAGGTTTCCAGCTTCCAGCTCGAAAGCACGAAACAGTTTCGTCCGGCCATCGCCGTCATTCTCAATATCACCCCGGACCACCTGGACCGCTACGGCACTTTTGAGGACTACGCCAGCGCCAAGGAGCGCATCTTCGCCGCCCAGACCGCCGAGGACTGCCTGGTGCTGAACGCCGACAATGAGCGCGCCGCCCAGGCCGCCACCCGCGCCGCCAGCCGGGTCTACTGGTTCTCCGTCGAGCATCCGGTGGATCAGGGAGCCTGGCTGCAGGATGGGATTGTGGTCTATCGCCCGGCCAAGGGCGCGCCCACGGAGAGAATATTGCCCCTGAGAGGCATTCATCTGAAGGGCACGCACAACGTCGAAAATGTGCTGGCCGCAGTGGTTGCCGCGCGCCAGGCTGGCGTGCCGGCCGAGGCCATTCGCATCGCCATCGAGAAGTTCAAGGCTGTCGAGCATCGCCTGGAGTACGTGGCCACGTGCAACGGCGTCGAGTTCTACAACGATTCCAAGGCCACCAACGTGGACGCCACCGCCAAGGCCGTCGCCTCCTTCGCCGGCGGCATTCACCTCATCCTCGGCGGCAAAGACAAGGGCTTTCCCTATACCGTCCTTGCTCCCCTGCTGCGCGAACATGTGCGCGCCGTCTACACCATCGGCGTGGCCGCGCCCAAGATCGAGGCTGACCTGCGCGGCGTGGTCACCATCCAATCCTGCGAGACGCTTGCCAGGGCCGTCGCCACCGCCGCCGCGGCCGCGCGTCCCGGCGAATTGGTTTTGCTCGCTCCCGCCTGTTCCAGCTACGACCAGTTTGAGAACTATGAGCAGCGCGGGCGTGTCTTCAAGCAACTCGTCAAGGATTTGCAGGACTAGGGAATTGCAGGACTGAAGCGTATGGCAAAGCGTGTCGGGGTTGATAAATGGATGTTTTTTATCACCGTGCTGCTGGTGGTCGTGGGGCTGGCGATGGTCTTCTCCGCCTCGGCTGTCATGGCTCAGGAGCGCTATAACTCCGAGTTCACCTTTGTCGGCAAGCAGGCTGTCTGGGCTCTGGCCGGTGTGCTGGCGTTGCTGGTCCTTTCGCACATCGACTACAGCCTCTATAAATCCCCGCGCTTCATCTATCCCGCCCTCTGCGTCACCATCTTCCTGCTGGTGCTGGTCTTCCTCATGCCCGGCTCACACAACACCCACCGCTGGATTCGCTTTGGCGGTTTCTTCACCTTCCAGCCTTCGGAAATTGTCAAACCCGTGATGGTCATCTTCCTGGCCTGGTTTCTGCACACCCGGCTCGACCAGATGAACGACTGGAAGAATACCCTGCTGCGCGCAGCCGTCATTCCGCTGGTCTTTATTGCGCTGGTCGACCGCCAGCCGGACCTGGGCACGGCGCTGGTTCTGGCCGGGGTCACGGCTTTGATGCTGATGCTGGCCGGCATGGAGTGGAAGTATCTGTTCATTGCCTCTTCCGCGGCGCTGCCCGTGCTCGCCTGGCAACTCCTGAAGGTCGGCTTCCGCCGCCAGCGCATGTTGGTCTTCCTCCATCCCGACAAGGACCCGCAGGGAGTCGGCTTCCACATCTACCAGTCGCTGATCGCCGTCGGCACCGGCGGGCTGACCGGCCGCGGCTACATGGATGGCCAGCAGAAGCTCTTTTTCCTGCCCGAGCCGCACACCGACTTCATCTACGCCAACATCGCCGAGGAGCTTGGCTTCATCGGCGCCGTCGCGATTCTGCTGCTTTTCGTGGCTTTTGGCATTCGCGGACTGCGCGCCGCCTTCCGTTCGCAGGACCCTTTTGCGCGCCTGCTCGCCTTCGGCATCACGGCTACCATCGTTTTGCAGGCCTTTTTCAACATCAGCGTGGTTCTGTCACTGCTGCCCACCAAGGGCATTCCGCTGCCTCTGATCTCCAGTGGCGGAACCTCGGTTTTCGTGACTTTGGCCTCGATTGGGATACTGCTGAATATCACCAGGAAGACGGACTAAAAGCAGGGATTAGGGACTAGGGAATAGGGACTAGGGAACAGGAAATCGAGATTAGGTCTCTGACGGCTTGAAGTTGTACCAACGATGGGTGCCCCTGGTCCCGCTTCTGGGACCAGGGAAAGCACGAAAATTAATCTATTTTGAAAGGCACTAACTTGTCTCACTTGCGCGTACTCATCGCCGGAGGCGGCACCGGCGGCCACATCATTCCGGCTTTGGCCGTGGCTCATGAACTTGTCGAGCGCCACTCTGCCGAGGTCCTCTTCGTCGGTACGGCGCGAGGGATGGAGAGCCGTCTGGTTCCTGCCGCTGGCTTCAAGCTGCATCTGGTCCAGGTGGGCCAGCTCAAAAATGTCTCCCTCCTCACGCGCTTGCGCACCCTCACCGACCTGCCGCGCTCGATCTTCGCCTGCAAGCGGTTGATCCGCGAATTCCGGCCCGACGTCGTCTTCGGCGTCGGCGGATACGCCTCCGGCCCGGCAATGGCCGCAGCCCTCTGGCTCAAGATTCCCTCTATGGCCTTCGAGCCGAACGCCATGCCCGGCCTCGCCAACCGCCTGGTCGGCAAGCGGGTTCAGGCCGCAGCCGTCAACTTCGCCTCCGCGACCAAATGGTTCCGCAACGCCGAAGTCACCGGCATTCCCGTCCGTCCGGAGTTTTTCACCCTCCAGCCGCCCACGGCGGCCAACCCGCATCTGCTGATCTTTGGCGGTTCGCAGGGCGCGCGCCTCTTCAACACCCATCTGCCGCCCATCATCCCGGCCCTGCTCGACGCTGTTCCCGGGCTCACCGTTCTTCACCAGAGCGGAGCGCGCCACATCGAGCAAACTCAGGCCGCCTATGCGGCCAGCGGCGCCGACCCGAGCCGCTGGCAGGTGATGCCCTTCATCGACGACATGCCCGCTCGCTTTGCTGAGGCCAATCTGGTGATGGCGCGTAGCGGCGCTTCCACCGTGGCCGAACTGGCCGCCGCCGCGAAGCCCGCCCTGCTGGTGCCCTTTGCCGCAGCCGCCGACAATCACCAACTGCGCAACGCTGAGGAGATGGTCAAGGCTGGCGCGGCGCTGCTGCTCGATGAAACGGATCTGGACGCGCCCGGCAAGCTGCTGGATGGCCTCACGAGCCTCTTGAAAAGCCCGGAGCGGCTGGCGGCCATGGCTGCCGCGGGCCGAACCCAGGCCCATCCCGACGCCGCCCAGCGCATCGCCGACCGGCTGGAAAAGCTGGCGCATCCGTAGACTTCTGCCTCATGCGTTGGGGTTCGTGGTTTCCCACCCATTTCACAAAGAACGCGAAATGGGTGGGGCACGGAGCTTCCTTGTACGATCCGTGAAAACGCTATAAGGCAACGAAAAAGGCCCGCCTGCCGAAGCAGACGAGCCTTTCGTTAGGGAGAAACCGCTACAGGTTACCGGTGTCCGCCGCCGCCACCCATGTGACCGCCGCCGCCGCCGAATCCACCGGCATGTCCGCCGCCGCTGAATCCACCACCGGCATGTCCGCCACCGCTGAATCCGCCGCGTGGCGCAGCGTAGCCGCCGCGGGCCCCGCCGCCGCTAAATCCGCGCGCTGAGCCGCCGTAGCCGCCGCGGTAACCGCCGCCGGAATACGCAGCTCGTCCACCCGCATAGCCGCCGCGACCGCCGTAGCCATGCCAGCCGTGGCCGCCATAACCCCAACCGCCGCGACCCCAGCCGCCATGGCCCCAGCCCCCGTGAAACCACGGGCCGGCGCCAATGAAGACGCCTCCATAGAACCAATCAGGCCCATAGTACCCATAAGGGGAGCAGGCATAGGGGTAGTAGGAATAATAGCCCCACTCGCAGACCGGGGGACCATAAACTACGGGAGCGGGAACAACCGCGGGGCCGACTCCGACATCATTCTGATCGTCCACATATTGATCCTGGGCCACTGCCGTTGCCGCCAAGGGCACGGTCAGCAATGTTGCCAGAAGAACCAGGCCAAATCTCCTCATAAAACCTCCTCGTGCTTCCTTGTCCCGCAAGCTTCGAACCGGGGTTCCGGAGACAACCTCTGTCATCAGCACTGCCGGCTCCGGGGTTCTGTTCCCATCCGGCTTCTAACCATACAGACAGCGATCCGGCGATTAAGTTGCGGTTCTCTTACAAAATACTTTCGCCAGACGCGGGAAAGGCCGCTCCGCCGGCAGTCGTGCCCGGTGAAACGGCCTAAATTGAATCCGGACACCCGAAAAGCGCCCCTTCCAGGAGTAAACAGGCTGCGGAAAAAGTCCTTTTTTCAAGCAAAACGCCCGAAAAGCATCCCTCGGGGGCTAAAGCCCGTATTGAACCTAAGCCACTTTCGGCACGACTGAAGTCGTGCCCTGACGCTTCGTGCCTGTGTGGATGAGTTTTTCCGCGGCGTGCAGGTTCTTAATTTGCCAGCACCGCCCGGTAGCGCACCTTGTTTTTCTTCACCTTGTCGATAGCCGCGTTGGCCTGGGCCATGGGGAACAACTCTGTTTTTGCTTTTACCCCGTGCCGCGCCGCCACGTCCAGCATCTCTTTCAGTTGGACAGGGCTTCCGGTCGGGCTGCCGCTGATCGTGCGCAGGCCGGAAATCAGCGCAAAGGCATGCACTGTGATCGGAGACGGCGGAATCCCCACATAGCAAAGCGTGCCGGTGGGGCGCAGCGTCTGCAGGTAAATTCCCCAGTCCTGATCGGCGTTGATGGTGCTCAAAACGAAATCCAGCGAGCCGGCCACTTCCTTGATGGCCTTCGATTCCAGGCTATTCACAAAGTGGTGCGCTCCCAGCGCGAGCGCCTCTTCTTCCTTTGCGGGCGAGGTTGAAAACGCCGTCACTTCCGCGCCAAAGACACGCGCAAACTGGATTGCCAGGTGCCCCAGTCCGCCGATGCCGATAATGCCCACGCGCGAGGACGGATTGATGCCATGAGTGCGCAGCGGGTTATACACCGTAATGCCGGCGCAGAGCAGCGGAGCGGTCTGTTCGCTCTCCAGCGCGTCGGGAATCGGGAGCACGAAACGGGCATTGGCGCGGACCCGGTCCGCATAGCCGCCGTGCCGGTGAACGCAGGTGGCTTCGGCCGCCGGGCAGAGATTCTCCATGCCGCGGGTGCACCACTCGCAGACTCCGCAGGAGTTCGACTGCCAGCCCAGGCCCACGCGCTGGCCCACTGTCAGCGACCGCACTTCGGCTCCCACTGCCGCTATTTTGCCCACAATCTCGTGGCCGGGAATGAACGGATACTGGCTGACTCCCCAGTCGTTCGCAATCAGATGAAGGTCGCTGTGGCAGACTCCGCAGTGGGTAATTGCAATCTCGACCTCCTGCAGGCCCAGTTCCCCCGGTTCATATTTAAACGGCAACAGTTCTGCTCCCGCCGCATGCGCTGCAAGTCCTTGAATTTGGCTCATGGTCAGTTTCGAATCCTCGTCTGGGAAAGCAAAATGACGGGCAAGGACGCCGAAGGCATCCGCCTGCACATTCTAAGAGGAAACTCCCCCGCTAGCTAGTTTAAACCGCCGCCCTGCTCTATGCGCAGGTTCAGCACTTGAAAACCGTTCAGGACTCCATCAGCCGGCGCATCGGCTTCCAGTTCCGCCGACTCGCCGTTGAGGCTCGCATCCTGCGAGGCGCGCAGCGGTTCAAGCACGTTTGCCACTGAAAGCGGAAGACTTGCGAGCGTTTGGCCCTCCATGCCTGCCTGTGCCTCCGGCACCAGGAGGCTTACGTAAATGCGGTCTGCCGCGTGCTGGCGCCGGGCCTGGGCCAGCGCCGTCTCCAGGTCCGGGGCGTGGGTCTGCTGCCGCGGCTGGTCCAGAGTCCGGTCCAGCGTCCCGGCATCCGAAACCAGCAGCCTCAGATTGCCTGTTCCCAGACGAGGCGGCAGCTTCACCGTGATCCGCACATTGCGCGCCGCCTGATGCCACGGCTGCAGCGTTGCCTCCACCACCACTGCGTCGCCGGCATGAACGATGTTGCCTGAAACCAGCCGCGCCGCCATCAGTTCGACTTCCACGTGCCGCGGAATGGCTTCCACATCGAGATCGATCGCGCGCACGATGCCTTGGCGGTTTCCGCTCGCGTAAAGCCGCTGAAAGCGCTCGGCGGCCTGCAGGGCGATGACCATGGGCGTGGGCATCGAGTCCCCGGCCGGCGCCCACAGGTCAAGGGGCGACGGCGGGTAGCCATCCAGTTCAATCTTCCCGGTCAGGTGATAGCTGGTCTCAGTTGTGCTGTCGTTGGTCTCCAGCAGCGATTGATACAAAGTCACCAGGATTGCCTGCGGAGTCAGCGATGGCAGGTCCAGAACCTCCACGTTGAGCTTGCGTTCCAGTCCCAACTCATGCACCCGGATGTGTATCGGGATCATCCGCGCCTCAGCGCCAAGAACGCCTCGAATGGCCGCGTCCCGGTCCTCGCTGAAGGCGCCGATGGTGGCGCCCGTATTCACAATCTTGAAGCTGTTCAGCGGCGAAGCCAGCGTGGTCACCACCTCGGTCGTGGTCATGGGCAGCGAAACCGGACCGGCCTGCAAAATGGGGTGCCCGCAGGCCAGCAGTTGCTTTGGATCGATATAGGTCACCGTGCAGGTGGCCGCAATCTCCAGGTCGCCGCGCACCAGTTGCGCGCTCACCGCAGAGCCGGGCACGACACTCGCAATCGCCGCGGACGAAGGCTCTGCGCCCATGCTCCCGGCTGCTTCAGAGGACGCGCCCATTCCTCCGGCCGCCACCATCTCCAGCCCCGTTCCGGCCATTCTCTGTTGCCACAGATGAATCGCCTCGGGACGGAATCCGCTCATGACCAGCGGCGTTTCCATCGCCTGCATCGTATCCTGGCCGGGCGCCTGCGGAGACTGATTTCCGATTCCCGCCCTCTGATTTCTGTCGATGGGCAGCGCCCGCACCTCCAGCATCTGCTCAATGGGCGTGATACCGGCGATGGGTTCCTTGCTGAACTGGCCGACGCGGTAAGAGAGCGCGCCCAGCAGCCGGTTGCCGATGTAGACCGGGCTGCCGCTCATGCCGGCCACCACGCCCGTGTACTCGGGCCTGCTCCCATGCAACTGAGCCAGGATCATGTCGCGCCCAGGACCCCGCGCTCCGCGCAGCACGCCAAGAATCTCCACATCCATCGATTCCGGCATGCTCCCGGTGAAGACCGTCCAGGCCGTACCCATCAGCCCGCGATGCACCTCACTCAGCGGAAAGAACCCGCCGCCCGTGGGCGGTCCAGCGGGCAGCGCGGCTTTCTGTGGCCCGGTTTGCGCCGGCGCGAGGCCAGGATAGAGGAGCGTGGCCCATGCCGTGCTGAGCGTCAGCAGAGCCATCCGGAACCAGGGAAACTTCGGGCGTGTTTTCACAGATATAAGAGTACAACCGGCCGGGTGTTTTCTGGTTTTTGCTGAGAAAGGAAACCGGTTACGAGGGTTAGCGGGATGCGGCGGCAGGAAATGGAAAGGTAAGACGCGTTGATAAAAGTAAGACGCACATGCTAAATCTTACTATTGACATCATGTCTTACCTGAAGCATAATGTAAGCCATGGAACGGATTTTCACGACCGTCAGCAGCAAGGGCCAGATAGTGATTCCCGCCGCCATCCGCGAGTCGATGGGAATTGAGCCGGGGACTCGCGTTGCGATTCGGCTGGAGGGGGACAAACTGATTCTCCACCCCCGAACGCGAGCCGCTACCCTGCGTTTGATCGACAAATTGTGCGGCCTGACAGCCGGTGGCCCGTCTATGAGCGACGAACTGATTGCGGAGCGCCACGCTGATGACGCGAAAAGTGATTGGTAAGGAACGCATGTGACGGTCTTCGTCCTGGATGCTTCGGCTGTGTTGCGCTTCATCGATAAGGAAGCGGGATGCAATCGTGTTGCGGAGATTCTGCAAGATCGAATGGATCAGGTCGTGGAAGTGGCAATTTCAGCGGTCCAGTGGGGAGAGGTTGCAGGGCGGGTGCGCAAGAAACTGGGGGCGGCCGGACAGAATTTTGTCCTGGAAACGCTGGCCGATTTCAGTCCGCGCATTGTGCCTGCGACGGGAGAGCGCGCCGTGCATGCTGCCGAGATCAAGCAGGAAAGGAAGCTCCCCTACGCCGACGCCTTTGCTCTCGATCTGGCCATGGACTCACCCGATCACGTGCTGGTGACCGCCGACTACGACTTCAAGACGGTGGCTGATCTGGCGCGGATTGAATTTTTGCCCGCGAAATAGGTCTGTCGAATTTGCAATGCCGCGCTTTCTGAAAAACGGTAATCTGCTGACAGCCTCTTGTAGAGGATCATGCTTTCCCACCCTTTGTGCAAAGTACGCACAAAGGATGGGGCACCCAGCAGTGCCGGGCGCTCGGGAGACCGGTAAAAAACTATCTGGCGGGCTTGCCCTTGGCGCGCGCCGGCTCTGATGTCGTTCCAGCTTTGTACTGGAGCTTGCCATCGGTGGCTCGCATCTCTTCAAGAGCGCCGCTCGTGAGCATGTTGCGGATTTCTGCGCTCAGAACGCGATCTCCGAAACGCCCGCGGAACTTGATGAGAATCCGTTCCCTGGCCTTCGGCGTCTCGCAGTATTTGCGAATGGCCTCTTGTGCCGCATTCAGCAGAGGCATGGCCCCTCCGTCTCCGGGCGACGCCGGCAGCAGCTTCTTCGCATACAGGATCGTGACTCCAGGGTTTCCCAGGCTGTCTCCCGGCAGGAAGGAGCCGAGCTTTTCCGCATGGGCGGCCAGATACTCCCGCAGTTTCTTCCGTATAACTCCGCCTGATCCCGTCGATCCGTAGCCATGGATGACCTCGATACGGCCGCGGTAGCCGCCTTTCACGCAGTCATTGTAAAAACGCACAAACTCCCGGATCGCTTCCGGAACGGTGCGCTCGTGAAGGTCGATGGATTGGGTCTCGGTCATATTGCAATCCTACGGCGCTGTCATTGCGGCCCATCGCCGCTGCCGCGTGAAGCGCGGTGGCCGCTTACCGCTTCGCGCAGCGCTGCCATGCTTTCTCGATATAGCTGTCGGTCATGCCGGCAATGTAATCGGTGACGGTGCGGGCCAGGCCGTCCGTAGAAATCTGTGCCTGGTGGTCTTCGGGCAGCAGGCCGGGGTCGGCCATAAGGGCCGAAAACAGCCCCTCGATCACTTCCGTTGCATGGGTGTGCCCTTCCTGGATGGCGGGGGAGTAATAGAGGTTGGCGTAAAGGAATTCCTTGGCGGCGGCGCGGGCAGCCTCCATCTCCGGGCTCAGGGCGGCCAGCCGGCGGGGCGCGCGGCGAATCTCGTCGAGGGTGGTAACGTCAAGCGCCGCTACCTGCCTTTGCACCTCTTCCATCAGATCCGTGACCAGCGCATTGAGAACGTGGTTGAGGGTTTCATCGGCGACGAGTTTGAGCGGGGCGGCGGGGTAATCGCGCCGCACAATGTCGAAAAAGCCGCGGAAGAGGGCTACTTCTTCGCGCACCTGACCCAGCGTGAGAATGCCTGAGTCCAGCCCGTCGTCCAGGTCGGCGGTCAGGTAGGCAATCTCGTCGGCCAGATCGAGCAGTTGGGCTTCAAGGGGAGGGAACTGGTCAAGAAAGTACTCCGCCAGCTCCGGGTGCTCCGCAGCGGAGTAGTCGTGAGAATGCTTGACGATGCCTTCGCGCACGCCGAGGGTCGGGTTCAGGCCGCGAAAGCCCGCGTAGCGCTCCTCGAACCAGGTGACGATGCGCAAGGCATGCAGGTTGTGGTCGAAGCGCAGTTCAAAGCCGCGCAGGCAGTGGTCCAGGGCCTGTTCGCCGGCGTGGCCGAAGGGCGGATGGCCGATGTCGTGCGCCAGCGCCAGCGCCTCGACCAACTCCGCGTTCAGACCCAGCGCGCGGGCTAGCGTGCGGGCGATCTGGGCTACCTCCAGCGTGTGGGTGAGGCGGCTGCGGAAGTGGTCCGACAGGGAATCGGCGGGCCAGCGGGCGAAAACCTGGGTTTTGCCGGCCATGCGGCGAAAGGCGCGCGCATGCAGCACGCGGGCCATGTCGCGGGCAAACGGCGTGCGGTAGGGATGTGGCGGCTCTGGCTGCGCGCGGCGGGTCAGCTCGCCGTCCGCGGGGACGGCAATCCCTGGGGGTAATGCGAAAGACGGTCTGGGGGCCTGGTCGGTCATTGGTTCACGTCTTCGGATTGCGTTGAGCGATTCACACTTACATTACGATGCGCGGCCTGGAAGCCACAACCCGCAATCCACTGCCCGGTCATGCCGCAGTGAAAATCCCGCGCTGAAAGAACAGGATGTGCAGGCTGTAAAGCGTCCTGTTCGAGCGATGAAGTTCGCTAAAGTTTCCTTCTGGACAGAGCCAGTATTCTGGGCGTACTATCCAGGCCTGATTTATGGAGAGGTCGGCGCGGGGACAAAAACTCGCGCGCCCCACGGTACCCCAAGCTCTTAACCGGGAGGCAAAGCATGAAAGCGATCAAGGATACTGCGTTAGAGCAAAACCAGAGTAAAAGTGCCCTTGCTGAGAGACGAGGAGGTGGCTTTTTCTTGAGGAAAAAGCCACTTGAGGTCATGGCTTCTGGGTACAGCTACTCTGGTTTTGCTATAGCCGTGCTG
>Ga0302278_10002165_pt1 | contig 22984 bp, 16 predicted proteins | sample III_Bog_N3_2_FD_194543 | JGI IMG/M metagenome (GOLD analysis project Ga0302278, IMG submission 194543) | Peat permafrost microbial communities from Stordalen Mire near Abisko, Sweden - III_Bog_N3_2 | ecosystem: Environmental > Terrestrial > Soil > Wetlands > Peat | place: Sweden: Abisko...
GGATGCGCTGCGCGGCGAGCCGAAGCGGTTGCAGTGGCCAGTGGTGAGTGTGGGGAGCCTGTCGGCGGGGGGCGCGGGGAAGACTCCGGTGGTGATCGCGCTGGCTCTGCTGCTGAAGGGGCGCGGGTGGGGTGTGGATGTGTTGTCGCGAGGGTATGGGCGGAGCGGGCGCGGGGTGGAACTCGTTGCAGGTGAGGATGCGGAGAGGTTTGGCGATGAGCCGGTGGTGATGGCGAGGCGTGCGGCGGTGCCGGTGTGGGTGGGGCGGGAGAGGTTTTCGGCGGGGGCTGCGGCAGAAGCAAAAGCCTTGACGCAGAGTTCGCAAAGGAAAAACGCAGAGGGCGCGGAGGAGAGCCAACGCCGCACTCATCTTCTGGATGATGGGTTTCAGCATCGGCGGCTGGCGCGGGCCATGGATGTGGTGCTGGTGACGGCGGAGGACCTGGACGACGCGGTGCTGCCGGCGGGGAATCTGCGTGAGCCGCTGACGGCGCTGGGGCGCGCGGATGTGGTGGTGGTGCGCGAGGAGGAGATCGTCGGAGAGGAGTTCAAGAGAGAGGTGTGGGGGGTGATGCGCGAGGGCGCGCAGATGTGGGTGGCGCGGCGGAGGCTGGTGTTTCCGAATTTGATGAAGACGCTGGGCGCGGGGTTGCGGCCGGTGGCCTTCTGCGCGATCGCGCGGCCGGAGAACTTTGCGGCGATGCTGCTCGAGACTGGATGCGGCGTGGTGGAGACGGTCGCGTTTGCGGACCATCATGCTTATACGAGGGCCGATGTGTTGCGCGTGATCAAAGTCGCGAACGGACTGAACGCGAGCGGCTTTGTGACGACGGAGAAGGACGCCGTGAAGCTGACTCCTGAACTGCGTGGGCTGCTGGAGGCGGTGGGGCCCCTGATGGTGGTGGCGCTGGAGGTGGAGTTCGTGGATGCGGAGGCAGTGGTGGCCGCGATCGAAACCAAATTGCTGGAGGCGCGAATCGCATGAAGGTACTAATTGTGCGCGTCGGCGCGATGGGGGATGTGATTCATGCGCTTCCGGCGGTGGCTGCGTTGCGCGTGGCGCGACCGGAGTGGGGGATCGACTGGGTGGTGGACTCGCGGTGGGCCGCGCTGCTGGTGGATGGCGAGGGGCGCGGACCGGTGGTGAGCCGCGTGCACCTGGCGGAGACGAAGCTGTGGACGGGGTCGCCGCTGTCGCCCGCGACGCTGCGGTCGGTGCTGGCGCTGCGAAGGGCGCTTCGGGCGGAGAGGTATGACCTCGCCGTCGATATGCAGGGGACGCTGCGGTCGGCGGTGATTGGACGCATGTCCGGTGCGAAGGAGCTGGTGGGGTATGGCGATCCACGGGAGGCGATGGCGGCGCGGCTGTACGGCCGGAAGATCGTCCGGCGAGGCGCGCATGTGGTGGAGCAGGGCGCGGCGCTGCTGGGAGAGGCGGCCGGCGTAGAGCTGGCTCCGGCGGCGGTGGAGCTGCCGCACGAAGCTTGGGCGGAGGAGTGGGCGGAGGCGACCGTCGCGGGGCGGCGCGTGTGTGTACTTTCGGCGGGTGCGGGATGGGGTGCGAAGCGCTGGCCGGTGGAGCGGTTCGGCGAGCTGGCGAGGCGGCTGCGGGAGATGGGGTTTGCGGCGGTGGTGAATGCTCCGCGTAAGGACGATGCTGTTGCGGCGGCGGTGGTTGCGGCGAGTGAAGGCGCGGCGGAGATGGTCGTCTGCAATATGACAGGATTGATTGCGCTGGTGCGGCGCGCGGCGGTGGTAGTGGGTGGGGACTCGGGGCCGGTGCATCTGGCGGCGGCACTGGGGGTTCCGGTGGTGGCGTTGTTCGGGCCGACGGACCCGGCGCGCAATGGGCCATGGGGGGCGGGGCCGGTGCGGGTGCTGCGCGGTGCTTCTTCGGTAACGAGCTACAAGCGGAGCGCGGAGACAGAGGCGGGGCTGGCGCGGATCGGCGTAGACGAGGTTCTTGCGGCGGCGCAGGAGATGGGTCTTGTTGAGTTATGAGTTTCGAGCCTTTGAGTTCCGAGTAAGACCAGGCTCGTGATTTGAGAGAATGGTGGGATGGGCTCTGCCGGCGGGACGAAGACGAGGTGGCAGAAGATCGCGCGCAGGGTGCGGGTGCCGCTGGGATTCGTGATGGCGGCGGTGTTTGGGGTGTTTGCGCGGCCGAGTTGGACGACGCTGGCGTGGAGTCTGCTGTTGGTGCTGCCGGGGTTGTGGCTACGTGGCTACGCTGCCGGCTATGTGAAGAAGAATGCCGAGCTGACGCGGACTGGGCCTTATGCTTACACACGCAATCCGCTATACCTGGGGTCGATGCTGCTGGCCGCTGGGTTTGCGGTGGCGGCCGGAGCCCTCAGTACAGAACGGTGGTGGCTGGGGGTCTTGCTGGTGGCGATGTTCCTGGCGATCTATGTGCCGACGATTCTTTCGGAAGAGAGCTTTCTGCGTGGGGAGTTTGCGGGGTTTGAGGAGTATGCGAAGCGCGTTCCGCGCCTGCTGCCAAGGCTGACGGCGGCGCGGTTTGCGGACTTGAGCGAGGCAGGCGGGCGGTTCAGCGCCGAGCGGTACCAACATCATCGCGAGTACAATGCTGCTATGGGTACAGCCGCGATTTATGCGGCTTTGGTGCTCCGAATGTGGTTGCGTGGACGCCTGTAGGGGCCACAGGAGATGGTGATTTGAAGGCTTGCATGGGCTGGACGAGGTGGGCCTTCTGGATGGGGACCGTAGTGTTGCTGAGCGGGCTTTTTCTGCCTGCGGCGCAGGCCCAGCTCTTTCCCGCGAAGCCGCAGCCGCCGCAGCGTCCGATACCGGTGTTGCAGCCTCCGCCGGGGAGCTTCCAGTATCCGCAGCGTGAGACGCTGAGCTACAGCGTGGACTGGCGGGTGTTCACGGCGGGGACGGCGGTGTTCCACCTGGAGCAGTCCAACGGAATGCTGAAGGTCACGACAACGGCGGACACGGTCGGCGCGGTGAACATGCTGTTTCCGGTGGTGGACCGATTTGAGTCGGGATTTAATGTGCGGACGGGGTGCTCGACGGGCTTCAACAAACAGATCCAGGAGGGCCGGCGGAAGATTGCCAGCGACTTGAGCTTCGACTACGAGCACGGACGGCAGATTCAGAACGAGCGCAACCTGGTGAAGGGCACCGCGACCCACAAAGAGGCCAACGTGCCGGCCTGCGTGACGGATTCGCTTTCGGCGATCTTCTATACGCAGTCGCAGACGCTGACCCTGGGGCAGACGATGTACTTTCCGCTGGCGGACTCCATGCGCACGGTGACGGTAGGCATGAAGACGGAGACCCGCGAAGAGATTAAGACACCCGCCGGGACCTTCCAGACCGTCAAAGTACAGGCGACGGCGGATGAGGGCGTGGTGAAGAACCGGGGCAGCATCTGGATCTGGTACACCGACGATCCGCGCCATCTCCCGGTGCAGATGCAGGCGCGGCTGTTCTGGGGGACGATTACGTTCCACCTGCAGTCGATCGATTTCAAGTAGACCGCGAGAGCGAGAAGAGAGACAGGAAGCTTATGAGCGACAAGCTGGTGACGATTGCCACCTTTCCCGAACCGATGGAGGCCAACATGGCGCGAAGTGCGCTGGAGTCGGCTGGGATTGAGGTGTTTCTGAACGGCGAGACGGCGAACAGCATGATTCCCGTGGCGTTTACCGCGCAACTGCAGGTACGCCAGGAGGATGAGGCGGCCGCGCGCAGATTGCTGGAAGAGGCCGTGGATCATCCGCAGACACTGGAATCCGTGACGGCTGCGGAACTCGCCGATGAGAGTCCGAAGGAGTGAGTTGGGGGCGAAAGTTGGCATGAGTCCGGCGAGGAGTTGGGCCGGGAGTTGAATTGGGCGCTCGGTTGCATGTAAGTTGGTCGTTGCTGCGCGAGGCCGAGGCCCGCGGTGGCGCAAAGCGCGCAGAGCGGCTGGAGCGCCGAAAGAGGGATGACAATGAAGAAGCTCAGAAATTCGATGTTTGCCATGATGGCGGCAATTGCGATCGTGGTTGCCGCGCCGGCCTCTGCGCAGAATACGGCCAGTGTTCACGGCCATGTGAACGATGCCGCCGGAACCCCGGTGGGCAGTGCCGACGTGAAGTTCACCACCGACAAGATCTCCGAAGCCAAGGACCGCAAGTATCCGTACTCATTTCCGACCGATGCCAGCGGTAACTACACGGGCACGGGGATACCGCCGGGCGACTACCTGGTGGTTGTCGTGAAGAGCGGCGTGCAGGAGGACTATCAGATGCTGACGTTGAAGTCGGGCGACGACAAGACGCTGGACTTCGACATGACGCGTGAAGAGTACATCAAGGCGATGACTCCTGAGCAGCGCAAGCAGCTCGAAGACCTGAAGAAGAAGAACTCTGAGGCGATCTCCGCCAACCAGGTGATCGCCAAGCTGAATGCGACGTTGAAGACCGTGACAGCCGATCTGGACGCGGCAGCGCCCACCAAGGGTGACGTCAGCGCAGACGTGACCATGATGAAACAGGCGGTGGACGCGAAGCCGGATGCGGGCGTTCTGTGGGTGAACTACGGCAATACGCTGCTGGCGCAGGGTGACCATCTGGCCTCAGACGATAAGAAGGCGGGCAAGCCCCCGATGTCCGACGATGCGGTGCTCAAGGATTATTCAGACGCGACGGACGCCTTCAAGAAAGGCATCGACCTGGAGAGCGCGGGTCCCAAGCCGAGCGCGCCGGCCGCCATTGCCGGCAGCTACAACCAGATGGGTGTGGCTTTCTCCCATGCCGGCAAGGTCAGCGATGCTTCGGCTGCGTTTGACGGCGCCGCGAAGACCGACCCGACCAAGGCAGGCATGTACTACAACAATGAGGCGGTCACCCTGTATAACGCCAACCAGTTCGATGAAGCGCTGGCGGCGGCAAAGAAGGCCATCGCCGTTGACCCGAACCGGCCCGGTCCCTACTACCTGGAAGGCCAGGTGCTGATCCAGCAGTCGACAATTGACCCGAAGACCAGCAAGCTGGTTGCGCCGCCGGGATGCATTGAGGCGTATGAGAAGTTTCTCGACCTGGCGCCCAATGACCCCCTTGCGCCCACGGTGCGGGAGGTGCTGGCGGGATTCAGCCAGACGATCGATACCAAGTACAGGGCTGGAAAGAAGTAAAGCAGAGCCTAGAGGGTAGAGCGTAGAGAGGGCATGGCATTGCGCCATGCCCTTTCGGTTTGCGGAGCAGAGGCGATGGCGGAACGGGTGTTGAGTTTCGAGGAGGCGTTGGCCGAAGTGCTGCGGCACGCGGGCGGTGTGGCTGCGCCGCGAGCGGTGGAACGCGTGGCGCTGACCGAGGCCGATGGCCGGGTGTTGGCTACCGCTGTGTGCGCGGATCGCGACCAGCCGCCGTTTGATCGCAGCACGCGCGATGGATATGCGCTGCGCGCGGCGGATGTTGGGGGTGCGTTGCGTATTGTGGGCTCAGTGAAGGCCGGGGAGATGTGGCGCGGCCAGCCGCTGGGAAAGGGTGAGGCCATTGAGATCATGACCGGGGCTCCGCTGCCCGCGGGCGCGGATGCGGTGGTGATGGTGGAGCATACGGCTGTCGCGTCTGGGGTGTTGACGGTAGAGGCGGGGCGAACTCTGCGCGCGGGAGAGAATGTGGTGGTGCGTGGAGCCGAGGCGCGGGCGGGCGATTTCCTGCTGCCGGTGGGACGCGTGATGGGGGCTGCGGAGATCGCTGTGGCGGCGAGTTGCGGCTGCGTGGAGCTGGCGGTGTTTGCGCGGCCGAAGGTGGCGATTGTGGCGACGGGGGATGAGCTGGTGGAGTTAGGTGTGACTCCCGAAGCTGCGCAGATCTACAACTCCAACAGCTACGCGCTGGCGGCGCTGGTGCGTGGCGAGGGGGGATTTGCGGGGAGGCTGGCGATTGCCCACGATACTCGCGAAGATCTGTCGGAGCGACTGGCGCAGGGTTCGATGTGGGACCTGATGGTGCTGTCGGGCGGCGTGTCGATGGGCAAGCATGATCTGGTGGAGGAGATGCTGGCGGAGTTCGACGCGGAGTTCTTCTTCACGGGCGCGATGATTCAGCCGGGCAGGCCGGTGGTGTTTGGGCGGCTCCCAAAGCGCGGCGGGACGGCGCATCCGAAGGACGGGCCGTGGAGCGGCGAGTGGACATACTTCTTCGGTTTACCGGGCAATCCGGTGTCGACGCAGGTATGCTTTCACCTGTTCGTCGCGCCGCTGCTACGGGCGCTCGCGGGGAGGAACTCGGTTGCGCCGATGTTTGTGGAGGCGCGGCTGGCGGACGATGTTCGGGGCGGGGCGAAGGTGACACGGTTTCTTCCTGCGGAGATGGTGAGCGCGTGGGATAGCGTGACGGTACGCGTGGTGGGCTGGCAGGGGTCGGGGGATGTCGCGGCGAATGCGCGGGGGAATTGCTACTGCGTGCTGCCGGCGGGGATGGAGGCGTTCACGAAGGGTGAGACGGTGCGGGTGTTGCTGCGGTAACTGCAAACGCAAAGGTCGCGAAGGACGCCAAGGTTCGCAAAGGAATGAGCTTGCGATAGGATTGCGGGGTGAGTGAGAAGCTATCGCACTTCGACGAAGCCGGGCAGGCGCGGATGGTGGACGTGGGCGCGAAGGCGGCGACGCGACGCGAGGCTGTGGCCGGGGCGTTCGTCGAGTTGAATGAGGCGGTGCTGGCGGCGTTGCCGAAGAATCCGAAGGGCGATCCGCTGGAGGTGGCGCGGTTTGCGGGGATCCAGGCGGCGAAGAAGACCAGTGAGTTGATCCCGATGTGCCATCCGCTGGCGCTGAGCTTTGTGGATGTGACGGCTACCGTTGTTGCCGGAGGTGTCGAGATTCGCGCGACGGCGGCGACCGTCGCCGGAACCGGTGTGGAGATGGAGGCGATGACCGCCGCGGCGGTCGCCGCGCTGACCATCTATGACATGACCAAGGCGCTGGATAAGGGGATTCGGATTCGTGAGGTGGTGCTGCTGAGCAAGACCGGTGGAAAGAGCGGGGACTACCGCAGGGCATAGAGCGTAGAGTGAAGAGCGCAGATTGATAGAGCGGATTCCCTGCGGGAACGGCAAACAGAAAGACTGAGGCGATGAATGATGTTGAAGCGTTTGATGGTTCTGGCTGTAAGTTTGGCGGTGTGTGGCGCGGCGGGCGCGCAACGGGACATGGCATTGGAGTCGGGGCTGGCGCGAACTCCGCCGATGGGCTGGAATAGCTGGAACCATTTTGCCGGTAGGGTCACCGAGCAGGATGTGAAGGACGCCGCCGACGCGCTGGTCTCAACCGGAATGCGCGACGCGGGCTATGTCTATGTGAACATCGACGACACCTGGGAAGGCGAGCGCGATGCGCAGGGCGTTCTGCACGCCAACAACAAGTTTCCTGACATGAAGGCGCTGGGAGATTACATCCACGCACGCGGTCTGAAATTCGGCATCTACTCCTCGCCCGGGCCGCGGACGTGCGCGCGCTACCTGGCAAGCTATGGGCATGAGCAGCAGGACGCCGACCTGTATGCGAGCTGGGGCGTTGACTACCTGAAGTATGACCTGTGCTCGTTCGGCACGCTGATGGAGGCCGGCATGGCCGACCACTTTGACGATCCGGACTACGGCAACAAGATGATGAAGGCCGCTTACCTGAAGATGCGCACGGCGCTGGACAAGACGGGCCGGCCTATCGTGTTCAGCCTTTGCCAGTATGGCCACGATGACGTATGGACGTGGGGCGCGAGCGTGGGCGGTAATCTGTGGCGCACCACTGGAGACATCCAGGATAACTATGCCAGCATGACGAAGATCGGATTTGCGCAGGGGCCGCTGGCAAAGTATGCCGGACCGGGCCATTGGAACGATCCGGACATGCTGGAGGTCGGCAACGGCGGCATGACCGCCGATGAGTATCGCACCCACATAAGCCTGTGGGCGCTGCTGGCCGCGCCGCTGCTGGCCGGCAATGATCTCTCCAAGATGACGCCGGAGACGAAGTCCATCCTGATGAACAAGGCTGTGATTGCGATCGATCAGGACAAGCTGGGTGTGCAGGGAGACCGCGTCAGCCAGAGTGGCGATCTGGAGGTGTGGTCGAAGCCGCTCGGCGGAGGCGCTGTTGCAGTGGGATTGTTTAACCGCGGGACGAGCGCTGCACCGATGACACTGAAACTGAGTGACGTGGGAGTGAAGCACGCAGTGCATGTCAGCAGTTTGTGGGAAGGCGCGAATCCCATCGTCGCAAATGACGAGGTGTCGGTGAGCGTGCCGGCGCATGGCGTGGTGCTGTTGAGGATTGAGCCGTAGGGTTTCCTTTCAGTTACCAGTCGGCCAGTTTTCCAGTTGCCAGTTAGACGGCGGAGGCGAGGGTGACGGCGAAGGTGTACGCCGGGTCGTGGAAGGTGCGCGTGACGGTAAAGCCCGCGCCCGTGAGCAGAGTTGCGAGAGATTCTGCTGAGAACTTGTAGCTGTTCTCCGTATGGATGGTCCCGCCGGCGGCGAAGGTGATCCGCTTCCCTGCCAGGTCCACCGTTTGCGGCGCGAGGCTTACGAGGTGCATCTCGATGCGGCTCTCGACGGCGTTCCAGCGGGCGCGGTGGGCAAAGGCGTCGAGGTCGAAGCCGGCGTCGAGCTCGCGATTGAGGTGGGTGAGGATGTTCTTGTTGAAGGCCGCGGTGACTCCGGCGGCGTCATCGTAGGCTGCGAGCAGCGTCTCGACGGACTTGGATTCGCTGGGGGCGAGATCGGTGCCGAGCAGCAGCGCGTCACCGGGGGCGAGATGGGTGCGGAGCGTGCGCAGGATGGATGTGGCCTCGGCGGGCGTGAAGTTGCCGATGCTGGAGCCGATGTAGAGCGCGAGGATGCTGTGGTGCGCGGGGCGGGTGATGGTGTAGCGCTCGGTGATGTAGTTGGCGACGTGCGGCTGGATGCGCAGGCCGGGGATGCCTGCGAGCGTGGCGTCGGCGGCTTCGAGCGCGGAGGCGCTGACGTCGATGGGTTGATAGAGGACCTGGGGCTGAAAGCGCGCGGCGGCGCGGAGCAGGATGCCGGTCTTGGCGGCGGTGCCGGCGCCGAGCTCGGCAATCGTGACCGGTGGCTTGAGCAAGCGGAAGATCTCATTGGCGTGAGTGGTAAAGATCGCGCGCTCGGTGCGGGTGAGGTAGTACTCGGGGAGTTGGGTAATCTGCTCGAAGAGTTCGGAGCCGCGGTCGTCGTAGAAGAGCCAGGGTGGGAGGGACTTCTGCGGCACGGCGGTGAGGCCGGTGAGGGCGGCATGGAGGACGGCTTCGTTGAGGGCGGGGGGGGGGGGCGTGGTCACGGTAGTCCTCGGGAAAAACAGCAACTGCAAATGCGCTCACGCAAAGGTCGCAAAGAAGAGCGCAAAGGGCGCAGAGAAAGACGACAGGGTTAGCTGGCTCCGTCGCGGGCGAGGCGGAGGCCGGAGAACTGCCAGCGCGTCGCGGGGTGGAAGAAGTTGCGGTAGGTGGCGCGGATGTGGCTTGCAGGGGTGACGCAGGAGCCGCCGCGAAGGACCATCTGCGAGCTCATGAACTTGCCGTTGTACTCGCCGAGCGCGCCGGGCAGCGGCTTGTAGCCGGGATAGCCGGTGTAGGGCGAGGCGGTCCACTCCCATACGTCGCCAAAGAGTTGCTGCGGAGTGCGCGCGGTGGGGCTGCCGATCTGCGGGTGAAGGTAGTTGGATTCGAGGAAGTTTCCGGCGAGTGGATGCTGCGCGGCGACGAGCTCCCACTCAAACTCTGTGGGCAGACGATGGCCGGACCAGCGGGCGAAGGCGTCAGCCTCAAAGAAGCTGAGGTGGCAGACGGGGGTCTCGGAGATCTCGCCGAGGGGCTGCCAGCCGTGGAGGGTGAAGACGCTCCAGTCCGATTTGGCAGCGGGGTCGCGACGCCAGTAGAGCGGCGCCTGCCAGTTGTTCGCGTGTGCGGTGTCCCAGCCCTCGGAGAGCCAGAGCTCGGGGCGGGCGTAGCCGTCCTCTTCGATGAAGGCGAGATACTCGGCGCAGGCGACCGGGCGCGACGCGAGGCGGAAGGGCGCAAGGTAGACAGGGTGGCGCGGGGTCTCGTTGTCGAAGGCGAAGCTGTCGATGGCTTTGGGGTCGGGAGTGACGCCGATGGAGACGAGGCCGGGGCTGGGCGGGGTGAAGCTTACCCATTCGAGCGGCGGGGCGATGGAGTCTTTCGCGGGGGAGGAGGGTGCGTAGGCGGGATGCAGCGGGTTGGTGAAGAAGGCGTGCTTGATGTCCGTGGCGGCGAGTTCGAGATGCTGCTGTTCGTGCTCCAGACCGAGTACGATGCGGCGCAGAGCTTCATCTTCGGGGGTCTGCAGTAGAAGTCGACAGAGGCGGTCGTCGACGTGCTGGCGGTAGGCGAGGATCTGCTCGAGCGGCGGGCGCGAGAAGCTGGCGCGCAGCTTCTTTTCGGGCATCTCGCCGAGCGCCTTGTAGTAGCTGTTGAAGAGCCAGCGGAAGTCCGGATGGAACGGCTGGTAGTTGGCGACGAACTCGGCGAGGACAAAGGTCTCAAAGAACCAGGAGGTGTGCGCGAGGTGCCACTTAACAGGCGAGGCCTCGGCGCAGGACTGCACCATCATGTCCTCGGGGGTGAGCGCGGCGCAGAAGCTCATGGTGGTTGCGCGGACGCTACGATAGCGGTCGAGCAGGGAGGCGGCGGGCTTGATTGCCGTAGTTTGCTGGGTCAGCATAGCGAGCTCCAAAACGGGTTCCAGACGAGTGCGGACTGCGGGTTGGATGCTGCGGGCAAAGACCTTGTTGCACTTGTTCTGCGTGGTTCGAGGGGACCGTGAGCTGGCGTTGTACGACCGTACCGCGAAGCTGGCCGAAAGACAATATATATATGTTCAAGAAATATACGCCAGCGGACGGCTCGTGGATGTAAATCAGCTGTGGCTGTTGATCAACCGGGCGAGCTCAAAGGCTGCGGCTGCGGCGATGCCCCCGATGAGCACAGTCTGGAGGGCGCTCTTGACCAGCGGCGAGCCCAGCATACGGCCCTTGATGCCGCCGAAGACGGCGAGCGCGATGAGGGTGATGATGACCGAGACCTTCAGCGCAAACGCGATGTTGGAGAATGCGAAGTAGGGCGCTAGCGGAATCGCACCGCCGGCGATATAGGAGAACGCGATGGTGGAGGCCGAGCGCAGGGCGCGGCCGCGCGCAGGCTCTTCGAGACCGAGCTCGAAGCGCATCATGAAGTCGACGTAAGCGGGAGGATTGGCCTGTAGAGAGCGCAGGACGGGTGTGGCAGCCTCGCGGTCGACGCCGTACTGCTTGAAGATCTCGTAGATCTCGGCCTCTTCATCGGCGGGGCGCTCGACGACTTCCCTCTCTTCGCGGCGGCGCTCGGACTCAAAGTGCTCGGTGTCGCCGCGGGAGGCGAGGTAGCCGCCCAGGCCCATGGCGATGGAGCCGGCGGCGATCTCAGCCAGGCCGGCGGTGACCACCAGGTGGGAGGGGTTGGCGATGTTGGTCACGGCTCCGGCGAGGCCCGCAGCGAGGGCGAAGGGTACCGTCAGGCCGTCGGAGAGGCCGATGACGATGTCGCGGATGGCCTCCGACGAGTTGGAGTGGTGCTCGGGGTGGTGGTGGGCCGAGGGCAGCGGGGGCCTCTGGATTTCTGTCTCAATATCAGAGTCAAGGGACATAGCCAAAGTGTAGTAGCTAAAGGAGCCGTCTGGAAGCAAGGGGCCGGGAATGAGCGGAATGCGATATCTTTGGCTGGACGCGAGACTTAGAGTCAGCAACGTCGTCTCTAAGAATGACGGCTGTGAGGACGAGGATGAAGAACGAGATCAGGTTGCTGTCGGCTGGAGCGGTGGTTGCAGCAGGACTGGCGCTGGGCGTACGCGGCGTTCCGGCGCAGGAGCCCGGCGAGCAGTCCGTACCGCGCGGGCAGTTTGCCGGGATGCAGCGCGTGGGCGGTGAGGTGACTGGCGTGAACGGCTCAACCCTTACGGTGAAGACCGAAGAGGGTACGACCATGCAGATCGTCACCACCGATAACACGCGGGTGATGAAGGGGCGTGGCGTGACCGTGAAGGTCAGCGAGCTGAAGGTGGGCGATGGGGTGGTGGCCGCAGGGAATCTGGATGCGCCCAACAAGACGCTGCACGCGGCGATGGTGTTTGCCACCGATGCGGCGCAACTGAAGGCATTGCGCGACAACCTGGGCAAGACCTACATCACCGGCAAGGTGACGGCGATTGATCTGGATAACGCGAAGATGACGCTCGAGCGGCCGGACCATGTGGTGCAGACGATCGGGTTCGATGAAACAACCTCCTTCAAGCGCGGGCGCGGGATGCGTGGCGGCGTCATGGGCATGGGTGCGGGCGCAGGGCCCGCCGATAGCGCTGGTGCCGACAGTGGCGAGAGCATCACGCTGGCGGACATCAAGGTGGGTGACAATGTGGGTGGGCAGGGCTCGGTGAAGAACGGGACGTTTGTGCCGACGCAACTGATGGTTTCGACTCCGGGGCAGGGCGGACGGCGACGCAGTGGTACCGGGACGGCTCCGGGCGGAGCAGCGGGACCGGGTCCGACAAATAATTGAGAGCAGTATGCGTTCAGTAGCCGGGCGGCCCTCGGCGTTGGGAGAGGTGTCGGTGGCAGTACGACAACAGAGACGAGTACGTGCGGCAGCGAGCTTGTTGCTGCTATGCGGAGTGAGCGGTGCGCTGCGTGGGCAGAGTGCGGCTCCGGCAGCCGTGACGACTCCGGCAGCGACGACGGCTCCAGCTCAAGCGCAGGTGACGGCCGCGTTGGCGCAGGGCGGAACGATTCGTGGCACCGTCGTTGCCGGGACGACGGGTAAGCCCGGCGGAGTGCCGCTGCCGGGCGTTGCGATTACGGCGACGAATACGCTGACGGGAAAGAAATATGCGACCGCTACCGATGTTGACGGGGCGTATGCGATGGCGATTCCGCGCAATGGGCGATATGTGGTGCGCGCGGAGCTGGCGGGGTTTGCGCCGGTGACGCAGGAGGTCGTCATCAGCAACGCTGAGACAGCTGCTGCGAGCGCGCAGGGGATTGTCATCGTCGCCAAGCCGACGGACTTTGGGCTGGAGTTGGCCAGCCGCGCGGAGGCAGCGCAGGCGGCGCAGGCGGCGACTGCCACTCGCACGACGGTCCAGGGATTAGGGACGCAGAACCTCGACCTGAGTGCGGGTTCTCTGGATACGACGGACGCCAGTGCGTCGACGGGAAACAATGGCGCAGCGTTGCCTACGCTCTCCAACCTTGGCGACAGCGCGGACGCAACGGACTCCGTCGCTGTGAGCGGGCAGCAGGGCCAGACCAACGGGCTGGCCAACTACAGCGAGGACGAGATCCGGCAGCGCGTGCAGGACGCCGTCGCACAGGGTCAGGCCAGCGGCATGATTCCGCAGGGCACTGATCCAACCAATGCGATTGTGAATATGCTCGGCGGCATGATGAACGGCGGTGGACCCGGCGGCGGCGGCGGGCGCGGTGGTGGTGGTGGGCGCGGCGGCAGAGGCGGTGGTGGCGGCGGCGGTGGTTTCGGCGCGTTTCGCAACTTCAATCCGGCGCAGCCGCACGGCAACATCTTTTACCAGGGTGGAAACAACGCGCTGAACTCGGCGCCCTGGTCGCCATCGCTGGAGCCGCTGACCAATCCCGCGGCGTACTCCAACCGGTTTGGCGCGAGCATCGCCGGCTCGCCTTACATTCCGGGGCTGACCAAGCCGAACACCAAGCAGTTTGTCTTTCTGAATCTGACCGGGCAGAAGAACCTGAACGCCTTTCTGCCCAACCCGGTGCGGGTGCCCACCACGCTGGAACGGCAGGGAAACTTCTCGCAATCGACGCAGGTGGTGAACGGCGCTTCGCAGCCTGTGACACTGTACGACCCCAAGACGGGTCTGGCTATCGCCGGCAACAATCTTGCCAATGGGACCTTGCCGATCTCGCCGATTGCGCTGGCGCTGCTGAACTACTATCCGGCGCCAAACATTCCGTTGAACGCGCAGGGGTACAACTACCAGACGATCTCGAACGCCGGCGCGAACAACGTCGCCATCAACACTCGCTATGTGCGTACGCTGGGACAGGCGACCAACACACCTTTTGGGGCCTTTGGCGGAGGGGGTGGAGGCGGCCGGCGAGGAGGCAACTCGAACGCGCCGCCATCGCTGCGACAGAACATCAACCTGGGCTACAACTACTCGCACTCGGCCAATGACCAGCGCAATATCTTTCTGCCGCTGGGCGGAGCGTCCGAGAGCAATGGCCAGTCGCTGAATGTGGGTTACACGATCGGCTATGGAAGGCTCTCCAACAACGCGAGCGTGACCTGGAACCGCAGCAGCGCGGAGACTCGCAACTACTTTACGGATACCGCCAACAACCCCTCCGCAACGGCGGGGCTGAACATCCCGAACCTGGCCGGAGGCTTTGCCGATCCACGCTTCTACAACGGCCTGGCGTCGCTGGGCATTACGAACTTCGCCACGTTGTCCAACACCACGCCCAGCCAGACGATCAACCAGACCATCAGCTTCAGCGACTTTGTGAGCTGGCGGCACAAGAAACACAATATGCGCTATGGGCTGGATGTGCGCCGGGTCCACGCCGACTCCATCGGCGGCAACAACCCGCTGGGCAGCTTCACGTTTACGGGATACGCTACCGAGCAGCCCTCCGACCAGGCGGGGACCACGCAGACCGGCAGCGGCTCGGGCTTCGCGGACTTCCTGCTTGGCCTGCCCGCGAGCACAGCCATCCAGGCGGGGCTGTACAAGATCTATCTGCGCGAGAACGTCTTCGACTGGTATGCGCAGGACGACTATCGCGTGTCGTCCAACGTTACCCTCAACTTCGGGCTGCGCTATGAGTACTTCGCTCCTTATACGGAGAAGAACAACCGGCTGGTGAACCTGGACCACAATGCGAACTTCACCGCGGTGGACGCAGTGCAACCCGGCGGCAACGGAACCTATGAGGGCAGGTTCAACAGCAGCCTCGTCAATCCGGACCGCACGATGTATGCACCGCGCTTCGCCATCGCCTGGCGACCGAAGGCTTCCGCAAAGCTGTTGAAGGACGTTGTGGTGCGCGGGGGTTATGGCATCAACTACAACACAGGCCAGTATGCGACGTTCGCGCAGTCGCTCTCGCACCAGGCGCCGTTCGCGACCACGCAGACCAACACGCTGACCTCCGGCTGCACGACGCAGACCCGGACGACGACGGCCAACATGACGCTGGCCAACGGATTTGGCTGCTCCACCGGGCAGACCATCACCAACAACTATGCGGTGGACCGGAACTATCGCCTGGGCATGGTGCAGATCTACAACCTGAATATCCAGAAGACGCTGCCGCTACAGATGGTGTTGAACCTGGGCTACAACGGATCGAAGGGATCCGGCCTCGATGTCTACGGAACGCCGAATGGAACATCGGCGGGTTCTTCGATTGCGGGTGTGGCGCCGTTCGACTACGAGGAGTCGGCTGCGGGCTCGCGCTCCAACCAGTTAGTAGTAAGCCTGCAGAAGCGGCAGCAGAAGGGTATCTCGCTGGGCGCGACCTACACCTACAGCCACACGATCGACAATGCATCGTCGGTGGGCGGCGGCGGTCGCACGCCCGTGCAGAACTTCTTCAACCTGGCGCAGGAAGAGGGCAACGCGAGCTTTGACCAGCGGCACAACCTGACCGGCAACTGGTTGCTGGAGCTTCCCTTTGGGCCGAACCGCGAGTTCTTCAACAAGGGCGGCGTGTCGTCGAAGCTGTTGGATGGGTTCTCGCTGAGCGGCTCGTTTACATTCGCCAGCGGGACCTACTTCACGCCACAGTACTCCGGCAGCCAGGCCGAGGCTGGATCGGGCAATACCTACACGCAGCGGCCGAACCGGAACTATAGCGTGTCGACGAAGGGGCCGGGGACGGTGAAGCAGTTCTTCAACACCGCAGCGTTTACGGCGCCGGCGATTGTGAATGGAGTGACGCAGTTTGGAACTGCCGCTCCCAACTCGATTGAGGGGCCGGGGACGGTCGCGGTGAACGCTACGCTCTCGCGCACCGTTCAGTTGAAGGGGACGAACTCCTTTGAGGCACGTGTGACGGCGACCAATGTCTTCAACACCGTGCAATACAGCGGCATCAATACCACTGAGAACTCGTTCAACTTCGGCCAGGTCACCAGCGCCGCAGGGATGCGGAGCGTGCAGGTACAGGCACGGTACAGATTTTGATTACGGCGAACGGGAGTAAGGCGATGCGGTCAGCGGTTGCAGCGATGATGGTCGGATGCCTCGGATGGTGGAGTCCGATGACCGCTGCTGCGCAGACGGCAGCGCCACAGGCACAGGCTCCCGATGCAGGAACAGCGAAGAAGAATGCGCAAGGCAGCTTCACGCTCCAGGTGAATGCCAACATCGTGCTGACGAACGTCGTGGTGCGCGACAAGAAGACCGGCGCAGTGGTGAAGGGATTGAAGGCCAGCGACTTCACCATCATCGAGGACAAGCGGCAGCAGACGATTGCCAGCTTCGACTACCAGAACGTCGACGAGGCTGCGGTGCTGGCCGAGAAGAACACCGTCGCGGGTAAGGCTTCGATCGCCGACCTGCTGGAGCACAACTTTGCGGCGAGCCCGGAGGCGCTTCGTGATCATCGGCTGATCGTCATCTTCTTCGACCTGAGCACGATGCAGGATGAGGACATCGACCGCGCAGTGGACGCTGCCGACAACTATGTGAACAAGCAGATGCAGCCCGCCGACCTGGTCGCGCTGGTCAGCATGTCCACCGGCCTGAGCATGGACCAGGACTTTACCAGCGATAAGCAAGTGCTGCTGAAGACGATTGCGAGGTACAACGGGACGGACGAGACCGGCTTCGCCAGCGGGACGACCGGGTCGACAGACGGCACCAGCGATAACGCCAGCGCGTTTTCCGCCGACGACAGCGAGTACAACAGCCTGAACACCGACCGCGAGCTGCTGGCCATCCGCGCGATTGCCAAGTCGCTGGAGCGAGTGGACCAGCGCAAGTCACTGCTGTACTTCTCCGGGGGGTTGACGCGCAATGGAATCGAAAACCAGGCCAGCCTGCGCGCGGCGACCAATGAAGCCGCCAAGGCCAACATGGCGATCTACAGCGTGGATGCACGCGGTCTGCAGGCGCTAGCGCCGGTGGGTGACGCCAGCACGGGAAGCCTGCGTGGCAACTCAGCCTATAGCGGCTCCGCGGCGACGGCGCAACTGAGCGCGAACTACGGCTCGCAGGAGACGCTGAGTACGCTCAGCGTCGACACCGGCGGCAAAGCGTTCTTCGACTCCAACGACTTTGGCCCGGCGTTCCAGCAGGTGCAGCACGATACCGAGGCGTACTACATCCTCGGCTTCCACTCCACCAACCAGGCGCGCGATGGATCGTATCGTCACCTGACGGTGAAGGTAGACCGCGACGATGTGAAGCTGGAGTTCCGCCCCGGCTACTATGCGCCGGCGGACTTTCAGCACCAGAAGACCGAGGACCGCGAGCAGGCGCTGACCGAGCAGATGCGGAGCGATCTTCCTGTGACAGATGTAGCCGTGTATTTGCAGGCACTCTACTTCCGCGAGAGCGAGAACTCGTTCTACATTCCGGTGAGTTTGATTGTGCCCGGATCGCAGATTCCGTTTATCAAGAATGGCGACCGCACGAAGGCGAACATCGACATCCTGGGGCAGGTGAAGAACGCGCAGGGCATCACGGTGGGCAATGTGCGCGATACGGTGAAGCTCGCGCTGGACGCGTCGCAACAGGTGGAGCGCAAGAACATCGAGTACTCGACCGGATTCAGGCTTGCGCCCGGACGCTACCACCTGAAGTTCGTAGTGCGCGAAAACCAGACCGGCAACATGGGCAGCTTTGAGACCGACATCCAGGTTCCGGATATGAAGAAGGCGCCCATCAAGTTGAGCTCCGTTGTGCTGGCCAGCCAGCGCACGCCGAATGCTGCGAAGGACACCATCAACCCGTTGGTACGCGACGGAGTGGAGTGGGTGCCGAACGTCGCGCACGTCTTCCGCCAGGACCAGCACCTTTACTTCCTCTATGAGGTGTACGACCCGACCAAGGCGAAGGGCGCTCCCGAGCCTGCGGCTGCGCCGGGACTCGTCCGCCGCGAAGGCGGACCGGTGCATGTGCTGACCAGCATTGAGTTCCTGATGAATGGATCCAAGGTCTACGAGACGCCGCTAGTGACCGCGGACGCCATCAACATACCGCAGCGCGATGCCGTTGCCTTTCAGTTCGATGTACCACTGACGCAGTTGAAGCCGGGGACCTACATCTGCCAGGTCAACGTGATCGACGATGCGGGGGGCAGCTTTACGTTTCCGCGCATGGCGCTGCGCGTGACCGCGGCGGCGGTTCCCGCGACGCCAGCCACCGCAGCGGCTCCGGCACCGGCGACCCGGTAATCACCCGAAGAACGCAGGGCTTGACGTGGCGCGTTGGCGGGAGGAAGATGAAGTCCTTCCTTGATTGGAGGCCCGCGATGCGTCTCCGCGCCCTGTTCCTCTCTCTCCTGCTCGTCACGCTGAGTGAACGGTGCATCCTGACCGCACAGCAATCCAAGCCATCCGCAGCGCCGATGACCTCCGACGAGGAGCGAGCTGCGCTGCATGCCAGCTCGGACTGGCAACTGATCGCCCCGCATCTCGCCGATCCGGCCACCGGCTCGGCAGCGATGTTGGAGCAGGACGGCGATGTGCTGCGAGCGCGGCGGTTTCCTGAAGATGCGCTCGATTACTACGGATATGCGATGGCCCGCGGCGGCGATGTCGACAACCTGCTGGAGAAGATGGGTGCTGTCCGGCTGGAGTTGCAGCAGGCTCCCCTGGCCCGCGCGATGTTTCTGCGTTGCGTCCGCGCCCACAAGAACGATGCACAGGCATGGAACAACCTGGGAGCGACCGACTATGTGATGGGCGAGTATGGATCGGCCATCACCGAATATAAGCGCTCCGTTCGGCTGAATAAGAAGTCAGCGGTGGTCCATGCCAATCTCGGCATGGCGTACTTCGCGAACAAGCAAACGGAACTCGCGCGCAAGCAACTTGCGCTGGCGCTGCAACTGGACCCGAAGATTATGGAGTCTCGCGACGAAGGCGGCATTACTGCGCATGTGCTCGCCACTGAAGACTACGCAGGATTCTGCTTTGAAATGGCAAAGCTCTTTGCCGAGGAGCAGCATCCGGATTCCATGCGACTGTGGCTGGGCAAGGCGAGCGAGCGCGGCTATGATGTGCGCGCTGGAATAAGGGAGAACGCTGCGTTTCGTCCGTGGTTGAAGGATCCGCAGATCCAGATGATGTTGCAGAACACGGCGCGCATGCGCAAGGTGCCTGCGATGTCGGTAGCGCCCTTGCCGAGCGCGACTCCGCCTAGCGACGTGAACTGAGTCGGCCACATGAACTACTTGTACGGGCAGTGACGACAGTCTGAGTTGCAGCAATAACCGCGGCGCAGATGGTAGGCCGCGGTGAAGACCAGGTACGGTCCTTCCTGATAGAAGTCTTCCGGACGCAACTCCTCCGCTGGATCAAAGGCCTGCGCGTCAGAGGGAGCAATGGCGTCGAGCGGGAGATCGGTGCTCATGGAAACAGTCCTGGCCGTGCTTCGGACGGGACGGGCAGAGCCGAGCGCGGCGTGATGGCCTCGGCGCGCAGGATGTCCGCGATGTTGCGCGCGCGAGCAGGCCTGAGAGGCGACGGCGCCAGCGGTGTGGAGAGTTCGTCTTCGACTACAACTCCGTTGCGGAAGCGGAGATCGCGGCCTGGAACCGCTGCGACGCGCTCGCCGGGGACGAGGATGCCGGCGAGATTGAGCGGGTCGGCGGCAGCGACGCGGATGGGCTCTTCGGTCTCTCTGGTTTCGGCGAGACGGCGCGCGATGCGCAGGGACTCGACGGCTTCGGGCAGAGCGTACTGCTCGCCGAAGGGGCCACCGACGAAGCGGCCACCGCGAATCTCGCCGCGGGCCTCCAGCCGGCGCAACACAGGCAACAGATCGCGCCAGCGTGGTGCGTTTGACTCGCGCGCGAGCAGGTCGCGGAAGAGGACACCGTAGCGGCAGAGCAGGATGCGAGCGCATGCGTCCAGCGCGGCATCCTTCTGTTTGGCAAGCTGGATCGCCTGACTGCGACGAGCTTCCGCGGCATCTTGTGCTGTACTCGCGAGAGCGATCTCCGCGACAGGCTCCGCGAGGAGCGACCAACGGCCCGCGCTCGTGCGTGTCGAGGTGCGCTTGCGCAGGCTGACGGACGGCGTCTGCGATGCCGCTATCGGCTTGCGGCGTGGATCGATCATCGCGCGCAGTGGATCAAAGCCGTCCGCGGAGGCGAGACCCGCTGTTGCCAGCTCCCAGAGTGCGGTCGAGGTTTGCACCTTCGTCAATCCAGAGAGTTGCTGCAGGTCGGCGGCGAAGGCCGCGCCACGCCGGCCAAGCAGAGCGCGTATCTGCTGGGCCTCCGGCGATAGCGATTCGGCCAGCACGCTCTCCTCGACAGACTTGGTGCCGAGCGCGTGGTGCAACCACGCCGAGGACTCGCGCAGGTAGAAGGTGATGGGAGCGGCGCTGGTGGGGATGACGCGGCGCGTTGCGGCGGGCTCGACCGAGGAGAGCCATGCGGGATGCGGCGAGAGGCGTCCCCAGCCGACAACGCCTGCGAGACAGAGGTTGTCCAACCAGCGGGAGTCGTAGTTCGCGATGCGCGCGGGCAGGAGTGTGCGCTCCCACTCGATGGCAGGCGCTTCGAAGCCCTCCAACTGCTCGATCGCCGCGAGCACGCCTTCTTCCCCGCTGAGCTGGGTTTGCGGCGCGAGGTGTTGCCAGTCCAGCAGCCAGCGCATGAAGACCGCCGGTGAGACCGGTTCGACCTGTTTGCGCAACGTGGCCAGCGTGAGGCGATGGATGCGCTGCAGGATGCGGCGCTCACACCACTCGATAGCAAACGGCCTATTCTCCGGCGGAGCGGGGCGCTCAAAGACGCCGCGCATCGCGAGGCCCTGCATCTCCATGGCGAGCAGCGCCTGATGCAGCGACTCCGGTTGTAGATGCGTACAGGCCGCGAGGTCCGCAGCACGGGTTGGACCCAGCAGTTGCAGCCAGCCCTGCGTGAGAGCGAGGGTTGCAGCCTCGCGTGTGATGACGGTGTTCGCGCCGGCATTGGGCAATGCAGCTTCCGGCCAGAGGAGTGCAGCTTCGGGCAGGCGCTCCGTCGCGACCCAGGCAGAAGAGCCGTTGAGCTCGACTGTGCGCGCGCGGCCGTTCTGCACGAGGCGGTCGAAGAACAGCGGCCAGTGCTGCGTGGAGGCAGTCTGCGCGTGCGCGGCGAGGAACTCCAGAGGCAGCGCGACCAGCGAGAGCAGGAGATCGTGCAGCTCATGCTCGTCGCGAAGATCGGGCCATAGCTGCTCGCGCACGGTGTCGATGGCTGCCTGGTCCAGTTTGCCGGCTCCATCCGTTACGGCGTCCGGGAATGTGCGTCGCGTCGAGACTGCGCGCGCGCGGCGCTCTTCGACCCCGGCTTCATCGAGGTAGGCATAAGGCATGGCGTGGATCAGCTCATGCGCGAAGAGCGATGGAACCGGCGTGTCGACGGCTACACAACGAATCGCGCCGCTGTCGATTCCGCGCAGGACCTCGAGCAGACCTTCGATGTCCATCGCCTCGGTGAGCGTGTCCTTCATCACCTCGCGAACCAGCGGGTGATCGGGAATCTGGATGTCGCCGACGAGGGTCTCAAAGCATGCAGCGGCCTGCGGGAAGACGTTGGCCAGCAGGTCGTCCGAACGGGTGCGCTGAATCTGCGGAGCGACGCGTTTGCCCTTCTGCATCCGCAGGAGCTGCAGCGAGCGGCCCGCGGCCCAGCGCCAGCGGTTCTTGAAGAGTGGCGAAGGAATTGCGGCCTGCTCCAGAAGCGTTCGCGTCGTCTGTTCGGTGAGGAAGTGGAAGACGTCGGCGAGCGGGAAACTGTGCTGCTCGGCCAGGGAGATGTTGAGGCCATTGTCCGTTGCTGCTGCCTGCAGCTCGAAGTTGAAGCCGCGACAGAAGCGCTTGCGCAGCGCGAGTCCCCAAGCCTTATTGATACGTCCACCGAAGGGCGCGTGCAGGATGAGTTGCTGACCTCCGCCTTCGTCGAAGAAGCGCTCGGCGACGATGGTGGTCTTGGTGGGCACAGCGCCCAACGCGGCGCGGCCCGCGACGATGTAGGTGATGAGTTGCAGCGCAGCGGAGTCGCAGACGAAGCAGTTTTGTTTGAGCCACTCGATGCAGGCCGCGACTTCGGGATGGGTGGCCCGGACCGCGGAGGGCGTGACACTGGGGGTGCGTGTGTCAATCTCGGCGCGCAGGTCGCTGACACCATCGCACAAGACGGCGGTGCGCTGCGGCGCTTCGCCCTCCCAGAAAGGGATGGTGGGCGGAGCGCCGTGCGCGTCTTCCACCAGCACTCTGCCCTGCGACTCGACACGCTGAACGCGCCAACTGGTGTTGCCGAGCAGGATGACGTCGCCGGGAGAGCTGTCGACCGCGAAGTGCTCATCGAGCGTGGCAATCTGCACGTTCTCCGGCTGCAGCATCACGGCAAAGAGTGAGGTGTCCGGAATTGCACCGCCGTTGGAGATGGCGATGCTGCGGGAACCGCGGCGAGCGTGCAGATGGCCCTGCACTCGGTCGCGCAGCAGGTAGGAGCCGAAGTGGCCGCGCGAGCTCTCGATGCCGTTATGCAGCAGAGAGAGCAGCTCCTCGAAGTGCTCGCGGGTGAGCGCGCGATAGGGCCAGGCGCGGCGCAGAACATGGTAGAGGTCGTCCTCGGGCCAGGATTCAGCACCGACGGTGGCGACGATCTGCTGCATCAGCACGTCGATGGGAGCGTCTGGAATCTCCAGCCGGTCGAGCTCTCCGGCAACCATCTTGCGCAGCAGCGCAGCCT
>Ga0302278_10002167_pt1 | contig 22975 bp, 18 predicted proteins | sample III_Bog_N3_2_FD_194543 | JGI IMG/M metagenome (GOLD analysis project Ga0302278, IMG submission 194543) | Peat permafrost microbial communities from Stordalen Mire near Abisko, Sweden - III_Bog_N3_2 | ecosystem: Environmental > Terrestrial > Soil > Wetlands > Peat | place: Sweden: Abisko...
TTTTTGCCTGACGCTTTGCCCGCCCTCCCGGGCAAACGGGTTTTCGGCGCTGAAGTCGGTGGGGGCGCCGGAAGCCCGTAGCATTTTATATGACACAAAAAACCGCACATCCATTGGAGCCGGCGCCAGAAAATATAAACCTCGCCCGGCCGCGCGATCCTGCGCCGGCCAACATCGAGGCGCCGCTATCTGCCCGTCCTGGCTTTGAGGAAACCTTTTATGACCAGTTCGTGCCGGAACTGCTTGCCTCCTACGCCGCCATTGGCGGGCTGAACAACCGCGACGCGCAAAACCTGCCGTCCACCCGCGCCGTCGGGCAGATTTGCGGGGACCTGCTGCAACTGCTGTTCCCCGGTTTTCACGACGACGATGCGGTGCATCACGGCACGCTGGCGGAATTGACGCACGAACGGCTGACCCAGGTCGGCCGGCGGCTGGAAGATCAGGTCCGCAAAAGTGTCCGCATCGGCGACCCCAAAAAACCGACGGGCCGCACGCCGCCGATTCTGCGGCTTTTTTTCCACTCGTTCAGCCATGTGCGTGAACTGCTGCGCACGGACATTGAGGCGGCCTACGAAGGCGATCCGGCGGCGCTGTTCAGCGAGGAAATCATCCTGTCGTATCCGTTCATCGAGGCCATCGCCATCCAGCGGCTGGCGCATGTGCTGCATGTGGCGGGTGCCCCGATCGTCCCCCGCATGATGACCGAGTGGGCGCACAGTCGCACGGGCATCGACATCCATCCGGGTGCCCGGATCGGCACGCATTTTTTTATTGATCACGGCACGGGCGTGGTCATTGGCGAGACCACCAAAATCGGCAGCCACGTGAAGCTTTATCACGGCGTGACGCTGGGCGCGCGGAGTTTTGCCAAGGACGAGACCGGCCACGTCGTCAAGGGCGGCAAGCGGCATCCGAATGTGGAGGATCATGTGACGATTTATCCGAACTCCACCATTCTCGGCGGCGAAACCGTCATCGGCGCCCACTCGACCATTGGCGCCAACGTGTTTCTCATGCACAGCGTGCCGCCGGATTCGCTGGTCGTCTATGAGGAGAAGCAGCTCGTCGTCCGCGACAAATCGGCGCGTAAACCAGCCGCGCCGCTCGACTGGAATATTTAACGCCAAACCTAAAAACCCTGGCACCGACCGGACCGCTGGAGGTTCCCTAAACATCAAACCATCCTAGAAGAACCAAGCTGATTATTTATGAAGCCCTCAAATCGTTCCCAAACCGTATCCCGCCTCGCCGTCCTCGGTCTTACGGCGCTGGCGGTAACCGCCGCGCACGCCACCGACGGATATTTTGATTATGGCTACGGCGTCCAGGCCAAAGGCGTCGGTGGTGCGGGCGTGGCCTTTCCGCAGGACTCGCTGGCGCCGGCCGCCAATCCGGCTGGGATTGCCTTTCTCGCCAATCGCTTCGACGCCGGGCTTACTTATTTCCAGCCGGACCGGTCTGCTTCGTTCGGGCCGAATGAGTTTTCCGGCAACGGGATTCAATATTTCTTCATCCCCGAAGTGGGTTTCAAACATTCGCTGACCACCAATGTGGATTTTGACCTCGCCGTCTATGGCAACGGCGGCATGAACACCGATTATAGTCAGCACATTTTCGGTCCCGGCACCTCCAACACCGGCGTGGATCTTGAACAGGTGTTTGTCGCCCCCACGCTTGCCTACAAAATCACGGAAAACCACGCCATCGGCTTGGATCCGATTTTTGCGCTGCAACGCTTCAAGGCTTTTGGCCTGCAAAACTTTGGCGTCACCCATAATGGCTATGATTATTCCTACGGCGGCGGCGTGCGCATCGGCTATACCGGCCGGCTGGCCGATTGGCTGACGGTCGGCGCCACTTACCAGAGCCGCATTTTTACCACGCCGTTCCACGATTACGCCAATCTGTTTGCCGAGCAGGGCAGCTTCGACATCCCTTCCAACTTCGCCGGTGGCTTTGCGCTCAATCCCTATCAACCCGTCACGCTGGCCGTGGACGTCGAACACATTCTTTTCAGCGAGGTGAAATCCGTTGGCAACCCTCTGACCCTGGCGAATTCGTCCAGTCTGGGTCAGGCTGGCGGCCCGGGTTTTGGCTGGCGCGATGTCACCACCATCAAGACGGGCATCGCTTATGATGTGACCCAGCAATTGACCCTGCGCGCCGGCTACAATTACAGCACCCAGCCCGTTCCGGAAAATCAAACTTACTTCAATGTCCTGGCCCCGGCTGTCGTGCAGCATCATGTGACGGCCGGTGTGACTTGGCGTTTCACCCACAACCTGGAGTTAAGTGCGTTTTACGCCCACGCCTTCGAGCAATCGGTTAATGGCAGTGGCAATGCTTTTGGTCCATCCGCCAATGCCAATCTGAAAATGAGCCAGGACAGCGTCGGCGTTGCCATCGGCTGGATTCTTTAATCACCCCAATCATCAAAAAATTATTACCCGGAAAATTTATGTCAAATCAGACGACTATTGTTGTGCCCGCCGAGGCTTCGGCGGTGGTTGGCAGCGGACGCGGAATCCTGGTGGACGTGCGGACGCCGGCGGAATTTCGCGAGGTTCATGCCGAAGGCGCGCAGCTTGTGCCGTTCGACATTTTGGATCGCCGGGCCGTGGAAGCGGCGCGCGGCGCGCAGGGCGGACCCGTGTATCTGCTATGCGCCTCCAGCATCCGGGCCACCAAGGCGGCGGAAAAACTTCGCAATGCCGGACTTGCCGACGTGCTGGTGGTCGCCGGCGGTACGAATGCCTGGGCGGCCGCCGGTCTGCCGGTGATCCGCGGCCGCAAGACCATTTCCCTCGAACGCCAGGTTCGCATTGGAGCCGGCTCGTTCGTCTTGCTCGGCGCGATTCTGGGCTGGCGGGTACATCCCGCGTTTTACCTCCTGTCGGCATTCGTCGGCGCGGGATTGATCTTTGCTGGAGTCACCGATATTTGCGGGTTAGCCATCGTCCTGGCTAGGGCACCGTGGAACCGTTCGGGCAAGCCATCGTGAAGCCGTGATCCGGGTAAAATCTCTTTAAAATAAAATATTATGCGCGCCTTTCAACCTGACCAGCTCATTGCCGCTCCCTTGGCCGTGGACGCTTTGAGCGACCAACCCAATGCCACCCAGCGGCTCTTGAAACCATTGTTGGATTTGGTGGATAATTCCAACTACCTGATTGGCGGTTCGGTCGGCCAGTTTCTGGTTGATCAATCGGTGTACCAGATTCCCCGATTCATCTTTATGGGATCGGCGGGCGGGGGGGACACCATCCGGCTTGGCATATTTGCCGGCCTGCATGGCGATGATCCGGATGGGGCGGCGGCGCTGGTGGAATTTTTACAGGAACTTGAAGTTGCGCCTCAGGCGGCCCGAGGCTACCACCTCTATGTCTATCCCATTTGCAACCCGGTCGGTTTTGCGGCGCGTACCCGGAACCCGGCTGCCGGCGGAGATCTGGCGGCGCAATTTTGGAACGGCTCCTCGCAACCCGAAGTATATTACTTGGAACGGGAACTGGGGGTGCTGCGTTTTCATGGGGTCATTTCGCTGCAGACGAAAAATCATCCCGGCGGCTTTCAGGTGGATACCAAAAGTGAAATTTTGAACCGGGCGCTGGCCCAACCCGCCCTTCAGGTCACCCAACGATTTCTTCCGGGCAGCATCTTGCAGACCGAATCCGACCCGGGCCCGCTCGGCGCACGGCCCAAGGCGTCTCCGCCGCACTTCCTCACGGCCACGGATGAATTGAATCCGGCTCCCTTTGAACTTCATCTTGGCATCCCTAAATCCGCGCCCCGGCCTTCCCAAATTCACGGAACCGTGGCCGCTCTGAAAACCATTCTGGATTCCTACCGCAGCCTGCTGGCCATCGGTCAAGACCTGTAAATCAAGCCTTTGAATCATGAAAAAAGTCGAAACCATCTTCAAACCTCTTAAACTCGAAGAGGTCAAAGAGGATTTTCTCGCAGCGGCATGAATTAATCACGTGCTTCTGTCCTTTGCGCCCCTCATGCTGGTGCCGGGCATCCATTCCGGCATCGTCTCCATCTTCAGGCTCAAACTTTCTTCGTCCCTGCGTTTTGGATTGTCCTTGAATCCCATCATGCGGGCCATCGCCGGGTCCTCCTTTGCCATCTCCCGCCACTGGCCATAATTGTGGGTCAGTTCCAGCGTCCCCTTGCGCTTGGCCAGCTCCGCCTCAATCGCCGGTCCTAGTCCAAAATCTTCCCGCGTCTGCTGGCACCACTGGATGAACGAATCCACCACCCCCGGCAGGCGCGTCAGTTCCGTCTCGGCGTTCGCCGTCGCTGCGGCCATGAACACCAGTTCCAGTGTGTCTGCGCATGGACGCCACTGCCGGCGGACGCTCTCTTCTACCGATTGCCCCCAGAAGCGTTTCCGGTAATGCTTGAATTCCTCCAACGTATAAGGCTTCGGCGGATACTCATACTTCGTCTTCAGTCCCCCCTCGGGCCGCAGGAGTGAACGTTCATCCACCCCCGTCATGAGCGCGATGCGTCGCGCCAGCGGAGGCGAAAGCGGATTCCGCCCCGTCTCCCAGCTCGCGATCGTATCCTTGGACGCTCCGATCAGGATGGCAAATTTGCCCTGCGTCAGCCCCAGGATCCGCCGCAGTTCTCGTATGGTGGTGTTCGTTTCGGTGTTCATATTTGTATCAATTAATTTTGATACATCTTTTCTCTTGCGTTCGCAACTGTATTCTTTTGGTGTGTATAAAAAAATGTAAATACAACTTGTTTCAAGCTTCCAGCCCTCCCCCCCGTTATCCCTTCATTGGACGTTGAGCGTTCGACGGTTAATGTTCCAATTTGCCTGCCCATCATGCCCATCATCAAAGCGTGCCAAGCAACGGTTTTTATGTGCCTTTTGCGGCAAAGGTACTAAGGCTTTTAGGGATATTGGCAAATTGACAATTGTCCTCCACCCTTTAGTATTCTTCAAATAGCAGGCGTCAACGCCGCTCCAACTTAGGTCCGAACCTCACGGCGCTCACCGGTCAACTGGAAGCTTCCCTGAAATTGAAAGCATTTTCATGTCTAGTTGTGTCCAGATTCCGGCGCGCCCGGAACTGTTAGTTATCGCTTCGGTGGTTTCCTGCCCGAAGCTTCTTCCGCTTTTCCCGGCATATCGTCCGCGTTGAATTTTCCCATTCACCCTCAACCAAAATAAATTATGAGCAAAGAAACTGAAATCAACCTGAGCCTGAGCGCGGCCGCCGCGCGTAACCTCGCCACCGCCACCGTCACCGTCCCGCAGATGACGGAAATCACCCCGCGCTGGCTGAACAAGTTGCTGCCGTGGGTGGATGTGGATGGCGGCGTCTATCGCGTCAACCGCGTGGCCAAGGCCGCGAAGGGCAAGCCGGCGAATGAATTTGGCGAGGGCAAGGTGGACTTGCTCACCGTGGAAAGCGGTGAACCCAAATTGCCGACCACCTTTGTGGATTATGACCAGGACCCGCGCGAATATCATTTGAGCACCATCCAGACGGTGCTTCGCACGCACACACGCGTGACCGATCTTTACAGCAACAAAATTGACCAGCTTCGCGAACAAATCCGTTTGACCGTGGAAGCGGTGAAGGAAAAAGAGGAATGGGAATTGATCAACAACCCCGATTTCGGCCTGCTCAAGGAAGTGGACGCGTCGCAGACCATCAAGACGCGCAAAGGTGCGCCGACACCCGACGACCTCGACGAACTGCTGGGCCTTGTCTGGAAGAAGCCCGCGTTTTTCCTCGCGCATCCCAAGGCGATTGTCGCGTTTGGCCGCGAAGCGACGCGCCGCGGTGTGCCCCCGCCGACCGTTCACCTTTTCGGGACCCCGTTCATCACCTGGCGCGGCGTGCCGCTGATTCCCAGCAACAAGCTTGACGTTAAGAACCATGCCACGAGCATCCTGCTGCTGCGCGTCGGCGAAGCGGAACAGGGCGTCGTCGGCCTCCAGAAAACCGGCGTCACCGGCGAAGTGGAACCCGGCTTGTCCGTCCGCTACATGGGCACGAACGAAAATTCCATCGCGTCGCATCTCGTCACCCGCTATTTCTCCGCCAGCGTGCTGACCACCGATGCCATCGCCCGTTTGGACAATGTCCTCGTGAATAATTATTATGACTACGGTTCCAAATAGTGGGCCAGTTTTGCCTGTCGCTGAGTCTGCGCCAGGTGAGCCAGCACACAACGACTTGGTGGCTCGGCTTGTGGCGGAGGCGTTTTCGGGCGTGAGTCGCGGTGCGCGGCCAGCGGCGGCGCCGTCCTTGCCTTCGGAAATTCCGAGTGTTTCCAATTTGCCTGATCTTTCCGGCAACGAGTCTAATTCGGCCTTGCCGCCGGTGCATCCCAGTTCACAGCCCGCCGCGCCAAAATTATCGGAATCGGCTAAAACGCCGACGGGTGCGCATGCGCCGGATTCCGGCGACAGCTATGCCTTCGGCGAACCGCGCTGCAACGGTGACTATCGTCCGAAAGGCAAAAAGTCCGACGCCAAAACGACCAATGGAAATTCCCTGCTCGGTTTGCCCGGGGCTGAATCCGCCGCCACGCCGGAATATTATTTCCTGCGCGGTGGTGATGTTTCCGGCAAGTCGCCGCTCGCCTGCCAGTCGTATCCGAAGAATGCGACGCCGATTCCCAAGTTTGACGTTGAAAGCGTGCGCCGCGATTTTCCGGCGCTGCACCAGCTCGTCAACGGCAAGCCGCTGATCTGGCTCGATAACGCCGCCACCACGCAGAAGCCGCAGGCGGTGATTGACGCCACCTCGCAATTTTATAGCCGCGACAATTCCAACATCCATCGCGCCGCGCACGCGCTCGCGTCGCGCTCGACGGAACTGTTTGAAGCCGGCCGCGAGAAGGTTCGCAAATTTCTCGGTGCGGCGGATGCAAAGAAAATTATTTTTGTCCGGGGCACGACCGAAGCGATCAACCTGGTCGCGCAAAGCTACGGCCGCCAGAACATTGGCGCCGGCGACGAGATCATTATCAGCGAACTGGAACATCACGCCAACATCGTGCCGTGGCAGTTGCTCGCCCAACAAGTGGGCGCCACGGTGCGCGTCATTCCGATCAATGATCGCGGCGAATTGATTTTGGAAGAGTATGTAAAACTGCTCGGCGAAAAGACGAAGTTTGTTTCCGTCGCCCACGTTTCCAATTCGCTGGGCACGATCAATCCCGTTGAGCAGATCATCGCGCTGGCCCACGCGCGCGGCGTGCCCGTTTTGGTGGATGGCGCTCAATCCACGCCGCATCTGCCCGTGAACGTCACGGCGCTGGATGCGGACTTTTACGTTTTCTCCGGCCATAAAATCTTTGCCCCGACCGGCATCGGGGCGTTGTATGGCAAGGCGCCGTTGCTCGAAGCCATGCCCCCGTGGCAGGGCGGCGGCCACATGATCAAGGACGTGCGCTTTGAGAAAACCGTTTATCAGCACGCGCCGGAAAAATTCGAAGCCGGCACGCCGGATATCGCGGGTGTCGTCGGGATGGGCGCGGCCATTGATTATTTGTTCAAAGTCGGCATTCCCGGAATCGCCGCTTACGAACACGCGCTGCTGGAATACGCCACGCAGGCATTGGCGAGCATTCCCGGTTTGCGACCCATCGGCACCGCGTTGAGCAAGGCGAGTGTTTTGTCTTTCGTCATTCCCGGCGTGCCGAACGAAACCGTCGCGCGGCACCTCGACAAAAACGGCATCGCCGTCCGCGCCGGCCATCACTGTGCCCAACCGGCCATCCGTCACTTCGGTTTGGAAAGCAGCGTCCGTCCTTCGCTCGCCTTTTACAATACGCGTGAGGAAGTGGATGCGCTGGTGCTGGCCTTGCGTTCGCTGAAGCGAAAATAAATCAACCACGGATGGACGCCGATGCCCACGGATAAAAACTGAAACCGCAGTAAAAATAATCTGTGTTTATCCCTGCCAATCTGTGGTAAAAACCCGCCATGAAAACCATCTTGCCAGTTCAACTGCAAACGATTCTCGCGACTCAGCCGGCGGCGCCGGTGATTGACGTGCGGACGCCGGTGGAATTTGCTGAAGTTCACGTGCCGCAGGCGCGCAGTGTCCCACTGGATGAGCTGAAACCTGGATCACTCCAACTGGCAAAGGAACAGCCGGTTTATCTGCTCTGCCGCAGCGGCCAGCGCGCCACCAAGGCGGCGGAAAAATTTACGAAGGAAGGTTTCACGCAACCGGTCGTCATCGCCGGCGGCACGCTGGCGTGGATCGAGGCAAATTTGCCGGTGACGCGCAGCGCGGTGAAGGTCATCAGCCTGGAACGTCAGGTGCGCATTGTTGCCGGTGCAATTGTCCTGAGCGGAGTTTTACTCTCGCGCCTCGTGAATTTCAACTTCATCTGGCTTTCAGGTTTCGTCGGCGCCGGTCTGGTTTTCGCTGGGATTACCGATTTTTGCGGCATGGGTTTGTTGCTCGCCAAAATGCCGTGGAACAAGCGCTCAGTCCTCTGACCAGTCCCGCATCGAACAGCTTGTGCTCCAAGCTGCGGCGTGTGCGGTGTCGGCGTTCGCGCCTCAACCCTTACCCGCCGATGGCGATCATGGGGCGTCCCGGTACATAACTTTCGCGAAAACTGTGCGCTTGCGGTTTGTTGGCCAGGACGTCGTAAAACAGCTTGGTCAATCCGGCATCATCCACTCCGCTGCGGAGCAGGGCGCGGATGTCAGCTTCGCCGTGGTTGCCGAGGCAGGGGCGGATTTTGCCGTCGGCGGTGAGCCGGACCTTGTTGCAGCTTTCGCAAAAATCCAGATTGGTCAGCGCGCCGATGAAACCAACCAGTGCACCGGTCTGTTCCAGCAAATAATATCGGGCTGGCCCGTGGCCGATGCGCTGGTCGGGCTGCGGGATGAGTTTGTCCTTTTCGCGCAACCGCTGCATCACCTCGCCGACCGGCAGGAAATTTTCCTCCGTCAAAACATCCGTCCGGCTCAACGGCATCAGCTCAATGAACCGCAGCGGCAGGCCGTGTTCGGCCGCAAACAGCACCAGCGGCCAGATCTCCGCCTCGTTCTTGCCGCGCATCAGGACGCAGTTCAGTTTCACTCGGTCGAAACCCGCCGCGACCGCCGCGCGGATGCCGGCCAGCACGTCCGCCACGTTGCCGCCGGTCACGCTCCGGTAGCGTTCCGGGTCCAACGCGTCGAGGCTCACGTTCGCCGTGCACAGTCCGGCCGCGCGCAGGGTTTTCGCCTGCGCCGCGAGCCGGGTGCCGTTCGTCGAAAGCCCGATCACCTCCACGCCGGGCACCGCCGCCATCCCGCGCACGATTTCCGCCAGGTCGCCGCGCACCAGCGGTTCGCCGCCCGTCAGTCGGAATTTGCGGAAGCCCAGGCGGGCCGCCACGCCCACCACGCGGATGATTTCCTCCGCCGACAAATGATCCGCTTGCCGCTCCCAGCCCTTGTACCCTTCTGGCATGCAATAAAGGCAGCGTTCATTGCACCGGTCGGTGACCGAGATCCGCAGGTAATCCACTTTTCGTCCGAATGGGTCTGTCGGGTTTGTATTCATTTGATCAACCACAGCTATTTTCCGTGCGGGTCATCGCCGCGCAGGTGCGCCAAGCCTTCGCGTATCGCCGGCGCCAGGATTTCCAGACACTCGCGCACCGCCGACGGTTTGCCGGGCAGGTTGACAATTAAAGTTTGGCCGCGCGTGCCCGCCACGGCGCGCGACAAGATGGCGGTCCGAACCTTGGCGAAGGATTGGACGCGCATGACTTCGCCGAAACCGGGCAGCTCCTTTTCGAGCACCGCCCGCGTGGCTTCCGGCGTCACGTCGCGCGGAGAGATCCCGGTCCCCCCGGTTGTCACCACCAGGTCACAACCCAGTTCGTCAGCCAGTTTTTTTAATGCCATGGAGATCAACCCGGTTTCGTCGGCCACGATCGCGGATGCAAAAATTGCGTCCGGAAAAACGGCCCCCAGCGCGAGTTCGATCTCCGGTCCGCTGCGGTCCGCGTAGAGGCCAGCGCTCGCCCGGTCGCTGATGGTGAGGCGGCCGATCTTCATACCTTGCTTTTCTCCGTCATGCGCACCGCCTCGATGCGCATTGTTTTATCCACCGCCTTGCACATGTCATACAGGGTCAGTGCCGCCACGCTCACGCCGGTCAATGCCTCCATCTCCACCCCGGTCTGCGCACTGGTCTCGGCAGCGCAGCTGATATCAATTGCACCGCGGCGCACCTTAAAAGTGACTTCGACCTGGCTCAACGCGAGCGGATGACACAGCGGGATTAATTCACTCGTCCGTTTGGCTGCCTGAATGCCGGCGATCTGCGCGACGGTCAAAACGTCGCCCTTGGGCAACGCGTTTTTTTTGAGTGCCCGGATGGTGGCTGGCGCGCAGACGAGTTTTCCGGCGGCGACCGCCCGCCGGCGCTGCACCGGCTTGGCCCCGACGTTTACCATGTGCGCCGCGCCTTGGGCATTGAGATGGGAAAAGGAATTTTTCATCAGATCACGCACCCAGCATACCGCCTGCCGGCAAAAAATCCACCCCGGTACCCGCGCCCAGCGAAGCGCAATCCGCCGGCACGCGGAGCAGGGCGTTCGCCTCGGCGAAACAGGTCACACTCCCCGCGCTTGCCCACGGCAGGGGACGCAAACGCAGTTCGCCATCGGCCGCGGCCAGGTGCGCCGGCCAGAGGGTTTCGCGGGGATTGGCCGCCTCCGTCAGCGGTGCGGCGAGCCGGCCGCGCAAAAATTGCGGCCCGCTTTCCCCGGCGATCCGGGCCAGCGCCGTGGCCACGGCAAAATGAAAGCAGACGAAATGGGAGAGGGGATTGCCCGGCAGGCCGAACGCCACCCGGCGGTCGTTTATGCCGAAGATCAGCGGCTTGCCGGGCCGCACCTCGACCTGCGCAAAAACGGTTTCAAAACCAAGCCACTCCAGCAACGGCCGGGTGAAATCTTTTTCGCCCACGCTCGCGCCGCCAGAAACCAATAACAGGTCAAAGGTAGCTGGTTGTGGGTCAAGGGTTGTGATCAGCTGTTTGGCCGCCGCGAAATTCTCCGGAATATGGGATTGCACCAGGTCGCAGGGGTAAGGTTGCAGCAGGCCGCGGATCAAGCTGGAATTGCTGTCACGCACCTGGCCGGGCTGCGGCACTTGGTCCGGCGGAATGATTTCATCGCCGGTGGTGAAATGGCGAATGCGCAGGCGCGGATTGACCAGCGGCTGGGTGCAACCGGCGGCCGCCAGCAGCGCGAGTTGGCCGGCCGTCAGCCGCCGGCCGGCGGGTACGAGCAGTTCGCCGGCCCGCACATCTTCGCCGCGTCGGCGGAGGTTCAAGGCGGCTTCACGCCGGATGATTTTGATTGTGGCCCCGTTGCGTTCGACGTCTTCCTGCATGACCACGCGCAAGCCGCCGCACGGTAGACCCGCGCCGGTCGCCACGCGCACGGCTTCGCCGGATTTTAGCGTCCGGGGCTTCCAATCCACCGCATGGAGTATGTCCACGACTTGAAACGTTTCGGCCGGGTCATCGGCTTGCAGGGCATAGCCGTCGCGGGTGGATCGGTCATGGGCTGGCAAATCTTCCGGGGCGCAAACCGGTTCGCGGAGCACGCGGCCGGGCGCGGCTTCCAGCGGCACGCGCACGGGAGGCAAAGGTTGGCAGCGCGTCCGTATTTCCGCGATGGCTTCATCTAGGGATCGGATTGAATCGGTGGTCGCCGTCCCGGTTGCGGGGCGCGGCGCGGCGAACGGCACCGCGCGCCGTTTCCAGACCGGCACGTCCTGCTTGAGCCGGTTCATAAACTTCGTGACCAAAGCTAGTGCCTCACCGCGATGTTGGCTGGCCACGCCGACGTAGATGGCCGTTTCGCCCACGGTAATCGTGCCGATGCGATGAATAACCCGCGCGGCGAGGCACGGATGTTCGATGGCCAGCGACTCGAGCAGTCGGCGGATTTCGCGCCCGGCCATTTCCGGGTAAGCCTCGTATTCCAGCGCGGCGATGGGCTGACCGGCTTCGTCGCCGCGTACCACGCCGCGAAATTCGACCCACGCGCCGTGCGCACCGGCCGTCGTCGGCGGGAAAATTTTTTCCGCAACGGGCAGATGCGTCAGTTCGATTTCAATTTCCATGCGAGAAACTTTAGCCGCCGGACACCGGGGGAATCAACGCCACTTCATCCGAGTCGGCAAACTGGGTCTGGGCATCGGAGTATTCCCAATTGCGCGCGAGCCGCACGTTGCCGCGATGTGCAAGCAGGCCGGGAAATTGTTCTGCCAGCCGCGCCCAAAGTTGCTCGCCGTTCAGCGGCGACGGGAACGCCAGTTCGATGGCGTCACAGCCGGTCACATCCTTGAGCTGGGCGAAAAATAAAACGCGCATGCGGCATGAGAATTCATCCGGCGGCTTCCGGCAACCGTTTTCCACGCCGAAATTTGAAACGGTGGCGCCGCGTCCATCGGAGGAACTAGAATGGAATGGGAAACAAACGGTTACGAAAAAATCATGTATGCGGAACGCCCGGAGGTTGCGGCCCGAAGCTTATGATGGCCATCTGTTTTCTCCATGAAAAAATCGGGTAACTCAATTTGATTCGATTCGCACCACATCACCCGCATGGATGATGCCGCCTTGCAGCACGGCCGCGTAGGCGCCGATGCGCGCCTGATTGTGACGTGCGGCTGTCTTCAGAATGCCGGTGTCCTTGGGCAGATCACCCTGCGGCAGCGTGGTCATGACACATCGTCCGCACGGCCCGGTGATTTTTATTTTCACCTCGTCACCGATGGCGAGGGTTTTTTCATCCCACTCATTTTCGGGAAAGCCTTTGAAGTCGGACGGGGTCTGGATGACCAGGTTCGGCCGAAACCGGCGGGTTTCAAACCGGCCTTCGGGATACAGCGCGCGGTAACTATCCAGCGTCGCCGTCGTGAGCAGGTGAATCATGCCGAGATCAAAAAAGGTTTCCGCCGGCATCGCCTCGTCGGTCACAACATCACGGCGGGCCAGTCCGTCGATGTCCGGCCAATACTCCTCCAGCGTGCCGGTGGCCGTCGCGCCTTTGAGCAACCGGACGGGTTTGCCGAGGCTCGAGGACAACCGGGTGGCGATGTTTTTATCCTCGGTGGAAAGCGTGCTGCCGTCCGGCAGGGTGATCCAGACCGGCGGCAGGGTGTCGGAACCGTTGAACGGTTCGGTGAACGCAGCGCGAAAGCTGAAGAGTGTCGGCCATTTGGACGGGTTTTTGGCGCTGGCAATCTTTCCCGTTTCTACGTCGGCGAGCGCAAAGACGCGGTCGCCCTGAAACCCCTTTGCCCCGACCCGCGTCACGTTCAACTCCTCGCCCAGCATGGATTTGACCGGGTACCGATGCAGCGCGGCTACGGTGCCAATGGTAATCGTGGTCATGAGTTTCAGGCGGTGGCGGCGTGAAGCTTTTTGACTTCATCATGGATTTCTCCGACACGCTCCGGTTTCTGGTGCTGCATCGCCATTACGCGGGCATAACCGAAGAACAGGTAAGCAGCAAAGACGTAGGGGAAATAGCGCACCGGCGGGTCGGGCAGCGGCACGAACATGCCCACCGTCGGGATGATCATCAGGAGCACCGCCGCCGCGCACATCGCGACGTCTTTGGCTTTTAATTCGCCGCGTTTCTTCAGAAATGCGGGCGCGGCGAGCGACACCAGGAAATAGGCGCCAAGGAAGCCAAACGCGCCCATGGTGCCGGCGTTGTTGAACTCATCGAGGACCTCCCAGCCGAACGCGAATTTGGAAATCGTCACGATGGCGAACATGACCGCGGCCATGACCGCGAGCGCGACGTGCGGCGTTGAGTGTTTGGTGTGCGCGGTGCTGGTGGATTTCGGGAAGAAATCATGCCGCCCCATCACGAACATCACGCGTGCCCCGGCGTTCATGCACGACAGTGCCAGCGCGAAGAAACTGAACATGGCGCCCGCCGACAGGATGGGGGAGAGGTACGGCACGCCATACATGCTGGAGAGCACGTTGAGTGGCGCATCCACTTTGTCGAGCGTATCCTTGTAGCCTTGGATGCCCAGCACTTCGGTATAGCAGACAAACATAAAGAACAGCCCGGAGAATACTAGGCTCCAAATGATGGATTTGGGAATCGTTTTGAGCGGGTTGACGGCTTCTTCACCAAAGGCGGTTGAACTTTCAAAACCGACCAAACTGAAGATGGCCACAACCACGCCCATCCCCAGGGTGGAAAGCGATACTCCTTTCAACGTGAACTGCGAAACATCGGGAGCGAAGTGGTGATGGCCCAGCACTATCATGCACAACGCGATGATGAAAAAGCAGGAGAAGGCTTCCGCCCCCAGCATTACCAGCGTCGAGATCTTGATGTCAAAATAAGCCAGAATAAAGCAGGCCGCCAGGCAAACGGCAAACAACAGCACCGGCGGCGCGGTGATATGAATCATTTCCAACAATTTTCCGGCGAAAATCGTGAACCCCGTCGTTCCGGCCAGTCCGATGAACAGGTATGCCCAGACCAGGCACCAGCCGCACAGTGCGCCCCCGGTGAAGCCCAAGCCCGAACTCGCATAGGTGTACATCGAGCCGGAGTTCGTGGTGCGCTTGGCAAATTGGTTCAGGTTAAAGGCGACAAACAGCAGCATGATCGTGCCCACCGCATAGGACAGCCAGCTGATGTTCCCGGTCGTGCCGAACATGAGCGGAATGATCAAGGCCGCCGTCATGGTGGGCGAGATAAGCGCAATGTTTTGCGCCAGCAGTTCGATGAAGTTCAGACAGTTTGGTTTCAGGGTGTTCATGGCATTACCTTTCGGCTTTGAGGGTTGAGGTTAACTTTCGGAAATTTGGGTTTGGTCAGACGTGGCTGGGCCAAGCCGGCGGACTTGTGATTCGTTGTCGGAAAATTTATCAGGCGCAGGGCCGGAATCGCCCGCTGCTGGCCGGCTGAAGCCGGCAGCGGCTGGCCCGAACCCGCCATTGGTGAAGCCACCAGCAGCACTTCCGCGTCTTTTTTGCCGCTCGCGATCAGCCGATGCGGCAGCCGCGAGTCAAAGTGCGCCGCATCGCCCGGTGCCAACTCATGGGTTTTTCCCGCCAGCGACAAGGTCAGGCTGCCGGACAACACATAAATCCATTCCTCACCGTCGTGGTGGTAGTGTTCGTTGCCCCGGCGCGACAATGGCACGGTGACCTTGATCGGCTGCAGGTCAAAGAAACGTCCCGCCCGTGAGAGTGGCACGTATTTTAATCCGTTGATGCTTTTCTCCAGAGCGTTCGCGCCCCGTACAATCACGAATGGCTCGAGTTGCGGTTCAAACAGCGACGCCAGTGAAACATTGAAAATCTTGGCCAAGGTCAACGCGGCGGCAATCGATGCCTGCCGGCCGCCGGATTCCAGCCGCGACAAAAAAGCTTTAGATAACCGGCTTCGCCCCGCCAGTTCCTCCAGTGTCCAGTCGCGTTTGCGCCGCAGTTCGCGCAAACGCGCACCGAAGGCGCTTAACTGCGATTGAAGCGAATCCTCCCCGCCGGACGTTTGACTATCAGGCAACTTTGTTGTCATAAAGACAACTTACCCTTAGCATCAAAAATGCCAATGGACTGCGCCGCGTCGGCGACCGGATAAATCGCTGGAATCATTGGTGTTCCGCTGCTGTTGTGAAAAGTCTGGGGGGAAACCGATGGGAATCGCCTGTTGCTAATTGCACAGAACGAATAATTTGGGCCCGGGGAACTTGGAAGTTAAAGGGCGACCGCATCACCAACTCGCAACCGTTTGCCAGCCTCGCCGGATGGGATGGAGGTGTTGACCGCGAAACGGTAAAAATGATTGAACCGTTGCGCGTTCGCCCAGGCGGGCAGCGATAGTTTGCGCTGTTCCATGAATTTTTTTTGGAAATTCGGTTCGGCCCGGCCGCGGTCCGGATCTCGCGTGGGCACTACGCAGCGCTGGCAAGGGTTGTGGCCGAGCAGGGTGACCGCGCCGATTTGGAATGGCCGGAGCTCGTCGGGCGCGCCAAAGAGCTGGTCCTCGCCGAACGGGTCGCCGTCGGCAAGTTCGAGATTCGTGCGAAAACGGCGGCGCAAACTCTCTAACGCCAACTCGGGAAACCAGCTTTGGATCTCCCGCAAGCTGGCCTCGCTTGTGAGGGTCGGGCCGAATGCCACCGGGTCGTCGGGGAATCCTTTTTGCGGTTCGTGGCGTAACGTGACGGGGAAGCCAAAGAAATCCCCCAGCCAATTTTCGAGCGGTCCCGGCAAGTCGAGTTGAAATTGCGCGGCAGCGGCTTCGCGGTCTTGCCACAGGCGGACTTCCTTGATTTCCGGATCGTAGGTGCAGCGTAGCTCATGCACACGCGTCGTGCGCTTGCCGTTCACAACTTTCCCCGCCTGGTCGAAGATGGCGTAGGTCCGGTCGTGCTGCAAAATGCCGCCTGATGTGATTTGAGTCTCGTTGACGGAAAGACCGTCCAAAGATTTTATGGGATAAATTTGAATTTTGCCGAGGCGCATGCGCGCTTTCAATACAGTAGCGAGTTGGTCGTCGGCAACAAAAAAGTCTTCCCGGCCGGTCCATGGACAATTCCATCGAAGCAAGCAGCTTGCGCCTGTGGGGCCGCAAAAACGGGGGAGGGCAGATACCGGCTTTGCTACCGTCGGCCCGGACTCAGCGGCCCGGTCAAAAAATTTCTAGCCCCGCACATCCGGGAAATTCTGGAGCAAAGCGGCCGTAAGATTGACCTTTCCGGTTATTTCTGACGCCGTCAGCGCTTTCGCCGGCCCAAACCAAAGTCTGGTAAAAAGCCCCAGACCGCCAGCATGGTTTCTGGTCGTCACTCGCCAGCCAAAAACTGCCATGGCCGCGCACTAATTCTTGCCACTGCCAAAATCCCTGCGGCGCCCGGTTCATGGTGACATCAAGCGATAAACCCGGAGGTTGTAGTTGGTGGCGGCCGAGTCGGTGTAATTGGTCTGGACGCCAGGGAATGTGTTGGTAACCAGCGACACCCAAAGCGGGACCGGGGCGAGGTTGGTGGTGCCGAGCACTTGGTAAATCTGATTGCTCGGCCCGTTGATCGTCAACTGGAACGTCTGGTCCGGCAAATTCTTTCCCGAGATGATGACCGGCATCTGGCTAGACACGGTCAATAGCGCCGCTTGGCTGTTGGTCGTACCGCCGGCGTTCGTGATGGTCACGAGGTAACTCCCCGCGTTGGCCGATCCCACTGCCGGTATGCTCAAGATGTTGTTGGTCTGGTTCGCTAGCGGGGACGCGTTGAAATACCACTGGTAACTCAAGGCGGTGCAACCCGTGGCGACGACCGTGAACGTGGCGGCGGTGTTGATGTTGTTGGTAAGGCTGGCCGGTTGGCTTACGATTCCCGGGAAATTGCCGTCATAAACCGTCACCGTCGTGTTGCAGGTGTTGGTGTTGCCATTGCCATCATCCACGTAAAAGTTCAAGGGATAACTGCCCACGGACAAGGAACTGCCGGGGGCGGGAACTTGGACGAAGTGTAGGCTGCCGCTGCAATTGTCCGCTGCCACCAACAGGGAAGTGTAATCCGGCAACGTCGCCGAGCAACCGGGACCATTGGTGAGCGATTGGGCGGGCACACATTGTGAAATCACCGGCGGAATTGTATCCACGATATTAATCGTGCTGACGTTGGTGGCGCCACCCGCGGCGTTGGTCACGATCACCGTGTAGTTGCCCGCCTGGGCGTAGTGCAAGCTCGTCAGCACCAGCGTGGCGTTGGTCGCTCCCGCGATGGGATTGGTCAGGTTGTTATACCACTGATATCCCAGCGGCGCAGTGCCGGTGGCATTCGCGGTGAGGGTGGCCCCGCTGCCGCACTGCACATTGGTGGTCGCCGGACTGACGGTCACCGTCGGCAGGGTCGCCGTGACTTGATCATAAACGTGGACATAATCCACCTGAACCTCGCTTGGGAACGGCGTGCTGCCGTTGGGCGCGCCACCGTAATCACCGGCCCCGCTGACGGCCAGTTGCAACAGGAAGAAAAACGGCTGGTTAAAGGGCACCGGGAAGGTGTTGGGACCGCTAGCCGCCCCCCAGCTCGTCCACGTCTGCACATTCACACCATCCACCTGCCAGATGATCGAGTTGCTCGTCCACTGAATCCCGTAGGTGTGGAAGCCGCCGGCGGTGTCGCCCGGAGTCGGCAAGTAGTATTGCAGGGTCTGGAACGTGTCATTGCCGCTCACGTCGGCATAATGAATCGTGCCCTGAACCATATTGGGTAATCCCCCGGCGTTCTCCGGCACGTCAATTTCGCCGCAGTACGGCCAGTGGATGCCAGGATCGTAGTTCTGCCCCAGCATCCAGAACGCCGGCCAGAAACCCTGTCCGGCAGGCATTTTCATGCGCGCTTCAATATGCCCATATTGCTTGTAATAGAGGCCTTCGGTCCGCACTTGGCCGGAGGAATAGGTGTAACCGTTATAGGCATCCTGTTGGGCGACGAGGTGGAGCATGCCTTTGGCAACGTAAACATTGTTCGTCCGGCTGGTATAAGTATTCTGCCCACCGGTCGTGTTACCGACAAAGGCGCTCCACTTGGTGGTATCCAAGGTGGTGCCGTTAAAGTCGTCACCCCATACCATGGTCCAGCCGGACGGCACGGTGAGGGTCGTCACGGAGCTGGTGACGGAACCGCTGTTGTTAGCCACGATCACCCGGTAATCCAGCATGGAGCTGGCCGTCACATTGCTGATGGTCAAGACGCTGGTGGCTGTCCCCAGCAGCTGTCCGTTGTCCGTGAGGTTGGTAAAGGTCCCGCTGCCTACCGATCGGGCCTGCCATTCATAATGCAATGCCAATGGCACCGATTCGGAGGCCACCACACTAAAGGAAATAATGCCGCCGGGATAAGCCGTTTTGGCAGGCGGCGAATAAGTAATGGTCGGGTTGGAATTGGGGGAAGCGACCAGACGCAGGTTGTCGAAGTCAAACGACGAGCCCGAGGCGGCACCGGAAATGGCAAACCCGACGAGAATGTCGTAATTGCCGTTGCCCGCTTCATTAGCACCGCCGGTGGCGGTATAGGACACACTGAAATCTTTGAATGAACCCAGCGTCAAATTCGCCGAGCTGATGGTCTTGGACGCGATGACGGCGCCCGACGAGTTGTATAAATTCAGGGTGCCGGTGGGAAACGGATTGTTCTCCAGGCCAAAAGCCCCGGTCAAGGTGTAGGTCGTTCCCGCCGTATATTTGACGCCGGTATCCTGAAAGATCGAGCCTGTGTCACCGGCGCCGGTGCTGTAAATCTGGCAATAATTGTTGCCATCCAAACCGGCGGGGCTGGCACCATATCCTCTGCCATCCGAGGCGCCGGGATTCACCAGCGCAACGACCCCGGCCGAGGGCCCGGACACGCTCCAACTTGTCGGCGCGGCCGTGCCCAGGTTGTTATAAGTTCCGTCCGTTACGGGCTGGGCCTCGAAGGAATAATTGCCGATGGCGATAATGGTCGGCGGCGCACTGGTTAAGGTGAGCGTGGCCAAGGAACTGGTGACGGAGCCGAAGCCGTTGGTCACAATTACTTGGTAAGCCAGCGCCCAATTGGTGGTCGCATTGAGCAATGTCAGCACGTTGCTGGTCGCTCCCGTGATCGTGGCACCATTCATTAAATTAGTGTATGTACCGGCTGAGCCAGCCTGCCATTGGTAGATCAACGGGGCTGACCCCACCGCCCCAACGCTAAACGAATTGACCGTGGCGATGAAATTCGTTTGCGAAACGGGCTGGGTCGTGATGACCGGCAAGTAAACCACGCTGAGCGTGGCCGGCGGCGTGCTGGTGACCGCACCATAGATGTTGGTTACCACGACCACATAGTCAGCCGCTTGGCTCGTCGTGACATTGGGAATCATCAGGATATTGCTGGTTGCTCCCGAGAAGCTGGAGCCATTGACCAGGTTGCTGTAGGTGCCGCTTCCCACCGCCCCGGCTTTCCATTGGTAGCTCAACGGCGAAGTTCCAGAAGCACCCACGCTGAGCGTCACGGTGGTGCTGGGTGAAACCACCTGCGACACCGGTTCATTCGTTATGGTGGGGGGAACCGCCGGCGTGACCATGGTCAGAGACACGTTGTCAAAGTCGAAGGAGGTGCTCGCCCCCGCTCCGGTCGTGTTGAATCCGACCACGATGTCCCCGTTGCCTCCTTCACTGCCCGTCGCGGTGTAGGTCACGCTTTCGCCGGTAAATGCGTTTTGCGTGAGCGCCGACCCGGTGATGGAATTGGAGGCGACAGCCGCCAGCGTTGAATTGTACAACACCAGTTGGCTATTAGGGGCGGCGCTGGCCTCCCGACCGAAATAGGCGGTCAATGTATAAGTCGTCCCGGCCTGATACTTGTTGGCCGAGCCCAAGTCTTGGTAGACCGTGGCGTTGTCACCGGCACCGGTGCTGTAAACCTGGCAATAATTATTGCCGTTCAAACCGGGCGGGGGGTATGAGGCAAACCGATTGTCACCTGAAGCGGGACGAACGAGGGCGACCACCCCGGCCGACGGCCCAAACACGCTCCAGCTCGTGGGGGTCTCAACGGCGTAGCTGGCCGCCGTCACGGTCTGGGCCTCAAAGGAAAAATTCGGGATGGCGACCGGAGTTGGAACCGCCGTCTCCGTCAGCGTAGCGACCGGCGTGCTGGTCACTTCGCCGTAGTTATTGGTGACGATCACCTGATAGGCCAGCTCCCAGTTGACGGTGGCATTGGTGATGGTAAGGAGGTTGCTGGTAGGCCCCGATATTTGGCCGCCATTGGCCAGGTTGCCCCAGCCGCTGCCACCATTGGTCTGCCATTGATAGTTCAAGGGGGCGGATCCCGTCGCCGACACGCTAAACACAGCCGTGCCGCCGATGGGGACCGTCTGCGAAACGGGCTGGGACGCAATGAGAGGGGGGGCATTGGTGCTCAACAGCAACTGAAAACCGTTTACCAATAGCGTGCTGGCTTGGGGCACCCCGCCCGCGACTTGAAACGTCAGGGTGCCACCGGTCAGCACTCCCGTGAAGGTATTGTAAGCCACGCCTGCACCCGCCGAAAGCTGACGCGAGGCGGAACTCGTGGTCAAGGCAATGCCGGTGTTCCCGCCGGCGGCTCCGCCCGTCAAAGTGATGGTCTCAGTCTGGGCTCCATGCGTACCGGCATAGACCACCAGGGTAAAGAGCGAATTGGCGTAGGGCGAGAGTCCGCCGATGGAAAAATTGATGTAGCCGGGATAGGTGTTGTAGTTAAAGGTTTCCAACCCGCTCGACATCAAATTCGAGGTGCCAACATCCACGGCTCCATAGCTGGAGCCGGGGTACGTCCCGGTATAAACCGGGTTGCCGGGCTGCGACACGGTCAGGGTCGCGCCGATGGAGGTTCCGTCGGCATTCGTCAAAGGGACGGCGCTAAATACGGTGCCCGGAGTGGTATAATATGGAAACGACTCGACGTTCCATTGGTCTCCCCCGGCGCCCAAGATCGCCGCCCCGGTTTGAACGGCACCGGGCGTGTGCGTTGAAGTGGCAAAGTTGTACTCCCCGTTAAACTGGACATCCACCAGGGGACTCGTCGGCAGTAGCGTCAACGTGGCCGGCGGTGCGCTGGTGACGGAGCCATAGCTGTTGCTCACGATCACCCGGTAATCGAGCACACTATTGATGGTCGCATTGACGATGGTCAGGACGCTGGTGGTGGCCCCCGAAATCTGCCCGCCATTCACCAGATTCGTGAAGGTCCCGCTGCCCACCGGACCCGCCTGCCACTGGTAGGAGAGGGTGCCCGCGCCAATGGCCTGCACCGTCAAGCTAGCGTTCTGATTTAAAATAACCCCTTGTGACACCGGAGCATTAAAAATGGTCGGCGCCGAACCGGACACGGACAAGGCAATGACCGTATCCAAACTGCTCCAGGAGTTGGTGCCGGTCAAGGTCAGGCTCACGCCCGAGCCGTTCTGAACCAGGGTGACTGGCTGGCCATTGGCCAGCAACTGGGCCGAGGTGAAGGTCTTGCTATCGGACGGAACCGGCAGCGAAAGCGTCTTCCCGGACGGCGGATTGAGCACATGAATATATTCGATGGCGTTGTTGGTGGACTTCGTCGCCACAATCCCATACGCGATGGACCCGACACTGTTGCCCGCGCCCGTGACATAAGATGAACTGGCGTAGGTATTATAGATGGAAGCAACGATGGGGGTCATCCAGGTACCGACCTGCTGCATCGTTTGCGCCACGCCCGGCTCCCAGCCGCTGCTATCATAGCAGCCCGCCGCCCAAGCGGCGCCGCCGAACGAGTTTTGGGTTCCGGCACCCAGCACCGTATAACGGAAAATATTGGCGGAGCTGGCCGTGCAGGACCAACCCCCGTTGGCGGCCACCGTCGCCCACCAAACCGGCGCGATCTGGATGGATTGGGCGCAGAAGTTGCCCCCATCGGAATAGGTCGTCGAGGGAAGCCCGCCTTGTTCCACGTTCGGGTAGTCGAAGCTGTAGATGCCACGGAAAGAGTAGGAACCGTTACACATCGTCACCATGTTCGGATTGCTCGCCTTGATGGTACTACGCAACCGGACGTAATCCACATCCTCCAAGTTGTCATGGGTAAATAGCGTATTGACGGGATAAAAAGTCCCGGAGGTGCCGGGACCATCCAGATTCCCAGCCTGAAATCCATCATCCGTATAAAATCCGTCAATGCGACTTCCATACCGCTGGATCATCTCGGAGTATTCATCGTTCTTGAAATTGCTCCAGGTCACCCAGTTCCAGGGCCAATATCCGGTTGTGGCGTCATCAACCTGGCTATAATTATGACCCAGCAGCGGGTGGGTGTAGAAGATGACTTTTATGCCTTTGGCATGGCAGGCGTCAATCATGTCGCCCAGCAGATCACGGGTCGGGCAGCACCCTGGACGCCAGGAGTTCATGACTGCGCTCGGATAGAGGGGACATTCCC